>Ga0181537_10000472_pt1 | contig 37786 bp, 24 predicted proteins | sample PEATcosm2014_Bin_39_FD_119765 | JGI IMG/M metagenome (GOLD analysis project Ga0181537, IMG submission 119765) | Peatland microbial communities from MTU Mesocosm Facility, Houghton, MI, USA - PEATcosm2014_Bin23_10_metaG | ecosystem: Environmental > Terrestrial > Soil > Wetlands > Peat | place... | reverse complement strand
GCGCTTATGACGAGTTTCTAAATCTGAAAGTTTTCCGAATGGCATCTCGCAGAACCTGGTTGTGCGCAACTTGCAGAATTATGCCGGGTTGCATCTATTGTTATTTGGATGACCCATTTGGGAAAGGACAGCAACGATACGCTGTTCTACCTCTGGGCATCTGGAGGAGAGTATGAAAGTCACTCAGCTAACACTTGCCGCATTGCTCGCATTTGCCGTTCCAATGCTTGCTCAGCATCCGGGCGGCGCCGGGCATCAGGCCATCCCCAAGCACGGGCCTGCGCCGGTTAGGGGTACACCGCATCCGGTAGAACCGAATCGCAACTACAGCGACCAGACGGGTCACCCCAACGCACCGCACGTGGACGGAAAGACCTGGGTAGGACATGATACCGGCTCCGGTGATGCGCGCTATCATGTGGACCAACCGTGGGCTCACGGACACTTTAATGGCGGATTTGGCCGCGGGCACGTTTGGCACCTCGGTGGTGGCGGTCCCGGTCGCTTCTGGTTCAATGGTTGGTACTGGGACGTGTGGGCGGCCGACGTCGCCTTTTGCGACGGTTGGCTCTGGGATTCCGATGAGATTGTGATTTATGAGGATCCGGATCATGTCGGCTTGTATTTGGCCTACAATGTGCGGCTCGGTACTTACGTGCACGTCGAGTATCTGGGATCTTAGTTCCGACGTTTACCGGATTGCTTGGAACGAAATGTGGGGATAGGCTGCGCGGCTTGTCCCCATTTTCGTTGCATTGGTTTTGCGGCTTAGATTCGATATACAATCTGCCCGATCAGGAGTTAAGATTGGCTGTTAGTTCGGAGTAGCAACAAGCGAGCCGCATCGTGACCGCTGCTCTGTTCCCAACCCCGAAAATCGAGGTGCATCCATGAGGCATCAGCGAATCAGCCTGACCGCACACGCAATTCCTGCGTCAACCATCAAGTTTTTTCTTGTTGCTTTGTGCGTGGCGATTGCAGCGAGCAATGTGGGCCGGGCTGTGCCGGCGACCTCGCCAACTGTTCTAACCGGCGCTGACCGGCGTCCGGCGATTTCTCTAGACGGCGAATGGAGCACCATCGTCGATCCCTATTCCACCGGGTTCTCTTCGTTCTTTCGGAATCAGAAGGCTCAGCCTGGAGATACGAGGCCGACTGAGTACGACTACTCCAAATCGCCCAAGCTGAAAGTCCCTGGCGATTGGAATACGCAACGTGAGTCGCTCCTCTACTATGAAGGGCCGGTGTGGTACGAGCGCGACTTCACTTATGAACCGAAGGATCATACTCGGCTTTTTCTGCATGTGGGCGCAGCCAATTATCGCTCGTGGTTTTGGGTGAATGGACAGGAGGTCTGCGAACACGAGGGCGGGTTTACCAGCTTCAATTGCGACGTGACGGCAGCAGTGCACGCGGGCGGAAACTTTATTGTTGCCGCGGTGGATAACACACGGCTTGCCGATGGCGTGCCGACCCTCAAAACAGATTGGTGGAACTACGGCGGACTTACTCGCTCGGTTTCGCTGATCGAAGTTCCTGAAGCTTTTATCGATCAATACGATCTGCATTTGAGTCGCACGGAGGAGGCGCTGATAGAAGGCTGGGTGCATTTGGGAGGCGGAAAGGCTGGAATCAAGATCGATGTGGAGATTCCCGAGTTAGGTGAAAGTGCGTCAGCCATGACAGGTGAGGATGGCCGGGCCGCGATTCGCATCTCGGCAAGTAAGCTGGAGCGTTGGTCGCCGGACACGCCCAAGCTCTATAAAGTTGAAGTGCGCGCGGGGCGGGACAAGGTTGAGGATCTGATTGGCTTTCGCACAATTGAGACACGCGGGACTGAAATCCTACTGAATGGCAAGCCTATTTTTCTGCGCGGGATCTCAATCCACGCGGAGGCACCTTATCGCACGGGGCGCGCTAACACAGACAAGGATGCAGAGACCTTGCTGGGATGGGCTAAAGAGCTAGGCTGTAACTACGTCCGCCTGGCGCACTACCCGCACGACGAAACGATGCTGCGGGCGGCCGACCGGATGGGATTGCTGGTGTGGTCAGAAATCCCGGTTTATTGGGCTGTTCAGTTCGATAATCCGAAAGCGCTGATGAAGGCCGAACAACAGTTGGACGAGGAGATAGGGACATCGCGCAATCATGCGGCGATCATTCTTTGGTCGATGGCCAACGAAACGCCAAACAATGAAGCGCGGACCAAGTTCATTGAAGCCGAGGCAGCGCATGCACGAGAGCTCGACCCGACGCGACTGATTACCGCAGCATTACTAATACGCGGCGAGGGACATACCAAAATCATTGATGATCCGCTTGGCAAGGCGCTGGATGTGATCGGATTCAACGAATACATTGGCTGGTATGAGGCGCGTCCTGAAACTGCCGATGGGACGGATTGGCGGATAAGCTACGAAAAGCCGTTGATAGTAAGTGAGTTTGGCGGTGGTGCGAAGGCTGGTGTCCATGGGGGCGAGAACGATCGGTGGACCGAGGAGTATCAAGCCAATATCTATCGCCATCAATTGGGAATGCTCAATCGGATACCTCAACTCAGAGGGATGAGCCCGTGGATTCTGATGGACTTTCGGTCGCCGCTCCGCAATCTTGCGGGAACTCAGGATGGTTTCAATCGCAAGGGACTTATCTCGGATCAAGGTCAAAAGAAGGCCGCATTCTTTGTTCTTCAGAAAGCTTATACGGAGAAGGCGGTAGGAAAAGCGGAGTGAGTCGCTTCGGAGCGGAGTTGGGTAAGTCGACAAACGGGGGCCCGGATTAGTACGAGGGCGTAATTATGATTTATGCTTGAGTTATGGCTATTGAATCCATACTTGCCCAAATCGATGCGGAAATTGCAAGGCTGACGCAAGTGCGCGCGCTGTTGGCCAACTCCGGAAAAATCACCACAAAGGTAACTGAACATAAAGTCAAGAAAGCTGCGACGAAGGCCAAGAAGAAACGCGTACTGAGCGCTGAAGCTCGCAAGCGGATCGCAGATGCACAACGCAAGCGTTGGGCTGCGCAGAAGGCGAAATCCTAGGAACAAAACCGAGGATTGGACCTGCGTCTCACCTCTCTCGCAGCGGCATATCGGCGATATGTCAGCAGCGAGAGTAAAGAGAAGAACGAACAGTCACTTGTGCAACTTATAGCCGTCGGCTCCGCGCTCCCGGACTATTACTAGTCTTCGAGATAGGTCGTGTTACGCCTGGAACGCATGATTTGGTGACAGGATCAGCTAATCCCCGGTACCACTTATCTGTGTAATGATCCATATGGCTGTATGCAGCATGCTGATCAAACGATGCTCGTCCAGCTAGAGGCTATGTAAGGGATTGTCCATCTTTCCGTTTCTTTATGGTAACAGTGTATCCCCTTACCAGGTCTCAACGGCCAAGACACTTGGTGGGCCGGGATTGCCCTCAATCACCTGTGTCTCGATGACCGCCTCCATATTCATTTGCTCCCAGTTCGGCGGAGCTTTAGCAAGAAGTGACTGAAGATAAACAGGGTTGTAGAGAATCTCGCCCGCTGCCTCGGTGCCCTCCTCTGAGATGCCGGCTGCGATGATGACGGGCTGTCCTGTGATGTTGTCGTGAATCCGGGCCACAATCGCGTAATCGCGCGAGAGCTTTTCATAGGGGAGATCCCAAGCCGTGGCCCAGGTCGTTTGCTTTGGGCTCTTTCGATCGACGATCAGTGCAACTCCATCCTTTGAATCGAAGCCGAAACGGAGCTTCTGCGTGATGCGGAGCGTCCAGATGTTATCGAAGGCGCCGATCAAGACAATGGGGCCCTCGCGAAGCTGTGCAAAACTCGTATCCGAAGCCGGTAGTACGCGGAATGCCTTATGGCGGGTTTCGAGCGCCGCAGCGGTCTGGGTGAGTGTAATTACGTCGGCCAATGCGAATAGGCCGGACTGATGAAGACGAAAATAAAGCGGCTCCGGCTTGGAACTGGGAGTAGGGGGCTCCAGAGAATTGATCGAGCCTGCCTCCAGGTTTTTTGCCGGCTCTCCCAGGCAGTAAGTAGCCGTGTCTGAGCCTGCGGTAATGGGCGCCCAGAAGCGTTCGAGGTTCGAAGGGGGTTGCGAATCGTGGAACCACCTTCCCCCCACCAAGCCCAGAGCTGACCCAGCGACGAGGCCGACGGCGCAGGCGGCAACAGCCAGCGCAGCGGCCCAGAGCCAGCGAACGGCGCGAGGGGGGCGGGGCGCAATCTGGACCGGCTCCGATGCAAAGGACTGCGGCGGCGGTTCGGGTACCGGAACTGGGGCCTTGAGGACAGGTTGTTCGGGCTCGGGTGAGGGGTCAGGTGCATGAAAAACTGGGACGTAGGATCCTATGGGAAGCTCGATCACGAGTTCGCCGTCGTGTGCGGAGTCGTAGTAGTACTGCACGAGCCGCTTGCGAACCTCACCAGCAGTGATCCGGACGACGGGATCGGCGTTGGCGTCGTAGGTGGGGGGGCGGTTGAAGACTTCTATTCCGATGCTTCGTTCTTTTAGCTCGGAAGAATTACCTTTCAGGGTTTGCTCTACGGTGTGAGCGAGGAGTGCGGGATAGCGTTTGCTGTTGCAAAACAGGGAGTGTGCGAGGAGCCGCTCGAGCTGCTGGCGTACGGCGGCTGCGGTAGGAACGGCAACGGGGCCGCCGCCGGACTGCGCGTTTTCCTGTGAGGATTTTGGACTGACAGGCATCCCGATCTCACCCCGCAGTGCGTATCATACGTTCCCGGATTGCGCTTGTCCAGACTGTATTGAGTTGATTTAACTCGCATAGGCAAAGCGATTTAGCGGCGGGGCGACCCTTTGGTACCCGATGGAACCTGTCAGTGGTGAGGGCCGGCCCGTATATTTGCTCTCGGTCCAGAGGATGTGCCAACGGCTGATCCCTGCGAAGCGGAGACATCCGGTTCACAGAAGAAGCAGGAAGCACATTTTCTTGTGATTGCGGCTCCTCGCCCCTTCGGTTAACCAGACCTGGACACCATCCAGGCAGGAGTAACCGGGGGGCGCTTTTTTGTTTGCCTTCAAGGTGAGCCAGCCTCCCCTTCAGAGGTGAATGTCCGGCGTTTCTTCGGCATGAAGAGTGAGCCAAGGGGCCCGAAGCTAACCGCCGGTGGTTGGGAAACACTCCATTACTCAGCAGGGAAATGAACGCAAATGCGATTTCTTCCGCGAGGAAACTTGCGAATTGCCGCGCACGTTTGCAGGGAATTACATGCGATAAGCCGAGAATGAAATTAACAAGACGTTTTGGGGCCCGGCAAGCAGCGATTACTTTCCTGGTTTCAACAGCTCGCGGCGAAGGCCTAGCAAAACAAAAGGAGCGGCAACGATGGAATCGATTGTGCTGGAAAAGCTACGGATGGATCTGGAGAGGCAGTTGCGGCCATTCAGGGCCGCGCGGCGTGCGCGCCGGCCGTCGGAGGGGTGGCTGCGGGCGATGCGGCTGGCGACAGGGACTCCGGCGCGGGAGATTGCCAGGTATATGGACTTTACGGAGAAGATGGTTTACCAACTGGAGCAGTCAGAGCAGAGGGATACCATCTCGCTGGGGCGGCTGGGGGCGATGGCGCGGGCGCTCGAATGCGACCTGGTGTACGGGATTGTGCCTTGGGAGCAGTCGCTGGTGGTCCGGGCGATGGCGACGGTGGAGAAGGAGCTGTGGCGGAGGAGGTTCGAGAGACGCTAGTTCGCAGTTCGCAGTTCGCAGTTCGCAGATTACAGATGACAGATTACAGTTCGCAGTTCGCAGATGACAGATGACAGATTACAGTTCGCAGTTCGCAGTTCGCAGTTCGCAGATGACGGATGACGGATGACGGATGACGGATGACGGATGACAGATGACAAACTAGGGCAATCGGTTGCCAATGACCGGGCTGGCGTTACTGGCTCAGGGCTTTGGTGGCTCCTTTGAAGAGGCGCCCCAGAGCCTTGAAGATCCAGCGGACTAGCAGTAGGGCCGCTACCAGGAGGACTACTACGATGGCGGCGGCTGTGTAGGGGTTCCAGGAGGCTAGCCATGTGAGAAAGACGGCTAGGACATCTTCTCCCAGGCTTAGTCCTATGTTGGATAGGGGTTCGGGTGAGGGGGTGACGGCGGCGCGGGCGGCGGTTTTGCTTCCATGGGCGACCATGGCGATGGCGCCGCCGGCGAGGGTGGCGGCAAGCTGCTCCCACGGAGAGAGACCGGCGGTGGCCTGGAAGGCGATGAGGGCGGCGACGGGGACGCGGATGAAGGTGTGAAGGGCGTTCCAGAGGAGATCGAAGGCGGGAACTTTGTCGGCGAAGAACTCGAGCAGGAAGAGAGCGCCGGCGGCTCCGATGACCCACCAACTGGAGAGTAGATGGAGGCCCGGCGGGAGTGCGAGGAGGTGGGCATGGGCTAATAGGCCCAGGGTGGCTACCGTGGCGTAGACATTGAGGCCGGCGGCGAAGCTGATGGCTACGAGAAGGGCCGCTAGTTCTTCGCCGGTGAAGTTCATGCAGGAAGTATACGAGGCGGTCGAGGGCGGTCGAGGATCGAGGGGTGGTGGACGTATGGGCCGAAGGGTCAACGGAACGGCGTTTGCGGGGAGTAATCCCGGCAGTCACGCGTAACTGGATGTTGACTAGCGCTTTGCCCTGCTATCGCAATACGGCGCTGGATTCTCGGTCTCTTCGGTGCCCACACTGTCCCAAGAAATAACCAGCAGCTCGAAATTGACCGGATTATCGTGCTCGGCTCCTGAGATGCGGGCACGAGTTCGTGAAAAGCCGATTTGCCTTTTTGCCAGGAAGGGGGTAGATTGTCTACATGTTGGTGTAGAGGGTCTACAGCCTATGGCCACGAGAAACAGCTATCAAAGTCGAATTGAGCTCGTGCAGGGAACATTGGACATGCTCATCCTAAAAACACTCCAATGGGGAGCTCAGCATGGTTACGGAATTAGCCAGGCAATCCGCATTACCTCAGGCGATGTTTTGCAGGTCGAAACCGGATCGCTGTATCCGGCGCTTCATCGGCTGGAGCGCCAGGGTTGGGTCACCGCCGAGTGGAAACAGAGCGAGAGCAATCAGCAGGCCAAATTCTACAAGATCACAAAGCTAGGTAAAGAGCAATTGGCCTCCGACTATGAGCGTTGGGGAAGAATGGTCGTCACCATCGAGGGAATCATGACTTCCAGGCGAGGTAATGTATGAAGTTATTCGATATCTTTCGCCGCAAAACGGATTTGACGGATGAGATTGAGAGTCACCTCAAGATGGCCACTGCAGACCGAGTGGCCCGCGGGGAATGTCCCGATGACGCGAGAAGAGCCGCAGTTCGCGAGTTCGGCAATGTACCGTTAATTGCGGATGTGACGCGCGAGCGATGGGGATGGCTGCGCCTTGAGCGGCTGGTGCAGGACTCGCGCTTTGCGGTGCGCCAGTTGCGGAGAACTCCGGCATTCACGGCAACCGTGCTGCTCACGCTGGCCCTGGGCATCGGAGCCAATGCAGCGATCTTCACGCTGGTGAACGCGGTGCTGCTGAAAGATCTGCCCGTCGCCGATCCAAAGATGCTCGTGCATCTGGGCGATAACGGCCACGACTGCTGCGTCGGCCACAACGGCACCAGAGAAGAAGGGGATTACTCGAACTTCTCAACCGACACCTACATGCAACTCAAGAAGAATCTGCCTGAGTTCGAAGAGTTGGCGGCGATGCAGGCTGGTTGGAGCTACCGGCCGGTCATAGCGCGGCGCGATGGCGCCGAGACTGAAGCTCGTTCGGTCATGGGCGAATTTGTGTCGGGAAATTACTTTGAGACATTTGGACTGCGCCCCGAAGCGGGACGATTGCTCATCGATGCGGACGATCTGCCAGGCGCACCGGCTACCGCCGTCATGAGTTATGAGACTTGGCAGCATGACTTCGCCGCAGATCCTGCAATCGTCGGCAGTACTTTCCGGGTGAATACCAAGCCGGTGATAGTAGTCGGAGTGGCGCCGCGAGGGTTTTTCGGCGACCGAATGGCAGTCAGTCCGCCGGATTTCTACCTGCCGATTCAGACGATGGCCTCGCTGGCGAACGCTTCCTATGTAAATGACCCGGAGACGAATTGGCTCTACATCGTTGGGCGCGTCAAGCCTGGGACGAACCTGGGCCAGTTGCAACAGAAGGTAAATGCCGTCTTGCAGCAAGCCTTCGCAACACAAAGCAGTTTCTCAACCGAGCAAGGCAAGAAGTTTTTGCCAAGGGCGCATGCAACTCTGACGCCGGGTGGTGACGGCATCCAGACAATGCAAGAAGGCTACGGCTCTCATCTCCATCTGCTCATGTGGATTGCCGGGCTGGTTCTGGTAATCGCCTGCGCCAATATCGCCAACCTCCTGCTGGTAAGAGGCATGGGAAGACGGACAGAAATGTCGGTTCGGTCGGCGTTGGGAGCTATGCGCGGCAGGATTGTTCGACAGCTCTTAACGGAGAGCATTTTGCTTTCAGGTCTCGGCGGCCTTCTGGGGTTGGCCGTGGCTTACGTCGGGGCGCGCACGCTGTTGTGGCTCGCCTTCCCTGGCGCCCAGAGTGTCCCCATCCATGCCGTGCCGTCCGTCGCGGTAATTGGTTTTGCATTTGGGCTTTCGATCTTGACTGGAATCCTGTTTGGCGTTGCGCCTGCATGGATCTCGGCACAAGCCAGGCCCGCCGATGCTTTGCGCAGCGGTACACGCACCACCTCTTCGGCAACCTCTCTGTTGCAGCGGACGCTGGTGGTGCTGCAGGCCGCCTTATCGCTGGTGCTGCTGGTGGGCGCTGGATTGTTTGCGCAGAGCCTGGGCAAGCTTCAGAATACTGATCTTAAGCTCGATGCTGGCAACCGCTATATCGTGCACATCAATCCCCAGGCGGCCGGCTACGCGGGAATCCAGCTGGAGACTCTTTACCGGACCATGGAGGACAGGTTTCATGCTGTGCCGGGCGTCGTCAAAGTCGGCATCTCCACTTATGTTCCGATGGAAGACAACAGCTGGAGCAACTACCTTATGGTTCAGAGGCACCCTGAAGCGAAGGGCCTGGCTGGTTTTGTGAAAGCCAACGCGGACTACTTCGATTCGGTTGGTACGAAGGTGTTAATGGGACGTGGAATCGATGTGCGGGATACCTCGACCGCTCCCACGGTGGCCGTGGTGAATCAGGCCTTTGTGCAAAAGTTCTTGGGCGGGGAGAATCCCATAGGGCAGCGAATTGGGCCGCCGGATTCGCAAGGCGATTACGAGATTGTAGGGGTAGTGGAGAATACCGTTTACACCGACATAAGTTTGAAGGATAACCCTATGTACTTCGTGCCCATGATGCAGCGACCACCAAGCGACAAATCTCCGATTGAGAAAGATATGTCGCTCTATGCAGGAACCATGGTGTTTGAAACCGAGCGGCCCATCAACGACATGGAGAAAATTGCGCGCAAGACTCTCGCCGGCATCAATCCAAATCTGACCGTGGTCCAGCTTCAGACATTTGGTGAGCAGATCGCGATCCAGTTCACCCAGCAGCGGTTGATTGCGCGCCTCACAATGCTTTTCAGTGCTTTGGCGCTCTTGCTGGCCTCTATCGGTCTCTACGGTGTCACCGCGTATTCTGTCGAGCAGCGAACTCCGGAGATCGGCATTCGCATGGCCCTCGGCGCGGCGCGTGGAGGCGTCGTGGCGATGGTGATGCGCGGCGCTCTCATTCAAACCGCGCTTGGGCTCGCCATTGGAATTCCTGTGGCACTGCTTAGCGTTCGATTCGTCAAGTCTCAGCTTTATCAGATCACCAGCGCCGATCCCCGGTTGATGACCGCTGCCGTTGTTGTCTTGGTGGTGGCAACGTGCGTGGCCGGAATCATTCCAGCAAGGCGGGCTGCTTCGATTGACGCCGCAAAGGCGTTGAGGGCTGAGTGAGTTGAAACAAATAAGGGAAACGCGTATACACTCGGGTCGTCTCCAACACGGGGACTGATGGCTGGGGCGATTTCGATCTCTGTTAAATCGCCTAAGCGCTCCTCAACGGCGGATTCGTCCTGACTAGTCGGCTTGTCGGAAGCGATGTGTGGCTGTGCGGATCAGGTTCGAGGGTCTGAGCGCGACCTCGTCGCGTATCCTAATTCACAATTCTTTTATTGGGTTGGTTTGCCGGCGATAAAGTGACGGCCTGCCGCTCCGAAATGCGACGGAACCCATCCAAAGCTACTTCGGGTTGGCAGATCCTTTGAAACCAAAGTCAGAGGGTTTCTCGCTTCGCGCAAAATCTTCAAGTCTTAATTCGAGAGCCTCCGAGGTGGGCGATTTAACATCAGTAGAGAATCAGGAGCGCCACCATGAAGATGCGCCCAGGCACGCAAACCGGGTTTCTGCTCTGCGGCAAGGAGTGGAGCGACGGCGAATCCATTGAAGTCCGTTCGCCTTGGGATCAGGGACTCGTGGGCCGCGTCACGGTCGCGACCCGCGCCGACGCGCGCCAGGCCGTGAGCCACGCTACCGCCAGCCTCCGCCGCACACGCGCCCTACCGCGATGGAAGCGCCGTGAAATCCTCGAAGACGTTGCCGGCGCGCTCCTTGAACAAAAGGAACGCTTCGCCAATCTCATTGTGGCTGAAGCCGGCAAACCCCTCCGTCTGGCTCGCGCTGAAGTTGACCGCGCCGTGCTGACCTTCAAAACCGCTGCCGAAGAAGCCGCGCGCCTCGGTGGCGAAAGTTTGCCCCTCGACCTCACCGAGGGCAACGAAGGCCGTTGGGGACTGGTCCAGCGCTTCCCCGTTGGGCCGATCCTCGCGATTACGCCGTTCAACTTCCCCCTCAACCTGGTCGCGCACAAGCTGGCGCCCGCCATTGCGGCCGGATGCCCGTTCATCCTCAAGCCCGCACCGCAGACACCCTTCACCGCGCTCGCCCTCGGCGAAGTCATTCTCAAAGCCGGCTGGCCCTCTGAAGCTCTTGCCGTCCTCCCGCTCTCCAATATCGACACCGCACATCTGGCCGAAAAGGAAGACCGCATCAAGCTCGTTTCGTTCACCGGCTCCGCCAAAGTGGGATGGCAGCTCAAAGCTCATTCCGGCCGCAAGCGCGTCCTGCTGGAGCTCGGCGGCAACGCCGCTCTTATTGTGCACAGCGACTGGCACGACCTCGACGACGCCGCGCTCCGCACCGCCCACGCGGCCTTCGGTTTCGCCGGCCAATCCTGCATCTCCGTCCAGCGCGTCTTCGTTCACCGCGCCGTCTTTCAGTCGTTTCTCTGGAAGCTGGTCGAGCACACTGCGACTCTGGTCTCGGGCGACCCAGCAAACGAACAAACGGAAGTCGGCCCGCTGATTCGTCCCGCCGAAGCTGAGCGCATTGAAGCATGGATCAAGGAAGCAGTCGAGTCAGGGGCAAAGCTGATCGCTGGCGGCGAGCGCAACGGCTCCCTGGTCACCCCCGCCATTCTTACCGCAACCAAGCCCGGCATGAAGATTCGCGACGAGGAAGCCTTCGGCCCGGTGGTCATGGTCGAGCCTTATGAAGACTTCGAGCAAGCCTTGGCCGACGTGAACCACTCCAGATACGGTTTACAAGCCGGCCTGTTAACGCGCGACGCCGGCCGCATTTTAACGGCATATAGGGAGCTGGAAGTAGGCGCGTTAATCGTAGGCGACACCCCGGCATGGCGGCTGGACCCCATGCCCTACGGCGGCGTGAAGGATAGCGGCTTAGGCCGCGAAGGCATAAGAAGCGCAATAGAAGAAATGACCGAACCGAGGATGCTGGTAATGAGCGGGCTTTCGTAACGGCGCCATCCTGTGTTTTCTCTATTGAACCGTCATCCCGACGACGCCTGAACTGGTTACAGATTGAGTGGTTGTGGTTTTGGTGGGAGAGCTGGACCCTCCGCAGCCGATCGTGAAAGCGGAAGCGCCTGCGAGGATCAGACCCAGGCAGACAGCAGACCAGATATTCAGAGATGCCAGCTTTCTGCGGAGGAAGAACAGCGGAAGCAGAAGGAAAGGCAAGAATATTAGCGCCGTGGATGTGCTGGTCACGGTCTCGGCAAAGACAACTGTAACCTGATAGGTCCCGGCGGGGGTTGTCGAAGAAGTGGATATGGTGAGCACGCCTGTAGCAAACGAATAACTGCAAACTGCTCCCGCTGGCAGATTCAAACAGGTTGCGCTGGCGTTTGTTACGGATGCGGGGAAACTGATTGAATAGGTCGCGGTTGATCCGGCAGTAACTGAGACCACAGTGCTGGGGACGGTTGGCGCGGTTGCTGTCGCCGCGGGGGAATCCACCTCGAATTGCAATATATCTGACGTTCCGCCGCCGGGGGCAGGGTTTTGCACGTTGATTGCCGTAGCTCCCGGAGTGGCAATGTCAGCAGCGGTAACTGTGGCGGTTAGCTGAGTTGAACTTACAAACACCGTGGTAAGCGCCGATGTGCCCCAGTAAACAACTGAATTCGCCAGAAAGCTTGACCCATTTACGGTGATTGTAAAAGACGGTCCGCCCGCGTCAGCAATTGCTGGAGTTATGTTGCCTATGAACGGTACCGGGTTCGGTGGGACGTTGACCGTCAGAGTTACGCTGGCTGTCGCAATCGCGTAATCAATGTTATCTGTCGGGGTAAATGTGACAGTCAAGGTGTCATTTCCGACAGGAGGAGTTGACCCCAAGGCGGGACTGTAGACAAAACTTCCAGGGACCGAAGCTGTCGCATCCAGTTGCGCCGCATTCAGCGCCGTTCCGAAAGTGATCGCCGCTGGCGTTGCCCAGCTTATCGTCGGCGTGGCCTGGTTTACGGTCAACGTCACGGTTGCCGTCGCGGTTTGGTAATCCGTCGCATCGGTTGGGGAGAAGCTCGCCGTTAACTTCTGCGTTCCAGCGCCCAGCACGGTTCCTGAGACCGGCGAATAAGCGAAGCTTCCAGCCACCGAAGACGTTGCATTCAATTGCGCGGCGCTCAACGCCGCACCGTAAGTAATCGCAGCCGGCGTCGCCCATGTAACAGCCGGCGTAGCCTGGTTCACCGTAAGCGTCACTGTCGAACTCGCGCTCGTATAGTCCGTCGCATCGGTAGGTGTTAACGTGACTTTCAGCGTTTGCGGACCGGCACCCAATACTGTCCCAGCAGCCGGAGAGTATGCAAATGCTCCGGCCACGGACGAACTGGCATTCAACTGCAAGGCGCCCAAGGCCGCGCCGTAAGTTATCGCAGCAGGAGTGGTCCAGGTAATCGCCGTCGTAGCCTGATTTACAGTCACGGTCACGGTTGCCGTCGCGCCGGTATAGTCCGTTGTGTCAGTAGGCGTAAAGGTCGCCGTCACCGTGTGCGGTCCAGCTCCCAGCATCGTCCCCGCCGCCGGTGAATAGGCGAACGATCCGGCCACTGTCGAACTCGCATTCAACTGCATGCTGCCCAAAGTTGTTCCGTAGGTGATCGCGGCGGGAGTCGGCCAGGTGACCGCCGGGATCGCTTGGTCTACCGTCACGGTCACGGTAGCCGTCGCGCTCGTAAAGTCTGTCGTATCGGCAGGCGTAAAGGTCGCCGTGATCGTGTGCGATCCAGTTCCCAGTACCGTCCCCGTAGCCGGTGAATAGCTGAAGCTCCCAGCCACGGTCGAGATCGCATTCAATTGTGCAGCGCTCAGCGCCGTGCCATAAATTATGGCAGTAGGCGACGCCCATGTAATCACAGGCGTAGCTTGGCTTACCGTCATGGTCACCGTCGCTGTCGCCGTCGTATAGTCCGTCGTATCGGCAGGCGTGAAGGTTGCCGTGATCGTGTGCGAGCCAACAGTCAGCACCGTTCCTGCCGTCGGAGAATAGCTGAAGCTGCCCGCAGCCGGGGAACTGGCATTCAGTTGGGCCGCACCCAACCCAGTGCCATAGGCGATTGCCGCCGGAGTCGCCCAGGTAATCACCGGGGTAGCTTGGTTCACTGTCAGCTTCACGGTTGCCGTCGCGGTGGTGTAGTCTGTCGTGTCGGTTGGGGTGTAGGTCGTCTTCAGAATCTGGGCTCCAGCACTGAGCACTGTTCCCGCAGCCGGTGAATAGGCAAAGGTTCCGGCCACAGAAGACGAAGCATTAAGTTGACCAGATCCGAGCGCCGTACCGTACAAGATCGCTGCCGGCGCTGCCCATGTGATTGCCGGTGTGACTTGATTCACGATGAGCGTTACGGTTGCCGTCGCGGTGGTGTAGTCTGTCGAATCGGTGGGCGTGAAGCTAACCGAAATCGTCTGCAATCCAGCTTTCGGCACCGTACCAGCCGCTGGAGAATAGCTGAAGCTGCCCGCAACCGGGGAACTGGCGTTAAGTTGCGCCGCACCCAATGCCGTGCCATAGGTGATTGCCTCAGGCGTCGCCCATGTGATCGTTGGCGTTGCCTTGTTCACCGTCAGCGTTACGCTAGCGGTTGCATTGGTGTAGTCGGTGGTGTCGGTCGGGGTGAAAGTGACCGCGAGCGTCTGTGCGCTGGCGGTCAAGACGGTACCTGCAATCGGAGAATACACGAAGCTCCCGGTAACAGACGAACTGGCATTCAACTGCGTACTGGTCAGCGCTGTCCCATATGTGATAGCCGCCGGCGTTGCCCATGTAATTGCCGGCGTTGCCTGAGCGACGTGTAAGACATACGGCGCGGAGGTCGCGCCGTTATAGTTACTGTCGCCGCCGTAGCTGGCGGAAATGGAATGCGCACCGAGAGCTAGCGTCATGGCCGCGGTTGTATATGTCGCTACTCCGCTGGAATTCGCCGTTCCAGTTCCCAGAATCGCGGCGCCATCGAGGAAAGTGATTGTCCCTGTGGGAGGCAACCCGCTGCCAGTTACTGTGGCCGTTAATGTTATCTCAGTGCCGTACGGAACTGGGCTGGCCGGCGGCGTCAGTGTTACAGTCGGTGTTCCCAACCCCGCGGTCAAATCGACTGCAAACGAGGTACTGCCATTATAGTCGGCGTTACCGGAATAGCTCGCAACCACCTGGTGCGTACCTGTTCCCGAAGGAATCGCGATTCCATTCACCGCCGCCGTTGCGCTCTCATTTTCCGCCACCAGCACCGTAAGGTTGGTAGTGAGATGGTCGCCAAGAACCAAGTCTGTGAAGCCGTCGCCGTTCAAGTCGCCAGCCGTGATGGAAAAGACCTGATTCTGGCTGAGGTTCGGTCCAACGGAACTGCCTGTGAAGTTTCCCTCGCCGTCGCCGGCTAGCAGGAATATTTGGCCGCCTTCAATCCAAACTGCGGCCAGATCCGGAATCCCGTCTCCGTTGAAATCGCCCAATGCCACGTAAATGGCTTGCCCCTGTGGATTGTTGAACGGCAGATTCACCCCTGCGGTGGTTGCAAACGTCCCATCGCCGTTGCCCCGAAGTATCGTGACGTTATTGCTAAAAGCGTTGGCAATGGCCAGATCGGCTTCGCCGTCCCCATTAAAGTCGCCAACTACGATAGAATCGGCAAGATTCCCCGCCGGTGTGGGCGCTGACGTCTCAGTGAATGTCCCGTCCCCGTTGCCCAGAAAAATCAACGCGTCGCTCGCAAAGTCCGGCGCGCTGTACCAAACCGCCCAGGCGAGATCCGGAATCCCATCTCCGTTGAAATCCCCGATCGCGAGGTAAGCGCGTAAAGGGGCACCCAGATTCGGGCCGGAGGCCGTAGGATAGAAATCCCCCTTTCCATCGCCTAGTAGCACCGTCACCGGGTTTGGTTTGTCATAGCTCCACACAATCAAGTCCAGATTGCCGTCGCCGTTGAAGTCGGCGGCTGCAAGGGATGAACCGCTATAGGGTGATGTCGGGCTGTTGACCGCTGGGGTAAACGTCCCGTCTCCGTTGCCGAGCAGAATTGTTACATCGGCGGTGTAACCGTTTGTCACAGCCAGGTCCAGTTTGCCGTCGCCGTTGAAGTCGCCGGCGACGGCGGAGACGCAGGCATGGGGACAGGGCGTGACCGATGCGACCGGTGTGAAGGTCCCATCCCCACTACCCAACAGAATGGTCAGCGATGTGGTGGTAGAAGAGAAGACTGCCAGGTCCGGGATGCCATCGCCGTTGAAATCCCCGACAATGGTAGTCGGCTCCTCGATGGTTACGGGGTTCGACGAATTCACAAAGGTGGATCCTGCCGTGCCCGCTCCCAGCGTTGAGGAACCCAGCAATGCATTTCCGTGGTTGGAATCCAGGAACGAAACGGTACCACCGGGTGCTGTGCTGGCCGTGCCGCCTACCGTCGCAGTCATCGAGTAATTGCCGACACTCCCGCTCACTGCGATCGCGGTTACAGACGGAAGCAACGTGGGCGCGGCGACATCAAGCGCCATGCTGCTGGAAGTGCTACCCTCGTAAGCTGTAACGCCGTTGGGCGTTCCCGCAAAAACAGCCTTGTAGCTGTGATTTCCGATCCCCGGCCGGAACTTGACGATTGCCGTCCCGGCGGCCGTCAGTTGCGCAGTGCCGACAATATGGATGTCTTCGCAGTACGTAGCCGCCGCATCACAGAATTTCACCAGCCCTGGGGTCACGGGCGTGGACCCTGCCACAACCGTTGAGGTAAGCGTAACCACACCGCCCGAAGCGACGGTCGTCACCGAATTGCCTCCCGAGCTCACCACCAGCGTCGTGGCTGTCGGAAGTGCCTGGGCAGCAACCGCATCCCACGCCCCGAACCCCATCGCGGCCAACAAACCGAAAAGCATCGCCAACCTGCCGAACTTCCACGCTTGGCTGGAAACACGAGAAAGGACAACAGGAAAATTTGCAGATTGAAAGACTTGAGAATTAGGCAACATGGCAGGACGACTCCCGAATATAAAGGTAGGTAAAATCCCTTGATTCTCTCCGTCCCGATCCGCAAACTGCCCCGCGCCAAACTCCAGATGCATGCCCAGATGCGTGAAAAGACACGGACGTGGTTCTCAAACATCCGCGAATCTCAACGAGCGGAAGACGCAGTGAGAATACCACCCAACGGCCCAGAGCGACCGTAACAGTGCGAACAAAACAGCAAGCGCGTAAGGCGACTTTCCAGAGGCCTCCCAAATCAAGTCCGCCGGAGAAGAACCAGCTCCCCTGCCGGTAGCCATCCGCTTCGTCTTCGCGCCCAACGTCTAGTCCGCCGTAGCCACCTCCTCCTCAGCTCCGCGGTGGCGTTGAAGAGACAGCGGCCTGTGTGCCACTCGCTCGCCACCCCCGTTCTCAAGCCCAAACAAGCCGGTATGTTATGCACGTAGCCGTCTATTGCATTGGGCGCAAATCGTTTCCTTCGCGAACGCGGGGATGTCTGCTGTGCTCCCAGGGTCGCCCTCGCCGATAGCAGTATCGACATCGGCATGGCCTCCCGCAAAATCAAGCCCGAAGAAATCGCGAACCTCTCATTGGGAGACATGACCTCGCCCGCCAACGAGTTTGTCCACGGCCTCGATATTTCGGGCGATAGCATCCTGCTGTTCGGCTTCGCCGACAGCACCGGCGGCGCTGCGATGAATCAGACTCTCTCTGAAAACAGGGCCAAGACGGTGGAGCAGCAATTTGAGCAGCGAGGCGTGCATCCCGGCACAGTCCGCGGCTTCGGCGCCAATCTCCCCGTAGCCTCCAACGACACCGACGAAGGCCGCGAGAAAAACCGCCGAGTAGAAATCTGGGTTGAGAAATAAAATCTGCCGAGGTTCTATCCCGGCACACAACCGTGCGGTCAACTTCGGCGCGGGTGGCGACGGTGACGCGGGCGGCGAGGCCCTGATCCCAGGGCGAGCGGACTTCAATGGATTCGCCGTCGCTCCACTCTTTGCCGCAGAGGAGAAAGCCGGTTTGCGTGCCTGGGCGCATCTTCATGTGGCGCTCCTGATTCTCTTCTGACGGTAAAGGGCAAGTGTGGCGGGAGTGGATTGGAGACTTGGCGATTTACGGCAAATCGAGAAGCATCTCCGATGGCATCGGCGCGCTTGCAACGACTTAACCATAGGGTTCAGCCGGTCGAAAGTCTCAAATTCGGGACCTGCGGTACCGTCACATTCGAGGAAGAATTGAGATGCGGTACGACGCCCATCCATTGTTAGTCATGGCGCAGCGCGACAACAGGGTCAACTTGCCCGGATCGCCGAGCCGGAAGATAGCAGGCCAACAGCCCCACCATGACTAGAATGCCCAGTGCACCTGCGGCGATTCGCAGGTCCGACCGGCTATGCTGAATGCTCTGCGCCACCGGGTCCATGCTTGCCGCCATCCCATGCATCACCAAAAATGCAAGCGAAATACCAATGCATGACCCAATGAGAATCAGCGTCGTACCTTCAGCCATGATCATCCGCAGAATATCCTTTGAGCGAGCCCCTAATGCGAGCCGGATGCCGATCTCGTGGGTGCGGCTTGAAACCGAATAGGCCGTGACGCCAGCCAAACCCACACTGGCCAGCACTAACCCAAAAGCTCCCATGAGGCTGTAGCTCCATAATCCGATCTTGACTATGAACATCACCTGCTCAATCCATTCCGGCATTGTCTTTGCGTCGAAAGTTGTCAGCTTTGAATCTATCGCCGCGATTTGGGCGCGGATGTTTGGAGCGGCATCGAGACCTGGGGTAGTGCGCGTTGCCAGGGTGATGCCCTGAAACGGAGGCCTGGCGTAGTCTTCCTCTGTCATCGGCAGGTAGATCGCAGGTCCGGGTTCTTCGACGGGATTCTCCAGCACGTCGGTCGCGACGCCCACTACATCGTACGATTCGTCTTGCGATGCGGTGCGGTAGTCAAGGGCCGACCCTCCAAATAATCCAAACGCTACGCCATTCTTGCTGACGAGAGAAAGCCTGCGTCCGATGGGATCATCGTTCCCCCATAGGTTTCGCGCAAGAGCCTCACTCACCACAATAGAGCGCGGATGTCCCTTCTCATCATCCTTCGAGAAAGCGCGCGCGCGAAGAATGCGAATTCCCATGGTCTGAAAATAGTCGTATCCCACAATGTACTTTGTTGCCTGATCAACCCGCCGGGAGCCATCCATATCCGCGGAGAAAGTAATCCTCCCGCTAGGCTGCATCGGGATTGCCTCTGTCCAGGTAGCAGAGACAATTCCTGGCAGTGTTTTCACATGCTCCAGAAGCTTCGGATAAAACGCTTCCGCCTGGGAAGCGCTGTACCCATCGCGAATCGGATCAACAGAAATGAGTTGAATGTTGCTGGCATCGAATCCGGCTGCGCCCAACATCGTGCGCTGCATTCCGATCACGATGTAGCCGGTGACCAACAGCAGGGTGAGCGATCCGGCCATTTGGGAAACCATCAGCAGGTTCCGGGCGCTGAAAGCCCGGCGCCTTCGCATTTGGACGTTGCTGCCTACTTTTAGCGCGGGTACAAGTTCCGAGCGTGTCGCCTGCAATGCGGGCAGCAAGCCGATTGCAAGTCCCGTCAGGGCGGTAAGTCCCATTGTGAAAACGAGCACGCGCCAATCTACTTCTACGTTGAATTGCACCGGCATGGCGTGTGGAAGGCGCAGTCGTGAAAGCAGATGCATCAGCCAACATGTGAGCGCGAATCCGAGCACCCCGGCGGCGCAAGCGATCAACAGGCTCTCCATGATTAACTGACGTATAAGCCGCGCGCGACTGGCGCCCATTGCCAGTTGCACCGCAACTTCGCGGCGCCGGTCCAGAGCACGCGCCAGAAGCATGTTCACAACATTCGAGCAAGCGATCAGCAGAAGAAGCGCAATTACCACCATCGGCAGAAACGTTATCAAGCCACGGTCTCTTTCGCGCGTGGGGATCAGCTTGCCGCCCAAAGCGACCCAGACAAGTTGCCCGCTTTCCGTCGCCGGGTGACCGCTATCAAGAAGCAGCTGCCGCAGCACCGTGTCTAACACAGTCTCAATCTGTGAAGGAGTGACGCCTTGCCTCCGTCTGCCCAGGAATTGGAGCATCGTGAGTTGTGGGCGTTCAAGCGCATTATCCGCCAGTTCCGGCGCGACTGCTTCGCCTGCGGAAACCGGCAGCCAGAGGTCGGCAACGAACATCATAGGCGAAGCGCCTTGAAATCCTTTTGGCGTCACGCCTACGATCATGCAGAGTTTGCCGTTGATGTGTGCCGTCTTGCCGATAACATCCGGATCGGAGCCAAGACTGCTTCTCCAATAACGATCGCTAACTACGATCGGCGGGGTTCCCTGCGCGACTTCATCGCGTGCATCGAACAGCCGACCGGCCGCCGCTGTGACACCCAGCGTCGAAAAATAACCAGGCGTGACGATGTGCCCCCAGACTCGCTCGGTATGTGCGTCGAAACTGACTCCGAACGGCACCGGAGCAACGTAAGCCGAGGTTGAAGAAAACAAGTCCTTATGGTCGCGAAAGCGCTTGTATGCGGGATAGGAAATAGGCTGCTGAAGAGTAATTAACTCATCGGCCTTTGTCACACCGGGCACGTCGCGCAAGATGGTTCCGTTCAGCTCGCTGAAGAAAGCAGAACCTGCACAGATAGCCAGGCTCATCGATGTCACTGCGACGAAGGTGAAGGCAGGCCTTCGAATCAGCAGTCGTATCTCATAGCGAAAATCCCATATGCATTCACGCAGGTGCGCCGCTGCAAGTTGCACGGCCATATCCGCGAAAAGGAACACCAGGCCCAGCAAGTTCTGACGCCGCATCCAGATGCCAGCCTCCTCCGTGGTCTCAAGCATTTCGCGCTCGAAGGCACAGCGGAAACGATGCGGGAAGAATCGCACCAGGCTCCGATAGAGGCCAACGACGAATCCAGTTGAGCGGGTCCTGCTTTCCATGAATCATGCCCCCGACAAAGCAGCCCGGCGCTTGGCGCGGATAACGCGAACCAGATCTTCAAGGCGGGAACTTTCGGCATCCAGTACGCGCCGCCCCAGTGCGGAGAGTCGATAATAGCGGCGCCGCGCATCTTCTCCGTCCGCCAATGGCCGCCGCTTCACCTCTGCGATCAGACCCGCATCTAACAGGCGCTCCAGTGTTCCGTAAAGCGTCGCCGGCCACAGGCGGACCTTCCCATCTGTCCGCTCAAGTACTTCTTGCATGATGCCATAGCCGTGTTGCTCTCCGTCGGCCAATGAGAGCAGCACGTGAAACCAATTCGGCTTCAAGGGAAGGAAACGTTCGGCCACAGGGCCTTCGTTGTTTTTCACGCAGACAACTATATATTACTCACGATATATATTGTCAACGATAACCCAGACAGAAGAGTCGATAGATAACCAAATGCGAGGCAGCATAATCGGCTGTCCCTCAACGTGAATCGCCAACGGTTGCCAACCGGCCAAAGCACATTTCCAGACCTGCGAGTCCCATTGAATGTCGGGATCTTTCGTCTTGCCGGTCCGGGCTGGCCTCTGGTTGTTTTTCCATTTCCACTTATCTGACTTGAAATTCCCAGGTCTCAGAAGCGAGACCTGGGCCACCCAGAGGTGTTTGCGCAATCAGGCTTCCTGGACTTCCACTCATCGGTCGGCGCGGCGACCGATGAGTGGGGCACAGTTGTGGATGTTGGCGAAGGCTGCTTTAAGGCGAAGGTTTCTTTATTCGGTGCGAAGGGCTTCGGAGGCGTTGACTCTTGCGGCGCGGGCGGCGGGGATGGCGGAGGCGAGGATGGCTGCAGCGAGGATGACTACGGCGGAGGCTACGAAGGCTAGTGGGCCGGGTTGATGGATCTCGGCTACGTATTTGCCTATGACGCGGGAGAGGATGAAGCCGATTATCAGGCCCGCGCCTACGCCTATGCCGGCCATGGCTGCGCCTTCAGACAGGACGATGGCGAGGATGTTGCGGGGGAGCGCGCCGAGGGCCATGCGGATGCCGAACTCCTTGGTGCGGCCGCTGACGGAGAAGGCGAGGACGCCGGCTACGCCGACTACCGAGATTAGAAGAGCTACGGCGGCGAATCCACCAAAGACTATGGCGTTGAGGCGGTCGGGAGTTAGGACTTCAGCGCGGATGTCGGCTAGGGTGCTCATCTTTTCAACGGGCTGGTCGGAGTTCATCTGGTGGATGGTCTGGGAGATGAGCGGGACGAGCGAGTAGGCGTCCTGATGAGCGCGGACGAAGAGGCGGCCATTCCAGCCTTCCTGGTAGGTGGGGAGATAAATGGTCTTGGCCGGGGCGGGGATCATGTTTTCATCATCGAAATCGGGGACGACGGCGATGATGCGGCGGGGGTCGTAACTCATGTCGATGAACTTCATGACGGGGTCAGTCCACTGGAGCTTGCGGTTGAGGGGATTCTGGCCGGGATAGAGTTCATTGGCGAGGCTCTGGCTGATGATGACGACGGGCTCGGAACCTTTTTTGTCGCCGTCGTTGAAGTCGCGGCCGGAGAGGATGGGGACGCCGAAGGTGGCGAAGAAGTTGGGCGAGATGGGGCGGAAGTTGGCGCGGTAGTCCTGGCCGTCGGGGCGGTGCGCGCCCTGGGCGGAGAAGGAGAAGTTGATGTTGAGTCCTCTTTCGTCGCGCCAGGGAGTACTGAAACCGGAAGCAACGTGCTCGACACCGGGGAGGGCGGCGACGCGGCGCTCGATGTCCTTATAGAACAGGTCGACTTGCTCGGGAGTCTTTCCATAGTTCATGACGGGCAGATTGATGGCGAGGACGTTGGAGGAGTCGAAGGGCGGGCGTGTCTGCTCGAGGACGAAGAGGGTCTGCATGAGGACGCATGCGCCGGCGAGGAGCAGGAAGGACGCGGCGATTTGGGTAACGGCGAAGACGCGGAGACGGCTGCTGCCTCCACCGGCCACGCGCGCACCGCGTCCGGTGAGGCCGCCCTGCGAGGACTTTGGCGAGGGCAGGCGGGGAATGAAGGCGAGGAAGACGGCGGCGACGAGGGCGAGTGCGATGCCGAACCAGACCATGCTGAAGTCGAGTGTGAGGTCGTTTGCGCGGACGGAGAAGCGCGAGGCGTAGCGTCCGAGGACGTACACCATGGGGACGGCGAGGGCGATGGCGGCGACGACGCCGGTACCGCAAAGGACGAGGCTTTCGGCAAGGAGGGAACGGCGCAGAACGGCTGTGCTCGCGCCGAGGGCTGAGCGGACGGCGAGTTCGGGCTCGCGGCGAACGGTGCGGGCGAGGACGAGGTTGGCGACGTTGGAGCTGGCGATGACGAAGAGCAGGCCGGATGCGGCGAAGAGGATCCAGAGGATGGTGTTGGCGCGGGCGTTGATCTGGTCGTGCATGCGGGTGACGTCGATCTGGAAGCGGTCTTCAGCCTTGTAGGTCTCAGGATGCGCCTTGAGCATGCCCGCGTAGACAGTGTGGAGTTCGGCTTTGGCGGCGTCGAGGGTTGCGGCGGGGGCGAGACGCGCGAAGACTTCGGTCATGCGGTGTTCGCGGCCGGTGACCATGGTGGCGGAGAGATGATGCGGGCTGGTGACGATGTTGGCGATGATTTCAGTGGCGACGGGATAGGGGACGGAGGGCTCGAGGACGCCAACGATGGTGGCTCCGCGCGCGCCGCAGCAGCTCTCAAGGCGAACGGTTTTGCCGAGGACGCTGGGATCGGAATGGAGTTGGGTGCGCCAGAAGTGATAGGTGAGGACGATGGCGCCGGGGGCGTTCTGTCCGTCGTCGGACGGGCCTAAGAGGCGGCCGAGGATGGGATGCAGGCCCATGACTTCGAAGTAATGGCCGTCGACGACGCCGGCGGGAATTTCGCGGGGCGTGCCGAGGCCGACGACGGTGAAGTCAATCTCAGAGAAGGTGCCGAGTTCCTGGATGGATTTGAGGCCGCTGCCGATGTCCGCAATTTCGGGGACTGAGAAGGCTGCATTGGTTTGGCCAATGCCGGGGGCGCTCTGGCGGACGTAGAGGAGGCGGTCTTCGTCGCGATTGACGAGCGGGCGCAGTAGGACGGCGCGCACGACGCTGAAGATGGCGGCGTTGGCGCCGATGCCGAGGGCCAGTGTGAGGGCGACGGTGATCCAGAGCGCGGGGACGCGGGAAAGAGAGCGGATAGCGATTTTGAAGTCGCGAAGGAATGACATATTGGGCCTCCATCCAATCAGCTTCTACACTGTATAGTCGAACAGCCGGACCGGAAATCGACAAATCGTCAAAGAATTTTTTTCTCTTCTTCTCTTTAGGTGGGGTCTCCGGGGACTGTTCTTGGTCGCACAGGTGGCAAAACGGGGGTTAAGGCCTGCGTGGCAATCTCGGTTGACGTATATGTTGATATCAACTAATCTAGGTGAGTGTCAAGTCACCCGGTTCTCCCGTACGAAACTACACTTCTTGTGCGGGACTGCTGCCTTTGCCTCCATGTTCAGCGCGCGGCGCGCTCTCTGGCGCGGAAGTTCGATGACGCGCTGCGGCCTTTTGATCTCACGAATGGACAGTTTTCGCTTTTGATGTCATTGAACCGACCGGATCCTCCGCCGATGGGGCCGGTGGCGGCGCTTTTGGGGATGGACCGGACAACGCTGACGGCGGCTTTGAAGCCGCTGGAGAGGCGCGGGCTGGTGAAGGTGATTCCGGACCCATCGGATGGGCGAAGCCGCATTTTGCAGCTGACGGGCAAGGGACGCACGCTGCTGGCGCGCGCGCTTCCGGTGTGGAAGAGCCTGCATGAAGAGGTGGAGCGGCTGGTACCGGATGGGGGCGCGGAGGCGATGCGGCGGGGGCTGAAGGCGCTGTTGTGAGGAGACAGATTACAGATTACAGATTACAGATTGCTGTTGTTTCGCTTGGCGCGCTTTAGATGAGCGTAGAGAAATAGTTCTGGGCGACGCCTCCGCTGCCTTGGCTCTTGGGTCTTCCTGCGCTTGCCCACCAATGGAGGAACCTTTTCGTTTGGCGGACATTAGCTCCTCCGCTTGCTCTCGCGATTGTCGAAGCTGACTTTGAGTTTCAGGCGGATGCGCAAGCAGCAAGTGGCTACGGCGTAGACGATGGCTGCGGCCAGATTCGGAAGATTCTTCGTCAAGAGAACCAGGTTGAAATCGCCGAGAGTCGTCATTCGTTCCCTCCTATGGGCTTTGGGTCGCAAGATAGTAGCTCGGAGTCGTGGAATCGTGTCAAGTTCTGGCTGTTCTGCGCTTTATTTGAGATTAGGACCAGGGAAAGAAATTCGCGTATCAAGCGTTAAAGTCGCATTGTATGACGGATTCGAATCGCCAAGGCTGAGGCCTGTGCGGCCGGATGAAAAGAACGTGGCTTGAGTGCGCTCGCCGGTTTTGGAGGCGTTTCGTACACCAGCTGCTCTCTCGGTTGTTGCGACGCCGTGATCTGGTCATTGGCCGGGCGATGAAAGGCCCGTGGCTAAAGACCATTCGAATAGGAGTCTGCTTTCCGGGGCCTGAAGACCCCAGCTCCCTCCCTCCGACTGCGGTAGGCAGACGGCACCTGCAGTGGGCAGACGTTCGCGAGAGGCTCGCGCTGGGTTGCTAACTGGACGCTCACTCATCGCGACGCCCACTCATCGCAAAGTACGCGATGGATGGGCACGGGCACAGGGCCGGTCCAAGACAAACAGGGACAATCAGGCGGCGGCGGTTTTGGCGGCGGCTCGCTGGATGGCTACTACGGTGATGTCGTCGGACTGGCCGAACTGCCTGGCGGCTTCGGCGATGATGGACGCGGGCATGGTGGAGATGGAGCGGGCACGGTCGAAACCGAAGAGTTGGCCGTTGGGGTTCTGGGCTTCGACGACGCCGTCTGAGTAGAAGGTGAGGCGGCTCATGGGAGGGAGATAGAGCTGGAGGGTTTCGTAGACAGCGTCGTCGGTGAGGCCGAGGGGGAGCGCGCCAGGGAGTTCGATTTCGCGGCCGTCGAGGTAGGGCGAGAGATGACCGGCGGAGGCGATGAAGACCCAACCGTCGGAGGTGATGTGGGCGGCGATGGCGGTGGAGAATCCGCCGCCCGAGCGGCCGAGGAGGCGGTTGTTGAGTTTGCGCAGCATGAGCGCGGGGTTGTGGGAGTCCTCGGCCGCGGTGCGAATGGCGCCGATGAGGACGGAGACGAGCATGGCGGCGGGAAGGCCCTTGCCGGCGACGTCGCCGACGACGATGAGAAGGCCGCCGTCGGTGGTGGGGAGGACCTGGTAGAAGTCGCCACCGACCTGCTGGGCGGGCTGGTAGACGGATTCGACGGCGAAACCGGGAACGGGTTCGAACTGGTCGGGGAGGATGACCTGCTGGACTTCGCGGGCGGCGGCCATTTCGCCCTCAAGGATGGCTTGCTGGCGGCTCATGCGGGTGGAGCGGAGGACGATGATGATGACCAGCGAAAAGTAGAAGCTGAGGTTGGCTATATCCGTTAGTCCCACGATGAATATCCCAATGGGGAATCCATTCGCGAGTTGAGAGATATGCAAGGCGAAACCGCTGAGTGGAGGTATGAGCTGAAGCACGCCGGTGAGGATCTGCTCGTAGAACCAAAGGGAATAGAGAAGGAAAGGAATGAAAAGAACTCCGGCCTCGCGGTCGCCGCGCCGCCATTGCCGGAAAAGCAGGATGGGGATCACACCGGCAAAGATGACTCCGACGCCGATGGTGAAAATGGTGTCGTAATAGCTTGGAACCAAACCGTAAAGGTAGAAGATGTCGCATACGACCGCGGTGAGACAGGCAAGCGTAACGCAGAGCCAGAGGGGCCATCCAAACCGCCTGGGCAAGAAGGCCTCAACCATGAACACCATGGCCATTAGAGTGGCGAAGAGAAGGATCTCGTTGACAATCCACAGGCTCACGGGAATGTTGCGGACGGCGTCAAGAAAGAGCAAGGGCAAAAAGGCGAGGTTGAGAAGGCCGAGGATAAAGATCCAGAGATACTCCTTGCGTTGCCGTTGGCCAATGTAGAGGGCGAATGCGACCAAGCCGACACCGAAGACGAACAAGTTTCCAAGGAAGTTTGCCGTGCTCTCAGCAATCATGCTGAGCAGGTTGCGGTCGGACAGCGCGTTCTCGTCTCCCAGGGTAAGCATGGGCGCGTTGAATGCGGGGGCGGGGCTGGACCACCAAGTCCTGGGAGCGCGGGCGCGCACGGCGATGACAAGGGAGCCGGTGCGGAGTTGCGCTTGAGGGATGGGCACGATGAGGCGGGCGGAGCGCGTGTAGGCGATGAAGGGGTCGACTCCGCCGGACTGGATGATCTTCTGGCCGTTGACGTAGACCTCGAAGGCGCGGGAGACGAGGTAGGCTTGCAGGGCCAGGTGCTTTTCGCCGGGAGCGACGTTGACGTGAATACGACGCCAGAGGATGGGTTGCCGGTTGTTGGGGAAGTATTGGTTGAGGCGGGTTTTGGCGTTGACGGGGAGCCATTGGGAGTCATCGAAATCCGGCTGGGCGTAGGCGGGGTTGTCGCCGGCCTGTACTACGCCGGCGGTACCGATTTCGAGCGATTCGCGCAGGGCGGTTGCGTCGACGCCCTGGGCGGATGCGTAGGCGAGGGGCGCGAGGAGACATAGGACGGGCAGGAATCGCCGGAGCTGGCGCAGGGATGCGGGGATGGCGTTGCATCGGAACAGCGTGTGCACGATGCCTCCTAGGGGACTTGTCCACGCTAACACTGCTATAGAGGGAAATTACAGATGATTTTTGGCACATGGCGCATGCGGGGCGGCAGACGCTCACGGGAGGCTGGTTGGTTCCCGCCCTTTCCGCAGAAGAAAGCGGAAAGAACGGGGCACGGGCTTCTTCGTTCCCACTCTGCTGAGAGAACTCACTCATCGGGGTGATGGCAAGAAGCAGGTCCTTCGGCTGCGCTCAGGCTGGTTGGTTCCCGCCCTTTCCGCAGAAGAAGGTGGAAAGAACGGGGCACGGGCTTCTTCGTTCCCACTCCGCTGAGAGAACTCACTCATCGGGGTGATGGCAAGAAGCAGGTCCTTCGGCTGCGCAAGGATGATGCGATAAATGGGGCAAACGGAGTGTGGCGGCTCGCGAGTTTCACCGCGAAATCCATCTCATTTTGCGTGCGGCTTACACCCTGGTTCGGCGATCTCAACGCGCCGGTTCTTCATGCGGCCTTCGTCGGTGTTGTTGTCCGCAATGGGCATCGTCTTCCCGTAGCCCTTGGCGGTGAGGCGCGCTGCAGCGACACCGTGATCGGTAAGCCACTTCATTACGGCACGCGCGCGCGCTTCCGATAGAGTCTGGTTATAGGCATCCGCGCCCACATTATCCGTGTGGCCCTGGACTTCAAGCTTCAGTGCGGGGTTGGCTGCCATGAGAGCGGCCACCTGTTGCAGCGGGCCACTCGAGGCAGGCTGCAATGTGGATTTGTTGAAGTCGAAGAGCACGCCGTAGAGGGCAACGTGACAGGCTGCCGCGAGGCCGGTTTTGATTTGGTCCGACGAGCCCTCGGTCCCGACGCGAATTGTGTAGGTGCCACCCCCATCGAGCAGAAATGCCCAGAGGTTGCGTCCTTTCTTTGCATAATGCGCCACAATGAGGCTGCCGTCCGATGATTGCAGCTCGATCTCCCAGCCCGCCTTGACCAACGCATCGTGATACACAGCGCCAAATAACTGCGAGGAAAGATTATCAAAGACATATCCGCGCACAATCGAACTGTTGGCTACGATTTCGTCCTGGTCGGAACCCTTGGGCTTGAACAGAAGCGGAGAATCATCGTAATTGCCGCCCTGGGGAACAGAACCAGGAAGCGGCGCCAGATAGGGAAAATCGCTTTTGCCTGTGGCGGAAGTTTTTTCAGGCGAGGCACCCGGTTCGGTCAGGGTGAGTGAGAACGGCGGCGGCGCTACTTCGATGATTTCGGGAAGGATCCGCGTCGGCGAGACAGATTCATCCGTGGGCAAATTCATCCAGGCCTCGACTCCATTCTGGTTGTAGCGCAACAGTGCCAGGAATCCGCCTGCATTTACGGACACGACCGTCCAGCCGTTCTTTATGGCGACGGGCTTGATGATGTTCCATGCGGACATGGAATCCTTCGCACCCGGAATGTCCACCGCCAGATTCCAGTGATGGCCGGTCTTGTTGACCTGGTTCGGGCCGTAGGACGGGAATGTGGCCTCGCCCCACGCCTCGTACCCGTAGCGGTCACGCACTTCTCCCCATGTGGACAGAAACTTCAGTTCGGCAGGCAGTTTGGCTTGCTGTGCGTAGCCTCGAAGGCACGGTGCGGCCAGAATCATCAGGGCGGCGACGCGGCATAGAGCCAATTGCGGAGACAGCTTGCGCCTTTTATCCGCGGAGGACGGCATTGCAGTCTGTGGCTGGTTCGAAGGCTTGGATGGATGGCCGGATATGGAAATCACTGAAAAGCCTCTTTCTTCAATCTCTGGAGAATGGGTGGTTGAGGTGCGCCGGAATTACCCATGATCCGCCGATCGAGGATAGGACGTTATCGTCTTCATAACAGGGTTGAAGGGTCCTTCTCTCTATATAGAAGGAGCGGGACCGTGTCAACGAAGTTTTGAGAAGTACCCGTGCGGGGAAACGGCGCGGCGATGGATGCACAGAGGCTTGCTGGTTGGCGGCGGCCATGCGGTAGACTCCTGCTTATGATTCATGACGGCAAGAGCCGGAAGCTTCCCTTCGATGCGAATGAGGCAGTGGAGCACTTGAAGGCCAGCGATGCGAAACTGGCGCGGCTGATTGAGTGTGTGGGCGAGTTTAAATTGCGGCTGGATGAGTCGGCTACACCGTTCGAGTCGCTGCTGGAGTCGATTCTTTATCAGCAACTGCATGGGAAGGCCGCGGCTACGATTCATGGGAGGGTGCGGGCGTTTTATGGGGGCGATCCTACGCCGCAGCTGCTGCTGGATACGCCGGAGGAACGGCTGCGGGCGTGCGGAGTTTCCGGGAACAAGATCAAGGCGTTTAAGGACCTGGCGGCGAAGACGCTGGATGGGACTGTGCCGAGCCATGCGGCGATTAATAAACTAACCGACGCTGAGATTATTGAGCGTTTGACGGCGGTGCGCGGCATTGGGGCGTGGACGGTGGAGATGCTGCTGATCTTCCGGCTTGGGCGGCCGGATGTGCTGCCGGTGACGGACTATGGCGTGCGGAAGGGGTATGCGCTGACGTTTATGCGGGTGCCGAAGACGCGGGCGCTCAAGGCGGAGGATTTGCCGAAGGCGGAGGTGCTGCTGAAGCGGGCTAAGAAGTGGGCGCCGTACCGGAGCGTGGCTAGCTGGTATTTGTGGCGGGCGTGCGAGATGCCGAGAAGCTAGGGACTAGGGACTAGGGACTAGGGATTAGGGACTAGGGACTAGCGACTGGGGACTAGCGACTGGGGACTAGCGACTGGGGACTAGGGACTGGGGACTAGGGATTAGGGACTGGGGACTGAGGGATCCTACGCAGGCTGTCTCGGCTGGGACAGCGGTTGGTCATTGATCGGGCTTAGAATTAACGGGCACGGTCTGGAATTTTTGTTTGAGAGAGTTTTATGCCGCCTAGTAAACGTTTTATCTGCATTCATGGACATTTTTACCAGCCGCCGCGGGAGAATCCGTGGCTGGAGACGGTGGAGACGCAGGACTCGGCTGCGCCCTACCACGACTGGAACGAACGGATCTGCGCGGAGTGCTACGCGCCCAACGGGGCTGCGCGGATTGTGAATGTGAAGAACCAGATTATGCGCATTGTGAACAACTATGCGCGAATGAGCTTCAACTTCGGGCCGACGCTGCTGAGCTGGCTGAAGGAGAATGCGCCGCGGACGTACCGGATGATTCTGGATGGGGAGCGGCGGAGCCGGAAGAGCTTCAAAGGTCACAGCTCGGCGATGGCGCAGGTATACAACCACATCATTATGCCGCTGGCGAGCCATCGTGACCGTTTGACGCAGATCCGGTGGGGGATTGCCGATTACGAACATCACTATGGCGCGCCGCCGGAAGGGATGTGGCTGGCGGAGACGGCGGCGGACACGGAAACGCTGGAGTTGCTGGCGCAGCATGGGATCAAGTTCACGCTGCTGGCTCCGAGCCAGTGCAAGCGCGTGCGGCTATTAAAGGACAACGCGGGCAAGGACAGCGGGGGGAAAAACGGCGCGGACAAAGAGGGCGGGACGTGGACGGATACACCGGGAGCCTCAGTGGACACGACACGGCCGTACCTGGTGCAGTTCGAGTCGGGGGTTTCGATAGCGGTGTTTTTCTATAACGGCGCGGCTTCACGGGCGATTGCGTTTGAGGGGCTTTTGAATTCCGGCGACAACTTTGTGGCGCGGCTGAAGGCGGGGTTCAAGGACGGCGCGCAGGCGCAACTGGTTCACGTGGCGACGGACGGCGAGTCGTATGGACACCATCACAAGCATGGGGAGATGGCGCTGGCTTATGCGCTGCGATTGCTGGAAGGCGACAAGACAGTGAAGCTGGCGAACTACGCGAGTTTTCTTGAGCAGTTTCCACCGGAGTATGAATGCGAGATCGTGGACAACACCTCGTGGAGTTGCGTGCACGGAGTAGAGCGGTGGCGATCGAACTGCGGGTGCAATGGGGGCAAGCCGGGATTCAACCAGCTTTGGCGCGCGCCGCTGCGGCAGGCGCTGGACGAGCTTCGCGACGCGCTGGCGCCGCTGACGGAACAAGAGGGCGCGAAGCTTTTCAAAGACGTGTGGGCTGCGCGGGACAATTACATCGAGGTGGTGCTGAACCGCAACGATGAGTCAGTGGAGCGGTTTTTGCGGTCGCACGTGAAGCACATACTGAGCGAGGACGAGCGGGTGCGGGCGCTGGAGCTGATGGAGATGCAACGGCACACGCAACTGATGTACACCAGCTGCGGATGGTTCTTCGACGATATCTCGGGGATCGAGACGGTGCAGGTGATTGCGTATGCGGCACGGGTGCTGCAACTGGCGCAATGCATATTCGGCGAGCGGGGGAAGATGCTGGAGCCGGTGTTTTTGGCGCGGATGGCGGAAGCGAAGTCGAATGTGGCGAGCGCTTACAATGGCGCGCACATTTATCAGGCCTGCGTGGGGACGATGGAACTGGGGCTGGGAGCAGTAGCGGCGCACTATGCGATCAGCTCAGTGTTCTCGTCGTACGCGGAGGAGACGGAGCTTTTCTGCTATAACGTGCGGCGGATTTCGCATGACATTTATACCTCGGGGCGAGGACGGCTGGCGCTGGGACGGGCGCACATTGCGAGCGCGATCACGGGCGAAGCGCAAAGCTATTCATTTGCAGTTCTTCACTTCGGCGACCAGAACATTACGGCGGCGGTGAAGGTATACAACGAGGGGGACGGCCCGGAGTTCGAGGCGTTTGCGAAGCAGGCGGCGGAGCATGTGCAGCGCGCGTATTTTCCCGAGGTGATTCGTCTGCTGGACCGCTATTACGGGCATGTGGACTACTCGCTGACCTCATTGTTTACGGACGAACAGCGGCGGATTGTGAACCTGATTCTGAACTCGACGCTTTGGGACATTGAGAAGTCGCTGACCAGCATTTATGAGGACCACGCGAGCCTGCTGCACTTCCTGTTTGGGGCGGGGCTGCCCAAGCCTCCGGCGCTGACGCTGGCCGCGGAGTTTGCGGTGAACGCGGGATTGCGTCGGGCGCTGGAGACAGACCCGATGGACCAGGCGCAATTGCGGTCGCTGCTGAGCCTGGCGAAGGCAGACCAGATTCCGCTGGAGACGGCAACGCTGAGCTACATTGCGGACCAGCGGATGAAGCGGGCGATGGTGGAGCTGCAGATGTCGTCGGGGTCGCTGGAACTGCTGGAGCGGGCGCTGGCGCTGGGCCGCACACTGATCGAGTTGCCGTTCGACCTGAATTTGTGGCAGGCGCAGAACATCTGGTATGAAATTCTGCGCGGCTCAGAATACACGCTGACGGGGCTGGCCAACGAGGACCGGCCGAAGTGGGAGAAGAAGTTCAACGATCTGGGGACTTGCCTGTCGATCGATTGGGAAGCGATCAGTTCGCAAGACGCGGCGGTGGTGACTACTGGGGATTGATAAAGCAGGGAATTGGGACTAGGGAATAGGGACTAGGGAATAGGGAATAGGGACTAGGGACTAGGGAATAGGGAATAGGGAATAGGGAATAGACATGCCATCATGGTTGGCTGGGCGGCTTTGCCGTTACCATGGATGCGGCAATCAAAGATGAGAAAGCTTTCCCTTCCGATTTTTCTGTTGTGCTGGCTTGGCTGCGCCGCGGGTTGGGGTGCGCCTGCGCCTGTGACGCATTGGCGGTCGGGGCTGATTGAGATCAACGACGGCTGGGCCGCTCATGACGGCGATGACATGGCATGGGCGGGGCCGGGGTTCGACGACAGCGGCTGGCAGACTGTGGATCTGGAAGACATGGGCAGCACGCAGCCGGGCTGGCACTGGTTCCGCAAACATGTGACGGTGGGGCCGGATTATCCTGAGGTCCGCTTGCTGCTCGAAGGCGGCGAGGGAACGTATGAGCTGTATGTGAATGGCCAGCGAATGCAGGGCCCCGGCATTTTGCCTTCGCTTCAAGTGAATCGGCCGGTGGAGCGGGTGATCCCGCTGGCGAACGACGACGGCGATTTCGAGATTGCTTTGCGAACCCACGTGACACCGAGTTACAACGCATACGGCTTTCCGCTGTTTATCAGCGCAACCATGGGCCAACGGACGGTGATTGAGTACGAACGGGAGGCGCTGGAGAGCGAGCGGTTGTACTCCGTTGCGCCGACGGTTGCGGTCAACCTGCTGCTGGTGCTTGCGGCGCTGGGTGCGTTGGCTCTCTATGCGAGCCAGCGGACGCATCGCGACTATCTGTTTCTTGCCATCTTCCTTTTCCTCTCCGGTGTTTCGAACGGTTTATGGCATCTGCAGCAGGCGGGGGTGGTGCCGATCTCGGCGAACTTTCTTCTCGCCGATCCACTGGTGTATCTCATCACCATCGCGCAGATTGAGTTCACGCTAAGTTTTGCGCGACGCCGTGTGGGAATCGGCTGGCGCGTCTATGAAGCTGTCCTTTTGCTGCCTGCTCTGCTGGTGCCGGCAATTTGGCTTAACCGCTTTTCGCAGGACACATACAACCTGGTGGAGGCGGGAGTCACCGCTCCTGTAGCGTTTCTGCTGCCGGCATTTCTCGCCTATTGGTACCGCCGCGGGAACCGCGAGGCAGGTCTTTTGATTCTCCCCAGCCTGGTGCCCACAGCGATGGGTGTGTTCTTCAACCTTGGGATAGTCTCGTACCACCTTGGCTGGAAGAACCTTGACGTACTGTCCGAGCCGATCCGAATCGGCGCTTTTCCGGTGCAGATTTCCGATGCGGGCAGCATGGTGTTTCTAGTGGCTATCGGATTTGTGATGTACTTCCGTTTTACGCGGGTGAGCCGTGAGCAGGCGCGCACGGCGGCGGAGCTGGGAGCGGCGCGGGAGATTCAGCAGAGGCTGGTTCCGGCATCGCTTCCCGCGCTTGCGGGTTTTCATCTGGAAGCGGCTTATCTGCCGGCCCTGGAAGTTGGCGGGGATTTCTACCAGGTGTTTCAACAGCCGGATGGATTTTCGCTGGTGGTTGTGGGGGATGTAAGCGGCAAGGGGCTGAAGGCTGCGATGACCGGGGCGTTGGCCATCGGGGCGCTACGTACGCTGGCGGCGGAGAGCCTGGGACCGGCGGTGTTAATGGAGCGGTTGAACCAGCAGATACAGGAGACGCAGGATAGCGGGTTCATCACGTGCCTTTGCATCCGCATTGGATCTGACGGCTCGGTGAGCCTGTCCAATGCGGGACACCTTTCACCGTATTGCCGTGGCGAGGAGGTTGCAATTGACTCCGGGTTGCCGTTGGGAATCGCAAGGGGCGTTGAGTACTCCGAAACGCATTTTCATCTTGAGCCGGGCGATTCGCTGACTTTGATTTCCGATGGCGTGGTGGAGGCGATGAATGCGCAGCAGGAGCTGTTTGGGTTTGACCGGACGCGCGAGATCAGCATGCAATCGGCGGAGAAGATTGCGGCGGCCGCTCAGGAATTTGGGCAGGAGGACGACATTACGGTGCTGACGGTGAGAAGGCAGGGAATAGGGAGTAGGGAACAGGGAATAGAAGTGCACGAAGGATTAGGCATTAGGGATTAGAAAAAAGACGTTGATTAGCTGCGCCAGTGTAGGTCTACTGGGCCGTCCATGGGGTGTTTGGGCGGGGTAGTGGTGAGAATGGAGTCGAGGCGGGCTTGCTTGAGGGCGAAGTACTACTTGGCGGGTTTGCCGGATAGGTACGGGGCGCCGATTCGGGATGTTGGAACGCCCGAATCGGCAACCTCGGCCCTGCGCCGCACCGTTAGAAGTGATGGGATATGTTGGCAATGACGGTGTAATCCGCGAAGAATGCATCGCCATTGTAGGTGTGGTTTTGGAGTTCGGGCACGCTGGGCGGGCGATCGCGATACATGGCCCACGGACCATTGACAGCGACGGTATACCGCCGGTAGTTGAACATCAGGCCAGGGTCGATGGAAAGGATGAAACCGGGACGCCGGAAGCCGTCGCTGGCGCCAAGCAGGTCATGCGGCGGCACACCTTCGCCGCGCACGCCGAAGCTGAGTGCCAGCCCCCTGAGCTTTGGAGCCGGAATGCCCTGGGAAACCCCCAGGCGGTACAGGTACTGATCGGTAACCGATATGACGCCTTGTCCCGGCTGGCTGCGAAAACTTGGTACGCCGTTTGTGTCTTCGGGGTTAAAGAGATAGGTTCCCTGCCCATACGCGGCCGCATGGGGCCAGAGCTTCTGGTAGGCCTGTGAGCCGACGTTAAATCCCCAGGCGCCATCGCCGGGCTGGAGAGACGGATCCGCGGTGGCCTTGACGATCTTTCCCTGGTACAAGGCCGAGCCGGTCGCATTGTCGATTCCGGTAGGGATCTTGAGTTGGGAACTGACGGCGATATTGCCGCCATTTTCCGTTGGCGGGCGGAAGATCCAAGCCTGCGCGCCGATGGTCATGTCGCCGAGGCCGCTCACCTGGAAAATCCCCGTGGGAGGATATTTCTGGTCCCTGGTGCCATTGAAGACCGGCAGGTCCCCGATGAGGCTCCAGCGACGGGACAGGCGGTATTCAACACCGATGTCGAAGATGTTTTGGTGATTTTCAATCGCACTGGGCCTGGCAATTTCGTTTGTGCCCACGAAATATTTGTTGGAATTGAAGACTCGGTAACCGATGTCGACAGTCAGGTTGTGGAGCTTGTTCGAGGAGACCGGCCCGCCGGTATCTCCCGGGAGCAACTCGTCAAAGGCGCGCTGATTACTGTGAGCCGCGACGCACCCTTGCGCAAGGGCGTTTCCGCCAAGCGATGCGAATGCAGCAATGATGATGAGACTCGACAGCTTTCTTGCATTTTTCATGAAGTACCTCCGAAAGGCCTCGCAAACCAATGTGATCCAAATCACCTTGGTGGATGGGTACGCCAAAGCTAATCGAGGATGAGCCGGTTGTCGTCGGAATTTTGGTTGAGAAAAGTCTCCACCCAAGGCTGCGTTTTCTTCTCGCCGGGCGAATTGCCTTGGCTGGCGCGATGTCTCGCACATCGGAGCTGAGACTTATCGACGCCCGATTTCAATCCGGCGATCGAAAACGGATCCGTCTCGCGTGTGCATCGAAAGGACCAGAAAAACCTCATCAAAATGTCCGATGCGCGTCTCGGAAATCCTCTCTAAGGTTAGCGGCGGGGCACGGCAGGGAGCGGCGGCCAGGACCAGAACCCGGAAATGGTCAAGCCTCAAACGCCGGCATTCAAACTGATGAAAACCCAGGTGGCACACCTCGATAGCGGGAGGGTCTTTCGTAGAAGCCTTCCAAATTCAGCACAGGGAAAAACCATGAATCGTTCATTTCGCACTGGCGCGGCCCTTCTCATTTGCTGCGTAATGCCCTTGGCGCAGGCCAAGCGCGCGCCCAATCTTGAATTGAGAGACCTGAGGGGCAACAAGGAAAGGATCTCTGATTTGCGCGGCTCGATCGCGGTCGTCAACTTCTGGGCCACATGGTGTGGTCCCTGCGGGGAAGAGCTGCCCCTGCTAGCCACACTCAGTCAGGAGTACGGCGGCAAGAAGGTAAGATTCATCGCGGCATCTGTCAACGAGGCCAAGGACCGCGCCAAGGTGGACGAATTCCTGAGCCACCGAAACTTGGCGCTGGAAGTATGGGTTGGCGCGGACACAGACATGATGGACCGCGCAGGACTCGGGGATGTGCTGCCCGCGACGCTGATCCTTGACGAGCAAGGCGAAATTGTTGCCCGGGTGGTGGGCGAGGCACGCAAGGAGGATGTGAAAGCTCCGGTGGATTGGTTGCTGAGCGGCCGAACTGGACCAGCTCCGACCGCGTTCACCAAGCGGTATTAGAGCGGCCAATTGCCGATGTGGTCTCGCCGGCATTTTGGAGTGTTTGGAGAGCCGCTTCAGGGTTGCGCATGTAGAGGTAAGGTGCCTTAGCTGCGCCAGTGTAGGTCTACTGGGCCGTCCATGGGGTGCTTGGGTGGGGCGACGGTGTGGGCGGAGGCTTGACTGGATTCGAGGCGGGATTGCTTCAGGGCGAAGTACCACTTGGCTGGTTTGTCGGCGTCGTCTATCAACATGAGGCTGGGGTTGTGGCGTAGGCCTTCAGCTTGCTGGATCATGGTGACTTGATCTTGCCGGACGAATTTTGCGCCGAAGAATTTGGCGATGGGGGTGACGAAGGGGACGTGGTAGAAGACGTTCCAGGCGGCGATGACGTCGATTCGGCAGGTGGAGGCGGTGACGGGGGTGACGGTAGTGAGGGAGGAGAACCACTTGTCTCCGGCGCGAATGATTTCCGTGCGGCGGTTGGGCAAAACGAAGTCGATGGTGGTTTCAATAGGCTGGCCGTAGACGCCGAGCAGCTTGTAGGGCGCGGAGTTGCCACTGGGTGCGTGGG
>Ga0181537_10000470_pt1 | contig 37809 bp, 35 predicted proteins | sample PEATcosm2014_Bin_39_FD_119765 | JGI IMG/M metagenome (GOLD analysis project Ga0181537, IMG submission 119765) | Peatland microbial communities from MTU Mesocosm Facility, Houghton, MI, USA - PEATcosm2014_Bin23_10_metaG | ecosystem: Environmental > Terrestrial > Soil > Wetlands > Peat | place... | reverse complement strand
TCTCCTGTCGAGCGCGGTGGTGCAAACCATACCGTCGCTGGCGCTGTTATGTTTTCTCATCCCGGTGTTCGGCGTCGGCACCAAGCCTGCGCTCGCGGCGCTGTGCCTGTACAGCCTGCTGCCGGTGGTGCTCAACACCTTTACCGGGATTCGTGCCGTCAATCCCATCCATGCGGAGAATGCGCGGGCATTCGGTCTGACTCGCAGTCAGGTGCTGTTCCGCGTGGTGCTGCCGCTCGCGAGCCCGACGCTCCTGGCCGGAATCAAGACTGCGACCATCGTCAGCATCGGCACTGCCACCTTGGCCGCCTTGGTGGGGGCGGGGGGATATGGGGCGCCGATCGTGTCCGGGCTCGCGCTCAACGATGTGCCCACCATTCTGACCGGCGCCATCCCGGCGGCGCTCATGGCGCTGGTGGCCCATGGCCTCTTCGAACTGCTCGGGCTGGTGCTCATTCCCGCGGGGCTGCGCCGGCGGCCGTAAATCGCCTATTGCTTGGTTATGAAGATCCCGTTGTTTTAGCCCTGGAAATCATTCTCTTCACTTCGGAATTGGCGTGAATTGCGTGCAGTTCCATATCGGGGTGGTTTAGAGCAAAAACACGGAATATTTCATCGGCGAATGCCTGCCCGATTGTCGGGACGTCTTGGAAATCAAAAATGACAATTTTGAATAGGTCGATGCGGGCTAACAGCCGCTTGGCCTGAGAGCGAGAAATAAGGTTTTCGTTTCCGTATCGCGCAAGATCTACGGGAACAACCGTTTTGGTAAAACCAAAATCTTCGCCTGAAGTATATTGACTGAATATTTTTGTGGTTGTCCTGGACGAATGGTTGTTAACTTTCATCCAGACAGCGGTTCCAGACTGAAACTTATCTCGCTCAAGTAACCAATCGTGCGTGCCTCCAAAGACATGCGTGAAGAATAGCCCTCCTGAGAGAATGTCGAATTCATCAAACATTCGGGACGTAAAGAAAATTCCTTCGCCTGAATGACGCTTGGGATCAGTTGTGAGCTTTCCCTTGGCTAGTTCGAGTATGGCGTGTCGCTCATCCAAAAGATTTAACGCCTTCTGAATTTTCTTGAAAATCCCAACGCCGTCGTCTCTGATGAAAATTTCTGTGCTCACAGCGGTCCTGGAAATCGAAACACTGATTGAGTGTCCAGTTGAGTGGTCCATCGCATTGTTGAACATCTCCGTAAAACCGTAGTGCCATATATCAAGCACGTTCTCCGGCATATCGCCTAGAGTTTTGCTTATGTTGTCTCTCCAGACAATGTCTTCTGCAAGCTCAGGTGTAATGGCATACGTTTCACGCCATTCTAAGAGTGGCGCCAATTTATAAAAACGATTACGCGTTTTCCCCGTTTCAAGAATCGCATGCTCTGACGTCAATCGTTGGAGATGCTTGTTTACTGCTTGCCGCGTGATCCCAAAATGCTTCGCAGCCACCTTACTAACGTCAGTCGGGTGTTTCTCAAGGTGATCCAGAATGAACCTGCGAACATCCTCCCCTCGCGCGCGCACCCTGCTCATTTGCAATCGGCTCCTCGTTATTTGTCAATATTAGATTTTATATTGACAACCTTATGGCGGAACATTGTCAACCATAAGGATATGATTGTCAACCCTATGAACAATCCGCCGCTACCGATGCGCGCTGGGATTGTCCGGCAAGTAGTCCCGGCGGGGTGCTGAGACACCACGGTTTTTGTGCTATCGTAATGTTAATAAGAATGATTCGTGTTAGCGTTACTACCCGTGATCAGCGAGTTGGGATCGAGAACCATGCCGCAAAGCCAAGCCGCGCCGGACGGAGGGTCAATTTCTGGCGCCGTACCGGTATTGAACCGCTTTACCGCTGTGGGGGTGGCCGTCACCGCCCTCATGGCTGCGGCGCGCGCGGACGTCGAGGACGCGACGGCGGCCGGCGACCAGCCTGCCTTGCCGAGTGTCGAGGTGAACGGCACCGCGATTCAATTCGAGCGCGACATTTCGCAGTCCATCAACACGGTGGGCAAGAAGGAGCTCAGCGAGCAGAACCTCACGTTGATTTCCGACGCGTTGCGCAATGTGCCCGGAGTCACCTTGAATTCCGGCGAGGGCGGCGCGCACGGCGATTCGGTGAATCTGCGCGGCCTGTCGATCCCGGACAGTTTCTTCATGGATGGTGTGCGCGACATCGGCCAGTACCAGCGCGACACCTTCAACTCGGACGCGATTTCGGTGCTGTTGGGGCCGGCCTCGGCGGTGTTCGGCCGCGGCTCGACCTCGGGCGTGATCAACAGCATCAGCAAGCAGCCCTTGTTGGCGCCGCTGGCGAGTCTGAGCGTGTCGGCGGGTCAGGCGGATCTGTGGCGCGAGACGGGCGATTTTAATCTGCCGCTGAGCAGCACCTCGGCGCTGCGGCTCGCCGTGATGGATCAACGCAACGGCGTCGAGCAGCGCGATGAGGTTCTGTACCGCCGTTACGGCGTTGCGCCGACGCTCGCCTTCGGCATCGAGACGCCGACGCGCATCACCTTGAGTTATTTCAAGGAAGTGGAGAACAACATCCCGGACTACGGCATTCCTTTCATCGACGGTGCGCCTGCCAATGTCGATCGCAGCAATTACTACGGTCTCGTCAATTACGACCGCACGCGCACCAACACCAACATCGGCACGCTGCGCTTTGAGCATGATTTCGGCGATTCCGTCACGTTCAGCGACAGCTTGCGCTATGCCAACTACGGTTTCGAATACCTGGTGTCCGGCCCCTTCCTGGGCAACGACTACGTTGCACCGCCGCCGCCGGGCACGCCGTACGCCGACATCTTCGTCTCCCGCGATCAGCCGAGCAGCGCCGGGACCACGAGTCTCGCGATCAACCGCTCCGACCTCACCACGAAATTCGCTGTCGGCGGCTACGACAACGTGCTGACGACCGGGCTCGAGGTCAGCAAGGAGCAGTCGAACGTCAGCCGATTCGACAATGGTCTCGACGACATTGCACCGACACCCTTGCTGCATCCGGACCCGTTCGACACGCCGCCCACGCCGCTGACTCCGTACTCCAATCCGAAGGGCCGGGGCCGCGACATCAGTCCCTACGTGCTCGACAGCATCGCATTCGGGCCGCATTGGGATGTCGACCTGGGACTTCGCTGGGACCGCTTCGCGTCGAGTTTCAGCGAGGCATTCAGCGGCACGGCGTTTTCGCGCGTCGACACCTTCTTAAGTCCCCGCGCCGCGGTCATTTTCAAGCCGGACGAGGAGCAGAGCTACTACGTGTCCTATGGCACATCTTATAACCCCGTGATCGAGTACCTGATCGTCGCGCCATCCGATCAGAGCCTCGCGCCGGAAAAGAACAGCAATGTCGAGTTGGGCGCCAAGATCAAGATCCTGAACGAGAAGGCGGAACTCACCGGTGCCGTGTTCGACACGCTGGTCACCAACGCGCGCAATTCCGATCCGGATGACCCGACCGTGCAGCAGTCGCCTTTCACGCAACGCGTGAAGGGAGTCGAGTTGGGATTCAACGGCTACGTCACCGAGATGTGGGAAATCACCGCCAATTACACCCACCTCAACGACAAGATCACCGCGATCGATGATCCGCTGGCAATCGGCAAGATGGCGCCCAATGCGCCGCATGACGCCTTCAATTTGTGGAACACCGTCGAGCCCACGGCGGCGTGGACGCTGGCCGGCGGATTGACCGCGATGAGCCATCGCTATGCGGACAACGACAACACCGCCGGTGTGCCCTCCTATGTCGTGTACAACCTGATGAGCTCCTACCAGGTGACCGAGCATTTGAAGCTGCAGCTCAATCTCAACAATGTCACCGACAAGCTGTACTTCACGGGCTTCTACTACACGGGCACCGACGAGAATCACGCCCTGCCGGCAGCCGGCCGCACGCTGATCGGCATGGCGACCTACCGTTTCTAGGCGCTTTTCAGATCATGCCGGACTCCGCACCGATCACCGCACTGCTGTCGCAAATGAGTGTTCCGCGCCTGAACGCGCTGTTCGCGCAGGAGCCTCGGCGCGCCGCCGATTGGGTGCACGTCACCGCCGCCGAGGGATTGCCGCAGGCGCAGCTGTGTTATGGCCGCATGCTGCTCGAGGGCACGGGACGGCCGAAAGATCCGGTCGGCGCGCTCGATTGGTTCAGACGCGCGGCCTCGCGCGGCGATATCGACGCCATCAACATGGTGGGACGCTGTCTCGACAACGGCTGGGGTACGGCCGAGGATCCCGAGGCGGCGGCCGAGCAATTCAGGCGCGCCGCCGAGGCGGGTCACCCCTGGGCGCAGTATAATTTGGGGCACATGTACCTGGATGGCCGCGGCGTGGCGCGCGATCGGCATCGGGCCTACGCGTGGTATCTAAGGGCGGCCGAACGAGGGCACGAGCGCGCCATGAACTTGATCGGCCGGTGCTGCGAAGAGGGGTGGGGCACAACGCGCGATCTAGCCGCAGCAGCGGGCTGGTACCGTCGCTCCGCGGAGGCGGGCTACTTTCGCGGGCAGTACAATTGGGCGAGCGTGTTGCTCGCCGGCGGCCGCGACGCCGAGGCGGCGGTGTGGTTCGAGCGCGCGACGACCGACAGCCCCGCGGAAGTCCGGCAGGCGATGCGCGCGGCGGTCCGCATTGCGATTGCGCGTGCCGGCAGCCGCGCGGCGCTGCGCGATCTGGCCGCACGACTGAACTCGACCTTGGAGCAATGATGCTGCTGCGCATTCCGAAATTGCTGAGCGACGAGCAGTTGGCGGCAATGCATCGGTCCCTCGACGATGCGGCGCCCTGGGTCGACGGGCGGGTCACCGCCGGGCATCAGGGGGCGGCGGTGAAGAAGAATCAGCAGATCGATGAGAGCAGTGCAGTCGCGCGCGAGCTTGGCAATGTCATCATCGGCGAGCTGGAACGCAACGCCTACTTCATCAGCGCGGTGTTGCCACATCGTGTCTATCCGCCGATGTTCAATCGCTATGCCGAGGGCATGCATTTCGGCACACACGTGGACGGCGCCGTGCGTACCCTGCCGGGGACGGGCCACAAGCTTCGCACGGACTTGTCCGCCACCGTGTTCCTCGCGCCCCCGCAATCGTATGATGGTGGTGAGCTCCTGATCGAGCATGACCTGGGCTCGGAGACCGTCAAACTCGGCGCCGGCGACATGATCCTCTACACCTCGACCGCGCGGCATCGCGTCAGTCCCGTGACCCGCGGCGTGCGTCTCGCCAGCGTATTCTGGATCCAGAGCTTGGTCCGCGAGGACGCCAAGCGTCAGCAGCTGTTCGAACTCGACCTCACCATCCAACAACTGACGTCGCTGAATTCTGACCCGGAGTCCTTGGTCAGGCTCGCCGCGCACTACCACAGCCTCCTCAGGCTGTGGACGGAATTATAACCGCGCACCGATTTGCGGTATTCTCTGCGCCCTCGAATTCAATCATGCCGAGGATGACTCATGCGGATGGTTACCTGCGCGCTCGCGCTTGCGGCAGCCCTTTTCGCGCAAGCGAGCTTGGCCGATCCAGCTTCAGCAACACCCGCCGCTCCGATCGTGCTCAAGGCCGCACGGTTGTTCGACTCGGTGTCGGGCAGGATGGTCGAGCATGGCGTCATCGTGATCTCCGGGCAAAAGATCGAGGCGGTGGGTGGCGATGCCAAGATTCCCGCGAATGCAGAGGTCATCGACTTGGGCGATGCCACCCTGTTGCCGGGTTTCATCGACGCACACGTGCATTTGTCGGAAGAATCGAGCCCGGACTGGTATCACGATTTCTACAGCGAAATCATGCGCTTCCCCGCCGAAAAGGCGTTGTACGGCGCGCACTACGCGAAAGCCACGCTCGAGGCCGGAATCACCACTGTGCGCGACTTGGGATCAGAGGACTACATCGCACTCGGACTGCGCAATGCCATCGCCGCGGGAATGATCCCGGGCCCGCGCATGCTGGTGTCCAACTACGCGATTGGTTCCACGGGTGGGCACGCCGATCAAGACCCCTATCCGCCGCAGCGCATTGCCGTGGCCGGGCCCATCAAGGGCGTGTGCAACGGCCCCGATCAATGCCGCGAGGCGGTGCGCTATCAAATCAAGTACGGTGCGGATGTCATCAAGTTCATGCCCTCGGGCGGCGTATTGTCGCTCTCCGACCCGGTCGATAACGCGCAGCTCACGCAGGAGGAGATGAATGCCATCGTGTCGGAGGCTCACAATTGGGGGCGCAAGGTGGCGGCGCACTGCCACGGCGACAAGGCCGCGAAAATGGCCATTGCCGCAGGCGTGGATTCGATCGAGCACGGCAGCTTCCTGCAGGACGACACGCTCCTGGAAATGAAGAAGAAGCATGTGTACTTGGTGGCAACCTTGTCCGCGGGCGATTGGGTTGGCTCGCATCTAGACACCTTCCCGCCGGCCATTGCGGTCAAGGCGAAGGCGGCGGCGGCGCAGATGCAACAGATGTTTCAACATGCGGTGAAAATCGGCGTGCCGCTCGCCATGGGCACTGACGCGGCGGTCGAGCCGCATGGGCGCAATGCACGTGAGTTCTCGCTGATGACCAAGAACGGCCTCGCGCCGGCGTTGGCGTTGATGGCGGGCACCGCGGGAGGCGCCGACCTGCTCGGCGTCGCCGACAAGACCGGGACGCTGACGGCGGGTAAATTCGCGGACATCATCGCGGTGGCCGGCGATCCGCTCAGCGACATGCACGCCACCGAGCATCCGGTGTTTGTGATGAAGGAAGGCGCGATTTACGTGAGAGTTCGCGAGTAGCGCCACAGACCGACATTGACGATCGCCGGCTTGTCACGCGGATTGCGCTTGAAGCGTTGCGCCTGCCAGTCCGCCAGGGATTCACCGCCCGTGGCGAACAAGGCGAGCAGCAGTCCGGCGATTTCCATTGGTCGCAAACCCGGATGCGGATTGAGCGAGGCCAGCAGAAAGGGCGGTGAAAACAGCACCGCCCGCGCAACGCCGAGCGACCACACGACGTCCAGGTAGCCGTAGTTGTCGATGCGCACGCACGCCGCCCACACCAATGCAAATACGCCGCCCGCCGGAGTCAACGATGCGATGAGGAGAAGGGACAATGCAACTGCCCGTCGGGCCGTTACGGAGTGCTGCCGGCGGGGCGTTGCGGTACTCTCTGAAACTTGGCGGTGTCGTATCCCTGATCGCCGAGACGGTGCAGGATGCCGTCGAACGTCGAGTCGGGCAGAGTTTTGCTGCGCGCCATGATCCACCCATACTTGCGCGATGGATGGCCCACGGCCACCCATTGGTAGTCGGGGTCCAAGTCGAGGATCAGGTACTCGACTGAAATCACGTGGAAGAACTTCACACGCCACTGAGCGTTGGTGCTCTTGTCCTTGACGGTCGCCGTTGCGGTGGCTTTGCGCTTCATCGGCGCATCGAACGACTTGTTGCGGCAGGTAAACCAATTGTCGATGTCGCCGTCGGGGCGTAGCGCGTAGCTCTCGATCGAATCGAAGCAATTCCTTTCCGCGAAGGAGGGAATGTTGGCAATGACATACCAATCGCCCATGTAGCGCGGCAGGTCGACATGCGATACGGTTTGCAAGGGTGGGCTCATGGACGTACAACCAACAACGAGAAATACGGCCAACACAACGGCCGATGAGTACACCGTGCGCATGAACCAGTGATCTTGGCAGATGCGGCGGTGGCCGTTCAATACAGGCGAGGACGCATACGCTGCGCGAATCACGCGGTCGTCCCTGCTTCCAGTTCCTCGAGTGCCACCATGCGCTCGATGATCGCATCTTTTCGCGCTTCGAACTGCCGCCAGGCGAATCTGGCGCGCGCCAAAGCCGCCGGCGCCGCGCCCTCTCGAGTCATGGCAAGGTAGCGCGCCTCGGCAGCCGCGCAAGCGCTCGATGCGTAACTGAATGACGATTGGAGCTTTTTCAGGTTGTCTTCGACGTCCATCAAGCGTCTCCGGGGAAGCGCCGCTTCGGGCGGCTTTGTCGAACTATGCCGGGGCGCGACGCGTGAGTCTTTCGCCAAACCCCTCAAACACGTATAGGCGCAGTCCTATAGCACTACCCCCGCAGCTGCCACAGCAAGAACGCGTACGTGTCGGCGACCTCGCGGTCTTGCTGCGAGCGCGTGGATCCGATGCCATGTCCGGCATCGAAGTCGACGCGCAGCAGGATGGGTTTTCCGGAACTCGTCGCCGCCTGCAGTCGTGCGGCCATCTTGGCGACGTGAAACGGTGCGACGCGCGGATCGGTGACGCCGGTGGTCAGGAGCACCGACGGATAGCGCGTGCCGTCCTTGACCGATTGATAACTGTCGATGGACTTCAGGTACCGATAGCCGTCGGCATCGCTGATCGCGCCCCATTCGGGTTCTTCGGTGTAGCTATCTTGCTCGACCACGTAGCGCAGCGGATTCGACCAGCCGACACCGTCGACGACGGCGGCAAACAAGTCCGGCCGCTCGGTCATCGCGCGGCCGACGGCGATGCCGCCTGCGGAACGTCCGCCGATCGCCAGATGCGACGGTGAAGTGTATTTTTTTGCCACAAGTTCTTCGCACACCGCGATCAGATCGCGCCAGGTATTGGGCTTGTTCGCAAGCTGTCCGGCTTTATGCCATTCGCGGCCATATTCGCCGCCGCCGCGCACATTGGCGTAACCGACGATGGCACCGGCGTCGATGAACGCCAGCGCCCGTCCGACGAATGTCGGCGTAAAGGGCGAGAGGCCGTACGATCCATAGGCCGAGATCCATGCGGGCGCGCGACCGTCGAGCTTGAGGTCTTTGCGGTGAACCACGGTGTAAGGAATCTTCGTGCCGTCCGTGGCGGCCGCAAACAGGCGCCGCGCGATGTAGGGGGTGACGTCGATCGGCGGCTTCGGCGTGATTCCGGTATCGGCGATGCGTCCTCGCGGATCGACCGCGTAGATCGCGGCGGGCTCGAGCCAACCGGTCAACGACAGCAGTGCCCCGTCCTCGTCGGGCGCGGCGTACACCGAACCCAACGAGCCCTCGAAGGGCAGGGCGATCTCCGTGACTCGGCCATCGTGTTCCAGCCGTTGCAGGCGGCTCACGCCACCATCCATCATCCGCAAATACAGGCCGTCGCGTGCCCGCGCCATGTTTTGGATGACGAACCGGCCCTGCGGCACGACCACGGCGGCGGTGGCGATGTCGGGCGCTGCGGCGGAAGTCTTGACGATCCGGCCGCGCGGCGTGCCCTGGTTGACCAGCAGGTACAGATCATCGCCATCGAGTTCGAAGTCCGTGACCTCGTCGGCAAAGGCCGCGAAAGGCGTCCAGTGCGGACGGCCCGCGAGTACCTCGGTGAGCGGGGCGATGAAGGCGCGCGCTTCCGGGCGCACGTCCGAGAGCAGCAAGATCGCGTGGTGCGCACCGGGGTAGGTCACGATGTAGGGGGCCTGTATCCGCTCATACTCGACCCCGGGCACCAAACCCCGCTTCATCAGCACGGGATCTGCGTTCGGATCCGTGCCGAGACGATGCCAGCGTGCCTGACTGTCGAGAAAACGCTCCGGCGTTGCGACCGCCGCGGTGAGCTGGTTGTAGAAGAAGCCGCTGCCGTCATCCAGCCATTGTGGATTTGCTTGCTGGGTGTTCTCGATGCGCTCCGCCAGGTCCCTGCCATCCGCGACCGACAGCACGCGCAAGGTCGAATTCTCGCTGCCGTTCTTCGACAGGCCGTACACCACATGCCGGCCGTCCGGCGAGGCACGCCACCAGTCGAGCGAGGTGTGTCCCGAAGCGTCGCCGGCCTTGGTGGGATCGATGAGTACGCGGTCGCGCCCCGCAGGCCCCTGCCGCACGAACAGTTTGAAGTTGTCCGCCCCTTGCGGCCGCTGAATGAAAAAAGTCCAACCGCCCGCGCGCTGCACCCGCCCGGTGGTGACCGTGTCGCTCGACAGTTGCTGGATGCGCCGCAGAAGCGGGGCGCGCATCGGCAGCGCATCGAGCACGGCGCGTGTGTGATTGTTCTGGCCGCGCAAGAACGGCAGCCAGTCCGGATCATTGGCGTTTTCCATCCAGCGGTACGGATCGCTCAGCGTTTCACCGAAATAAGTGTCGCGAACGACGTCGATGCGCGCCACCGGCGCGGCCGGCGCGGGCGGATTGAATTTGGCACGCAACTGTCTCGATAGAAGCGTGAGCGACAACGCACCCGCACCGCGCAAAAAGCGCCGCCGGTCGAACCCGATGGTCATGGATTTCATCCTTCAACTCGTGCCCGCGGTCCCGAGCGGCAATGAGCTGATGAGCTCCGACGCCCCATTCCACAGCACTTGGATTCCGATACAGAACAATAAAAACGCGGACAGCCGCACCACGATGGTGGTACCGGTCGCGCCCATAAATGCTGCCAGCCGCGCAGAATTTCGATAAAACGCATACACCAGGAGCGCGAGCAGCGCCACCGCGGCGACCGTCTCGACGAAGAATTCGAACAGCGGCGCATGGAAGCCGCGCGGCCGGCCGGCGCCCAGGGAGATCGCCACGGAAATCGTACCGGGGCCCGTGGTCAGCGGCATGGTCAAGGGATAGAACGCGAGCCGGCTCGGCGGCACGTCCATCGAGCGCGGGCTCGGGGTTTCGCTGCGCCGCTGCTGGGTATAATCCGGTTCGTTCAACATCCGCCAGCCTGACAGGGCCACGACGATCCCGCCGGCAACGCGCAGCACCGGAATGGAAATGCCGAAGAAGCTCAAGACGTAGGCGCCGACGTAGAGCGAGGCTGCGACGATCGAGAACGCATAAATGGCCACCCAGCGCGACACCTGCGAGCGCACACGCGGCTCGAGTTCGCGGGTGGCGCCGAAGAAAATGAAGGCGCCGGACAAGGGGTTGACGATGGAAAACAAAGCGCCGAATGCCAGCAGGAAGGTGGTCACGCAGGGTCCCGGTGAAAGCGTTGCCGCCCATGATCGCAGGTTTGCAGCGCCCGATCACGCCTTGGCGGTAGCGCGTGTGAGGTTCCAAGCGCTCGCGAGCGCCGGCAACAACACCGGCAAGGCGGCGAATACCCAGAACGCCGCGGCCTTGACGGCGGCAATCGAAATCCCCGCGGCGACAAGTTGAGCGCGCAAGGGTGCGGGCCGAGACTCTTGGATCCGGTTACCGTATCATAAGACAGATTAACCGCATCGTCGGACAACGAATGACAATGGATGCGGCCGGGCTCTCCACGCAGCGGCCCGGCATCGCACTCGCGATATGCACGGGTGCCGCCCTCGTAGAGGGATTCGACAACCAATCGATGGGTGTCGCGGGACCGCGGGTCATTGCCGAGTTCGGGCTGTCGGCGGCGCAGGCCGGGGTGATTTTCAGCGCCGCAACCATCGGGCTGTTTTTGGGAGCGGCCACCGGCGGGCGCCTGGCGGATCTGTGGGGACGCAAGCGGACGCTCGGAATGTCGCTGCTGATTTTCGGAATCTGTTCCCTGGCGACGGCCTTGTCGGGGGGTCCCAAGTCATTGTTCGTCGCTCGTCTGATCACCGGCATCGGCTTGGGCGGCGCGATGCCGAACTTCATCTCCTTGTCGTCCGAATCCGCGCATCCTGAGCGGCGCATCAGCGCGGTGACGCTGGTCATGGCGGGAATGCCTTTTGGCGGAGCCATCGCGGCGTGCGTCGCGCTCGGCGCCCGATTGGGTTGGAGCTGGCATTCGATTTTTTATGCCGGCGGTGTGGCGCCGATTGTGCTCGCAGCCGTGTTGTTCTATGCGCTCCCCGATCCACCGCGAGCACGCGCGGCCGGCCTGCCCGGCATGGAACGGCTCGACAAAGTGAGCACGGTTCTCTTCGGTGGGGACCGGGCGATGACCACATTGCTCCTGTGGACCGCGTTCTTTTTTACGCAGTTGATCCTTTTGTTGATGCTCAATTGGTTGCCGAGCCTCGTGAGAGACCTGGGATTCACGCGCGAGCAGGCGAGCATGACCTCCATTTGCTTCAATCTCGCCGGCAGCTTGGGCGCGGGACTACTCGGTCAATTGCACGCCGGGAAAAAGCGCCGGCGCTGGGTCGCACTGACCTACGCCGGAATGGCCCTCGCATTGGCGGGCCTGGCCTCCGTCGGCAGCAGCTTTGTACTCGCGGCACTGGCCTGCGCGCTGGCGGGAATGTTCATCGTCGGCGCGCAGCTCGTATTGTTCGCCCTTGCACCGTTGTATTACCCGACACCAATTCGCGGCACAGGCGTCGGCGCCGCGGTCGCGCTCGGACGACTCGGATCCGTCGTCGGCCCGTTGTTTGCCGGCGGCTTGCTCGCCGGCGGCGGCGGCAGCGCCTCGGTACTGCTCGCCATCGTGCCGTTCGTCGCCGTCGGCGGCGCCGCCGCGTTCGCGCTCACGTGGCGCAAGCCGTGCGACTATGACGCTTCAATTCCCAGGAACCCCGGAGAATTCCATGAACACTGATCCGAGTGCGGTACTCCTCACCGCCATGATGGTGGCGGCCTCGCTCGCTACGGCTCCCGCCACCTTCGGCGACAGCGTCTTCCACGACAAACCCGCATCGCCGCGCAGCCTGCCGGCCGACAATCTGCCGCCGTTCGGCATGTTGGACGAGCAAGGCCATTTGGTGCCGGTCCCGCCGCTGCCGGCAGGAGGCCTGCACCGCGGGCCGGGCTCACCGCCCGAATCCACGGCCGCCGGTCCGAATCTGGCTGTCTCGATCGAGGCGGCGCGCGCCGCAGTCGCGGCATGTTCCGCGGCCGGCTATCGAATCGGCGCGACGGTGATCGATTCAAGCGGCGAAGCGCGCGCGATGTTGACGGCCGACGGCTCGGACGGCAGCCACGTGTTCGTGGCCATGCGCAAGGCGCTCACCGCGCTCACCTTCAAGAGACCGAGCTCCGAAGTGCGGGCGCTGGTGGAAAAGGACCCGGCGCAGCTCGCCCGCGTCACACCCGCCATGTTTGTCGAAGGCGGAGCGGTTCCCATCAGCGTGGGCGGAAAGGTGATCGGCGCGATCGGAGCGAGCGGCGCGGGCGGATCGCCCATCGGACATCAAGATGAGTCTTGCGCCATCGCCGGGCTCGACGCGATTCGCGCGCAACTGAAGTAGCGTCCCATTCAACACGAGGATCAACAGATGGAAACCATCCCTAGTCCGAGGCGCGACCCGGGCGAAGATTCCCCGGCGGATGTTCAAGAACCGCCATTGCCGAGCAATGAAGGCGCCAGCGAAGACTTCCCGCGCGAGCACGACAAGGATCTTGATCTGAAGCGCTGAAGGCGCCGCCTCGCGGACGGCTTAGTGTTTCAAGCGCCGCCGGTCCGCCCACCGGGCGGGAGACTGCATCAGCAGGCTGAGCGACAGTCCCGTCGCGCCGAAAAACGCGCCGGTGCCGAAGCCGGCGGCTGCGATCGACGCCGAGAGTTGACTGAAGAGCGATTGACCGCCGAGATCTCCGAACAGCACCAACGCCGCAAACAATGCAAACGCGGCAAACGCGCCGCTGAGACCGCCGGTCAATGCCGCCGTTCCCCAAGCGCGCAATCTGCGAATGCACAATAGGATGAGACTGCCCGCGAACATCAACGAGCCGAGCAAGGCCGCGGACATCAACGCAATCATGAAAATCGTACGCATACCGACTCCTCGGTTGATCGACGTCCCTGCTACGCTTTTACCAGGGAAGTCGTTACGGTTGCATGCTTATTTATCATCGATCCCATCAGATTTTTCCTACACGCCCGGGACCGCGCGGCCGCTCTTCGAGTGACACGCGACCAATCCCGGTGGAGGCATTGATTTCAATACCAATGCGGTCGCCGAAGTCCTGTACGGCACGCCCTCCCGCTTTTCGGACCCGGCGCGCTTTGCGCTCGCACTCGGTGGCAAGGACGGACATCCGTTTCCGGTTCCGCTCGAGGTTTACGACGCCACCATCCAGGTGCTGAAACGCGCCGTGATGCGGGCGCACCTCGGATCGAGCGAAACCTTGGCCGCCATCCGGCGTCTCGATGCACAAGCGCGGATGCTCGAAGCGAACTGCAGCGGGCCTTCGTTCGAATCCCATGTCGCGGACGAGCGCGACCGCTCGGCGAGCTTGGGTGGCCGATCGGTGGCCGAGGGCTTTCCTCGCCCGTAGGGGAACGGCTACAAACGGTGGCGGATTAAGCCGTCTATTCGCATGCCCGCTTCGATGTAACCCTCTTCCCACACTCGAAACGCACAACCCGGAAGCGTCAATCACATCGCCTCAGGGGCGGGTTGGTGCGCAAGTCAACTTTTACAGAGGACGGAAGCAATGCCTAAACGAAAGAGCGCGGCAAAGTCGCACGCAACCGCAAAGAGCCCGAAGAAAGCCAGCAAGACGGCCGTCGGCACCACCGCGAGCGGACCTTCCCATCCGGGCGGTGCCGCCACCGAACTCGCGGCCCACGCCGCCGAACAACAGTCGCTCGCGGCAGGCAGAACTTTCAATGCCGGGAAGGCGGGCGAATACGGCCTGTCGCATGTGGCGAAACCACTGGCAGGCGAACATGAGGCCATGCCCTCGCCGACCACCGGTGCCGGCACGTTGAGTGAAAAGAACGAGTCCGCAAAGACCGGCGCGCCGGCGTTGCAGCGGCGATCGGTGGACGGATCGCTCGAATCCAAGCGGGTGAATTCCGCGGGCCAGGTCCTCACCACCAATCAAGGCGTGCCGATCGGCAACAATCAGGATTCGCTCAAGGCGGGCCTGCGGGGTCCGACGCTTCTGGAGGATTTCATCCTCCGCGAAAAAATAACGCACTTCGATCACGAGCGGATTCCCGAGAGAATCGTGCACGCTCGCGGTTCGGCGGCACACGGATATTTCGAGTCCTACAAAGCCTTCACCGATCTGACCCGGGCCGCACCCTTTGCCGAAGCCGGAAAAAAGACGCCGGTGTTCGTGAGGTTCTCCACGGTGGCCGGCGAGCGGGGTTCCGCGGACACGGCGCGCGACGTGCGCGGCTTCGCCGTCAAGTTCTACACCGACGAGGGCAACTGGGACCTGGTGGGCAACAATATCCCGGTGTTCTTCATCCAGGACGCGATGAAATTCCCCGACCTGATCCATGCGGCGAAACCGGAACCGCATAACCAAATGCCGCAGGCCGCCACCGCCCACGACACGTTCTGGGATTTCGTATCCTTGATGCCCGAATCGACCCACACGCTTCTCTGGGTGATGTCGGATCGCGGCATCCCGCGGAGCTATCGAATGATGCAAGGCTTCGGCGTGCACACCTTCCGGCTGGTCAATAAAAACGGCAAGGCGACATTCTGCAAGTTCCATTGGAAGCCGGTGCTCGGAACCCATTCGCTGGTGTGGGACGAAGCGGTCAAAATCATGGGAGCCGATCCGGATTTCCACCGCCGCGATCTATGGGAGGCGATCGAGACCGGAAACCATCCCGAATGGGAGCTCGGCCTGCAGACCTTCAGCGAGGCGGATGCCGAGAAGTTCAGCTTCGACGTGCTCGACGCCACGAAACTCATCCCGGAAGAGCTGGTCCCCGTGACGCCGGTCGGAAGAATGGTCCTCAACCGCAACCCCGACAACTTCTTTGCCGAAACCGAGCAAGTCGCATTCTGCACCGCGCACGTGGTGCCCGGAATCGATTTCAGCAACGACCCGCTATTGGCCGGCCGCAATCATTCTTACCTCGATACCCAGATCACGCGGTTGGGCGGCGCCAATTTTCACGAGATTCTGATCAATGCGCCAATCGTCCCGGTGCACAACAACCAGCGCGACGGGCTTCATCGGCAAGCAATTGCCCGAGGACGCGTGGCGTATGAACCGAACTCTCTGGGCGGAGGCTGTCCGTTTCAGGCGGGTGCCGCCGGTTTCGGGTCGTTTGCGAAGGCGATCGAGCCCAACAACTCGCCTGTCGACAAGGTGCGTGGCAGACCGGAAAAATTCGCCGAACACTATCTGCAGGCGCGGCTTTTCTTCGAGAGCCAGACGGATACCGAGAGGGCGCACATCGTCGGCGCGTTTCGCTTCGAATTGAGCAAAGTGACCGTGCCGGCAATTCGCGAGCGCATGGTGTCCTCGCTGATGAACGTTTCCGAGGAACTCGCGGCCGCGGTCGGCGAGGGCCTCGGTATGGAGCTGCCCAAGGCGATGCCGAAGGCGCTCAAGAATGCGCCGAAGCCCGAGGTGTCGGCCTCTGCGGCGCTGTCGCTGCTGGCGTTGCCGGGGGATGGGGGAATTCGGACGCGTAAAGTCGCCATCCTGATCGCGAACGGCATCGACGGGCCTTCGACCGCAGCTCTCATCGAGGCGCTGACACAGGCGGGCGCAGTGACCCGGCTTCTGAGCGCCCGATTGGGACGCATCGAGAGCGAATCCGGCGAGATGTTCGAAGTCGATGCCACCCTCGAAAACTCGCCGTCCGTTCTGTTCGATGCCGTGGTTCTGCCGGCCGGCGGCGAAGCCGCCGCCGCACTGGCATCGGCCGGACAGGCCCTCGAGTTCGTCAAGGATCAATATCGTCACTGCAAGACCATTCTGGCGCTCGGCCAAGCGTCCGATGTGCTGGTGCAGGCGGGCATCCCGTTCAAGCTGCCTTCCGGAGAACCGGATCCCGGCCTGTTGGTCGCCGGGCACGCAGCTGACGTGAGCGCAGACGCTTTCATCGAGGCGATTGCGCGGCATCGGCATCCTGAGCGCGATAGCGATCCGCCGCGGGTGTAAAATCGAGTCAGTCTCTCGCCGCGGGAAACGCCGTGAAAGCCGCTCGCATACATGCTTTTGGAGGACCCGAGGTTCTGCAAATCGACGAGATCGATGTGCCGTCACCCAAAACGGGCGAAGTGCTGGTGCGAGTGAGCGCCGCCGGCGTCAACCCGGTGGATTATAAAATCCGGCAGGGCGGTTATCCGAAGATCGCCGGGAAGGATCTGCCCGTCACCTTGGGCCGGGATGTCTGCGGCATCGTCGGGGAGGCGGGCGATGCCGGATCGCCGCGGGCGGTGATGGCGCTTCTCGATTGGACGCTCGGCGGATACGCTGAATACGTCGCGCTGCCCCGCGCGCTGTGCGTGCCGAAACCGTCCAATCTCACTCTGGTGGAAGCGGGCGCGGTTCCGTTGGCGGCGCTGACGGCCTGGCAGGGCCTCTTCCAAGTTGGCGCGCTGGCGGCGGGTCAGCGCGTCTTGATTCACGCCGGGTCGGGCGGCGTAGGACACTTCGCGGTTCAGTTCGCGGCTCAATGCGGCGCGCAAGTCTTGAGTACCGCGTCCGACGCCAATGTTGAATTCGTGCGTAAGTTGGGCGCAGCCACCGTCATCGATTACCAGAAGCAGCGCTTCGAGACGGTGGCGGCCGACGTCGATGTGGTCTTGGACCTGGTGGGCGGCGAAACCCGCGATCGTTCCTGGCAAGTGCTGCGCAAAGGCGGGATCTTGGTCTCGACGTTGGGACAGCCGGATGAACGTGAAGCGGCGAAGCGCGGCGTGCGCGCCAAGGGCTATATGGCGACGCCCAACACCGCACAGTTGGCGGAAATCGGCTCACTCATCGAGCGCGGAAAAGTGCGGCCCGTCGTCACCCGGACCTTCAGTCTCGACGAGGCGGCGGCGGCGCAGACCTATCTTCAGCAGGAACATCCGCGCGGCAAGACCGTCCTGTCCATCTGGAATGGCGAACTCACCTAGGAATCACGGAACCTTGCCCGGGGCGGACTGACCCTGGCAGCCCGGCTTGCGGCGTCCGCCTCTCTCGCGCAAGCTGCGTCATGGTCCAGACACGTCCGCTGACTCGCATTCTCGGGCTCGGTTTCGGCTTGGCGATGGTGTTCGGCGGTACCGTCGGCACCGGCATTTTGCGCCTCCCGGGCACCTTGGCGGCGGCCTTGGGCGATTCGCGCCTGATCGTGTTGTTCTGGATTCTCGGCGGCGTTTATTCGCTGCTGGGCGCGGTGGCGGTGGCCGAGCTCGCCGCCATGTTGCCGCAGGCCGGCGGCTTCTATGTGTATGCCAAGCGCGCCTTCGGGCGAGGACCCGGCTTCGCGGTGGGGTGGAGCGACTGGATCAATTCAGTCGCGACCATCGCCTACGCCGCGCTCACATCCTCCGAATTCATCGGCGTGCTTTGGCCGGCCGCCGCTGCGGCGCCGCGTGCGATCGCCATCGGCGTTCTCGTCGTCTTCACGGTGTTGCATTGGGCGGGCCTGCGCATGGGCAGCGGCTTGACCCGCCTCATCAGCGTCTCGGTGGGTCTCATGATGATGGTGCTGGTGGTCGGTTGTTTCGTCGGAGTTCCGGCCGCCGCGGCCGGCGGTCCTGCTCCCGCCAATTCCGCGGCGACCCTGCCGCTGTTGTCGCTCGGGATGATTGCGGTGGTCGTGACCGCGCTCCGCAACGTACTCTTGAGTTACGACGGTTGGTATTCACCCATCTATATGTCGGAGGAGAGCACCCAGCCCAGCGTCACGTTGCCGCGCGCCATCATCGGCGGAACGGTGCTGGTGACAACCCTCTACGTCATCATCAACATCGCCATCCTTCGCGTGCTGCCGCTGCCGGTGTTGGCCGCCTCGAAGCTGCCGGCGGCGGATGTCGCACGGCTGGTGCTGCCGCGCGGCGGCGCCGAACTCGTCACGGTGATTTCTTTGGTGACGGTACTCAGCCTCATCAACGCCACGAGTCTGATGGCGCCGCGCATTCTGCTCGCCATCGGCCGCGATGGCCTGTTCACGGAAAAGGCGGCCGCGGTCAGCGCGGGCGGGACTCCACGCGTCGCCTTGGCGATCTCGAGTCTCGGTGCGGCGGCGCTCATCATGAGCGGCACCTTCGAGCAGATCGTCGCCGTGGCCGCCGTGCTGTTCCTGCTTCTGTACGTGTCCGCGTACAGCGCCGTGTTCGTTCTGCGCCGGCGCGAGCCCGCAACGCCGCGCCCGTATCGGGCGTTCGGCTATCCATACACCACCGCCATCGTGCTCCTGGGCTGCGTGTCGTTGTGGATGGTCGCGATCGTGGAAGACCCCCGCTCCTCGCTCATTGCCGGGATCATGCTCATCGGCTGCGTGCCGGTGTACTTCTACTTGTCGCGCCGGCGAAGTGCCGCTACGGCAGCGCTGCGAGCAGAGCCTTGACCAGAGGTTGAGGCTGATAGTGATCCTGCCGCGGCGTGAATCCCAGGCGCACGACCACGAGTCCGCGCGAGGCAATGACGGCGATGCTTTGGCCGTCATGGCCCAACATCCAAAACGTATCGGCGGGAATGCCGAACTCGCGATCCGGGTTTTGGCCGTCGACCTTGCCGTCCGAGCCCCACACCCAGACCAGGCCGTGACCGTACCGGCCGCCGGAGGCGGCAATGGGTGAGGCCATCATGGCCACGTAGCCGGCCGGGAGTATTTCCTGGCCGTGCCAAACGCCCGCTTGCATCAGAAACAATCCATACCGGGCCCAGTCGCGCGCGGTGGCATACATATAAGAGGAGCCGACCAGGCTGCCGTCTTCGTCGGTCTCGAGAATGGCGCTGCGCATGCCGAGCGGCTTGAAGAGCTTCTCGCGCGGGTAGTTCGCGCCCACCGGGCCGGCCGCATCCTGAACGATACGCGACAATATATTGGCCGAGCCGCTCGAATAGCTCCAATACTCGCCGGGCGTGTGCTCGAGCGGCTGCGCACGCGCGTACCCCGGCATGTCCGGCTGCAGGTAGAGCATGCGCGTAATATCCGACACCGCGCCGTAGCCTTCGTTGAAGCGCAGGCCGCTCGACATGGCGAGGAGGTCGGCGATGCGGATGCGATCGCGGTCGTCGCCGGCGGCCTTCGGCCAGAACGCAGCCTGCTCGAGGCTGAGCCGGCCGTCCTTTAGGAGTGCACCGACGGCTCCGGCGATGACGGACTTGGTCATCGACCACCCCAGAAGCGGCGTCGTCGCCGAAAAGCCGGCGCTGTAGCGCTCGGCAACGATGCGACCGTGATCGACCACGACGATGGCGCGAACGCCCGGACCTGCAAGCGCGTCGGCGGCGAGCACACGATCGAGCGCGGGATTGGTGGTGACGGATTCGCCGTCCGGCCACACCGCATCGGCCGCCGCGCCGCCCGCAGTCGGATCGCGCGCCGCGGCGTCCAGATCCACGGATGTGACGGATGCTGCGGCGAGCGCGCCGACTTGCCGTGCGAAAGCCAGATTGCCGTCGGCGACCACGGCGCAACCGCTATCCGGACGAGCGAGAGCCATGCCGTCGCCGATGAAGCCCAAGAGTCCGGCGCGCACCACGCGTTCTTGCCGATCGACCGATGCGCGCATGAGGCGCAGCATTGCGGCGCCGGGCAGCCGCACATCGGTACGCAGCACTTCGTCCGGATCGCGTCCGGCGAGAAACACGTTGGAGCAGACGCTCTTTGCGGCGAAATTGGCGGCGATGCGCAGCAGCTCCGGAGGCTTGAGCCAGAGCGCAACGATCGAGCCAAACACGAGGAGCGCGAGCACGATCGCCGTGCCGCGCACGATCTTGGCGAATTTCATGGGGAGATATTAACCCATCGACTTGCAGCGTCTGGACGGCGGGGCGCGAATTGGCCGAAAATGGGTGATGAACAAAATTAAAAGCAGTGTGTCGATGGGTTTGCTGGGCGGCCTTCTGTGCCTTGCGGGCGTGTGCGCAGCCGAAGTGCGCGCGGCGACGTCGAGTGCCGCGCCCGCGGCCGGCGCCGGTCAATTCGACCAATTGGTGGATGATTTCGTCATGGGCACGTTGGCGCTGTCGCCGACCGGCGCGACCGGATTCGGCTACCACGTGCATCACGGCATCTCGCTCGACGATGAGCTGGATGATTTCAGTGCGGCCGGCATCGAGGCGCAGCGCAGTTTTCTGAACGACATCGAGACTCGGATTGCGCACCTCGATCTCGGGGCGCTCGACCCCGAGCAGCGTGCCGATGTCGACATGATGCGCAACGCGCTCGGCGCGACGCGCCTGGAGCTCGATGAGATTCAGAGCTACCGACATAATCCGACCACCTATGTCGAACTCCTGGGCAACGGCTTGTACACGCCCTACGTGCTCAACTATGCGCCGTCCGCGGAGCGCTACCGGCACATCATCAACCGGCTGAAAAAAGTGCCCGAGCTGATCAAGCAGGCCGAGGCAAACTTGCAGGATTCACCCGAGGTGTGGAACCGCGTGGCACGCGAGGAGAATGACGGCAACGTCGGGCTCATCGACACGACACTGCGCGCCGACTGCCCGCCGGATGTGCGCATGCGCTATGACCAGGCGGCGGCCGCGGCCATGGCGTCGCTGCAGAGCTTCAATCACTGGCTGGAAAACAATCTATCGGAGAAGAAGAGCGATTGGCGCCTGGGCAAGGAGCGCTATGCGAAGAAATTCCGCTACACCTTGGCGACCGGCAAGACTCCCGAGGCGCTGCTCGCCGAAGCGGAGGCGGATCTCCTCAAGGTGCGCGCGGAAATCGCGCGCCTGGCGGCGCCGAAAACGGTCGAAGAAGCTCTGGCGGAGGTGGCGCGCGAACATGCAACGGCGGCAACCTTCATGGCGTCCGCGAAGCAGGCACTGGCGGGCGCCACGGCGTTCGTCAAGGCCAAGGATTTGCTCACTCTGCCGCCGAACGCCAATTTGGAGGTGATCGAGACACCGGTGTTCTTGCGCGGGATCTACAGCGTCGGCGGCTTCAACCCGGCGCCGGCGTTGGAGCCGAAGCTCGGCGCCTTTTTCTGGGTGACGCCGATTCCGAGCGAATGGGCGCAGACGCGCATCGATTCCAAGCTGCGCGAATACAACGCGTCGGGCATACAGCATCTCACCGTGCATGAAGCGATGCCCGGTCACTACGTGCAAGCCGAGTATGCGAATGAGGTGCAACCGCGCTCGCGGCGGCTGCTGCGCAATATCTTCGGCAACGGACCGTATGTCGAAGGTTGGGCCGTTTATGCGCAGCAGCTGATGGCTGAGCAGGGCTACCTGGGCGATACGCCGGGTTATCGACTGACGCTGCAGAAGCAGCTGCTGCGCGTGCTGGCGAATACGATTTTGGACGTGCGTCTGCAGACCCTCGGTATGACCGACCAGCAGGCCCTCGATCTTATGACCAAGAGCACCTATCAGGAAATGGAAGAGGCCACCGGCAAGTTGCAGCGCGCCAAGCTCGCGTCGTGCCAGTTGCCGACCTACTATGCCGGTTACAAGGGCTGGCTCGCGGCGCGCGAGCATTACCAGGCCAAGCACGCCGCCGCCTTCAGTCTCAAGCAGTTCCACGAGGCTGCATTGCGGGAAGGCGAGGTGCCGCTGCCGGTGCTGGATCAGTTGCTGCACTAGGCGTACGATTTTAGGCCCAGCGAGGCGAGTCCATGAATGCCAGTCTGAAACCCGTCCAACCCTCTGCCGATCCTGAACAGCGCGCACGCGTCGATCTCGCCGCCTGTTACCGGCTTGCGGATCGCTTCGGCCTCAATGAGGGCATCGACAATCACCTGACGCTGCTGGTGCCGGGATATTCGGATCGATTTTTTCTCGCGCCGTTCGGCATGCACTGGTCCGAGATCCGCGCCAGCGATTTCCTCATTGTCGGTTTCGACGGCAAAGTTCTGAGCGGCCAGGGCGTGGTGGAGGATACGGCGCTCTACATCCATCAGCCGGTGCACCGGCTGTCGCCGCAGGGGCGCTGCGTGCTGCACACCCACATGCCGTACGCGACGGCGCTCGGCATGCTGCAAAATCCGCGGCTCGAAATGGCGGTGCAGAGCGCGCTCGGGTTCTATGATGACGTGGCCTACGATCCCAAGTACAACGGTCTCGCCTTCGACCTTCACGAGGGCGAGCGTCTGGCGGCCGCACTCGGCGCCAAGTCGGTCTTGATGATGGGCAATCATGGCGTGCTCGTGGTCGGCAAGACGATTCCGATCGCCTTCGAGCGCCTGTACTTTCTCGAGCGCGCCGCACAGGCGCAGATCCTGGCGCTCTCCACCGGGCGGCCGTTGCAGCTGATCCCGGATCCGGTGATCTTGAGGACGGTCGCTCAGTTCGGCGCGGGCGCGACGGTCGGCGGCCGGGATCGCGCCGAACTGCATTTCGATGCATTGAAGCGCGTTCTCGATCGCGCTCAGTCGGATTACGCGAGCTGAGCCCGCCCTCTCCAGAGATCGATCCGATGCGCGCCGCGCGCAGCCCGGTGGTTTTTCTGCTGGCCGCGGTGCTGTTCATCAATTACGTCGATCGCGGCACCATGCCGACGGCCGCCCACCTGATGCAGGCCGACCTGAACCTGAATGCCGCCGAGATGGGCGTGCTGTTCGGCGCCTTCTACTGGACCTACACCTGCATGCAGGTACCGGTCGGCTGGCTGGCGGAGCGCTTCGGCGCGCATCGCATCCTCGCGGCCGGGCTCACCATTTGGGCATCCGCCACCATGCTGACGGGCGTCGCCCACACCTTCGCAAGCTTGCTGCTGCTGCGGCTCTTGTTGGGGTTGGGCGAGAGCTCTGGGTTTCCGAGCGTGGCGAAGATCTTGGCGGCGGTAGTTCCGCCGAAGGGTTTGGGCACAGCCAATGGCATCGTGGCCCTGGCATATCTCGTCGGCCCGGCGGTGGGCACCTATGCGGGCGGTATGCTGATGGCGAATTTCGGCTGGCGCTCCTCGTTCCTGGTGTTCGGCGCGCTGTCGCTGCTGTGGCTGCTGCCCTGGTCGAGCGTGGCGGGTCAGGTGCGAACGGCGCTCAAGCCCAAGCCGAACGAGGACTCGCCGACGTGGGGCATGATTCTCAGGCAGCCGGCGCTCTGGGGGACGGGACTCGGGCTTTTTTCGAGCAACTACCTGTTCTACTTCATGCTCAATTGGTTGCCGTCGTATTTGCAAACCGAGCGCGGCATGTCGCTGGTGCGCATGACGCAACTCGCAACCGTGGCGTACACCGTCGGCGCCTTGGCGGCATTCGCGGGCGGATGGGCCATCGACCGCTACATCGCGCGCGGCGGCTCGCCCAATGCCGGATACAAATCGGTGATGGCCATCGCGCACGTGGGCTACGTGCCCTGCATGTGGTTCATGGCGGCCGGTTCACCCTCGCTGATGCTGGTCGGCATGTTCATCTACCAAATTTTGTGCGGTGCTTCGTCGCCCGGCGTCTACGCCATGTGCCAGATCCTGGCGGGACCGCGCGCCTCGGGCCGCTGGGTGGGCGTCGAGAATTCGATCGGCAGCCTCGCGGGCGTTGTGGCGCCGACGGTGACCGGGTTCATCATTCAGTTCACGGGGCATTACGACTACGCGTTCCTCGCGGCCGGCGCGATGAGTCTGTTGGGGCTCATCGGTTGGATTTGGATGGTGCCCACCTTGAAGGAACTATCCTGGAAGTCACCGGGGCAACCGAACGCCGTCGAGGAACCAAGTCCTGTGTGACGGGTCAAGAACGTTGGTAACTCGAGCGAAATGGATATGGACCACTCAACGAGATGGGGGCTGCCGCGCTACCTCACGCTCGTAGGAGTGTTGGCCGTTCATTTTGCGCTGTTGGCCGCGATCTTCATGGTGTCGCGAACCGAGCAGATCGCCCGCCTGATGGATGATCCGGTCGAAGTGCAGTTTTTCCCGCCGAACACGATTCCCAAAGTACGCGCCGACAGTTCCCGGATGCGCGGTTTCAACGGCGATCACGCGATCTCGGTGACCCCGCCGATGCTGGCCGCATCCGCGCCGACGGTGTCGTCGTCCGGCTCCGATGATGGCAGCGGTGCGGGGGTCGATTGGAAAGCCGAGGCGCGCCGCGCCGTGCAGGCTTACGAGATCCGCAGAAATCAATCTCCCGATAATCTCCTGGCAGGGTCGCCCGCGGAGGAGAACTGGTGGCCGCGCACCCGGCACCACGCGGGCGAGCAATTCAAGACGCCGAGCGGCGATTGGATCGTCTGGATCAATGCTGACTGTTATCAAATCGCGAGCGCGAACGGCAATTCGTATGCAGCCGGCGCCCGCCTGCCGCAGACGATCTGCGTCAATGACGGCAAGGCGCGCCAGGGCGGATCCGCCGCGGCCAATTAGGCGCGCTGGCGGGGCTCGGCGTTCAAGCGGGAGCGGCGCTTGCCTGACGGTGCGGACGCGGCGCCGACTCAGGCGTGCAGCGCACCTGCGCCGTCAATTCCATCTGATCCAACATCCACCCCTTGAAGGGATCTGAGAGCGAATCGGGGTGGGATTGCGCACAAAACGGCACCGCGGGCAACGGCGGCGTCAACGCGATGCGCCGCAGCGGCAGGACGTGCTCATACATCGCGGCGAGACGCTCCGGAATGACCGCCACGAAATCCGACTTGGCCACGAACCAGGGCATCGCGGTGAAGGGCAGCGCGACCACCGGCCCGACAGGCTGCGTCTCGATCGCATTGCTCGCCCAGTAGGTTTTATACGGCGGCACGACTCGCTTGAGTGCGTTGAGTTCTTCGATACTGGCCGTCGCACCCACGCTGCTATTTTCACAGCCGGCGATGCAGACGAATCGCTCGACAAACAGCCGGCGCGTCGTATAGCCCGGTATCGGCGTTTTGCCGACCGGCCAAATGATGGCATCGGCTTCGCCGCGGCTCACCTTGCCGATACTGTCGTCATTGAGCGGCAACAATTCCACGGTGACATTTGGCGCCGCCTCTTCGAGGTGCAGAATCAGGTCGCCCAGGAACACCGACGCGATGAAATCCGAGGCCACGATCTGGTAGTTGCGTGAGGCGGTGAGCGGATCGAATCGCGGTCTCGCGAGCGCCAGACCGCGCAAATGCTGCAAAGCATCCTGTAGCGGTTTCAGCAACTGTTGAGCGAACGGCGTTCGCTCCATGTCGCGGCCGATCCGGACCAGGAGATCATCATCGAAGTGTTCGCGCAATCGGGTGAGCGCGTTGCTGATCGCCGGTTGCGTCAGATTCAGTCGATCGGCGGCGCGCGTCAGATTGCGTTCCACCAAGAGGACGTCGAGCGTCACCAATAGATTCAGATCCAGGCCGTGAAATCTTGTCATGGGGAAAAGCACCGGTTGACCGTGGCACGCCATTATACCGCATTACAAGACAACGATAACCGCATCGTGGGACAACCAGGCCGGTTGGCGCCGGTCGGCGGGTTTTCACCCAAATTCAAAGTAACAGTGATGACTGTCATCAGAAATTATAAGTTCAGCTTCCCTCCCGCATCGCTCATCGTTGCCGGACAGTCTAGAAACGATCGATGGGGAGTCTCTTTAAATGACCGACAGATTACCGGCCGACCTCGTCCGCCGACGCGCCGCCGGCTGCGCACTCCTGCTGCTTCCCATGGCGACGAGTGCCGTCATCGCGCAGGAAGCGGCCAATCCGGACGAATTACAGGCCATCGTCGTCACCGCGCAACGCAGATCCGAAGACATTCAGAAGACGCCGTTGGCAATCACCGCATTGTCGAGCGCGGCTCTGACGAACCAAGGGATCGTCGACCCCGTCGGGCTGCAGGATCTCGTGCCCAGTCTCAACATCGTCGAGCGCGGCGGGACCGGCACCAACATCGCGATCCGGGGTCTCGTGTCCGACACCACTGCGCCGCAGGGCGGACCCTCGGTGTCGGTCAATGTCGACGACATTTTTGTCGCGAGAACACAGGCGACCAACGCCAATTTCTTCGACGTCAACCGCATCGAAGTCCTGCGCGGCCCGCAGGGCACCTTGTACGGCAAGAACTCGACCGCCGGCGCCGTCAATATCATCACCAATGATCCGACCTCGAGCTTCGGTGCGAACGCCTCGGTCGAGACGGGGAACTACGGAGAACTGTTGACCACCGGCATGGTGAACGTGCCGCTCAACGAACAATTCGCGCTGCGCGCGGCGTTCCAGACGGTCAAGCACGACGGCTACATCGGCGAGTTGGACGATGCCGACAGTTATGCCGCGCGCATCAAGCTCCTGTATACCCCGATCGAGGGCCTGTCATTTTTGTTGAATGCCCACTACAACCATCAGGGCGGCCACGGCCCCACGGATGTCGGTTACTCGCTCGCTCCGGGCGCGACGAATCCCGCGAACCCCTGGACCCAAAATCTGTACCCCGCCGATGCGGGCAAGTTGAACGACGACATCTGGGGCATCGACGCACACGTGGTCTGGCAGCTGCCGTTCGCGACCCTGACCTACATCGCTGGATACGAAGTCCTGGACATCAACAACGCGCAGATCACGCAGCTGCAGGCCGCGTCGACGTTCAGCCAGGTCTCCCACGCGGTGAGCAATGAGGTACGACTCGCCTCGAACAATCAGGGCACGAGCGCCGGCGCGGTGACGTGGGTGGTCGGCGCCTATTCGTTCAATGAAAAGCAATCCTACGACCCGAACATTTCGAGCGGGCCTCTGTCCGTCGTCGAGGTCGAGCCGTCGATCCCGGACAATTCGCGGGCGTTCTTTGGGCAGGCGACCGTGTCCGTGACCGATCGAATCCGCCTCACGGGCGGCGCCCGCTACACCCATGACTACGAAGCGCAGAACGGCACATTCACCGAAACGATCGGACCGAATGTCATCTCTTTCCCGATTTCCGGCAACGTCGCATTCAACAACACCAGCTGGAAGGCGGGGATCGAAGGCGATCTCAGCGCACGGATGATGGCGTACGCGAGCGTCACCACCGGATACCACGCCGGGGGCCTGACCGACTCGATTCCGGCCGTCGCGCCGCAAGGCAATGTGTATCGGCCCGAGCACGTCACCGATTACGAGGCCGGCATCAAGGGCCGCTGGTTCGACAACCGTGTCGAGCTCAACAGCGATGTCTTCTACTACGATTACAAGGACCTGCAGGTCGGCGTGCTCGCACCACCCTTCTTTCCCACGACGTACAATGCCGATAAAGCCCGTCTCATGGGCTGGGAGATGGAAGGCTCGTGGCTCATCACGCCGGCCGATCTTGTCGGGTTCTCGACCATCTACGAGGACAGCAAATACATCGACTATTGCGTGCCGAGCGCGTTTTATAACGGCAGCGGTCCGATCACGACCTGTCCGAGCGGTGTGCCCGGCTACAACTACACCGATCAGCCATTTGCCAATGTCCCCAAGTGGGCCGGCAACTTCAATTATCAACACACCTTCACGCTGCCGAACGCGGCCACTCTGATCCCCGCATTGACGAGCCGGTTCAAATCTCGTTATACCGCGGGCAACGTGACCGAGGTGCTCCCGGCCTACAGCAACTCGAATGCGATGTTGACATATGCCGCGGCAATGAATCGCTGGAGCGCCATGCTGTTCGTGCGCAACATCGAAAACAAACCGGATTACACCTCGACCGGGACGCTCATGAATCCCACGCTCGATTTGCGCACGCTGGCGCCGCCGCGCACCTACGGCATCCGTCTGGCCGTGAGTTTCTAAAGGAGTCTGACCTATGGCTTGCGGAATTTCCCGTCGATCCTTGGACCTGGCGGCGCTGTCGCTGGCGCTGTTGCTGCCGGTTGCCGGCCAGGCGAAGACGGTCACGTTGAGCATGAATGTCGAGTTGGACCAAGTGGCGCCCGAGGATCAAACGATGTATCGCGTCGGCGGCCACGATCTCGACCGCATCACCTACGACGACTCGACCATCGATCCGAAAACGCATCGGGTGAAGGTGACGTCCTTGAGTCACTACATCGGCGGCCATTGGCATCCGACCGAGCCCGCGGACGCATCGACGCTCGATCTGAGCGCCCAGCCGTATCGACTGAACTTCGTTTCCTCCGTCAATCACGGCCGCCTGCTCGTGGCTTTGTTCGAAGGCGATACGCTGCGGATGGCAATGCTGGCGCGGCCCGACTTTCATGTGCTCATCGCCGGTAAATACACCATTGATCCCAAACCGCTGACCACCGCGCAAATTGCGGCGCCGCCGCCCGGTGCCGACAGCCCCGACACGATGCCGATGAAGTCCGGCATGCCGCCGGCGCGGCCCGGCGCGGCCGCCGGCTCCCCTGCAGCCGCATCCGGCGCGTTGACCATCAGTTCGACCTACGGAGAGCTGCTCGGCAACCCGAAGACGAAGGCCGTCCTCCTGGAGCTGGCACCCGAGGTCGTGAACAATCCGCAGTCGCAAATGGGGCTGGGACTGCCGTTCAACGCTCTGTCGCAGTTCGAGCCCACGCTGACTCCGGAAAAGCTCGCGCAGATCGACCGCCGGCTCGCCAAAGCTCAACAGCCCTAAACCACCCAAGGTGCCGCCATGACTCTTCCCGGTCGATTGCCCATCGCTACGCTCATGAGCTGCGCCTGTCTGTGCGCATCGGCCGTGAGTGGCACGGCTCACGCCACCATCGTTGCGATGGACGTGGAGATCATCCTCGACCAGGTCGCGCCCGATGAAAAGCAGATCGCCATCGGCCAACACCATGAGGCGAGGGTGTTTTTCGACGACACCAAAATCGACCCGGCCACCCATCGCGTGGCGCTGCTGCACGAGCAACACACGCCGGCGTTGATTCCGAAGCACTTGAATCCCGCTCAAATGCCCATGTCCAACGCCTGGCTGGATTTCAGCGGGCCCGACATTCGCTATCACTATGCGGCGGCGCCGACCGTTGAAATACCCTTCGCCTACTTCATCTTGTTCGACGAAAAGACCATGCGCATGACCATTCGCCGGCAATCCGACGGGGTCGTGCTGTTGGCGGGCCCATACAAGGTCAACCCGAAGAGAATCACCGGGCCGGAAATCGATGCCGTGGTGGCGAGCTCCGACCCGCCCGTGCCGCCTTGGGAAACAAAGCTCAAAATGCCCAAGATGCCCGGCATGCATCCGCCCGAGGGCGCCGCAACTCCGCCCAAGCCCTGAAGATCCGCGCGGGCAATCCCGCCGGCCCCGTCGCGATAGGACTTGATTGATCAATCAACTCGTGATTTGATTGATCAATCAAGTGAGGGTGCGATGGAGGACGAATCGACCCGCGAACGGCTCATCACGAGCGCGTTGCGATTGTTTGCCGAGAAGGGCTATCAATCCACCAGCGTGGCCGATTTGTTGCAGGAGTCCAAATGCCACAGCGGCAGCTTCTACCATTTCTTTCCGACCAAGCAGGATCTGCTGATCGCGGTGTTGGAGCGTTATCGGCGCGGGATCGTGCCGATGCTGATCGAGCCGGCCTGGAAGAATGTGGATGACCCGATCGAACGCATTTTTGCCCTGCTCGGGCGCTACCGGATGTTGCTGCGAACCACCGACTGCGCTTATGGCTGTCCCATCGGAAGTCTGGCCTTGGAAATCCATGAGCCGGACCCCGCGGTGCGCAAGCTCCTCGCCGACAACTTCACCGGCTGGGTGGATCAAGTGGAACGCTGCCTGACCGATGCGAGAGCGACGCTCGCACCCGATGTCGATACGCGACGCGTCGCGAGTTTCGTGCTGACGGTGATGGAGGGGGGCGTGATGCAATCGCGCACTTATCGGAACCTCAAGGCCTTCGACGCGGCGGTGGCCTCGTTGCGGGATTATTTTCAGTCCCTGCGGCGCGTTGCCGTGCGCGAGTCCCCGGTGTGAGCCCGCGCGGTCGGATGCTCCTGTGCCTCGGGATCTCGGCATGGCTCGGCAGTGCGGCCGCCGCCGATTTCCCGGACGTCCGCGATGCGTCGTACACCGAGCAGAATGGCACGCACGTGCTCAAACTCAGCATTCTCATCCGGGCGCCGGTCGGCAAGATCTGGAATCTTTTCATCAGCGCCGAAGGTTGGCGAAGTTGGGCGGTTCCCGTGGCCTGGGTCGATTTCGGGGTGGGCGGGCTGGTCGAGTCGAGCTACGACGCGGCCGCCGTTCGCGGTGCGCCCGGGAATATCAAGAACGCCATCGTTGCCTACGTACCCGAGCGCCTGCTCGTGTTGCGCAACATTCAAGCGCCGCCGGGTTTCGAGAATGCGGAAGATTTCGCCAGGACGGTGACGGTCATCAATCTGAAGGCCGTCGGGAAGGGGACGACGGAAGTGGAGATGGACGGCGTCGGATTTCTGGCAACTCCCGCGTTCGACTCGTTGCTGAAGAAATTCCGGTTCGGGGACTCATGGACGTTGGAGCATTTGAAGCGCGCGGCCGAACACGGCCCGGTGGATTGGGCCGCGGAGGAACAGATAAACCGGGACGACTAAAATCAAAATGACGAGGAGCTACGAATGAACAAGCAACGATTGACGATGGCAACGCTCATCGGGACCATTCTACAGATCGCCATGGTGGTCGCCGGACACTGGGTGCCCGCCATTCAAGGCGCCTTCATGTTCGGCGGACTGGGACTGTCGTTGATCGCCGGCGCGATTTACGCCGTGCGGGCGAACGGCGGCTGGGGAGGCGCGGCCGCCGGCGGCATCGTCGCCGGCGGCGTGAGCGCCCTCGCGGGGATCGCCGTCTCCTGGCTGCTCGGCGATGTTCCTGCGAGTCTCTTGGTGCTTGGCACGGTCGGATCCGCAGTCACGGGACTTCTCGGCGGCGTCGCGGGTCGATTGCTCGCTCCCAAACCGGGCGGGTCCGCGGCTACCAATTAGGGTTCGGTAATTCGCTGAACACTTCCTGGAGCGCAAAGCCCCAGCGCTTGCGAATCAGGGTGAAGTATTCGTTATCCATGTCGATGCTGATATGGGTCGCCAGCCGATACTCGTCGCGCCGGATGATGGCGAGATCGAGCGGCGGCCCGACCGACAGATTCGAGCGGATGGTCGAGTCCATGGAAACGAGGGCGCACTTCGCCGCCTGCGCGAGACTGCTGCTGCGCGAAATGACACGATCGATGATGGGCTTGCCGTACTTGGATTCACCGATCTGAAAGTAGGGGGTGTCCGGCGAGGATTCGATGAAGTTGCCGGCAGTGTAGATATGAAACAACCGCGGCTCCTCGCCCTTGATCTGTCCGCCCAGGATGAAGGTGCCGTTGAAGTCGTGGCCGTGCTCGTTCATCGATTCGCCGTCGCGCTCGTGGATTTCGCGCAGCGCATCCCCCACCACCCGCGCCGCATTGAACATGTTGGCGGCACGGTAGATGCGGGTCGGCTGGTCGGTCTCGGTCGGCGGCTCGTGCAATAAATTGACGACGGCCTGGGTGATGGCGAGATTGCCCGCCGACATGAGCACCAGCACCCGGTCGTTCGCGCGCTGAAACGTCGCCATCTTGCGGAAAGTGTTGATTTGATCGACGCCGGCGTTGGTGCGCGAATCGGACAGCATCACGAGCCCGGTGTCGACCAGCATACCGACGCAGTAAGTCATGGGTAAAAATTCTACCTGATTACTGTTGTTGGGCCGACTCGGCCACCAGCACGTTGGCTTCCATTTTCTCGCCGCCGCCGCCCTGGCGAACGCCGCGGACGGGGGCGGCATCGAGGTAATCGCGGCCCACGGCAAGGCGGCAGTAGGTGCGGACCGCGGGCCGCTTGTGGGTGACGTCCATGCTCTGCCAGCCGATTTCCGCGCCGAGCCACACATCGACCCAGGCGTGACTGGCGGCATCGCTCGCATCGCCCGTGTACAGGTAGCCGCTGACGTAGCGCGCCGGAATGCCGACCGCGCGCGCCGAGGCCAGATAGACGTGGGCGTGATCCTGGCAAACGCCTTCGCCGCTGCGAAACGCGACCGCCGCGCTATCCTGCACGTCGCTGGTCCCGGATTTGTAACGCACCGCTCCAAACACCGCCTCGGCCAGTGCCTGGGCGCGGGCGCGCGGCTCGGTGACGCTGGCGAGCGCATTGTGCGCAAATGCGCGCAGCTCATCGTTCGGCGCGGTCAGGTGCGTCGGGGCGAGATAGGCGAGGGGCGACAAGGGGCCGTCGTCCTGGCGTCCCTCGGTGTCGACGGTTTCCACCACGCCGCGCACCACAATTTGAATCTCGCGGTGCGGCTCGTCGATGGTGAGAAGGTGCGAGATATTGCCGTAGGCGTCCACCTGCTCCAGCCGCCGGCCGGGCGAGCTGATGCTCCAGGTGAGCGCGCGCTGGCTCAAATCGCGGCGCGGCGTCAGATGCAGACTCTGTACGCTGTATTTGACGGGCCGCTCGTAGCGGTAGCGCGTCTCGTGCCGAATGTGCATCTGCATGCGCTCAAACCTCTGCAGCGGGTAACAAGAAATCCGTCGCGATGCGATCGCCGAGATCGCGGACGCGGGCGAGAAACTGCTCGAGGAAACGCGGCAGGCCGCCGGCCGTGATTTCCTCCATGCGCGTGAAGTGCAGCATGGCATGCATTTCACCGGCGCGCCGCTCGGTCTCCGACGATTGGTCGTTGGACACCGCCCTCAAGTTGGCATACACCTCCTTGCAGCAGCGCAGGAGTGAGCGTGGCATATCGTCGCGTAAAATCAAGAGCTGCGCCACCCGCAGCGGCGTGATCACATCGCGGAAGGCACGCCGGTAGACCTCGAATGCCGACAGGGCGCGCAGCAGCACGCTCCACTGATAGGGATCGGGCACCGCGCTTGCGTCCGCGCCGGGCACGAGGTCGCTTTGATGCGCCGAAAGAATCCGGGCCGTGCTGTCGGCGCGCTCCAGGAAGGTGCCAATGCGGGTGAAGTGAAAGGCTTCGTCGCGCATCATCGTGCCGATGGTGACCCCGCGCGTTAAGTGCGAGCGTTCCTTGACCCATTCGACGAAATGGCCGATATCGGGGCTCGGCGAAAGGTTGGCGACGAGCGAGCGCGCCTCGAGCCAGGTCGAGTTGAGAGTCTCCCAGAGTTCGGAGGTCAGGGAGCCGCGCACCGCGCGGGCGTTCTCGCGCGCCGCCCGCAGACAACTGACGATGCTGCCGCTGTAATCCCGATCCAAGCTCACGAACTCGAACACGGTGCGCGGCTCGATGGTTTCGTATTTCTTGAGGTACGCATCCTCCATGTGCAAGGCCGTCATGGTCGAGCTCAAGGATTGCGACAGGTTTTCGCCCGAGTGCGGCAGCAGCGACATGCGATAGTGCGCATCCACCAGGCGCGCCAGGCTCTCGGCGCGTTCGATGTAGCGCGACATCCAGAACAGGTGATCGGCGGTACGGCTGAGCATCAGGTTTCCAGCACCCAGGTGTCCTTGGTGCCGCCCCCTTGGGATGAATTGACGACCAACGAGCCCTCGCGCAATGCCACGCGGGTGAGGCCGCCGGGAACGATGGTCACATCGCGCCCCGACAAGACGAAGGGGCGCAGATCGATGTGACGCGGCGCCAGGTTACGGTCGGCGAAAGTCGGACACGTCGACAAGGCCAGGGTGGGCTGCGCGATGTAGCGCTCGGGCATGGCGATGATTTGCTTGCGAAAGCGATCGATCTCGGCCTTGGAGGCGGCGGGACCGATGAGCATCCCATAGCCGCCTGCCCCGTGGACTTCTTTGACCACGAGTTCCGGTAAGTGCGCGAGCACGTAGTCCTCGTCTTCCTTGCGGCGCAACAGCCAGGTATGCACATTGCCGATGATGGGCGATTGGCCGAGATAGAAGCGAATCATCTCCGGCACGTAGGGGTAGATCGACTTGTCGTCGGCGACGCCGGTGCCGATGGCATTGGCGATGTTGACGTGGCCGGCGCGGTAGGCGGTCAATAGCCCGGGCACGCCGAGCATGGAGTCGGGCCGAAACACCAAGGGATCCAGGAAATCATCGTCGATGCGCCGATAAATCACATCGACGCGCTGCGGGCCTTGCGTGGTCCGCATGAACACGGCCTCGTCGCGCACGAACAGGTCCTGGCCTTCGACAAGCTCGATGCCCATCTGCTGCGCCAGAAACGCATGCTCGAAATAGGCGCTGTTGTGAGCGCCCGCCGTCAACAGCACCACGGTGGGGTCGGCGACCCCTGTGGGTGCGACACTGCGCAAATTGTCGAGCAGCACATCGGGATAGTGATCCACCGGCGCCACGCGGTGCCCGGAGAACAGTTCAGGGAACAAGCGCATCATCATCTTGCGGTTCTCGAGCATGTAAGAGACGCCCGAGGGGACGCGCAGGTTGTCTTCGAGAACGAGAAATTCGCCGGCATCATCGCGCACGATGTCGATGCCGGCGATGTGCGCGTAAATGCCCCCGGGCACATCGACGCCTTGCATCTCCGGCCGGTACTGCGAGTTGCAGAGCACCTGCTCGGCGGGGATGATGCCCGCCTTCAAAATCTGCTGGTCGTGGTAAATGTCATGGATGAAGGCGTTGAGCGCGCGCACGCGCTGCTTCAAGCCACCCTCGAGCCGGATCCATTCCTCCAGGGGCAGCACGCGCGGCACGATGTCGAAGGGAATCAGCCGCTCGGTGCCTTCCTCTTGACCGTATACGGCGAAGGTGATGCCGACACGGTGGAACAAGGCATCCGCCTCGGCGCGCTTTTGTGCCAACCGATCCGCCGGCTGATCGGTCAGCCATTGGGAATAACGCATGTAGTGCGCCCGGGCCGCACCATCGCTCAACGTCATTTCGTTATACGGCTTACTGCCCAAAAATCCCCCTCTGGTTGCAATGGGAGCAAATTCCCTGCCATCGGACCGAGACATCCCCAATCATGTACTTACGGGTATTGCGCCGCAATGCTGCACCAAGTCAAGGCACGGGCGGCGGGCCTGCGCGCGCCTTTGGTGCGTCAATGCGCAAGCTTTTGCTGAAGCGCAGCCGCGGCCGGCACCCCCGGATCTCCGGCAAAACGCGTAGGAAAATCCGCGAGCAGGGCGCGCGCCACCCCCGGCATCCCGCCGCCCTCGATCGCGATGCGGGCGATTTGCAGGGTAGCGGCGGCGGTCTTGGGACGAAAGGCGGGATCGGCTTTGAGCCGGTTTGCCACGGTGTCGAGCGCCTCACCGCTGCGCTTCAGGGTAAGCAAGCGCTCGACCTGGTCTTCGGTCAAGCGAGTGACATAGCGCGGATCGTCCCAGGAAGCGACGCGCTCGCAGAGCCAGCGGTAGTCCTCGGGTGCATGACCGCGGGTGGTCAACCAAGTCTGCAATAGCTGCCACGCCCGAGTATGCGAGCCGGCGCGGCTAAGCCCATAAGCTTCGGTGACCTCAAGTTCGCTGCGATGCAGGTCCTGCTTACGCCGCAATTCCTCGGTGCGCTCAGGAGAGACCCACGCGTCGAGCCCAAGTTCGTGGCGGCGTTCATACAGGACGCCGGCCAGCAGACTGAACACCGACAAGACGCAAAACAGATAAATGGCGATTTGCACCGCTAGCCAGAGTTCCCAACGCTGCAGCAATAGGATAAGTAAGGAGTACCCGCCGAGGACCGCGAGAACCAAGAGGTACAGAGGACCCAGGGCGAGTATCAGACGCACCCAGGCCACGGGGTAGACGGCTTTGAGCAAATTTCGATCCAATCCAAGGATGGCAACCGACGCCGGGAGGAAGAGTGCCGCAGCTACCCTCAAGGCGATGGCCACCCCCGCGCCGAGCGAATTCTGTGCGAATTGAATGGCTACATAGACGACGCCGATGATCGCGAGTTGCGCGAAAGGACGCAGCTCGCTCAAGGGATTTAGCATGTTGATGTCGAGAGTCGGCGGCTCATCGAAACCACGCACGGTGTGGTCGAATAGGACATACGCGTACTTGAAGAACCAGGACGTCAGAATCACCGCCGCCGGAATCGCCAAGAGTCCGCCTCTGGCGAAGAGGGAGAACAGCAAAGAGAAGACAATGATGACCCCGGCGGACCCGCCCCGAGCCGGGCGGACCAGATGGGCGAGCAGTTTGGTCAGAGAGTCGACCATGTGCCTACTTCGTCTCCGATGCGGGCAGACTTTTCCGAAATACAGGGCTCCGCTCGGTCATTTCTCTAATCTGTCTTAATATATCTCTGCATTTCAGTTCGGCCAACTTCAATGGGGCATCAAGAATTCTTTTGCGCCCAGTTGATTGAATGTGCTGTTGCTAAACTCTAGGCGACGTGTCGTGCGCAAATTCTGGACTATTTAACAGTGCCGTCTGATGTCTCTGAACCACCAGCAAGGTTAAATCACAATGACGTTCGCACCGTCGCCAGAAAGGCATTGGTCCAACTGTTAGAACCTTTGGTTGGCTTCGTTCTCGATTCCGGACTGAGCACGCAGGAACTCCGTTGGGTTTTGAGGGAAGCAGCGGTTCGCAGTGTTGCCGCCAAACAGCTAGAAGCTACGCGCCGCATCAATATTTCCGGGATTGCGGCGTCTACCGGCATATCGCGCGCAGACATCTCGAGAATACTCAGGTCAAGCACGCCATCGTCACCGAGACTTGCTGATCGGCAACAGCAATCCACAAATCGAATACTCGCGGTGTGGCACGAAGATCCCAAATTCACCACACTCGAAGGCAAGCCAGCGGATCTTAAAATATACGGGCGCGGTGTCACCTTCGACTCTCTCGTCAGAGGTCATGGCCGAGGCATTCCGACGAGAGCGATGCTAGATGAATTGACACGAGTTGGTGCGGCAGAAGTACTCTCCTCCCGCCTTGTGCGCGCCAAGACGTCAGTCGCTGTAGATCGGGGGGTGAATGTGCGAGCAGTTCGAGCATTCGGCGAACGGGCGACGGAACTTTTGTCGACAATGTTGCAGAACATGAGAGATCCAGAGAATCCACAATTCGTTGCTAGTGTGTCGCGCGCAAGCATCTCATTAAAGTTAATGCCGCTTCTTCGTAAGGAACTGGCCAGCAAAGGAGCCGATTTTCTGGCCGATATTCAAGACTCACTATCTCGAGAAAGAGGGAACGCGATCAAAAAAGCGCAACGTTCCGGGTCAAGGCGGATTAGCGTGACGGTCTTCTATCACGAGACGCCGCGTCAAAACCGATCAAAAAAAGGAGTCCGTAGAAAAAGGGAAAACCTTAGGCGTGAGCATTAGCTATCCGCGGCAGACTTGCTATCCCACGTCGA
>Ga0181537_10000469_pt1 | contig 37855 bp, 28 predicted proteins | sample PEATcosm2014_Bin_39_FD_119765 | JGI IMG/M metagenome (GOLD analysis project Ga0181537, IMG submission 119765) | Peatland microbial communities from MTU Mesocosm Facility, Houghton, MI, USA - PEATcosm2014_Bin23_10_metaG | ecosystem: Environmental > Terrestrial > Soil > Wetlands > Peat | place... | reverse complement strand
GCGTCGGGCCGCCGTGTTGCTTGGCGATAATGTGTTCAATGTGGAACGGCCGGCGAAATGCTACCTCAGGGATGTGACAATACTCGCACCGGCCGGAGGCGCGGCGATGGACCTCGCTTGCAAGGTCGCTCACGCGCCGGGCTGCAGGGCTTGCCTGGCCTTTGACTGCCACAAGGCCAGCAAATCGCCAACGTTGATGTATGCTTCCAACTCGGCCTCCTCAGCTTCGCTGAGGGCGCCCCCATTGGCTTTGGCGTTCAGCTCGGCAACGCGCTAAGCATCTTGATCCGGAAAATCCAAAGCGAGAATACCCTCAGCGAGTGAGCGCGTCAGTCCGTGCCCGGCCAAGTCGAACACTCTTCGCAAAACTTCCGCGTGGGCAGCAGCTCGTGAATCGGCCAAAACCATCCTTGTTCCAGTTTACGCTGATGTGGCTGCTGATGGCTTTGTGGACGTCAGATCGCAACGGAAAAGCCGAGACGGCTCTCGGCTCTGCAGGCTTGGCAGCCCGCGCCGCGGGATTCCACTGGTTCAGTTCGGCGCCTCTTTTTCGGTGGGGATGATCGTAACCTGCACGTTGGCCTGACTGCTCTCTTCTACTTTGATGGCCTCTCCTTTGTCTTCCAGGGGCTTCATGAATTCGGGGTCCATCCAGGCGCTTGATTCGACATCCTCCCAAGCGTAGATTTTGTATTCGCCGGGAACGACGTTCATGAAGGTGAATCGGCCATATTGGTCGGCGGTTGCCTGCTGGTAGAACTCAAAGATCGCCAGACGCTCTTTTTCTTTCGGAACCAGCACGACGGTGGCGCCGGGGGCAGGCTGGCTGGTGTCCGGATTCAGCGCCGCGCCGGAAACGAGCCCGGCCTTGGGGCTTACGAGAACCTCAATCTGGCCGGAGCCACCGGATGCGAGGTCGACGCCGGAATACGTAACGTCGACGCCGCCCGCGCTGATGCTCTTGGTATAGAAGCCGTGCGGCAGGCCGTCGATCAGGAATCCATAGCGATCAGGGTCTAGCTCCGCGAGTTTGAATGTGTGGTCTTTGGCGATTGGATATGACCCGGGGAGCAATACGGAATCGACGGTGGGGCCTCCGCGCCGGAGTTTGATGGATGCATTTCGGAGATCGTGCGTGGCTCCGCCGTCCACACTAATCCGGCCGATAACGGAAACGGGAGCGCCGATAACGACAACGACGCCTTCGATGTTGGCCTCTGCCACGTCCACCGCGGCGTGGCCTGTGTAGCCGCGGCCTTGCTTTACTACCCCAGCCGCCACGGTGTAAGATCCCGGCGGGAGGCCGTGGGCTTCGAACCCGCCACCGCCATCTACTTTTGCCCAGAACACACGATGGGAAGTCGCGGCAGAATTGTCGTGGCCGATCTGGGGCTCAAGCATGACTTCCGGGGTGCCGTGCGCATCCGGCACCTCGATCAACACCCGCCCTTTGACGGTGGCCGTCGGAGCCTTGCGCATAATCATGTCCATTGCGCGCACTTGCGCTCCAGCGGTTACGTCGATAGGGGTGGAGCCGGCTATGCTCACGTCGCCGGGGTAATAGACCGGCACGTACTCTTCCTTTGCCGCAGAGGCCGGGGGCAGGCTATCGAGGTTCTCGACGTAGATGTAGTACTTGCCTGGAGCGAGGCCGGACCAACGGTATTCGCCCAAGTCGTTCGCCTGTGCAGTATTCGTTGTCGAGAGGACCTTCTTTCCGTTGACGTAATGCGGGCGCAGGAGTTCGACTTGGGCGGTTGCCAGGGGTTCGCCGTCGGCATCGACAACGCGGCCGGCGATGACACCGCCTGGAGTCAGGCGGAGGTCGATATTCAATTGCTGCGGGCTGCCGAGGTCGAGCACAGCTCCGGACCGCTGCGCTGAGCGGGCGCCGTATTCCAGAGAAATAAAACCGTTACGTGTGGCTTTCAGGCGGTATTTGCCTGGATCGACGTTCCGGATGATGAATTTGCCACCGGAATCGGAAGTGGCGCCGTAACTCCGCATCCAGTCAGATTGGGAGAAGGCCTGGGTGGAGTCTGCGCGCATTAGAACCAGTGAGGCCTTTCCGACCGGTTCGCCGGTAACGGCGTTGAGCACGCGTCCGTCGATGGTCGAGGACTCTTCCGGCTTGGCTGCTTGAGCATGTGCGCCAAGAGGCCATAGGAGGAGCAGGGCGATTATCTGGCGCATGGGAGGGTCCCTGGACCGGAGGGTATCCCAGTCGCTTGCAGGGTGCAAGAGCTTGACGCATCACGATATGCCAGGCGCGGCGACGGACGTCGATTGCAAGGTCGCTCACGCGCCGGGCTGCAGGGTTTGCCTGGCCTTTGACTGCCACAAGGCCAACAAATCGTCGAGTAAGCTGGCGGCCTCGCCACGGCAGGCGACAAGATCGCCTGCCCCACCATACGCGGGGTTCTTAGAATTCGCGTCGGGGCGGCACTTGGTCGGGGCCCACTCGGCCGGCGGTGATCTCGGCTTGGGCGTAGTTTTCGGCTTTTACGGGCGCGCTGGCTAGCCGGCGTAGGAGGCTGATCTGGCCGATGTGGGTTAGGGCGTCGGCGATTGGTCCTTGAAAGAGAACCTCGAGGGACACGGGCAACTCGGCGGTTTGATCGAGCGATTGATCGAACGCATTGAGCGCGGTGAAGAAGCGGGCGGTTTCTTCGTCCCACGGAAGTGGCGTGGAACTATGCCAGGCTTGCTTGCCTTGGATCATGGATACAGCCCAGTCAAACAGGTCGCCGATGTGGGCGAGAATCTCGCCGGCTGACCGGGAGCCCTCGGCGGCGCGGAAGCTCTCAAACCCCGGCGGGGCATTGCGCACGGCTTTTCCGCCTCGATAGGCGAGTGTGGCCAGGGTGTGTCGGAGCAATAGGCGGGGCGGGGAGGCTGGAGAGGCTTGGGTTGCAGCCATAGGATCTGGTCCTTGTGAGTGATTTTGGGAGACTCGTCAAACCAGTTTAGTCTGGACCCAGAAGGAGATTATTACGATTGACGCACAAATACTGACTTCCTTTGGTCCCATCTCGCAGCGCACCTTTATTGCTTCAAGTGGACTCGGCAAATACACATTCAACTCTGCGCTGGTTTAGCATGGGGGCTGGCGCAGTTGTGAGGTTCTTTGAATTATTTGAAGCGGTTTTCTCTTGCCTTCTTCCTTCTCGTGATCTTTGCCGCGTTGGCGCAGGCGGCTGTGGTGTCGGGTTCGCTCAAGGACGAGTCTGGGGCGGCGATTCCCCAAGGCATCATTGTCATCAGCGGCAGTAACCTTCCAACGCCCCTGTCGCTGACCACGGACGCCACTGGTAAGTATGTCTCCACGGACCTTGTGCCGGGCTCGTACACGGTCACTGTAACTCGCGCAGGCTTCCAAACCTTCACTAAGACAGTCGAACTCGGCGGAACGAGCGTTACGGTAGACATTACCCTGGCGGTGGCGCAGGTCGAGACCGAAACGACGGTTACGGGCAAGGGAGTCAGTACGCAGTACGCCAACAGCGATCCGGTTTACCGGAGCCTGCGGGCCATGGCGCTGGGCGACTCTTATGCGATTGAAGGATTCACGCTGAAACGCGATGTGGCTAGTTTCGAGTTCCGGCACGGAACCCTCACGTTTCTTGCACCCGTCAACGGAAGAGTCACCGGAGCCATTTTTCAGGGAGACGGCCACTTTCAATTGAAGCCCATAACGGAGTTCGATCGCGCCATGATTCAGCGTTACATAAAGCAGGATCAGGTGGATGAAGACTTTGACGAGATCGTATTTCGCTTCACTGACAACACGCAGCGGGCTTTCCTCCAAGGCGCAAAGAACAAGACTCAGGCAACGGGCACCGCAGCCGCCCTGCAGCGCTATGACGCGAAGGTGCGGCACCGGCGCGAGGAACCGCAATCGTTGGTCGAATATTTTCTCAACGGCGAGTACATGGACAACTTAGACGCTGACGTCTTACAGGCCATCTACAATCCGAATCATCCGGCTTTCTTAGCGGCTTACATCCGGGGCCGGAAGTATCACGACCTGCGATTCATCGACCGGTTCACGGGCGCAATCCCGCAAATCCTGAGCCCCGAGGAAGTTGCTCTCGTCAATTTCGATCCCGAGGGCATGCAGGATGGCATCTGGTACCTCGACCACCAGGCGATCGAGTATCAACGCGGCACAGCCAGCTCAACCGAAGACAAGCGCGTGGTGGCGGCCCGGAAATTTCAGATCGACACGCTGATCGGAGGCAACCTGCATCTGGCGTCCAGCGCCACGATCACGCTCGAGCCGTTAATCGATGGTGAACGCGTTTTCAAATTCAGCATTTTGCCGAATCTACGCGTCTTGCGAGTACTCGACGCGGAGAGAAAGGAGCTTTATTACATTCAGGAAAGCCGCGCGAATGAGGGCTCGCTTTACGTAATTGTTCCGGAAGCTGCCCGCAAAGGAGTTCCGTTCACGATCACGGCGGAATATGCGGGTTCAAAGGTGATCAGCGACTCGGGCAACGGCAGCTATTTTGTGCACGAACGCTCGGCGTGGTATCCGAATCCCGGATTTTTCAATGAGCGCTCTATCTACGACCTGACGTTCCGGATTGCACATCGCTTGAAGCTTATAAGCGTAGGCCGGCTGGTCTCGGAGAACGATGAGAACGGCATGCTGGTCTCGCACTGGCTCACCGATAAACCGGTCGCCGTGGCGGGATTCGCCTATGGGACGTACAAGAAAGTTACTCTCGACGACAAACCCGCTAAATCCGGAAAGGGGAAGGGCAAGGAAGGCGCCGCCGAGCCCGCTAGTGCCGGTAAGAAAGATTATTTGATAGAGGGCTACGCACTTCCGGACTTACCCGGCTATCTGCCGCCGGAGTCGGTATCGGGTCTGGCTCCAACGAGCATGATGCGTTACGCGCTCGAACAAACCCGCGCACAAGTGCAACTTTGCACTTACTATTTCGGAGACAACGGGTTTGACCGCATTTATATTACTGAGCAGCCGGATTTTGGCATGGGTCAATCGTGGCCCAATCTTGTGTATCTGGCGTTCGCCGCTTTTCTCGATAGCACGCAGCGCTACATGCTGATGGGTCACCTGAATAAGAGTCTGGATACTTTTGTGCGTGAGGTAACTCCTCACGAGGTCTCGCACCAGTGGTGGGGTCACGCGGTGGGCTGGGCTACGTATCATGATCTGTGGCTTTCCGAAGGGTTTGCGGAGTTCTCGGCCGCGTTGTTCATCCAGCATTCCCAGAAAGACTGGCAGAAAGAATATGGAGAGTACTGGAACAGTCTGAAGAAGCAGATTCTCGAGAAAAACAGTTTCGGCATTGCGCCTAACGATGCGGGGCCTATCTGGACGGGCCTTCGCCTCGACACATCACACAGCCAGGGGTCATACCGGCGGTTGATTTATCCGAAGGGCGCGTACATTGTCAACATGCTGCGCTCACTCATGTGGAGTCCGAAAGAGCAGGATCAGCCGTTCATCGATATGATGCACGATTATGTCGCCAGCCACAAGGATGCGCCGGCGTCCACGGAGAGCTTTAAGGCGGTTGTGGAACGGCACATGCAGCCGGGGATGAATCTGGAGGGCAACGGGCGGCTCGATTGGTTCTTCAACGAGTGGGTGTATGGCACCGACGTCCCCAGTTACAAGTTCGACTATCAGATCACTCCGGGTGAGGGCGGAAAGTGCAAATTGCACGCCACGCTGATTCAGAGCAGCGTGCCGCCGACGTTCATGATGAACGTTCCTATTTTTGGGGAATTCGATGGGCGGCTGATCAAAGTCATCGATGCGCCTATGAAGGGCGGCTACACGCGAACGATTGACGTGGAGCTGCCGAAAACGCCGAAGCGGATGGTGTTCAATCCGTACCATGAGATTCTGGAACGCTGAGGAGCAAGCCCAGCGGATACCGCTTCCTTCGGTCGCGGCTCGCAGCGAGGGCGCTGAGCGTGGCGCCGGTCGAGGCTCGGAATGAATTCTCTAAAGGCCGGACACCAACGACTAAGGGCGCCGGAGCTTAGCCGGCGCCCTTTGAGGAGGGGTCGAAAGGAAGCTAGAGTCTTAGGCTAGCGCGAGCTGGTCTTCGTGCTCTTCGTCGAGCTGGCCATCGGCCTTCTGCTGCTCGAGAATTTGCTGGCAGTTAACGCAGTAGGCGGCCCAGGGCAGGGCCTTCAGCCGCTTCTCCGGAATCTCCTCCTCGCAAAGCAGACACGTCCCAAAGCTACCGTCCCGGATGCGTACCAGGGCGGATTCAACGGCGCGAAGCAGGCTGGCTTCACGGTCGAGCGTGGCTATGGCCAATTCGCGGTTCATCGCTAATTGCAGTTGGTCAAATTCGTCGGCGGCCTTCTCGATCTGGATTTCCTCTCGATCGGCCGAAGTCGGCAGCAGTTCTTTGCGCCTTGCTTCCAGTACGCGCTTATAGTTTTTCAATACTTGGTTCGTCATAATGTCCTCTTCCCGTGGCTTGGCCTGTTTTTGGGCGCCCTGTTTGCGGTCTCCTTCCAGACCGTCTTCTGTTCAACCTTCCTGGGCTGCCTTTGGCCACGCTGCTCGAACTTAAGTCGCGAGCTAATCGGGCAAATCATCCTTCAGCGACAAAAGATGCTATCACATCGCCAAAGGTTTCAGCATCTTCACTTATCGCCCGTTAAGAATCCTTTCTCTACCGTAATTCCCGCACACGCTGATTGGACGGGGAAAATTCCCTGTCCGTCGGCTCATTAGTGAGAACGGATTGTTAGGGGATTCTGTTCCCGCTCCGGCGAGGTCGATTGCGACTGATGGAACTACTCGGCCACTACCGGGTTGCGCAGTTCGCCGATTCCCTGGATCTGGACGGCCACGTCGTCACCCGGCAAAAGCCAGCGAGGCGGCTTACGCGCGGCTCCCACGCCAGACGGCGTTCCAGTGGATACCACGTCGCCGGGCTCGAGCGTGAACACGCTCGAAAGAAACGCGATCAATTTCGGGATGTTGAAAATCAACTCGCGAGTATTACCGTTCTGCAGTGTCTCGCCGTTGATCACCATGCGTACGCTCAAGTTGTGCGGGTCGCTAATCTCCTCCTGGCTTACTATCCATGGCCCCATGGGCCCGAAGGTATCGAAAGTCTTGCCCATCAGCCATTGGGTGGTGGCGCGCTGGTAGTCTCTGGCGCTGACATCATTGACGATGGTGTAGCCAAAAACGTGGTCCCGCCAATCGGCTTCCGCAATGTGGCGGCCGCCTTTGCCAATGACAAAGGCGAATTCGGCCTCGTAGTCCGGGGAGTTGGAAACCTTCGGCAGAACGATGGGCGCGCCCGGACCGATGACGCAGGTTGGGAACTTGTTAAATATGGTCGGGACCTCGGGGATCACCGCTCCGGTCTCGGCGGCGTGATCGCGATAATTCAACCCCACGCAGATCAGCTTGTTCGGGCGCGGTATTGGGGCGAGGAGCTTGACCTCGGCCAAGGGAGTCAGCGCCAGGTGTGCGCCACTGATCCGAGCCAATGCGGCAGTCCCGCCTTGGATCACACTGGTCAGCGAAACAAAACCCAATGCCCTAAGGTCGCCTACCTGGTCGTCACCAACCAGAACGCCCGGACCAGGCTCCGCCTCCGCGCTGTGTGGATTTAGATAGGTGAGGAATCGCATATGATTCAAAATTCCAAAAGCTGACTTTAGCAGGCGCGTTTCGAAAAGTCCAAGGTGTTAATGCCGAGGGAGGGGTCCAAACGATCCAGAGGGCTCGAAAGTGCTGCCGCGCACAGGGGCCTCTGAAGGTTTCTAGATCACCCACAGCGTAAGCGCTTGAGACTATCCGCTTGGCTGACGCGCGCGGTTCAGTGCTGTCAGCCGCAACTATCAGGCGGCCGCGGGCTTGCTGAACGGCGCTTTGGTGACTTTGCCGTTTCTCAGGCAGGACACGCAGACCCGAATGCGTTTGTTCGAGCCCTTGACCAGGGCATGAACGGTTTGCAGGTTCAGATCCCAACGACGTTTGGTGACATTGTGAGCGTGGCTAATGCGGTTACCGAACTGGGGGCCGCGGCCACACACCTCACATACTTTTGCCATACTGACCAACTCCTCCCCGGCAGACGGCCGGGAGACATTCCCGGCAGACAGCCGGGTCACAACGATCTAGTGTAGCAATTCTAACAGGTTACCCGCAACTGTACCGACGCCTTCCGGAGCGCCGAGACGAATCTCGGCGCAGCCACGAGTGGCTGTGCCACGTTCGGGCTTAGAGGACCGAGCAACTGGGATGCCCGTTGCTTCTGCCTGACTGGACAGGAGAAAATAGGTAAGCGTGGGGGCGTAGCTCAGTTGGATAGAGCATCAGCCTTCTAAGCTGAGGGTCGCAGGTTCGATTCCTGCCGCCCCTACCACGAATAGGCGAGGGATCCTCGGAAAAGACCTAGAGAGTCAGCCCGATCTGGCCGATATAACGGGGATGAATCAGCTCGCCGTCTCCTGGGCTGTCTCGGCAGCCGCGCTGGCCTTTCTCACCTTTAGCTCATCGCGCAGCCGCCACAGTGGACACCGACGGAAGCGGGCAGATGAGTCTGGAATTGAGGCTCTATACCGACTGTTGGCGTCCCGAGCGTCGCGGCCGCCGGATGACGATGGCGACAACCCCGCGCCAGGCGAGACCATATCTGCCGGCAAGCAACCAAACGCGGTGTCTCTGCTTCGGCTGGATGCGGCATTGCAACGCTATAGGGGAAAGAAACCATCGGTCGTGAAACCTCCTGTTCCCGACGGAGCGCGGGCGGAACCCACAACGCTCAAATAGCCTCCCAGAGAGTTTAGCGCAGGATTTGGCGCCCCAGACCTAATCGCTTGCTTCGGCGGTTGTGCGCTACGCTCGTTGGTAGGTGGCGAGCGATCACGTATCACGTACCCCGAACCCGCGACCGGAGACGCTGCAAGCTCTTCTTCACCGCGTTCCTTTGAGGCGATCGCGTCGTCTGACCGCGGCTGGGGAGTTGCGGGCATACCGATCAGCGCCTGGCTTCTGGCAGCAGTTGTCGAATGATATGGGGCGGCCGATCCTGGCTGCGCCGCATCATCCGCAACCCTGGCTATGGCCAGATGAAGGGCTCCATGCGGCGTGGCTGGGCCACAGCACGGTGCTGGTGAAAGCGGACGGTTTTCTTTTCATCACCGACCCAGTCCTCAGCACACGAGTCGGCGTCAACCTCGGCGTGGTTACGGTTGGCATCAAGCGGCTGGTTCACAGCGCGTTGGGGGCTCACGAAATTCCCACACCGGACCTGATCCTGCTGTCGCACGCCCACATGGATCATTTCGATCTGCCGAGCCTGCGGGATCTGGAACACCGGCGTACAGCGGTGGTGACGGCGACCAGCACAAGTGACTTGCTGCGCGTCGGCCGCTACGGATCGGTGGCCGAGGTGCGGTGGGGAGAGTCTTGCCGGGTGGGCCCAGCCGTGATCCGCGGCCTGGAAGTAAACCACTGGGGCGCCCGCATGCGCAGCGACACCTACCGTGGCTACAACGGCTACCTGGTGGAGGTGGGCCGCTTTAGAATAATGTTCGGGGGCGACACGGCGTTCACTTATCAATTCAAGCGTGTCCGATCGGGTAGAAAAATCGATTTGGCGATTATGCCGATCGGAGCCTACGATCCATGGATTCGAGTGCATTGCAGTCCGGAACAAGCGTGGACTATGGCGAATCAGGCCGGGGCCGAATTCGTTCTGCCAGTCCATCATCAGACGTTTCTGCTGGGACGCGAGTCGGCAAAAGAACCGGTGGAACGGTTACTGGATGCGGCGGATCCGTTCCCGGAGCGGGTGTGCATTCGGGAGATTGGCCAGGAGTTTCACTTGGCTTAATAGCATGGCGAACTGTGCACGTTCGAGGAGAGAAACCATAATGAGAACGAAAAAAATGACCTGGCTGGCTGTGGCGCTTTTGGCCGGATTGTCCGGGCTGGCCCTGCTTCGGGCCGCCGCTGATGTGAACCCTGCTTCGCAGAGGAGTGCTGACGAGTGGCTGGCGCTGGTCGACGCAGGCAAGTACGAGGAAAGCTGGAATCGGGCGCACTCCCTGTTCAAGGCGCAAGTCACGAAGGAACAATGGGTGGCTGGCGCGACCGATCTGGTGACTCGATTGGGAAAGCTGAAGTCACGAAAGTTGAAGGAAGCGGTTGCCACCAGGAGCCTGCCAGGGGCGCCGGATGGCGACTATACGGTTTTTACTTATGACTCGTCATACGAGAACCTTCCCGCTGCGACCGACACCTTGGTAACGGCTACGGACACGGACGGCACCTGGAGGGTGACGGGTTATTTTGTGAAGCCCGCCGGCCAGTAATCCCCCTTGGGAAGCATAAATCGCGCGAGTAGAGCCAATGAGGACGAAAAAAGCGAGCTGGCTGGCTGTGGCGCTGATGGCCGCGCTCACGGGGCTTGCCTCGCTCCACGCTGCCTCCGATGTGGACCCGCTCTCACAGAAAGTTGCGAAGGACTGGCTGGCGCTAATTGACGCAGGCAAGTATGAAGAGAGCTGGAGTAAGGCGCATTCCCTGTTCAAAGAGAAAGTCTCGAAAGAAGAGTGGGTGGCCGGAGCTACCGACATGCTGGGCCGGTTGGGCGAGCTCAAGTCACGCAAGTTGAAGGATGCGACTGCGACGAGGACTCTGCCTGAAGCTCCGGAAGGCGATTACACGATTCTGGTTTATGATTCCGCATACGAGCACCTTCCTGCCGCGGTCGACACGCTGATAACGGCTAAGGATAGGGACGGCGCCTGGAGGGTGGTCGGCTACACCGTGAACCCAGGGGCTCGGTAGCCCTAAAGTCGCGGTTGCTTAGCGCCGGGACGAGTCTCTTCATGCGCCGCAGCGTCGAAAACCCTGGCGAAGACCCCTTCCTTTGGTCGCAGCTCGGTGCGCGGGTCTTGCTGCGGCGGATGGCGGCGTCGAAAAACCGCTCGCCACAGCCGCGCCGGATCGCTGTCCTCAAAACAGCGTCAACTGGGGCGGGGTTTCGGCAGCACTCCGCGGGAAGTAGAAATCGCGGCTATCGATGCCGGCCTCCTCGCGGATCTCTTCCACCATTCGCTCGAGGTGGTCTGCGTACCGGCCAGTGAGGCGCGCCTCTTTCCCATAGGCAGCCTGGTAGCGCGGCACGAGTGTCGGAAAGCGCTGCCTCAGGAAGTCGAAGTAGGTGGTCTTGGTATCGCCCTGAAGGAAAAGAAGACCGGCCCCGAAGTGCGTGGCTCCGGCGAGCTTAGCAGCGCTTGCTACTCCGGCAAGATTCTCGCGAGTGTCCGTAATGCAGGGGAGAACCGGGCAGGCGATGACTCCGGCCCGGACGTTCGATTCTCGAAGGCCGCTTACCGCATTGAGGCGGAGGTCGGGACGTGGCGCCATGGGTTCGATTAACCGTGCAAGAGAAGCATCAAGCGTGGTGACCGACACACTCACGTGCACCTGGTTCGCCTGCGCAAGCCTTGCCAGCAAATCCGCGTCACGTGCAACCAGATCGGATTTCGTGGTGACGCAGAGACGAATCCCCTTCAGGCAGGTCAGTTCTTCGAGGACATGGCGCGTCAACCCGTACCGGCGCTCCGCAGGCTGGTAAGGGTCCGTCGCCGTACCCAATGCGATGGTTTGGCCGGGACTTACCTTGCGAAGTTCGCGAAAGAACGCTAAGCGATCCCAGACCTTAGCGAAAATCTCGGTTTCAAAGGAGGCCGGATCGCGCCGCTCGAGAAACTCGTGGGTGAATCGCGCGTAACAGTAGCGACATGCGTACTCGCAGCCTCGGTAGGGATTAATCGTCCAGTCGAACGGAACGCGATTGGAATGGCAGCGGTTGAGCCATGAGCGGGTGGGCAAAGTGCGGTATTCGACGTTCTTTTTGACGCCCAGAAGATCGCCTGAGGCAGCGAGGCGAGCTATACCGATCAAGGGTGCGGAAGGGTGACTGGCCACGAGGCTAGTTTCGTCTTTTATTCGCCATGTGTCAAGCGGCTTATGAACACCGCCCGATGTTCGCACCCCTTCTCGAGGTCGCAATTTGGGACCTTGAAAGGCGGGGCCGGACAGCCACAGACGCGCGTTTTAACTATCTGAGGAAGCGTGGTTTACAGGCTCAACACGGGCCGAGGAGAGTCACGGATTATCGAATACACGTTGGTTCGCAGGCGGCCGAAAGTTTCGTGGAGCGCGCCTCGGCCAATGATCACCAGGTCCGCGTCAAAGCGGTTGACGGCTTTCCGAACGACTTCGGCAACTTTCCCGCCTTCAACCACGATAGGGACGTCGAGGGCGACCTCCTTGAGCATATGGGAGATCTCGTACCAGGCGGCTTCGGCGAGATCTTGGTCCAGTTCCTGGTCCATGTATTTCTCCGGACGAACGGAGATCCTCGGATAGGCATGCACGACCCGGAGTTGCGCGCCTTCGTCTTTAGCAACGCACTTGGCGAGTTGCAACACGCCAAGGTCTTGCTTCTTCGTGTCGACCGCACAGACAATACTGCGAACCGGCAGGTGGTCGTCGGCGCCGGGGTCCCCGGAGTGGGCCGACGTCCAGACCGGGCAGCGCGCGTCATGCAGCACTTTCGCGGTTACGGAACCCAGCAGCAGCGATCGGAACGGCCCATAGCCGTGGGTAGGCATCATGATCAAGTCGACGTCGTTGGCTTCCGCAAAATCGATGATAGCTGAGGCCGGGTCACCCGAGTCACACGCGGCCTGAATGACGGTTCCGCAGGCGACGTTCGCAAACTGCTCGCGGTTGAACGTCTCCAGCCTGATTTTGGCGGCTTGGAGGTCCTCTTCCTGGATCTGAATCAGGCCGGGCCAAGCCACATCGGGTGGGTAAAACGGTATGGGCAGGGCATAGAGAGTTGTGAGGCGCGCTCCAGAGTTACGCAGCACGTCTCGGACACTGGGAATTGCCCCGACGCAGCGCGGGGAATAGTCTACGGGAAACAAGATGTGTTTGAAGCGTGGCATGTCGGATTGCTTCTTTCAATTTGCGTTGATGCACGCTGCGCGCCAACCCTAAGCCATTGATTCTTGTTAGAAAGTCGAGGCATTTGCGCCGTTTGGCCACAAAGAATCGCGAATGCACGCAGCGAACGCGGACCGTCGAGCTGCTTTTGCCTGCGATACTGATACCTGACGGAGGCAAGACTTAGATTGGAATTCGGGCGGCAAGCAGGGCGCTTAGGGCCGTTCCCGTGAAGACTCCGAGTCGAGCCTGGGTAGACTATCCGGTGCTTCATCCGCAGCGATTTCGATTACAGCGCCCGCCGGCGGCGCTGATAGACGTAGACGCCTGCCACGGCGCGCTCCGCTCAAGAGCCCTCGAGAACTAGAAACTATGTCGATTACGGGCGCCGACGACCAGGTACCAGTCAACCCTTCTCCGGTTCTGCTCGTGAGCGCGCGCCGCTATGTGTCGAATGTGCTCTGGACGTGGCTGGGGGTGGCAACCGGTATCGCCGGCGGTTTGTTCGTTACCCCATACATAGTGCGAAAGATCGGCGTCGATCACTTCAGCATGTGGACGCTGGTGTTGTCGCTGGTCGAGTACTACTGGCTGATAGACATTGGGCTGCGCTCGGCGGCCCTCAAACTTTCGGCTGAATACTACGCGCTCGGACAGCAAGATGAGCTTGATCACCTGGTGAACACCGGGCTGGCGTATTCGATTGCAGCGGGCGCGATACTGGCGCTGCTAACGGTTTTCGGCGCTCCCTACGCGGGCCGCCTGTTCCACATTTCGGATCCGGTGTTCCCGCAACTAATTCGCATGGTGGGCGTCAGTTGGGCCTTCGGTCTGGTCTTCAATATCTTCGGGGCTTGCATTGAAGGTTTCCAGCGGTTCGATATATTCGGCCGGATCTGGGTTTCGACGACGATCCTGCGGACGGTTGCGATCGTGTTGATTCTCGCCCTTGGATTCGGCGTGTTCGAAATGGGTTTGGCGCTGATGGCAAGCCAGGGGTTGGTTTACCTGCTGAACCTTTATTACTATCGCCGCCTGGCTCCGCAAAGCCGGATCGATCTGTCGCTGGCGACGTTCTCGAAATTTAAACAGATGTCGAGGTATGGCGTCCACACTCTTCGCGTGATCGTCTCCGACCGGCTGCTGCGTCAGGCAGTGCCGGTGATGATTCCCTACTATCTGCCGTTGCGCGACCTGGCATTCTACGCGCTGCCGATGCGAATCCTGGACTATGCCATGGACGGAGTCGGAAGAGTCGGGAACGTCACGACGCCAACAGCAACTGAATTGATGGCCAAGGGACGGCGCGAGCAACTCGTCGATTTGAGCGTCTACGCGAACCGCTATTCGCTGGCGATCTTCCTGCCTATCGTGATCTTTCTGCTCGTCTACGGAAGCGAGCTGTACACAATCTGGATGGGCTCTGACATCTCGAGCCACAGCGCCTACCTGCTTCCCGCATTCCTGTTTGGCCATGCGATGGTGGCCTCGCAGATGAACTCGGTGGCGGTGCTGTTCGGCATCGGGAGGCACCAGGCATACTCGCGGTTTCTTTTGACGGAGGCTATTTTGACGGTGCTGGGGATGGCGCTGGTTCTGCCGCGATACGGGTTGCTGGGAGGCGCCTGGCTGGCCAATGGCCTGATGGCGCTTAATCGCGGCCTGATTGCGGGTCTTCTGGCCTGCAGAGAGCTAAACATGAGCGTCGGAACATTTGCGGCGCGCGTTTACACCAAGCCCTGCCTGGTGGGCGCGGCGGCGTTCCTGGGGCTGATGGCTCTCAAGCACGAAGGATTGCGAGGCCAGAACCTGCGTGAGATTCTGGCGGCGGCGCTCATCATGGCTGTGCCTTATGTGGCCGCCAGCTACTTTGTTTGCGTCTCCGCGGAACATCGCGCACTGGTGACGCGCAAGGTGCGGGCTTTACTCTGATATGCCGTCAGAACCACAGCCTGAAGGCTGTGCCACAGCCTCTTCAGATCCAGCCGCGAGCTGCGTAATAAACGATTTTGACGCTCTCGACAGCCAGGCCGCATGCGAGCTGAAAGCGTTCGAGCGGGTTGCCACATCTTTTCAGAGTGTCCGGAATCGGCATGGCGCTGACGTCCAGGCCCTCATGGCGGAAGGCCCGCCGGGCGCGAAACATGTGCTGGTCACTGGTGAGCAGCGTTTTTTTCCCGGCGACGTTGCGGAGAAGCAGGGCAGTGTAGACGGCATGCTCGTGTGTATTGCGGGATCGTTCTTCGAGCCAGATAGCTTCTTTGGGGACGCCCTCGCCGATGAGGAACTCCGCGACGGAGGACGCCAGCGAGCGTTGACCCTCAGTGACGGGGCCCCCGCTGACGAGGATGTGCTGGAAATGGCCATCCCGCCAAGCCCGCACGGCGTACAAGGCCCTCCAATAGGACATGTACCCAACCAGGCCATCGGGCTGAGACTCCGCGGCGAGCACGATCAAGGTTCCTTCCTGTCCGTATTCCCAGGCGCCGGAGAGAAGGCGTGCATACCAGGCATCAATGGGGAACAGCGTGACGGTCAGATAGCATAGCGTGAAAAGCGATGACCCGACGATCCAAGCGGTTCGAAGGAGCTTCGCGAAACGACCGGAAAGCCGCGCCATTTTCACAATTGGAGCACACCCGGGAAGCCGAAGAGAGGGCATCGCGGATTGAGTTTGAGCCACAATAACCAGGCGCCTGCGCTGGTCCGCCTGCGGCGGCGGGCTTCGGTGACAAAACTCGAAACAAATTTTTTGTGCACTGTTTTCAGCGCCGTGAGTCAATTTTTTGACGCGCGGGAGCATGCGCTCCGCTAGCGTCAAGCTGGTCCCAGTTGCTGGGCATCAGGAGACGCTCTTGCTCATGATTAGGAAACAGATCCTCAAACTGCTGGTGCTCTCGACCGCGGCAGCGCTGGCCCGTGGTCAAACACAGATCGACCTGCAGCACCAGGCGCGCGGAATCGATTTCACAGCGGCCTCTTACACGAAGCCACTGCAACTGGGAACCTCGCTTCCCGCCACCTGCATGATCGGCCAGGCGTATATGATGACCGGCGCAGCGGCGGGGTCGAACCTCTATTTTTGCCTGTCGACCAATGAGTGGACGCTCGAAGGCGGATCCGGCTCCAGCGGCCCCGCCACCGGGTTAAGCACGCTTTCGTCGTCAACGAGCGGTCCAGTCCTTACGATCGGCGCGCTGTGCTCGATCAGTTTGCCGTGTAATGTTCGCTTCGGCGCCACCGTTTATGCGATTACATCTCCGGCGACGGCGACGCTCACCTCGGGCACGGGGATGGCATACGTCTACGTGTCGTCATCAGGGGTCCTCACAGTAGGACACAATCTGACGCTGAGTTGCGCCTCGGTATGCACGGCGGCGTCGGGCGTGACCGCCTTTCCGAACGATTCAACGCCTTTGGCGATATGGACCGCGAACGCCGGCACCTGGACAAACGGGGTGGATGTGCGGTCGGCGTACGGACGGGACGATGTCTACGCTTCGACCGGCCTGATCGCCGTTCAATCTCAAGGCCTGAGCACTCTTAGTGTGGACTTCAGTGTCGTGACGCGTACGATCGCAAGCGGCACTGCGTCGCTCGGCGCCAGCTCTATTTCCTCGGCGGCGTGCGCTAGTGTGGTAACGGTGGCTGCCAGCAGCGTGGCTTCCACAGACGCTGTTATATGGACGCCAAACGCCTCGCTTAAGACGATCACCGGATATGCTCCCTCCACGAGCGGTGGTCTCAGCATTTCCGCATATCCAGCCAATGGCAACGTGAATTTTGATGTGTGTAACTGGAGCGCCGGTAGTATCACGCCCGGCGCCGTCACGCTGAATTGGAGGGTTGTGAGATGAGGAAGCGATTGCTGTCATTCCTGATCACCGGCGGATTATTGACCTTGGCCGTGGGTGCGCCGGTCTGGCCCCAAACCTTCCCGGCGCCCGGACCGAATGTCCCGCATGCGCATGTATCTGGCGGACCGGCGCTGGACGAAAATGCCTCAACGCTGTGCTCCTCTTTGTGCCCCGGCACTCCAGAATCGGTTTCCGTTTCGTTTACATCGACGGCGGGCACGCACATCATCGTGTGGGGCTCCTGGTGCGACCGGAGTGATTGCGGAGTTGGCGTAAACGGCACTGACATATCCAGCGTGTCGGACGGCTCGAACGCATTCGTGCAGAAAAAGATCGTGGCATCCGGTGTCGATGTCGGGTTGTATCTTTACGAGGCTACTTACTCGACGGGCGGAACGCACACGATAACGCTGACATTTTCGTCTGGTATCGCGACGATTTACTACGCAACTCTGCTGGTCAGTTCCTGGACAAATCTGGCTTCCGGCGACGCGCTTGACCAGTTCGGAAGCGGCTCCGGCACAGGAACGAATGGGGGCTGCACCACCGGAGGAAACCTCGGGCAGTCGAATGAGCTTGTTCTGGGGTACATGTCAAACGGCGGCCAGGCCGCCTCCGCAGGTTCCGGCTTTACGGCGGTTAACAATCCGACGACCGGAATCGTGGATGAAAACCGAATCGGCGGGGCTTCCGGCTCTACGGTCTCGACTCCATTTGTCAGCGCCAGCGCCAAGTGGTCTACGGAATGCAGCACTTGGCTGCCGTGAGGCGCCGCGCTGCTAATGCTTGTTAGTCACGGAAAGTTACGATGAAACAAACCGTCAGAACACTAATCTTTTTCGGGTTGCTTTGCGGTGTGGGCGCCGCGCAAACTTTTGCGGTGAGCCCTCCTGCCGTCACAGCGACTCAGGCTGAGCTGGCGTATACCTCTCCGTCGGCCGGCTCGTGCACGCTCCAGGTCAGCGAATCGCCTGGCTTGACGCCCGTGGTCCACGATGTCGACGAGACGCTCTTTCCGGGATCGAGCCTTGACAGCAGGACGGGCAACCTGAGCAACAATCTGCAGCGGACGTTCGTAGTCGGCACGCGGCGCGTGGATCTTGCGTCTGACGGAAATCTGTATTCGCGCGCGTTGCAGGCCAATACAGTTCACTACTTCCAGATCACCTGTGGATCCGCGACCGCCACTGGGTCATTCCAAACAGGCAACCCTCCGCTCGGCAACAACTACGCGGAACCTTTGCCTTTCAACTCCGCGGGCTTTGGCAACTACGGGTGGCCGACAATAAACTGGAACGACACCTCCGTACTCTATATCGATCCGCAAACCGGCTTTGCCGTGAAGCGAATTACTGATCCGACCTGGTACGGGCGCGTATCGGGATATGGAAGCGACGGCAATGGCCAGTTCGTGCAGGTTATTGACATCAATGGCGCATGGACGAACGCGGGCAACGCGGCTTCCGGGACTCAGACGACTCTGGCGACTTACTCGGGAGCCAACAGCGACCCTCTCTTCCTGACGTACGACAACCAGCAGTTTCAGGGGCTCGGTGGTTACCAGTTCAGCGGCTACGGCGGCTCGTTCACTCTCTCCAACGTTCAGATCGCATTATTCGGCACCGGTACAGCCAGCGCGCCGGCTGATCGTACTGTCTCGGTTTGTTTGAGCTTTTATGACTCGGGGCAGACATGCAACACCGCGTGGTTTCCGATGGTGCTTCCCGCCGCGGCGCCTTCCAGTTCAACTACGGCTTCGGCGTTGTACCCGAGCGCCACTCAGTTTCCGAATGGCGGATTCTGGGCAGGCTGGAACGTAACGCCGCAGCGAAGCGACATGGGCGTGGTAGCGGGGACGGTGAGCGTCAACGGGAATACCGCCACTGCGTCGGCCGAACTGAATCTGAAATGGAAAGCGGGCGCGAAAATCTATATCGCGGGTACGGCACCGACCTGCCCGAACAACGTCTGCACCATATCCAGCGTGCCGAATGCGAACACGCTGGTTCTGGTGCAAACCCTACCCAGCCCTGTGACCGGAGCGCAATTCTATTCGATGGCCTCGGGTTTCGTGGTGATGAAGAACACGTCGAATGGCTCGGTTTCCATCAGCGCGTCGTCAGGCTACTCGAGCTCGCCTTCGTTCGGCAATCCGATCAGCGGGGACATCGAGTTTTGCAGCCGCACGCAGGCTACAGTCTCTTACGCCGCGGATGGAGTCACGCCGATTACGCCGGTGCCTGGGGAACTGTGCCTTGCTAACAGCGCGAACCTCTTCCTGCTGATTCCTTCGACAGGCGAGACGAGGTTTCTCAGCCCCATGTACATGGATAACTCGGCGCTGAACCCTGTTTCGCAAGACTATGCCTGCAGTAACGGCTGCAGCACTACCCTGAGCACCTTCATGGGCAGCTTTGATTTGACAAATCCAAACCTTTTCTACGGCGCAATAAAGTATGCCAGTTCCGGCTGGTCGATTGTGAACATCACTTACAACACGCAAAAGAGCGGTTGTAACTATGCCAGTTACGCTCACCCTGCTTACGTGAGCGGCTCATATGTCAACGGAGAAGACCAAACCGGGTCCTGGTATCAGGGGCATCAGTGGGCGGATTCCTGCCTTACCTGGGACAACCACAACATGCTTCCATCCCAAGGCCGGGATTCCGACACTCAAGTAGCCGCCCAGCCCAACTGGAAGCCGATCTTTAAAAGCATCTATGGTTCTGGCAACGCGACGCCGGATGCGATTCGCTGGGGCAAGGCGTGGTTCAAGACCACAAAAGTGTCGCAGAACGAGCCGGGCTTGCTTTATTTGTTCGATGCGCAATCCGGCAACCTGCAGTGGGCAAGCGATACGTTCTCGACGTTTCCAGCGCGTTGGGGCGGGAACCACACGACCTCGATTGCTCCGCTCACTAACCACTTTTCATTCGTTTCCGAGGACATAATAGGCTTCGGTGGAAGCCCGAACCCGAATTACCTGGGGTTTGGACCTTTTCAATTCACACCCACCGCGATGTGGAAGAGCGGGGCATGGTCAAGCGACACGAGCATCACCGCGGACAGCACTTATGCCATAGCCTGCCCAACCGGGCTCGCCACCTATTTGGTGCAAGAGGGAGCGGTGGGAAACAACTGCTATCGCTTCCAAACGCACATGGCGTGCAGTCACGGGCCGTACGCGGGAGAGGCGGCAACATTTCCTTGTCCGGATAACGCGGCCTGGTCTATGTTGACGCCGATGGCTGTCGGGGACGAGTTTCAGAACCTCACGAGTTTTCTTGCCGGCGGCCTGCCGCCAGAGCACTTCCAAATTGTTCAAATCACGCCGCTCGGCAACAACAATTACGACATCATTACGTCGAGAAATCCATTGAGTGGGTTCACCGGTGGCTGCGCCGGGTATCCGCCGGGGATCGGCGGGTGGCTGAACGGTTGGACTGCCGGCATGGTGCCCAAGTGTTATGGGACCTTTGTGATCGATATCACGGACTTGGCTGCCGGCTTCGCCTACTACAACCTTGGGCCGGGGCATTCCTCGCTTGGATTTTCGCCGAGCGTAAATTCGCCAACCTCAGTGCAGCCTGGCTACGGAGTGACGTATCAGCAGCCCCTGATGAATCCGACGCTGCCTTTCACGGGTAATCCGGGCTACTTCACTGCGACCGCTAATGAGCCATTCGCCGGGCAAGCGCCGCAGTACACGCAGCAGTCTTACCCGTCGCAGACGCAGTGGTCGTCAACCGATCCGGCCGATTACACCTGGGTTGCCGATTTTCACGCTTTGAATCCCAGCGGAGGCTCTTCGGCGGAGAACTTTCAGACTATCTCGAGCAACTTCAATCCGGGGACCCTGGCGCCGGGCACGCAAACCGTCTGGAAATTCACTTATCAGAGTGGCGCGCTTAACTACAAGCTGTCGCCAGTGACGGCATATGCGGGGCATTACCTGTTGCAGGAAGTCTCCTCGCCAGCCACTGGAAACGTGATCACCGACAGCACGCCATGGCAGTTCTGTGTTGCCTACGTCAGCGGCGAGTGCAGAACGGGCTCCAATGCCGGCGACGTTTATATGTCGGTTCCTCAGGCCGGCGGCAGCTTTAGCGGAAATCTGGGGGTATGTTCCACTAACTTCCTGGATGAGAACATGCCGTGCGCGGTGGCCATGCAGAAAGGCGGCGCTTCCATCATTCAGCAGGAGGTGGATGTGGCGGATTCGGTAGGGATCAACTGGCGCAAGGTGTCGACTGGTTTCATGGGCCCGGGGAGGGAATTCAACTATGCGACCGCAATTGTGGAACCCACCGGGAAGTGGGCGATTTTCTCCTGCCAGTGGTGCGGTGGCGTAAGGACCGATTTGTTCATGGCCAAGCTCCCGCCTTTCCCGCGCTCGACCAAGGCGACCGGAGGGGGCAGCACTTTCCAGCCGGTTTCAGTGACGTTGGGCGCCAGTGCGAGCATGGACTTGGCCCGGGTCCGCTTCGGATATGCCGAGAACGGCGGCAATCCAGCTACGTTCTACTGCACGCCGCGGCAAGAGGACTGCTCGACTACCGCGAACGCGGGTGCCTCGTCTCCGTTCGCTTTCGAAAGCGAGTCGCCAGTCTGGACCAGTTGCTCTGGAGGCTGTTCGATCACGGTCCCGGCCCTTTCCGGGCGTATCGTGTACTACGTCATCGACCGGAAGAATTCGACGACGGGTACGGTTGAGACCTCGGGGATGATGACGGCTGTGAACCCGTAGAGTGGGCAGAAAGAGTCTGCCAAGCCGGCCAAACAAGTGTCGAGACGATTCTCGACACGCCCGGCACGAGTGCCCAATGTCACTTAGTTGTCCCACAGCCGGACATGCGGATCCGATGTGGGGGGGACCCCCTGGTCCGCGGCCGACGCCCTCGTCGGCCTTTTCACACGTCCATGCGCCTGATCTCATTGGCGAAGAGCGGGTCCGGGGGGACCCGCGCGGACCAGGGGGTCCGCCCCACAATTAAGCCAGAATTCGCGACTCCACGATAACTAAGTGAAATTGGGCACGAGTGCCCGCGCCACAAGGGGCGTGCTGGAAATTTGGATCAGCTATCTTGCTTATGATTCAGCACGGAAACGGTGATCGAATGTACCGCGAATCCGGCCAGAAGCCAGATGGACCAGTCGATTGGATATCGATAGCGGGGGTCTATCTGAACTACGTAGAACGGAATCGGATAAACCGCCCAAAGCAGCACCAGCAGCAGAGCCTCCCGGCGCCCGCTTCGGCAAAACATCACGAGTCCCGCAACGGCTAGGGCCACCAGAACTCCATTAAAGACAGACTTCAGCCGGGAGTTCATGGTCGTGAACCAGAATTCCCGAATCCGAATTGACGTCAGTGACAGGAAGCGATACGGATTCTCGCTGATCCAGAGCTTAGCCGATGCCAATCGCGTTTTATAGTACGCCGTTTCACCCATTGTTTGCATCTCACGCGCTTCTTCGCGGTCCACGAATGGATGGCGGAACTTGTGTGATGCGTAGTTGTCGTCCATTAACGGGCTAGCGTCGTCATTGTTTGAAACGCTGAGTTCGAGGCCAAAATTATCCCGGATGAGGCTGGCCGATCCCAGAACGAAATAGTTCCGGATGATCCACGGTAGGATCACGACGCCGCAACAGAGTGCGGCCACAGCGGCGCGCGTGAATGTTTTCTTGAGACCCCAATAGCCGAGCGACAGCATTAGTATGGCCGCCGCCACCGGCAATACGGTGGGACTTAGCAACGCTGCAACTCCCCATCCGGCGCCAAAATGGACGCAATCCCTGAATTCGGGAACGCCACTTTTCGGCCAGCGCGAGGCATGCAGGAACAGAATTGCGATTGCCAAACCGGTGTAGACACTTTCGTGGATGCCTGCCGATTCCAACCAAAGATGAACCGGCAGTGACGCTCCAACCAACCCTGACCAGATGCCGATTTTTCGATCCCCAAAGAAAGCCTCGGCCAGGGCTGGGAACAAAGCATATAGCGCAGACGACACGGCCATGGTGATGATGTGGACCGCAACCGCGAGCGCGACTCCCGTACCCAGCAGCCGCATCAGAAGACTGAGCACGAATGGGAATAAGGGCGCAACGTGCGCCGTCTCACCCGTTTCCGCGGTTTCGTAGGGATTCCCGAATGTACCGTGCCCGGCTATCGATCTTGCTACATTGAACGCTTCCGTATGTCCAAGCGGTTCTCCAATGGAACGATTGTGGACAATCAGAGCGATGCGGATCGTGAAGGCGAGGGCAAAGATCAACAGCGGCCATCGGGCCTTGGACAGACGTGCCATTGCACGGCTGCTCATATTGCCCGCCGGGAGACCCGCCTCATCCGTCAAACCGCGGAAGGCGCCTCGAGCAATGCCCGCTCATGACGGAAAGCCTGGTCGATGCCGGCCATAATGCCGGTCAGGATGGGCACCACCGGCCCATACGCGCTGTGGTAGAAAAACATTGCCACCGACACTCCGGTCATAACGCTGAGCAGGCATAGAGCCGCGGCTGGAAAAGCTTCGAGGCCCGGCGTCACGCTGGCTTCGCGGAAAACGCGATACGTTCGCCGCAGAGAAATCCAAATGATGCTCACGTATACCAGCAGCGCCGGGATACCGCACTCGCACCCGATCTGCGTATACGAGTTGTGCGTACCCAGGTTAGGCGTGTGCTCGTTCCTTTCCTTGTCCTCCCGGTAAAGGACATCGTTGAAGCAGTCCAATCCCACGCCCAGAATCGGGTGAGTCAGCATCAGGTGCACGCTGCGCCAGAACAGGTACTCGCGTTCCTGCTGCGAGCTTAACGAGGCGCCTTCGTCCGCCGTGGTCACGCGAACCTTGCTGGTATCCAACGCAATGAAGCTAAGCCTGTGGGCCAAATCGTTCGGCACAAGAAACACCAGTGCGGGCGCCAGCAGCAGAAGGGGCACAAGCCGCCACCGGTAGCGCGCCGAGAAGATCACGCTGGCAGCCAGAAGGATTGCCAGCGCGAGAAACCCGCCTCTCGATCCAGTCTTCATGAGAAAGTAAATGGCGGACAACAGAGAGATGCCTCCGAGGGCCACTTTGAAAACACTGTTTTGGATGGTCCAGTACAAGAAGAATCCCGCGGCGATGGTCAGGGCGATTGCCAGGTCGTTGGCGCCTCCAAAGAAGTAACTGGCGACGAGAATGAACCGGTCGCCTCCGGGAGCGGCGCCTCCCATCGTCATGCAGCTAATGAGCAGCAGCCACCCGTTCACTACCTCGCCAAGTATCGCCAGTTTGAGGGTTTGGGCGTCGACCACAAATGCGCATACGGCGAAGAAGACGAGCGTGGAACGCATGAAGTAGTCCATCGCCGAATGAAGGCTATGGCTCGGCCATTCGCTCAAGGGAACCGTTGCGAGCATCAGGACCAGTAGAGCGATCCACAGCTTTCCTACACGCAGTTTCCAGGCGCGGAGCGCGGAGCCGCTCGTTAGCAGGGCAAGCGCGAGCAGCATCTCGGAGAGCCACGAGACATAGGCGTTCACGCCAAAAAAATGATGGCTCAGGTCATTCAGTTCGCCGGATATCAGGTAAAGAAATAACGCGATGTTGCCGACGGTCACCATGAGCGGCCGCGGTCCTGCCGAAGCCGTGGTGTCATTGTCCGCAAGGCCGGATGATTGCGCCGTCGGCTTCCACGGTGCACTGTTCGGCGCGCTGCCGCTTGCCAGCCGCGGATTCCGAAGGCCGCCATTGCCTGAGATGCCTCTGGGCGCCGCCCCAACCAGGACTGAGCCCGACGCGGCCGAGTCGCGGCTGCGCAGGGGCGTCTGCGCCAGAGGCGTGCCGCGGGTTTTGCTCTCGGCATCGGCACGCAATGCCTTTGGATTCAAGAAACGACCCATTCTGCGAAAAGCTCAATCCTTCTTTTAGGCTACCTTAACTTCACAACCTGACGTGCAGGATACGCGCCGGTTAAGTCAGGAAATAACTTACCCGGCACAGCCCCGGCCCCTTAAGCATCGTCGGAATCCTCCGACGAAAAACGGGGTGGCCGCCCGGACGAGATTGGAATTCGGGGCGTGAAGGTGGGTTCCGTGAAGTGCGCCGGGTCTGAAGTGAGAGGTGCGGACACAACCAAAGGAGGCCGCCAGTTGGGGGCTTCCCTTTACTTGGGAGCTGGCGCGGGCGGCGCGGCTGGCTTGGCGGCAGGCGGAGTTGCCGGGTTGGCAGCGGGCGCTCCGCCGGAACTGGTCTTATCGTAAAGCGAGATCACGTCTGAGGTGACGTCAATGGCGCTGCTGGCATAGAGAACCGGCGTGTTTGGGTTGCTCACATCCAGCACCATGGTGTAGCCATTGTCCTTGGAGTATTTCTCGATCACGGCAAGCATTCTTTGCAACAGACCGTTCAAGGCGCGCTGTTGCTCCTGATCAACTTCCTCCTGAGCGTCCTGAATGTCGCGATTGAGGCGCTTGCGCTTCTCGTCGATGTCGCGTGTCAACTGGTTGCGCTTCTCGTCGGCAAGCAGGCTGCCTCCCTTGCGCATCTGATCTTCGAGCTGAGTGAGCTCGTTCTGGCGGGTCTCAATGTCTTTTCGCTTAGGCGCAAACTTCGCCTCCAGGTCCGCGGCGGCCTTCTGGCCATCCTTGGTCCCGACAATCGCGCCTTGCACACTGACCACAGCCACTTTGCCGGCGGCCTGCGCGAAGGCGCCTCCGGTGACGCTCAAGCTCGCGAGCGCCGCAACCAACATTTTGTTTAACATCTGTCTCAAAAAACCCTTTCTAAGGTTAACTGATTCGGGTTCTCGCGGCTAAGCCGGCCGCGACAACTAGAAGGTGCGCCCGACGGAGAACCGGAACAGAGACGGTTTTTCCGCGTACGGAATCACCGCCGGATAAGTCAAGCGGTAGTTGGCGTAGGTCGCCGCATTCGGGAAGAACGTAAGATCAGCCGCATTCGGCGGCACCAGGTTCGTCTCCACGTGCAAGGGGTTGTACGCCCAGTAGAGACGGAAAGGGGCGTTCACAACTGGCATGAGAACATCCAGCTCAATGCCGGTCGACATACGCATCATCTCAGTCTGGGGAACGATAATCGCCTTGGTGTTGAAATCCGCTTGCGGGAAGAGCCCGTTCAGCGTCGCAATGCGATCGGCATTAAGGCGCAATTGGCCCGGCAGCAACAGCTTGTCGATGCCGGCATCGAAAAACGGCGTTAGCGACACCGGGCCAACGATCGGAATCCTGTATTCGTAGTTGAATACGCCCTCCGTATCGCCACCTGGGAAAATCGGCTGATAAATCGGGATGGTCTCAGTGACGTTTATGTAAGTGACCTGCCCATTCGTCACCACCCGCTGTGTCCGCGGCGAGCCGTCGTTGTTGTAAACGCCGATGGAGGTGGTGGTTGGTATATAGGCCGCCGGGCTGATTGACCAGATATCGAACCCACGGATGTCATTCTCGCCGCCCATGTAGAAGCGGCTGTATGGCGGCGCGACCTTGCCGTCATAACCCATCAGGAATTTGCCGGTGAAGTGGAAGCCCTGGACATTCTTCTTGAAAATGCCGCGCCGGAAATAAGCCATGTCCACGGAGGGCTGGATCGTATCCACATTGCCGCCAATGCCCGCAACCTGGACGGCGAACGTGACCCGCTTGCCCGCGGTTGGAAGAAGCGGGTGGTTGACGGTGTTGTAGGTGAAGGTGGGCGTGATCTTGCTCGCCTTGATGCCGGCCAGCGAATTGGGGCCGCTAATGCCTTCGAAATCGAGATACGTAAAGTAGTTGTTCGCCGCGGTCGTCGTCGGATTCACATTTTGGATGTCGAAGCCGTAGGTAAGGCCAATTCTCGCGAAGCTGTGACGCAGTTGATAGGAAATGAAGGTGGTGAATCCGCGGCTATTGGTGCTGTAGTTCAGCAGGTTGTTAGGTCCCAGCGAATTGTAGTAGGGGATCAGGTTGGTGCCCGCGAGAATTGAGGCCTGCTGCGCCTGGTTGAAGTTGTAGTGCTGATAGAAAATCGTGAAGCCGGTTTGTATCGGCTTGTCGAAAATATACGGTTCGGTGAACCCGAGTGTCACGCTTTTCAGGCGGGTTCCGATCTGACTGTTCAAGCTCAGTGTCTCGCCCAGACCCAGGAAATTATTCGTCGAATACGAGAACCCGATAAAGCTCCCGGCGAGGCCCGACACGCCGCCATTCATCTGAATCGAATTCTTGCCGCGCTCCCTCAGCTTGAGCGTCAGGTCGACAGTGTTGGTTTTGGTGTCGCGCGTCATCGTGGCTGCGTCTTCAGGCTTTAGCGGCTCGAAAAAGCCAAGTTGGTTCAGCCGCAGGATACTGGTGTCCCACAGCTGCTGGCTGTAGAGGTCGCCTTCGTCGATCAGAAGCTCACGGCGGATCACTTTATCGCGGGTCGAATGGTTCCCGGAAAAGTCGATCCGGCGCACGAAGAACTGCTTGCCCTCATCGACGTTAATAGTCAAATCAATCTTATTGGTGCCCGGGACGGGCTCGGGATCGGGTTCCGGCACGAAGTCGATGTAGCCGAAGTTGCCATAGAGCTTGCGCATGTTGTCGAGGCCCTTTTGCAGCTTCTCCGTCGAAAAGGCGTCGCCTGGCGACATTCCGAAAATCGACCGGGCGATCAAATCGGGTGTGCGAAACAGCTTCATGCCCACGAAGTTAAAGTTCCGCAAATAGTACTTTTCGCCTTCTTCCACCACCATCGTGATGTCCGCCACTTTGCCCGGCTTGTTGGTCTTAAAGAACGGCACGCGCCAGCCGGACGGATTGGAATCCCGAATCGTTTCCGTGTGGCTAACTACGTGGGCCCGGAAATAACCATACTTCTGGTAGAACTGGCGGATGCGCTCGGAATCTTCTTCGATTTTGGTGGAATCGTAAGTACGCGGGAACAAATCCTCAAACAACCAGGAATGCGGTATCCCGATGGGTTTCAGGTTCTTCATCGCCTGGACGACCTGGTGGTTGGAGAAGGCTTTGTTGCCCTGGATTTGGATATGGCCAACTTCCACCTTCGGGCCTTCATCGACCTGGAAAATAATTTCCACCGAGGACGGCGGAACCTGCCGGATGTCGGGCGTCACGGTGGCATACTGGCGGCCGTGTTCACTCAGAAACTCCGCCAAAACGTTCCGTGCGTATTGGACCTTGCCCATGTCGAAGTTGGATTCCGGCGTGAGAGAAACCTTGCGCTCCTTGAAGCGGTCGAGCACGTCTGACTTGCTGACGCTCTTCAGCCCGTTGTAATCGATGCTGCGCACGACACGCCGCTCGACGACTACGAATCGGATAATGATGCCACCAGCCGGGCCCCTCTCCGTCTGCAGCGTCAAGTCGTCGAAACGGCCGGTGTTCCACAGCGCCATGTAGTCGCGATGCAGAGACTCCAGGTCGTAGGTGTCGCCCTTCTTCGTGTAGATCAGGGCGCGAAGCGTATCTTGCGGAACTCGCCTTTGGCCCCGGAACTCCACGCCTTCAATCGTGTTTTCATTAATGGCGGCCGGTTTGGCTTCCTGCACCGACTGCGGCGGAGGTTGTTTGGCCGGCTCGGTCTGCTGCGGGACGTTCTCGAACGGGTTAGCCGGCTGTTGAGGAGGGGGCTGCTGGGGAGGGGGCTGCGGTGGCGGTTGAGTCTGGGGAGGGGGTTGCGCCTGGCCGGCGGCAGAGTCACGCTCCGGATCGGACAATGTGACTGCTGATGCAACTCCCGAGCACTGCGCCTGCCATGCGAACGGGCCAGCTAGAAGGATGCTGCCAAAGGCGATTGCGGTGGGTATTTGCGTAAACAGGCGGCAGAGCCTGGAACAGATCATCTAGCGGTCGGTCCTTTCCATTCTGCGCGAAACACCCCTGACGTTGACTGGCAACGCCCGGTTTCATCGCGGACAAGACACGGGTCTTCATCGCGCTTGCGCTCCAAGCTATCAGTCTAGCGAATGCCGCTTCCCTCAGACAACGAGAACCTGCCGTTTGACTGCTCCAAGGGTTGCCAGGCCAGTACTTTACCGGCAAGTCAGCAGCAGGTGTGCTCTGCCGCCTAGACCTTGACTTCGGCTTTCTCTTCGGCGCTCTTCCGTTCGGCTGTCTGGGCAGCATCGTAGTAGTCGTGATAATAGTTGTACTTGCTGTATAGTTCGCCGCGCCTTGCGGCGTTGACCACAATTCCCAGCACGTTGTTTTCGCACAGGGATTGCAGCGCGCGGGTGACCGCATCGTAGGTGGTCGAGCCGATGCGCACCACCAGAATGGTCGAGTCGCACATCGTGGCCAGCAGGTTGGCATCCGCGGCAAACAGCAGCGGCGGGCTGTCAAGAATCACCCAATCGAAATGCTCCCTCAAGGCGCGCAGCAGCTGGCGGCACTCCCTGAGATTCAGGAGTTCGAGCGGGTTCGGAACGGGCTCGCCGCAGGTCATGACATGGAGATTGACGGATTCGATTTTCCGGATCACCTGGCTGAGCGAAACCTGGCCGCGCAGGTAATCCGTGATGCCTGGCGATGGCGAAAGCTGAAAGGCTTTATCAATAGCCGGCCGGCGGAAATCGAAGTCAGCCAGCATGACGCGCTTGCCCGTCAATTGGGCCTGCGTGAGAGCCAGATTAGTTGCTGTAAACGATTTTCCTTCGGCGGGGGAAGCGCTGGTCACTACCAGCGTGTGCAGCGGTTGCAGCGTCTGCAGATGATTCAGCCGGGTCCGCAGCGTCCGGAACTCCTCGCCAGGCCCTTCGCGAGGCTTGGAAGTATTGACCAGCAGCGCGTCCGGCATCGGGGTATAAGGATAGGTAACAACCTCTGCGATTATTGCCTCAATGTCCAGGTCACCGAGCTCCGGCGTGGATTCCCGCCCCGGAGGGTCCTGTAGCGCCAAAGGCGCGGATGTTTCGGCCGCAGCGGCGCCGGAGACCAACGGAACCGAGGGCGTTCGGTTCGAAAGCTCGTCGGGTGTTTGCGCGGCTTTTCGCAGCGCGTCGTGTACGCGGCTCATATTTTTCTAAACCCTGCTCATGTAGTAATGCGCAATCGAGCCCGCGATTACCGCGAGGCCGCCGAGGGTGGCCGCTGCCCACCCGATCCACGTCATCTGCTTGCGCCGCTGAACAACCAGATCGTTTTCAAGCAGGGGAACGCTGCCGAGTATCGGCAATTGGGTGTAAAGCCTGGCATCTTTCAGGTTCCGCAGAGAAGTATCCTTAATTTCCCTGACCGCCACCAGTAGGATGCCCAAGCCAATTCCGGCCGCGAAGCCCGCTGGAACGATAACCTGCCGCCTGGGTTCGGTAGGCGTCTCGGGGAGGGAAGCGGCATCGATGGTTTCCAATGTCTCGCTTTGCTTGCGCTGTTCCATTTCGGAGGCCATCTGAGCTTGAGAGCGCTTCACTTCGAGTTCGTTGTACCGGTTCTTGGCGAGCTCGCGATCGCGCACCAGGTCCTGGAATTCTCTTTCACCAAGCGGCACTTCTTCGATGCGCGACTGGTAACTTTTCATCGCAGCAGTGGCGGCCGCTGTCTCCTTCACCAGTTCCTGGGTTTCTAGATCCTTTGCCTTAATCATGGTCTGGATCTGCTCGATCTGGGCCTGGGAGTCGAGCTTCTCGCGGTTCGGTCCGACTGGTTTCACATCCGGCGCTTTAGCCTTTTCAGCTTTGGCAAGCTCCTCTTGCTGCGCCTTCAGCTGAGCCAGTTGCAATTTCGCCGCTTCCAGATCCGGATGCGCCTCCGTGACACGCTGTCGCATAGCGTTGATGTTGGATTCAGCGGTGGAGATCTCCTTGTCCAATTGATCGAGGCGTTCGTTTCGCGCCCGCGTCTCAGCCGTAAGATCCTTGAGCGAGGCCAGCCGGTCCCTGGCGATCGACAGGCTGGAATCGAGCATCATCCGCTCCTGCGAGACCCGGCTCTGCGCCTCATTCAGGAATTGCAGCCGCTGCTGGAGCGCATTGAGCTGCTGGACATTGGCCTCCATTTGTTCCGGCAAGTGGCCGGCGTTCTTCATCCGGAAGACCGTTACCTGCTGTTCCAGAGCGTCCAAATCCCGTTTCGCTTTTTCGAATTCGTCGTCAAGCAGTTGTTGTGTTCCGATAGCCTGTTCGGACCGCTCCCGGACGCTGGCATTGATGAACCGGGTGACGAGTTCCTGGCAAACTTTCTGCGCCAGGTGACGATCGCTGTATGAGAAAGATAACTGGAAGGCCGGCGTGGCGTGGGCGGTGTTGGCGATGTTCCCGATAACGTTAATTTGAATGGCGTGCTGCATCGTTGCAATTACGTCATCGAGCGGTTCCCGCTTCAGGTCGTTCTTGTAGAGCCCGTAGGAATTGATGATAGTTCCCAAAGTCGTGTGGCTCTCAATACTCTCGGCCATCGAGTTGATGCGGTCGGCCAGCGATTGGTTGACGGCGTTGTGAATGTATTCTTCAGGAACACTCTGGGGCTCAACCCGGATCAGCGCGGTCGAAACATAAGTGTCCTGCATGTTGTAGACGATCACTGTGATGACTACAATGCTCAGGAAAGCCGGTCCTATGATCCAGAGGATGTTGCGGCGGAGAATGTCAATATAGTCGCCGAAATCGAGCGCTCGCCGCGGAACGGCCATTTTTTCAAGCATGGTTGTTGCCTTTTACGGGACGACAATGTGGTCGCCGGGTTCGAGAAGAATGTTCTGGCTCAGGTTTTTGCCGTGAATGACTTCCTTGTAATTAAATGGAATGCGCTTATCGCCCCGCAAAATATAGATCTTCTTCAAGTTAGCAAAATCACGAAACCCGCCAGCCCGGCTTAGCGCATCTAGAACTGTGGTTGGCCCCTGGAGCGAAAACTCTCCGGCCCGGGCAGCTTCTCCGTCGATGTAGTACCTTCGGCTGAACACAGCCTGCACGGTGACTGTCACCAGCGGTTTCACAATGTACTTAGAGAGCGCCTTGGTAATCAAGGGCTCGATCTCCACCGGCGTCTGGCCGCCAACCTGTAGATCCCCAACCAAAGGCAGTGTGATTGCGCCGTCGGTATGGATTGTATACAGGCCTGAAAAATTGTTGTCGCCCCACACCCCAACTTTGAGCACATCTTCCGGCCCCACCTTGAAAGTCTTCGTATCTACCGCCGCCCCGCCGGTTACGGTAGCCGGTTTTTCGACCGGTTTCTGCTCTGGCTGGGGTGTTTCAGCGGCGGGCGGCGGTTGGGCTACAGCTAAAGCAGCGGTGAGCAACACGAAGCCGGTGAACAAGAAGAAACTACGGAGCGATCGAGAAGAGGTTTGAAGCTTCATTTTCGGACGCCGGGCTGGGGCCCATGTATCTGATTGTACACGTTCGCGGCGCTCCACAGTCAGCGGATGAAGTCTCGCGGTTACGGACGCGTATCGGCGCGCCGCTCTCCGGTCTGCAGGCTGGCGGTTGCATTTGAAGGCTCCGTCGTGCGAGTAGCCGGAAGCCATACCTCCATGGGGCTGGGATCGCGGTTCGCCCAGGAGTAATACGGTATGAAAGTCAGGGTGATCGGGCGTCTCGGCCTACCAAATCTCTCCGGGTAACCCTGATAGAGCGGCTCATCGGTCAGAGGTTTCTCCGAGATCAAGCCCGGCATTTTGATGGTCGCCACACCGCCGAGTAACTCCTTGTGAAACTCGACTGTTCCGGTGCCTCCCAAACGGAGGAAGACGTCGTTGATGGAGGCTCCATTTTGATCGAGCTGCTCGACGGCGTAAACCAGCGGTCCGCGCTCGATCGCCACGCGGCCGAATAGGTCGGCTACGCGGGGATTCGCCAGGGTCTGCACAGTCTGCAACGGAAAACTGAGCGTGATTACGTCACCCGCCTGCCAGGTGCGGATCAACGAAATGAACTGGCCGCGCCGGAAATCCCCTTCGACGCGCAGGCCGTTGATTTGGACATCCATGGTTGAGGCCCATCCCGGCCAGCGGACGTTTACCGCGAATTGGGTGGGGCGCTCGGGCTGTACCGTCATGCGTATCTCGCCCGACCAGGGATAGTTAGTGGTCTGTGAAAGTTTGAGGCCGACGCCATTATCCAGATGCCAGTCCAGCTCGGAGTTGTGATAGAGCGAAACATACACGCCGTCACGGCTGGTTGCATAGATGTATCCCGGCAGGCTTTCAAACAAGCGCTCTATGTTAGGCGGGCAACAGGTGGTGTCATACCACGGGCTTCGCGCCTTGTCTCCGTTCGAAGCGAGCGGATTCCGGTAGCAATAGAGCGTACCGGAAAGGGACATGCCGGAGTTGACGCCGTTATAGAGCGTCCGCTCCAATACGTCCGCGTAACGCGCATCGGCGGTGAGAGCCAGCATGCGGAAGTTCCACATGACATTGGCGACGGCTGCACAAGTCTCGGCGTAGGCCTGGCTGCTCGGCAGTTCATAGGCGTCTCCAAACGATTCACCCGAGGAGCGCGAGCCAACCCCTCCGGTAATGTACATTTTGCGCAGCGTAAGGTCGTTCCATAGCTGATCGAGCGTGTGTTTGAAGGCGATGTCGCCGGCTTCGGCGAAGTAGTCGGTGGCCCCGGAAACGGCATACAGGGCGCGCACGGCGTGGCCTTCGAACTCGGTGTGCGAAACGAAGGGCTTTCCGCTGAAGGCGTAGTGAACATCGGCGGGCGTTAGCTTCAACCGGTCATGATCCACTCCGCTGAACAAGTAACGGACGAAGTCCAGGTACTTAGCCTGCCCGGTCGTGCGGTAAAGCTCGACCAGCGCCATCTCCAGTTCCGGATGCCCGGTAAAGAACGGGCGCTTGGTAGGGCCGAAATTGGCCACGATGTAATCTGCGAAGCGAATGCCGGCATCGAGCAAGTTTCGCTCTCCGGTGGCGCGATAAAACGCAATGCCCGCCTGAATCAGGTGCCCCAGGCAGTAATCCTCATGCGATTTAACCAGTTCGGTGAAGCGGAGGTTCGCCCGATCGCCCACGTAGTAGGTGTTCAGATACCCGCTGGGTTCCTGCGCGCCAACGATGTCGGAGATAAGCCCTTCCAGCCGGGAGTGCAGCTTTTGTTTTTCAGCCGCCGGAGTATCGGTTGAGGCCAGCGCCCACGCGGCCGCCTCAACCCACTTGTAGACGTCGGAATCGGTGTACAGCGGGCCTTTTCGCGGCACATTCTTCTTCCCGGATAGCCGGCGGAAGTTGTCAATGTCCCCATGCTCTTCGAGCAGATCGAGCATGGTCGGAAGGCTGTGCTCGAGCGTCACTCTGCGCCGCGCCGTCCAGAAGCCTTCACCCATGTGGACTGCCGAAAGCGGGACAGGATGAAGCTGCGCGTTGAGCGAGTGGTCAGTGTAGATGACGCCCTGGCGCTTCCAATCGTCCTGAGCTAGCTGAGCCTGCGCGGGTTGGGCCTGTGTGGCCTGGGATTGGCCGGCCCGCACCACTCCCAGCGTTCCGGCGCACGTCGCTATGACGACCATGCCCGCAAGTGCCGATATATTCGCGAAACCGGTAAACCGACTACGTTGTGGTAACAACCCCGAATCTCCCGAACAAATTTGGAGGCAAGGCCCTGGATCGCGTAAGCGCCGGCCTTGTCCAGAGGCTCGCCGGATTCCAGGTAATCTTCGATTTCTTCATTGGACAAGTCGTTTATGAGCACCTCGGTGGCGGCGCTGTCACTGATGGAGCGGCTATCGCTGACCAGACAGAATCCGGTATAAACCCAATGCGATCGCCCCGACAAACTACGCAGCATGCGGCGGGCGTCGTCCCGGTTCCGAGGTTTTCCGAGAACCTCCCCCTCTAAACAGACTATCGTGTCGGCGCCCAAAACAATATCGCCAGGCAGCGCCGTAATCGAAATCGCCTTCTCGCGAGCCACTCTCAGAACGTAATCGATGGGCGACTCGTAAGCCAGCCGGGTCTCGTCAGCTGTGGGCTCCCGCACTTCGAAAGCTATGCCCGCGGCCGCCAGGAGTTCCCTGCGCCGAGGTGACGTAGACGCCAGAATCAACATCTTTCCAGGGTAGCCTCGAGAATTGGATGTGGCGCGGGCACTCGTGCCTGCCGCGCCGAGATTCGTCTCGGCGCTTTTTTGTTTGGCTTTTGCCGAGCTCAACCGCACACAAGCTTGCGCTGCCGGCGTCGTCGCCGGATTTTGTTCTCGATATTGGCAACATCTCGCCGGGCGGAGCGCCGAGACGAGTCTCGGCGCGGCAGGCACGAGTGCCCGCGCCACATCCGGCAGTCGGTGCTAATGGCATCTTGTTGTGGCGCCGGGACGCGCGCTCCGGCGTGCTACACTCGTTTGCGTCCGATGCCTCCCCCGGTGACTGTTGGTGAGAAAGCGCGGGCCGCGACCCGTGACCTCAAGCACCCATGGAACGAGCCGCCCGGGCCCTTCAAAAAAACAAGTTTTCCAAGAGACTGCTGGGCGACGAAGCTGTCGTCCGGGCATTATGGGGCGCTGCTGTCGGCAAAGTAATCCATGCGCACACCTCCCGGGTAAGGCTCGTCCGAGCGACCCTGGTTGTCGAGGTAGAGGATTCCATCTGGCAGCGGCAGTTGCGCGGTCTGAGCGAACAGATACTGACGCGCGTCAGGAAGCTGGCGGGTCCGGAGGCGGTAACTGATCTGGAGTTTCGCGTGGGTGTTCCCAGGCGGCTCCCGCAGCGTTCTCAGACAGCGGCCGCCGGGGCCGGCGGTCCCGCGGATGAGGCCGAACAGATCCAGGACCCTGTGCTAAAGAAGTTGTATCAACTCTCGCGCAAGAAGGCATCGGCTTGAAGCTTACAGATGAGCAGGTCCGTTACGTTGCCGATTTGGCAAACCTGCGGCTGACCGAAGACGAAACCCGGCGAATGTCGCACGACCTTGGGGAGATTTTGACGTATGTCGAGGAGCTCGACGAGCTCGACACGACAAGCGTCGATCCCATGGCGCAAGTCTTGTTTGACGCCGACGAAGTTGCGACCCTCCGCGAAGACCGCCCGCGTGACACGCTATCAAACGCCGAGGCGTTGGCGAACGCGAGCCTTAGCAGCGCCGGCTATTACAAGGTTCCCAAGGTTATTGAACGATGAGCTGGAACATGGAAATCCCCAAGCTCAGTGTCCGCTCCGTCCGCGACGGCCTGGCTTCGAAAGCTTTCTCGGCATCGGAGCTGACGCACGCCGCGCTCGACTTCGTTCAAGCTGAAAACGCTAAAACAAATGCCTATTTGACACTTGCCGAGGATCGTGCTTTGGCTGCGGCCGCGCATGTCGACTCGATGGTTGCGCGGGGAGAGCCTCTCGGCGACCTAGCTGGCGTCCCATTGGGCGTCAAGGACGTTATTGTGACGCGAGGCGTGCGTACTACTTGCGGCTCGCGGATCCTCGAGCATTACGTTCCGCCTTACGATGCCACCGCGGTGACCCGTCTCGAAGATGCTGGCGCCATTTTGCTGGGAAAGCTGAATTGCGACGAGTTTGCGATGGGTTCTTCCACCGAAAACTCAGCGTTTGGTCCTGTGCGCAATCCTCTCGCCCCCGACCGTGTTCCGGGAGGGTCGAGCGGTGGTTCGGCTGCGGCGGTTGCGCAGGGAACAGCGGTAGTCTCACTCGGCTCCGACACGGGCGGGTCCATTCGCCAGCCAGCCAGCTTCTGCGGCGTTGTTGGTGTTTGCCCGACTTACGGGCGTGTCTCCCGCTACGGGCTGGTGGCTTTTGCCAGCTCGCTCGATCACATTGGACCTTTTGGCCGCAATGTCGAAGACGCGGCGACTGTGTTGAAGGTGATGGCCGGCAATGACGAGATGGATTCGACTTCCGCCTTTGCGCCGGTTGACGATTATCAAGCGCTAATGAAGCACTCTGTGCGGGGATTGAAACTTGGCTTGCCGAAGGAGTATTTCGAGGGGCTGGGCGCGGAGACCGCGGATGTAATCCGCACCGCCGCCAGGCGCCTCGAAGAACTCGGCTGCCATATTGAAGAAGTCAGCCTTCCACATACTAAGTACGCGCTTTCCTGCTACTACATCATCGCCACCGCAGAGGCCAGCGCAAATCTCGCCCGCTATGACGGTGTGCGCTACACTACCCGGGAACCGGCCGAGACGCTTTCGGATATGTATCGCGAAACGCGCGGCGCCGGCTTTGGCGCTGAAGTGAAACGTCGCATCATGCTTGGCACTTACGTGCTGAGCGCCGGTTACTATGACGCTTACTATCTCAAGGCCCAGCGCGTACGGTCGCTGGTGGCGCAGGATTTCACCAGGGCCTTCGCTCGCGTGGACGCGCTGCTCGCTCCAGTCTCGCCGTTCCCGGCTTTCAAGTTGGGTGAAAAGATAGATGACCCGCTGACGATGTATCTATCCGACATCTACACGTTGACCGGCAGCCTGGCCGGCGTTCCTTGCATGAGCGTGCCATGCGGGCTGTCACCCGAAGGCCTTCCGGTGGGGCTGCAGATTCTGGCCAGGCATTTCGACGAAGCCACGATGTTCCGGGTTGCTTGGAATTACGAACAAGCTAGATAGCGATTTCGCCGAAGTGGGAATTGCGGGCATTGGCCAGCCGAGCGGGATCTGTGTTGCGGCGTGTTCGACGACAATTAGAATACCCGCTCGACGTAGTTAGCACGACTACTCACTTGCCAAGATAACCTCGCGGACTCCCCAAGCCCGTGCAGAAATCCCACAAAGGCGTCGCCAGGAAGGACGCGTACTCGCCACAGCTTCCGCCAGTGATATCGGTGAAGCCCAGCGGGCTCAAATACATCTTGAGGAGCTCGGCAGAACTGGATGGCGCGAAGCCGTGTGCGGCGTTGACAATACCCGTCGTCACGACCGTAGCCACGCTGGTGCCGTACACGGCGTACCAGGTTCCGGGACCGTACACCAGCGTGTCCAAAACCCAGCTATCCGTGTACGTGGCAGCGATCGCAGAGACATCCGGAGTGCCGCGCTGGCTGCCCACTACGAAAGCGACCAAATCCTGGTAGCTCGGCCTCGGCTCGTAGGCACTCGGGCCGCCTCCGGCGTCTTGCCAGGCATTCTCCACCTC
>Ga0181537_10000468_pt1 | contig 37945 bp, 28 predicted proteins | sample PEATcosm2014_Bin_39_FD_119765 | JGI IMG/M metagenome (GOLD analysis project Ga0181537, IMG submission 119765) | Peatland microbial communities from MTU Mesocosm Facility, Houghton, MI, USA - PEATcosm2014_Bin23_10_metaG | ecosystem: Environmental > Terrestrial > Soil > Wetlands > Peat | place... | reverse complement strand
TCCGCATGGCCGCCAACCAGGGTTTCGCTCCGGCGCAATTCCACCTCGGCTGGCTGTACGGCTACCAGTGTATGGAGGATTGCGTCGAGGCGGTTAGGTGGTTCCGGTTGGCCGCGGACCAGGGCTACGGCCCTGCACAGCTCAATCTCGGTGTGATGTACGACAACGGCGAAGGCGTGGCGCAAGACTACGCCGAGGCGGCGCGGTGGTATCGCAAAGCTGCCGACCAGGGTTATCAAGAAGCGCAGTTCTACCTCGGCCTACTCTACGAATACGCACAGGACGGTTTTCAGGATTACGTTCAGGCCTATTATTGGCTTGCACTCGCGACATACGAAAACGAAAGATGCGCGCTCAAAGTACCGTTATTCCGAAAAGAGAGTTACCCTGCTGCGCGCGACAGCCTGGCCGCCAAGATGAATTCGGCGCAGATTGCCGAGGCTCAACTAAAACTCGGTGACGAGTACAAATCCCGCGTCTGTCTCATGTGTTCACTAAGCGATTCCCTCGGTTCGATATCTAGCGACGGTAGTGATCGGCCATGCCCGCATCATCCCGCTAGCAGGAACGAGGAATACGCCCGTGAAGCCGCTGCCTGGTACCGCAAGGCCGCAGAGCTGGGGAACGTGGACGGCCAACTCAAAATCGCCGTTGCGCACCGCGAAGGAACAGGAGTGCCGAAGGATTTCGTAGAAGCGGTCCGGTGGTATCGAAAAGCAGCAGAACAGGGCGACGCTACAGCACAATTCGATCTCGGCTGGATGTACGACAACGGCGAGGGAGTGCTGCAGGACTATGCCGAGGCTGCCGGCTGGTACTACAAAGCTGCCGAACAGCGCCTTGCTCGTGCCCAGTTTAAGCTCGGAGCACTGTACCACAACGGCACAGGCGTTGCGCAAAACTTGGCCGAGGCCGCTCGCTGGTACCGCGAAGCTGCCGAGCAGGGTGACGCTGAGGCACAGTATTGGCTCGGCGATCTTTACAGCCTCAACCTAGACCAAGCGGAAGCTGCCCGGTGGTTCCGCATGGCCGCCCACCAGGGTGAGGCCCGTGCTCAGTTCAGGCTGGGCTTGCGTTACTATTACGGCGAGGACGCGATACACACCAAGCGGAGCGCCGTGGCGAAGGATTACATACAGGCGCACCTGTGGCTCAGTCTCGCGGCATCGCAAGCGAACAGTCCCGAGCAAGCTCGGTACGTCGCCGAACGCGATAGAGTCGCCGCCAAGATGAATTCGGCGCAGATTGCCGAAGCGCAGCGACTTGCGCGGGAGTGGAAGCCAATGAACGCCAAGTAGTTTCACGAGCATGCACGCGCACCAGGACTAACGGCGTTATCCGAAATATCTGTATGCACTTAGTCTCCTTCGTCGTGCAATGCGTCGACAGTGCGTAGGTTGAATCCAATGAGGCGTTCAATCCTGCGCTGGTTTGGGTGGGCGCCGGAAGCGAGTGCATTATCGGAGATGCACTTGCATTCCGCTGCGGCGAAGCGACCCACGGCTTACTAGATCTTCGATGACACGACGGATTGGGTCGGCTGTCTCGTTCCGGAGCCGTTCAACACTAAAGAGCCGTGCCACAGCCGCCGGAAGCGATTCCTCTACAATCCCGAACTGGTCCTCTACTAGGTACAACACGGCAAGTGATAGTTCGGCCGGCGCAATGTGCTCGATCGGTCGACGAACGGGTTCCGTCGCCAAACGAAACGATTCGAGTCGACCATTCGGAGCGTCGTAAAAAGGAGCCATCGAGTCGTGAGTAACAGTCTGGCTACGCTCTGCGGAGAGGAGCGCGCGATCGATATTCGACTGAACGTTTGATCCAGCTCTGGCGACGCCGTGAAGGTCCTTGAGACGCTCAACGAGGAAATCCTTATGAATCGGCCCTTCGGCCCTTACGAGGGCTGCGATTGTGCCCGCAAGAACACCTAAGTACGATGCGTCCAACAGACATTCGCGACTGAGATGGCGCGAGGGTTGAAAGAGTGAGTAGGGCACACCAGGTCCGTACTGCCGATCGATCTTGTTTGAAGAATTGGCATCGTCGCGCGGCGGTGACCCCGCCAGCGACTCCGGATCAGGAACGAAGGACGGTGCGTACACCGGATATTCCACCGGAGCGTGTTGGGCTTGCTCGACACTTCTCAGTATGCCCGCAACGGATTGCTCTGCGTCGTGGAACCACTCGGTAGACCAAACGCGGTGGATACGCCAACCCATGCGCTGGAGCACCAACTGGCGGAGCAGATCACGATCCCTGGCAGTCCGTGAACTATGATAGGTGACTCCATCACACTCAATACCGAGTAGGTAGCGCCTTTCATCCCGCGGATCCCGAACGCCAAGGTCGATGCGGTACCGGCTCGCACCTACCTGCATGTCCACCTTCAGGCCTCGATCGATGAGAGCCGCGCGAACGGCTTCTTCAAACTCATTCGTCTCGTCGTCCGTCTTGATCGCAGCTTCCGCCGGAAGGTCACCATTCCGTTCCGCGAATTCCAGAAAGCCGCGGAGTGAGACTGCGCCTCGTTTGTTGGGGTTGACGGCGCCGAGATCCTGAGATCGCAGGCTGGAAACCAGAACGCACTCCCATTTGGCACGCGTAACAAGAACGTTTAGCCGACGCCAGCCGCCATCGGCGTTGATTGGTCCGAAATTCATGCTGAGCCCGCCAGCATGATCCTTGCCGTAGCCAACGCTGATGATCATAGTGTCCCGCTCATCGCCCTGGACGTTCTCCAGCGATTTCACGAAGACGCCCTCGTAACGACTCTTGTCGAAGAACGTGACGAGTTCCGGGCGCGCAAGTAGCGCTTCCCCGATGGCATCCTCGATTGCGTCCTTTTGGCTTAGATTGAGGGACACGATCCCGAGGGACCGGTCCGGATGACACTCGAAGTGCTCCAACGCCAATCTAGCAACCACGCGAGCCTCAGTCCGGTTCACGCGGCTTCTCCCCCGATCGTAGACGCCGTCAGGAACGTACACGAAGCGGACGCCCTGGCCCGCTTGGGCAGTATTTGCAGCGGGAAACGTAATCAGCCTATTGTCGTAGAAAAAATGGTTCGAAAACCTGATAAGGCGTTCGTCGCGGCTCCGGTAATGCCAGCGTAGGTAGGATTCATGGAACACCGGCACGACCGCCACGCAATCGTCGAGAAGCGACTCTAGAGGAGCGTGCCCTTCGTCGTCCTCGTCGTCGTCTTCGTCCTCGGGGACGAGCGACGCTTCAAAGAAGGAAGTTGGAGGCAACTGTTTGGGATCGCCGGCCACGACGACCTGTGAAGCTCGGAGAACTGCCGGCACGGCCTCGGCCGTTGGCAACTGAGACGCTTCGTCGAAAACCACGAGGTCGAAATGGAACGACTCAGGTTTCAGGTATGTGGACACCGAGATGGGGCTCATCAAGAGACACGGCTTCAACGCCTGCAGTACATGCGGGGTTTCGGCAAAGAGCTTCCGCAGTGGTTTAATCCGTTTCCTTTTCTGTAACTCGCGTCTGAGGATGCCAACTTCGCTGGCATTCTCGGGGAGGCTCTCAGCGGCACGAACTCGCGCTGAGGCTGAGGAGGCCGTCATCTGCGCTCGTGCAATGGCGAGCCGACGAACCCGTTCATCAAGTGCGCGATACTTGTCAATTAGATCCCGCCCTTTGGCCTCGCTGAATCCGCTGAGTGTCGGGCTTTTGTCAACAGCGCCGCTGATCCAATGCTTGAGGAATCGTCGTTCGAAGATGCGTGGCGCGTCCTTCGCGCTCACCGCCCCAAAGCTCTGTACAAACGCTGACAGGCCCGATCCAGCGCAGCGTTGCAATGCCCGATCAAGCAAGACCCATTCCCGGACCTGCTGCATGGACGCGAGAAGAGACGCCGCGCGATCAGCGATTTCCGGAAGAGGGGATTTGCTCGCAGGCTTTCCGCGGACAAAGCCCCGCGGCCAATCGCGATCCAGCCGCTGAACGGGCGCTGGCAGAGGTGAATCTACGGAAGGAATAAAATGAAGAAGTTGTCTTGCGCTCCGTCGGAGTTCGGCGCTCAATAACAGAATTGGCGAAGGCCCTTTTCTCACGGCGTCCAATCCTTGCTTGCAGAGCATCGCTGCGGTGAAGGAGCGAGCGATGGCTTCGAAAAGAACCGGGCTCGAGGTTGCCGAAGCTTCTAGATGCGACTCAAGGATGGCGGTATGCTCGTGGAACCACTTCTCGATCCTGCAGGCTCTCTGGCAATGTTTGTCGAGAGACTGGACGCGTGCCCGACCAAATTCGACGCCTGGTCTGAGAGCCCCTTTTACTTGCTTTCGCCACCTCCAGTACGATGGTCGGAGAAATGCGTGCCAAGCCCCGAACCGGACACGGACGGGAGCAAGCAGTGTCGCCAGATCATGCAGGGATGATACAAGGACTTCGGCTTGGATCTCTGACGAAAGTAGCTCCTGTTCGCTTCGGTTTTTCGCCGCGTCCGCGAACACCTTCGCTAAGGCCGCAAGGGCATTTTCATTCTGCTGCGACCAGTCCTTTGGTAGCCGCTCGGTCTCCGCAATCGTTGCGAGTGCTGCTTTGAAGAGAGCCCATTCGCTTATCGAAAGAGATTGTGCGTCGGGGATGAGGCCTTCAAGTTGCTCGGCCAAAGGGCTGATTTCTTGGTGTAGATCCACGACTGCTCGAAGCGAGGCCTCAAGGCTTTCCCGCTCGGTCAGTAAGAATCGATTGGGAGAAAAGCCGGACCAGGGATGAACGTCTCGCTGATCGAATACTGGTGCGTTGGCGGCTAGCTCTTCGAGCGCCTGTATGCGTTGTTCGAAATCATCAAGAGAGGCGTCGAGCGGATCAGGCCAAGGCAACGGACCCCTCACATCATCAATCCCGACAAGGTTCGCTAGACGAGCGTTCGCTCTGTAGACCGAGAGTCCCAGAGGTTGGATGGGCGCGTGAAGTTGCCTCGCGTATGCGTTTAGCTCGTCGCGAACTCGCAACAGTGTCTGCAGTTCCCGCTCCAGGGCATCCCCGTCATGGCTCGTTTCGGCTTCCAACGTGCGCCGAAGTTCGTCGATGATTTTTTGTTTTCCAGCCTTCGTGCTGTGGGCTTCGAGGCAGAATCGCTGCAGCCCTATCTCTTTCAGCCGCTCATAGACGACGTTCAGCGCGGCCATTTTGGCGCTCACGAACAACACTTTCTTGTTCCGAGAAAGGGCGTCGGCGATTAGGTTCGCGATCGTTTGGCTCTTTCCCGTGCCGGGCGGCCCGTGTATCACGACGTGATGTCCCAAAGCGGACAGAGTCAGCGCCTCAAGCTGGCTGGAATCTGCAGGCAACACCGGTATCGGAACGGTAGTCGGTGTAGGCAAGGTGTCAAGCTCATGCGGGAGCGCCTCGGACCTGGATGGCAGCCCGGTTGCGCGCGCAAGCGCCGCCACTACAGGATGGGCAATGGCCACATTGACGAGCGCTTGAAGGTCGCGGTGGATTACGAGCGACTCGAACGAGAAGGTACTAAGCCATACGTCCTCTCTGACCTCCCATGCCTGCTCCTTGACGGCACGTTGGACGCTCCCCAGAAGCCAAATGAGCGATTGCTGGTCCGGTTCCTCGGGCAGATCAGGTAGTTCGATCTTGTGCCGTTCCCGGAGATAATACTCCAACGCCGGATTAATCTGAGCGTCGTCGTCAGCGATACAAAGCCTTAGGGGCGCGTCGGGACCCTTACTCTCGAACTCGCACGGCACCATCCAGAGCGGGCTAACCGATTCACCCAACAGGTCATCCTTCCAGCGGAGGACTCCGAATGTGAGGTACAACGTGGTAACCCCGCGCTCCTCAATAGTCGTTCGCGCATTATCATGAATCCGGCGAAGTCGGCGCATGAGTTCCACGGGCTTTGCGTCGAGCGTTATGTCCCCTGTTTCCATGACAAAGTCGGGATCATCTAGGGGTTCGTTCCGCGGCGGCTGCTCCGGCTGGTTCGCCCGTTTGCGGACGAGCGGCATCCGGAGTTTTGCTTCATTGAGTACGAACGCTAAGAAGAGCGCGTTGGCGCTAGGTTCACTGACTGACAACTTCGGCACACGGGATCGATTCAGACCGATCAGCGGGTTTGACTTCGTCAAATCGAGCACCCGATCCTGCCATCGGCGCATCTGCGCTTTGACGCGGTCCCTGTCGACCGTACGTGAAATGTTATCGGTCAATCGTGCCGAGTCGGCAGCGGTCCCCATAGGGTTCACCGACGCCGGATTACCGCCCTGCGAATCGTTCTGGGTCATAAGCTAATGCTGCGTCGGTACTGCGCGGTCCCCACGGTAGCAGCGTTGCTCGTTAATGTACAGATTCTACACAGTTCATAGGGTCAAGAGTCGTAAGACTCTGAGTCGTGGCCGGATCTTTCGATTCCGCGCTAGGCCGGAGCACCGTGCGCAGTGCGGTGAACGGCGTTATTCCGTTATATCGGCAGCAGTCACGCGAACCCCCTAGGCACCCTCCTCGGCCCCCCTCACTTAACGGCCGCTGTCCCGTGGCCAGCCAGACTGATCGGCAGTTTAAGAACATTCTAATTCTGGCCTGATTGGGGGTTGGCAGGTAGCGAACCGGTACCGTAACTTGCAGGTTCAGATAGGAACCTATAGGTTCTCTTATATCTCTATAGACAGCTATATCAAACCTGATGTACACTTAACATCTGTGGCAAAACTACCGAAACCAAACGATTGGTATACTGCAAGAGAGGCTGCCGAGTTCTTTGGAGGAGAGGTGACTGAGGCAACGCTCAAGGAATACTGCAGACGCGAGGAAGTCGAGGCCAAGAAAGTTGGGCCGAAACAACGTTGGAAGATCCGCGGCGCCTCGCTGATCCAGCTGCGACGAAAATGGGAACTAAACTAAGGACCGCGCCCCGCGTGCGGCTACCCCTCCCGTGTGCTATGACATCATGGACGTTTCGACTCTAGACCACAAGGAAGACCTCATGGCGATACAAAACAGGACCGCCCGAAGGCACACCCCTGTCGCCGCCGGTGCTGCGGCGGGGCGATTAGCTGACCCCAAAGCCCAGGAACGCTTGATGAAGGCGCTTGCTTCTTGGGAAAGTCGGACGAAACCACTCGTTGAGGCCGTACGTTCTTCAGAGCATCTCACCGAAAAGGACTTCGCGATTCGCATCAACACGAAGGGTTGAGCGGGCGTGTCGTAGGACGGATTGGCACAACCGCGTCAAAGCGTCTCGTTCGTGAACTTCGGCGATCGTTCATTGGCAGATATTCTGTCGTTGAAGGTGCCCGCCTTTACTAGCAGGGAGGAGGCTCACCGACAACTCGAATACGTAGAGGGTTACGTACGCGACCTGGGGTGCCGGTCGCTTGTTGTTGAGGGTCACTACATAGACCGCGATCACATGGAAGACCACAGTGTCTTCTATTCGAAAAGCCTTCAGCCGTACCCGAACGCCTGCCGAAGGATCCACTTTTTCTCCTGTCAGCCAGCGGTATTGAGGCGCGAGTTGGAGCGCCTCCGCAGCTCGGTAGCACCTCAGCGTTTTCGAGCCGAAAGTGCCGAGTTCTCGAAGAGATCCTACCTCGGATTCAGTGTAATCAAACCGCTCCCCGGCTGTCCTGTGGGCCGGACGATACTTCGGTGCTTCCCCGCCCAGACGGAGAAAGGATACCGGCGGAATTTTGCTTGCGCCTGCGACTGCTTGGCGCATCTTCTAGGTGTTCCGCTATCAGTCAGAGGGCTCGCGTTTCAGCAGCAGGACCTTGGGGTCAGTGCATGCGCAACAACAGCGTTATGGTCTGCGCTGCAAAAAGCGCGCGAACTAGAACAAGGCGTAGCTGCAACGCCGGCGCAGATTACGATGCTGGCTTCTCAATTTGCTCTCCCCTTTGGGAGACCTATGCCTTCTGAGGGGCTCTCGTTGGATCAAATGTGTCAGGCCGTCCAGTCCTTAGGCTACGCGCCAAATTTGTATCGGGCTGACACGTTCGACGTATCAAGGGCCCTACTGTATTCGGCGGTCCTGTCCGGAATCTCTCCAGTTCTGATAATTGAGCAAATCGATCGAGCGCACGCTGTTTCGGTCGCTGGCATGAAAGTGACCGAGCCTCGTGCCCCCCGCCTCATCAGTCCTTTGATAGACGATCACGCTGGTGATTTGGCAGCAGTCTACGTGCATGACGATAGATACGGCCCGTATCTCAAAGCGGATATTCGACGGAAGAATGACCGACTGCATCTACGGATTAAGCTCAGGAACTCTAACTCGGTTGAGATGTGGGTGCTCAGCCATATCTTGATCCCGCTGCACCCGAAAATCCGATTGTCCTTTGGCGAGCTCCGACGAGCGGCTATCAAATTGGTGAGGGAAATACATGCCCATCGCCAGTCATTGCTAGGCGCGCCAGGGACGATTACATCATGGGATTGCTGGATTACCAAGTCTCACTCGTATGTCGAATCGTTGGTACTCGGGGAAAGCAAGGTGCCCAAATCCCTCGTCCCTAGACTCTGCAGATCTGTACCGTTCTCTCGCTATCTGGGCATCATCAGGATTGAGGCGGCGGACCTAGACCCAATCGACTTTCTACTAGATACTACGAGCACCGAGAGAAACTTGCATTGCCTAGCGCTGGTTCGACGGTCTGCGTCGCGTGCCCGGACGATCGACCTTGCCGACCTACTGGCTGCGCGCTACCGGTGCTCAGTGATTGCCTAACGCCTCGAGCAACCTTGGTACGTGGTCGATCTCAACTTCGCTGGCTTCTCCCCGAAGTCGTTTGTGCGACCTGTACACGACCCGTAGCTCGGCGGCCGTCGAAGGGGTCGGATCGCGAATGATCTTGCCGCGACCCATTCGATTGAAGTCAGGATTGTCAAGCGAATGATCGAATAAATATGTAAAGTCCAACTTGTGCGTCCGAACTGGTGCCGGCCGTTCAACGTCTGAAATGAAATACTCCGCAGGGAGAGTGTAATCGGTGTGATACCAACCCTGGTACCCACAGTAATCCTTATCTGCAAGGGCTGCCGGGAGCGTCACGGGACACTTTGAAAGGCCTGTGCCCGAAGGCCGCGGCACTAGCGACGTCGCCTTTCCCGAAGGGCCGTCCGACGCGAGAGCGATTGTTTGCATTGCCAGTTCGAGGGCCTTTTCAAGAGAGTCGACAACCGGATTGGCAATGTTACCTCGGGCTGTCTCCATGACCTCCTCAAGATCTCGCATGGCGCGGGCGAGCCTTCCGGACTTGACCATGTGGCCAACCGAATTAACTGAAAAGGCGATGCCGGCTGGAATTCGGTGATCCTGCCACCAACGCTTGTCGCCCTGAGCGGAAAAGTAGTTCACGCCGGTCATCCATTCCCAGGTCGTACGCCGACTGCCGGGTTGCTCCAGATAGATTTGGTCGAGATGTATCTGGTCCGTCGACATCTCCTCTTCTAGGTAAAGGAAGCCCACGCGTTGAGCAATGGCTCTCACGATCGCATCCGGCACGGCCGTGGCAAGTGCACGCGACCGGAGAACGATTATGAACCCGCTCGCCTTGCCTTCGAATCCAAGACGAGTCCACTCGCGTCGAGCACTTTGAATCTTCTGCTTGACGATCTCATCAGAATCGGCCAATTCGTCCTCGCTGATCAGACAGTAGCTGAGTAATCCCTTCTTGGCGGCGATACGACCAAAGAGACAGGGTTGGTGCTTTGACAGCCATTCACTCAGGACCTGTATGACCACGGCGTCCGGCGTGGATGGATCCAGGACGCGGTCGAGCGCAGACTGCACCTCAGAGCTGAAGCCGACCTGGCCCCTCCAAGAGTCTTCGGTTAACTCCCGGATCAAGCTCGAAATCGTCCTGGACGCCATAACGGTTTTACTCTACCAACTTCAATCATACGTAGGAATCTCACGTGTCAAGCCCTGCGTGTTGACCAGTTTTGTGGGTTTTGCAGGCGACGTCTGGGAGAATCTTCCAAAAAGAGAAGGCGGATTCGGACCTCGCACTAACACCAAACAACTGTGCCCACTTTTGTGCCCACAACGCGCACAGAACCGTTGCCCGCCATTAAGAGGGCACACCAACTAATTCGTGGGAAGTGTTTAAAACCTAGCGACTTGGCGCAACTGCGGGCAATTCTTGGTAATTCTTGGCAACCCCTGTAAGTTACTGATATTGCGTGGGCGCCTGGTTCGGGACCAGGAGGCCGGTGGTTCGAATCCACTCGCCCCGACCAATTTTCTCTTTTGTTTTCATTATTATTCCGGGCGCCGATGCCTTTGGGGCTTGGGCTGGGTTTCCGTCACTGTGCCCAGAATTGTGCCTACCCTGACCACTTCGCGCGCGTTCCATCGCCGCCCGGACCGTTTCGGCCTGCGGGTGAACATAGCGGCGCGTCGTTGAAAAGTCGCTGTGCCCCGCTAGATATGCCAGCGTGAAAGGGTCCATGTATTCTGCCCATCGCGTTGGGCATGTGTGCCGGAACGTGTACAGAGAGAACGCCGCAACCTTTGCGAGCTGATGCGTTATAACTCGGGCAAGAATATATCAGCCGGAGGCGGCTTTTCGGACGTTCGGCTCGACCCGCGTGTCGGCAGCGTGTTCTGCGGCACTGTTGATGATTTCGATTTTGCCCTTCACGTAAGCTCCTTCTTCAATCAGAATTCCAGGCGCACGAAGATCGCCCACTAAATGCGCGCCCTTCCTGATCGTAATTTTGCTGGTCCCATGAAGGTCACCGTGCGCTATCCCCATCAACTCGATCTCTCGAGCGATGACGTTTGCGCCTAATTTGCCTTCCCGACTTAGTGTGAGCCGACACCCCGGCAATTCGAGATTACCCTCAACCTCGCCATCAATATGCAAGCTTTCTCTGCTTTTGATCTCGCCCTTGATCACCATTCCTTTTCCGATGACCGCGGCATAAACGACACCTTCCATCCCGTCGGCAGCGCGATTGGGCTCTCTGCCCGACGCTACTCCGCTTGTGTGATCAACGGAAGTTGATTCGCCTGATCGACTGTTCCACATCCATCTGCCCCCTTCTGTTTATCAACCAAGGTTAGACAGGGCACAGCCCGGAATGTTTCGGGCAGGAATAAGAAATGACCGGGCGATGATAGCGAATATCGAGCCGCTTCTTTTTCTGTTGCCCGGAAGGGCGGGCGCAACCCACCAAGAACGTCGAAGCCGACTTGCGAGGATTAGTCCGCTCCAATTCTCGATGCGTTCCCTGCGTGGCCTTGTCACTGGGCTGGACGCCGCAGATCCTGCGTGCATTTGGGTTGCAGCCGCCGTCGTCGCGTTGACGGCAGGTATTGGCTGCCGGCTTCCGGCGCGACGGGCAACCAAAGTGGACGCGATGACCGCCTTGCGGCAGCAATAGCGACATCAATAAGCCCCTTGGTATTTTACTGATTAGGAAAACACCATGAAAAAGGACTGGAAGTCGTACCCTTGGTTGCCAATTAGCCTGTTGTTATACGTTATCGCCTGCTGCTCTCCCGCGTTGGAGTTGACGACCACCACGACCCAGGCACAGCTTGCACCTGTGGCGCATGAGACCATGTGGGGCTACCAAGTCTTGAGGAGCGGCTATATGGGCCTCTCCTTTGGAATCATTGCCTGGCTTGCAAATCCGCTCTGGGCAGTAGCGCTGGTGCTGGTGGCCTTCAAATGGGTGAAAGTGGCTTTAGCTGTGAGCTTGGCGTCTCTCGTGATCTCATTGACGACTTTCTTGGCTATTGGGAAAGATCTGGCGGTATGGAAGTCAGACATTTATCACCAGCACGTTAGCGCTATGCTGTTTGGCTCTTTCTTGTGGATGGCAAGTCTGGCCTTGGTTCCTTTGGTCTGCTGGCTGAAAATAACTGGTCAAGCGGACTGACACTCCCGCGGAACCTAAGTCGCTCATCGTCACGAACGGCAGGGACACCGAGGCGATCAGATAGTTAGTGACTCTTTGACCAAAAAAGGTGATCTGGCAACTGGTAACGCCGTACGCCGTGGTCTGGGAAAATCCGTCGTCGAACCGCGCGGTCCGATCCATGAGCAACCGGTTTGGTCTCAGCGTCGCAAAAATTGTGTCCTAAATTCACACGACATCGAAAATAAATGATCTAGGGCAAAGCGGAAATCCCCGCAGAGCAACGCTCGAACAAGGTAACTCTTACAGAAGCCGTAGGCAAGCCAGCCTGCTTGCACCGTGTGGTCGGGCGGACCGTATGAGAGTGCCCGTAGACGACTCATAATGCTGGTTTCACGCGTGTATTCTCGGCTCCGGTTCTGCCGCAGCCGGATACTGACCAGACCTGAACGGCCATGGGCGTGCAAGTTAGTACGTCGTTACGGAGGTCGTCGGTCAGACCGGCGAGTCAGATTCGGCCGTACCTGGCAAAAGCAAGCATGAGCCGTTGATAAGTCTTACATGTGACGTAGAGGAGGGAAAAGATATGAGCGATCTGAAAGACAAAGTAAACGAAAAAATTGAAGGTGCGGCTAAGGCCACCAAGAATGTGGTGGAACACGTGGTCGATCAGTCAAAGGACGTCGCACACGAAATTGGCAAACGTGTGGAAAAAGCCGGCAAGCGTCTCAAAGACGCGTGAAAAGGTGTGATGAACATTCAACGTATTTTCCTGGAAGCGGCGCTTTGCGCCGCTTCCAGGCAACCGCAGATCGACAAAAGAACAATCAACCGGATCGCGACCTGACTAAGAACATTCGGCGATCGATCATGGCCGATAAATCCCTATCAAGTTACGCACACAACCTCAGGATCATCAGTTAGAACGGAACTGTGACCTTAAAAGGCCCCGTGAAATCCGAAGACGAAAAGCAGGCAGTGATCGCGAAAGCTGTGGCAGTCGTTGGTAGGCCCGACAGAGTGACCGATCAGGTATCGATCAAGCATTAAATTCAAAATTCTTAAGGAGAATCAAAATGGCAGGCAAGAATACAGCCGTATTCGGCATTTATAAGAGCAGCGCGCTCGCTGAGCGCGCCGTCAATACCATCCTCGCAGCGGGTTTTTCCAACAACGATATTTCGGTGTTGCTGCCCGACAGCCCGAGCTCGAAAGAGTTCGCTCACGAGAAGAACACCAAGGCGCCCGAAGGTACAGCCACGGGCGTAACGACGGGTGGCGTAGTCGGCGGAACTCTTGGTCTTTTGGTCGGGATCGGTGCACTCGCGATCCCTGGTTTGGGGCCATTCATTGCGGCCGGTCCCATCATGGGCGCGCTTGCAGGATTGGGTGCGGGCGGAGCTGTAGGCGGCCTGATCGGCGCTCTCGTCGGAATGGGAATCCCTGAGTACGAGGCGAAGCGATATGAAGGCCGGGTAAAAGACGGCGGGGTGCTGCTTTCGGTGCATTGCGATACCTCTGATCAAATCTCTCGCGCAAAGGGTCTTCTGAAAGGCACCGGTGCTGAAGACGTTGCGTCGGCCGGCGAGGTAAGCGCAGCGAAACATGAGAGCGCGCCGGCGCCGGTTGCGCGTTAGGCTTCACAAAGCTCCCGCGTAAGGTCGGTGGGTGTAGCCCCCGACCTTACAGGGCGGAGCGCAGACGGGAGAAATCCATCGTCACGTGAGGCGACGCTGGCGCCCGAAGTCGCTATGACCAAACTTAGCCGCGTACCCCTGGCTGTCCGACTTGGACCTCTACCCATCCTGGCACTCGCAATAGCCGCCCTCTACTTTGCCCGCGAAATTCTCATACCGTTAGCCTTCGCGCTGACGCTGACGCTGATTCTGTCGCCTGCCGTAGGTTGGTTGAACAAGCTCCACATCAGGCGCACACCCGCGGTGCTCGCCGTCCTTCTCGTGTCGATGATAGTCACAGGAGGGCTGGCGTGGACAATGGCGAGTCAGTTCATCGACGTCGCTAACGAGTTACCCAATTACAGGGAAAATATCAACGCCAAGATCGCGGCAATGCGCACGCCTGCCAAGGGCGCTTTGGCTCGCGCGGCGGAGAGCGTACAGGCAATTGGCAAGGATCTCTCCAGCGCCGATGCGCCTGCCGTTCCTGGCGCTCCCGCAGAAGGCTCCTTCCGCCGAGGTTCTTCGGGCCAGTCTAATAGTCCTCTGCCGGTCGAAGTAGTCGAGCCGCCCCGCAACGGACTCCAGAACATTCGCGACATCATGAGAGCGTTTATCGCGCCGGCCGGCATAACCGGCATTGTGCTGATCTTTACGGTTTTCATGATGCTGAAGAAAGAGGATTTGCGCAACCGGCTCCTTCGCCTCATTGGGTTGGGGCAGTTGAGCGTCGCGACGCAAGCTCTCGACGATGCCACACAGAAAGTCAGCCGCTATTTGTTGATGCAATTCCTGGTGGATGCTGCCTTCGGTCTTCTCGTAGGGCTCGGACTATATTTGATCGGGGTACCGTACGCCGTTCTTTGGGGAACCGCGAGTGGCGTTTTACGCCTCGTACCGTACGTGGGTACGTGGGTGGCGGGTGCTCTGCCTTTGGCCCTTTCGCTGGTGGTATTCAACTCCTGGGCCCATCCTCTGATGGTCCTGGGCCTTTACGTTGGTCTGGAGTTGATTACTGGAAATGTGGTGGAACCCTGGCTCTACAGTGTTCACACAGGTATATCGTCGTTGGCGATTCTAGTCTCCGCAGTCTTTTGGACCGTCCTCTGGGGTCCCGCCGGCTTGATCCTCTCAACACCTTTAACCGTTTGCTTGTTGGTATTGGGAAGATACGTTCCCCAATTGTCGTTTCTACACATTCTTCTCGGCGACGAACCCGTTCTTGATCCGCAGGCCCGGCTTTATCAGCGCTTGCTTGCCATGGACCAGGCCGAGGCGCAATCCATTATTGATCTCGTTCTGAAGGAACGCCCTCTGATCGAGCTCTACGATTCGGTTCTAATCCCGGCCTTGACATTGGCCGAGCAGGATCGGCATCGCGGCGTCATCGACGCAGCGAGGGAAGAATTCCTGTTCCTTAGTCTGAACGAGATGATCGCCGAGCTTTCCGGATACCAACCCCCTGTTGCTCATCCGAGTGCGGAAGATGGGATTGCCGGCGCCGCCAGGCCGAATGGGTTGCCGTCTGCCAAGGGTCGAATCGTTTGCGTGCCGGCATACGATCAGGCGGATGAAATCACTGCGGGAATGCTTGCGCAGTTATTGGAACGGCAGGGCGGCGTCGCAGTCCCATGTCCTCTTAGTCCAAATGTCATCGACGTGCTTAAAGGATTGAAGCCGGTAGTGGGAGATGTCATTTGTATTTCTGCATTGCCGCCATACGCGTTCACCCCGGCTCGAAAGATGTGCAAACAAATACGAACGCGTTTTCCGAAGATCGGCCTTGTCGTCGGTGTGTGGGGATTCAGCGGCGACCAGGACAAGGCCAAGGCATCGTTCGAACGGACGCCCCCAGATGAGTTCTTCACCAGCATGTTGCAGGTAATCGAATATCTGCATCCGCCTGTTCGCGAGCTGGTTGACTCCACGCTTGTCGCAACTTCGCAATAGAGATTACACCGCGAGGTCTGCTCAAGGCCGCGCCAGAGGCCCGCAATCTGCACGCTCCACCGCGCCGCACTTTGGATGATTCCGCTCGTCTTGCGCAAGGCCCCAGGGCCGCTCCCGGATATGATCGGTAAAATCTGGCTTTCACGGCCGAAGTGTGAAGGGAGCACGCACATGAACTGTCGGTACAGAATCCCATTCGCGGCAATGCTGCTTTCCGTCGCGCTGTCGTCTTACACGGCAGAGCAGCCTCAGGCCGATGCACCAGTGACGCTGGCCGTCGCAGGGGACCTGATCGGACCATTCCATCCGATGGATCGATTGGGCGACCCTGAATTCGCGAAGGTCGCGGACTTGTTCCGGAATGCAGACGCCGGTTTTGCAAATCAGGAAGGAGCCATCTTCGATCTGAGCCACTTCGCCGGTTATCCGGCGGCAGAGACGGGCGGTGGCTATCCCGTGCAACGGCCTTCGATCGCGACGGACATCCGGGACATGGGCATCTCCCTGGTCTCAAAGGCGAACAACCACGCGACCGATTACGGGCCTGAAGGTCTTGTCGAAACCCTGGGCAATCTGTCGGGAGCGGGTCTTGTTGCAGGCGGCGCGGGGTTGAGCGATAGCGCGGCACGCCGGCCTGTCTATCTCGAAACCCGCAAAGGGGTGGCTGCTCTGGTGGCGACGGCATCCACGTTTCCGCCGCAGTCTGTGGCTGGCGCCGCCGTCGTGCGGCAAGGTGCGACGTCAAAGCCGAGACCTGGCATCAGCCCCCTTCACGTCCGCAAGGTACGGCTTTTGCCGCCCGTGCTTTTTGAATCTCTCCGGCAGGCCGCCGGACCGCTCGCCACCAGCGAGGGATCGGCAATCCGCATCAGCGATCAGGTGTTCAGGCCAGACAACGCGGTCGGGGCAAGCTGGGAGATGGATTCCTCCGACGAGAAGGCGATTCTTGGCGCGGTCGACGAGGCGAAGGGTCGCGCGAATCTCGTTCTCTTTTCCATCCATGCGCACGAAACGGCAGGCGATGACTATGAACCCCCGCCCCTCCCGTTCGAGCCCATGGTGCTGCGCAGGGCCGACGAAGCGCCGAGCCCCAACGATCCACGACCGGCAGGCTTCGAGGTGGATCTGTTCCACGCCGTTATCGATCATGGTTCGGATGTCGTGATCAGGCACGGACCTCACGTTCTTGGCGGGATCGAGATCTATAAGGGCAAGCCTATCTTCTACAGCCTTGGCAGTCTTTTCCTCGACTTCGGCGGCCGCAGAGTTCTCGAGACCCCTGGCGGCGAAAAGCTGGTCGTGCCTGACTCCTGGTACGAAACCGTGGTCCCGGTCTGTGTTTTCAGCTCCCATCGGCTGCAAATGATCAAGCTTTACCCGGTCACGATAGAGCCCAATGCCGGAGCTCGAAGCGGCGTACCGAGCATCGCGCGGGGCGAACGCGCTCGGGCGATACTAGAGAGATTGAAGGGCCTGTCCGCGGCGTTTGGCACCCAAGTAGAAGTCTCTGACAGCATCGGTTTGATTCGGGTTCCGGCCAGTTAAGAGCCGTCCGGATGGCGATGCAGTCAGCCGCGACCGATGGCTCACCGAGTCCAGGCCGTCTTGCGATGCATTCACGCCTTTAGAAGGTCTTTAACATAAGCAGGCTTTAGTGGGAGACGGCGGGCAATCTTGCCGGTGGCGTCGAAGAAGGCCGAAGCGATGGTGGGAGCGGCCAAGGCGTTGGCGGCTTCCGAACCCTGGCTATAAGAGCCGACTTCCGGGTGGTGGTGAAGGACTACCTTGATTTCGGGGAGGTCGGCCATGCTGGCGATTGGGTAACTGATCCAGTCGGCCGCTGTAATGGTGGAGTCGTCGAAGCGGAGTTCTTCATGCAGAGTCATGCTGACGCCCATAACGGTGCCGCCTTCGACTTGACGTTTCAACTGGAGCGGGTTAATGACGATGCCGGGATCGACCACCATCGTGACCTTATCGACTTTGATGACGCCCGTATTCGTATCGACCGTGACTTGTGCCACACAGGCCCAGTAGGCGCCGCCGCGCATCATGAGCGATACGCCTTGTCCACGCTTGATGGGGTCGCTTGCATTTGCGAAGCCTGACCGTGTTTGCCACCCGGAGCTTTCGCGGGCAGATTCGAGAACGGCGACGGAGCGCTTTTCGGTTACATGATTAATGCGAAACTGCAGCGGGTCGACGCCGGCGAGATAGGCGGCCTCGGTGATGGCCAGTTCGCGCGGGAAGTTTTGCTGATACTGACCTGGCGTGCGGAGGCTGTGATCGCGCAGGCCAACGTTGATCGGTGAAGATTCCTGGCCGACTTGTGAGGCGCCATGAGCGCGTTCGAGAACGGCCGGGGTGGCGCCATAAAGCCAGGGGTCGCTGGGGCCGTTTCTCATGCCGAAGAGCGAGCCCTTTTCATTAGGCGCGGCCATTGTGGGCAGACCGGCGAGAATGGCGCCGATGGGGCGATCATCTTGCATGGCGGGCATGTAGTGATCGATTTGATAGGCGGTTAGTTTGCCGTCAGAGCCGACGGCGAGCTCGACTTCGGAGAAGGCACAGGAAGACTGAGTCGACCACTGGAGGTCGTCGTTGCGCATCCACTGAACGCGCACGGGTTTTCCAACAGCTTGCGACAGAATGACGGCTTCGTCTTCGGCGCCCGCGTTGCCGCCATTCGAGCGGCCATAGTGTCCGGCTCCGGCATACGTGTGAACTGTGACCTTATCTGGCGAGACGCTGAGCATCTGCGCAATTTCGGTGCGGAGGGCTTGTGCGTTTTGGGTGTGCGCGTGAACGTGGACGGCGCCACTCGAGCGGACATCGCCGACGGCCATGGTTGGCCCAATGGGCGCGTGTTTGAGATAGGGGCGCTCGTAAGTAGCCTTTAGCCTCTTGGCCGAACTGGCGAGTGCAGCAGCAACGTCGCCTTTTGACTCTCCGCTCTTGGCTTCCGGGACGGCTTTCCAGTCGACGTCTTCTTTGAGGAAGTTGAATAGCCGGGCATCGCCGGGAAGGCCTCTCCAATCGGACCACTTTGTATCGGAAGCGACTTGGCGAGAGGCTTTGATGGCTTCCCATTCGGTAGGAGCGACGACGCCGACAAGATTGCCTTTCACAACAACTTGCGCGTTCGGGAAGCGCGCCTTGTCGAGGGCGCCGGCCGAGACCAGCTTTGAGCCGAGAGTCTTGGGATGGATAACCCGGCCGTGAAGCATGCCTGGGAGACGAACATCGGTGACCCAAGTTTCTTTGGCTGTAACCTTCGGAACGACTGCAGAGTTCGGGAAGGACTTGCCGACGACGGTGTATTGGCTGACAGGTTTGAGCGGCGGATTGCCGGCAACGACGAGGCCGAACATGGAGTGGATATCGCCTTGGACGGGAATCGTGAGATTGAGCTGCTGGCCTTTGACGAGGTCGCCGTAAGAGATAGATTTGCCGCCGCCGGAAAAGATGCCGTCCTTTACGGAGAGTTGATCCTTCGGCACGTTGAGTTGATTGGAGGCGACATCCAGAAGGGCCTGATAGACGTAAGCTCCGGCCTTGCGGATGTTGGGCATACCGTGACCGAGGAGGTCGAACGTGCCGCCGCCATCCGGTGTGCGATCGGTGTCGGCGGATATCACCGTGGTGATGGCTTCGAACGGGACGTAGAGTTCATCAGCGACGATTTGGCGGTAGGCGGTAAAGATAGTGCTTTGGCCGAAGTCGGATTTGCCGGTTCGGATGAGGATGGTGTTGTCGGCGTGAATTTCTATGAAGGAATCGGACGATACCTTGTTGGTGGCGGCGCCGCGCATGGCAGGCGCTTCCTCTTGGGCGCTGCTGGAGCGCACGAGGCCAAATCCGGCCAGAAGCGCGCCGCCAGCGGCAACGAATCCGCGGCGAGACAATGAGGCGCCAAAGACGTCTACCTTCTTGTCTTGTTCTTTGAGGGCGATGGTTTCGAGATAGCCGGTCATGCATTGCTCCTCTTCGCCATTAGAACGGCGGCACGCTGGACGGATTCAATAATGGCGGTGTAAGTGCCGCAGCGACAGAGATGCGCCGAAGGGCCTGATTTGGTAAAAGCTTCTTTGATCTGATCGACCGTGGGCGAGGAGTTACTTTCGAGGAGCTCAGTAGCTTTGATCATCATGCCGTTTTGGCAGAAACCGCAGAGCGGAGTCTGCTCGGCGATCCAGGCTTCCTGAATTGGGTGAAGGACGTTCGCAGCGCCGGCTTCGGAGAGACCCTTTTGCTTTGCCCAACGGGCGGGCAGGCCTTCGAGAGTCGTCACCTCTTTATTTGTGGCCGCCGACAAAGGCGTGATGCAGGACCGAACCTCTTTGCCGTTCAGCAACACGGAGCACGAGCCGCATTGAGCTAGACCGCAACCAAACTGCGGGCCAGTCAGTTCGAGGTCGTTGCGCAGGACGTAGAGTAGGGGCGTATCGGAGGGCGCCTGAATCTCGCGCTTTACGCCGTTAACGAGGATCGTTGCCATAAATGTCTTTCTCTTCGGAGTTTACCCAACTTGCGGAGAGAATGGTGAGCTTTCGGTGGGGCTGCATGAAATCGCAGGCGCCAGGTTCGTTCCGTATCAGATGAATCGGTGTTGCCGTTCGCGACTATACCGCGCTTGAAAATATAGCGCCGTGCCGCTGCTTTTGGACCGTAGGTCCGGCTGGGCGATCACAGTGCTTCCGGCGGAACGCCGCGTTGCGCGGCCAGCCAGCCGGTGGCGATCGCGTGATTTTCGGCCATGGTCCAGAGGGCGGAGGCGAGCGGCGAAACACCAACGCCGCTGCGAGATGCCAGGGCTTTGGCGGTCTGTAACAAGGCAGGGTCCCGCACCAGATATTCTTCGGGGTGCGCGTAAACGCGATGCGGGTATTGGATGCCGTTGCAGTCGGCGGCCATCCGGAACCGGTAATACGCCATCTGGCGTTGGCGCCGGCAAACCTCATCGAAGTTCAGGCGCCGCAGGAGGAGGCCGCCCGGGTGCGGTTCAAAATGCACGGCGAGCGGGCCACGCTGGGAGAGGCGGAACGCGAGTTCGGCATCTTCGATCGAACGGTAACGCGGGTTGAAAGTACAATCTGCCAAAAGACTCCTCTTGCAAGTGACGCTCCCGCTCCAAAAGTAAGGCCAGGGGTAGATTCCCGCCGACGACGGAAACGGGTAAAGGCGCGCGAAAGCCCATTCCTCGAACGGAAATGGCGTCACGGAAAGATCCTGTGTGAAGTAGAGCAGAGCGGCGGCGGAATTTTCAGGGTGGCGGTGGTGGAATTCAAGGCAGTATTCGAGGAGCCCTGGCAGCGGTTGGATGTCGTCGTCGTAAAGCAGAAGCAGCGGCGCGCGCGCCACACTAAGCGCAATATTCCGCGCGACCGACGGACCGGCGTGTTCCGATCTACGGAATTCAAGCCGCAATCCTGCTACGGATGAAGCCACTGGCGCGAGGTCGGAGGAGGATCCGTCGTCTACCACGATCACTTCGAACGCTTCCGCCGCGAGCGTCTGGTTCCGGAATCCCTCCAGGCACAGGCGCAATTCCCGAGCCCTTTCGAAGGCGGGAATCAGGACCGAGATGCGCGGTTCTGGCCGCAGATCAGTCATTCCCGGCCGCGCGCGAGGTTCGCGCACAGCGCCTGCTTAGCGCGGTAGTCCAACTGTCCGGGTTCAACCGACTCCGCAAGGTGATAGTAGTGCCGGCTTTCTTCGAAGCGCCGCAGCCGGAAACAGCAGGTCGCGAGCGAGTCGTAGGCGAACACACCAAAGATTCGGGAATCGTAAGCCGAACTGCGGTCGAGCTCCGTGCCCTCGCCGAGTTCGATCAGGCGCAGGAACAGAGGAATGGCCAGCTCGTAATTGGCGGAGCTCATGTGGGCGCGACCCTTCAGCCAGAGCAGTTGCGCATTCCCCGGAAAGCGATCGGACGCTTCCACAAGCAGGGTGGAGACGTCGCTTCCGGCCTCGATGCCGAGGTGAATCAGACGGAGATAGGGCAGGGAATCATCGGGCGAGAGCTGATGCTTGGTGCGCACCATGCGAAGAGCCGTCTCCAATGAGTGAATGGCGAGGTCGTGCTCGCCTGACGCCGCATGAATGTCGGCCAGGTGACACCAGCAGTAGATCCGCGTCGGATCGGCTTGCAATGCCGCTTGTAGCAGCGGCAGATTGCGGCGGTGCTTTCGGCTCTGATCGCCCTCATAACCGACATGTTCGAGCAGCAGCGGGCTATGGCCGACACGCATCCGGCCGCCACAGTGTGCCTGCACTGCCGGCCAGATACTCTCGTGGATCGCACCTTGAAACCGGATCTTCGGATCGCTCCGGAAAAGGCGCAAGATCTTATACGGCGTGTAGCGCGGCCGCGGGCGCAGAAGCACTTCGTACGCCGCGTAAGCCGAATCGTCGAGTTGCGCGCGAGCCTCAGCCAGGTTGCATGGCAGCACCCTTTCGTCGGCATCGATGTAAAGGACCCATTCCCCGCAGACCAAATCCAGAACGCGATTGCGCGCGTCGGAGAAATTGTCATTCCACTGGAAATGCTCGAGGCGGGCGCCGAACCGGCGGGCCACATCAACGGTGTGATCCACAGAGCCCGTGTCCACGACGACGATCTCGTCTGCCAGGCTTTGAATGGATTCCAGGCAGCCACCAAGCTGCTGTTCTTCATCTCGAACGATTAGGGCCGCGGATAGCAGCACGCCTAGAAGTGGTGACTCGGAGCGGCGCCCACCGGCAGGATCGGACCGGTCAGGGTGTACTGCGTCGAATCGAAGGTAACCACAACGGACAGGGTGGCGAGGCCAGCCGCCATGGCCTGCAGCAGTTCGTCCAGATTGCACGGACCTGTAATATCGCCGGATCCGATAGTCCCGTTAGGGGTCGGAACGGTGGCCAGGTTTTGCCCATTCACAACGATGTAAGCCGAGTCCACGGTTGTGTGGTGGGTCAGCACCAATGAGCTTTGCAACTGTGTCGGCGTAGTCTCCGGCCCGAAAAGGGGAGTGTTCACAGTGAATGTTGCCTGGCCATTCGCTCTAGTCTCCTGATTGGGGTCGGCGATGTGGCATTGAAAGGTGGTGGGACCGACATAGCCGGGATCGGTCTCCTCGCAAACATTCGCATTGGAGGGCGGTTCCGCCGCGCGCGCGGTAAGGCTATCCATGGAAAAGGTCGCGATAAGAGGCGGAGCGAACGCCGCACTGCCGACGATCCGCTTTACGAAATCGCGCCTATTCGGCGTGATGTGCTCAAGCAGTCTTTCCTTGCCGTCGCGTTTCTCCATGCATTCCTCTACTTAAGATAAGTAGGCCAATTTTAAGGTTTCCATGGGCGCCCTGTCAAGTAGCGTACCTCTGCCAAGCCTAAGCCGCTATTCGACTCCGAAGGCGAGCAACACGTTCCCCGGACCGCCTATGCCGAACTCCGAATAGCCGGAGGTGATGAACAACATCCCGCCCGCCACCGTTGGACCAGGGCCACTGATCCCGCCGCCTTTAGCCGCCACGCTGTTAACGGTGGAGTACTCGCGCGCGGTATTGTACTCCCAGACGATCTTGCCGTCGTCGGCGGCATACGCTCGCATGATTCCATTGAGCGAGCCTGAGAAAACCACTCCGGGGATGGCTGTGATCGCGGCTGACTGCGCCTGCATGCAGCCGGGATCGTTATCGCTCTGGCACCGAATGGGCGGAGGCCGCGTGAACCAAACCCGCTCGCCGTTTTGGATTCTGACCGCGGCGATGCCGCCCGCCTGTTCCGGGCCCCAATTTGCGTCCGAGTTGGCAAAATATACCAGCCGGCCGTCGGTCGCCGAACCCCATTCGATCCCGCCGAGCGAGCTGCCTTTGCCGACGCGATGCTGCCATATGATCGCACCGCGCTTTCCCGGATCGAGCGCCCATCCGACGCCCGATTTCTGCCCAACCATCAGGATCTCGCGGCCGTTGGGCAGCTTGCACAGAATTGGCGAACTACCGAAGTCGAAATCCGGGCCCGGATCGGAGGGGCACGTCTCCGAATGTGCCGGATCGTTTTTGTCGCAGTTGCCGAATACGTACGCGTCATTCTCGGTGAGCTGTTTGGTCCAGATGACGTGTCCCGTTTTGAGATCGAACGCCATAACTGCGTCCGAAGTTGATGGCGCCGGAGCGGTATAGGCATCGCCGGTCGCGACGTAGAGCCGGCCATGTCTCAAATCGATGGTCGGGGCGGACCAGATCGCCACTCCAGCGGGGCCCCAGAGTTGCGTGCCGAGCGACGTCTTCTTGATCCGCTGCGGCTCCGGAATCGTGTAGGTTCTCCAGATGTGTTTGCCGGTTTCGGCGTCGTAGGCGATGATGCTGCCGCGAAATGTGCAACACTCGTAGTCCGGATTACCGCCTGCGAGTTCCTCGCGCGAGGCCACCGGCACGTAAAGACGTCCCTTGGCCAGCGCGGGCGCGCCAGTGATGCGAGCATGCTGATGGGCGTCCGCCCTTTGCGTCCAGATTTGTTTTCCCGTCCTCGCATCCACCGCATACACATTTGCCTTGACGTCGCCGAAGTACACCGCGTAGCCATTCTTGACCCGACCAATGCTCGGCGCGGTGCGCACACCTCCGGCGGCCTGGAACGACCAATACGCGCACCCGGTTTTCGCATCCAGCGAATACACGAATCCGTTGTTCGCGCCGACGTAGACCCGCCGGCCCGCGACCGTCGGTTGGCCGTACATCGAGCTGGCATTGAGAAATCCAAACGCCCATTTCAGCTTTAGCTTCGGCACCTGTTCCGCTGTGAGACCTGCCGCAGCGGCCGGCTGAAACCGCGAATTTCCCAAATCCACGCCCCAACCGTTCCACATTGGCCCTTTCAGTGGATTGCTGAATTGCGCGTCATCCAATTGCGCAGCGCAGCGATTCGGCAAGGCCGGCACGTCGACCGATGCCTGCGCCCCCAGCGGCCGGCCTGCGATGTATTCCGCCACCTGCCGCCTCTGTTCGACGGTCAGCGCGCGCGCCTGCGCCACCATGGCCCCCGACGTTATCGCGTCGAGAATCGACTCTGGTGTGCGCTCGCGAAGCGCGTCGCGCTTTGGGGCCCGACTGCCCGGCGCCTCATGACACTGCGCGCAATGCTTCCCGAACAAGGTAATCCCGCCCGCGTCCTGAGCGGCGGCAAATCGCGTCGAGAGGCACAGCAACCCGATGAGAATCCCTCGCATCCGGCCTAGTCTATCGTTCGCTATAACTACGCCGCAAGACAGCGCAAGCGGTATGATAATTTGTTCCGGCGGCACGACAGGTTCTCAAACAGTCGAGAGGTGAAGAGTGACGCGTGAAGAGCTTCTGGTGGGGCTGACCGAACTGTTGGAGACGAATCTTCCACTGACCGGACTCGAGGAACTGTCCAGCCTCGGCAACTGGGATTCGATGGCAGTGATAAGCTTGATGGCCATGGCGGACGACCGGTGTGGCGTTACGCTTGCCCCGCGTAAGATCAATTCCTGCAAGACGGTAGACGATCTTGTTCAGTTAGTGCTTCGGGCGATCGAGCAGCCAACCCCTGCCAGTTTAACTTGAGTTAGCCGGACTATGCCGCTCCGGCGATGGCAAGAAACCCAAATGGCGGAACAGTGTCGTTGACGGCGGATTCACTGCGCAAATGAAGGAGGCAGAGTGACAGTCCGCGTTGCAGCCATTACTGCCATTGAATACTACCTGCCGCACAATGTGCTTTCGACCGCGCAACTCGCCAACGCATTTCCTGAGTGGTCCGTAGAGAAAATCGACGCGAAGACGGGCATCCGAGACCGCCACATTGCAGCGGACAATGAATGCTCGTCCGACCTTGCTGTGGAAGCCGCTAAGAAGCTCTTCCGGACTGGCCCTTGCAAGCCTGAACAGATAGACTACGTTCTCTTCTGTACGCAAAGCCCGGATTATTTTCTGCCGACGACCGCCTGTTTGATTCAGGCACGCCTTGGAATACCGCAGTCGGCTGGGGCGCTTGACTATAACTTAGGTTGTTCGGGTTTTGTAGCCGGACTTGGACTCGCTAAGGGCCTGATCGAAACCGGCCAGGCCGCCAACGTGCTACTGCTTACCGGCGAAACCTATAGTAAATTCATGCATGATCGCGACAGGAGTGTTCGAACATTGTTTGGCGATGCCGCTGCGGCAACTCTGGTTTCTGCCGTTGAAGACCAGGGGCGCCCGTTGATAGGCCCATTCATCTACGGCACAGACGGCGCCGGCGCGCAACATCTCATCGTGCCCGCTGGAGGGATGAGACAGGCCCGAACACCCGAAACGGCCATCGAATGCGAGGACTGGAGCGGCAATATCCGAAGCCAGAACAACCTCTTCATGGACGGCGAGGAGATTTTTGCTTTCACCCTGCGGACGATTCCCGGGTGTGTTAACAACCTGCTCGAACGGGCCAACCTTCAGTTGGAGGCGGTAGATCTGTTTGTGTTCCACCAGGCCAACGAGTACATCCTGGAGCATCTGCGAGAGAGGCTGAAAATCCCGAAGGAAAAGTTCCTGATAGCCATGCGTCATTGCGGCAATACCGTTTCCTCTACCATGCCGATTGCACTAAAGGAGGCATGCGGGGAGGGCCGTCTCACGCCTGGGCAACTGATCATGCTGGTCGGGTTCGGAGTCGGCTATTCGTGGTCGGCAGCGCTCTTGCGTTGGATTTGACTCGCGTTTCGGCGGAGCAGACCTATGGAAAACATTTTCCTCGATCTCAACAAGCTTAAGTACCTTGGCAAGGGTGCGATTATCGGCAAAACCGTGAGGATACGGAAGCCAGAGGAGACAGTTATCGGCGATTACACCATCATCGACGATTTCACCTATATTTCATGCGCCTTCACGACGGGAAGTTATTGTCACATTGCTCCTAACGTAACAATCAGCGGAGGCCTGGGCAGAGTTACGATGGGTAACTTTGCCGGCATTTCCTGTGGCGCCAGCATTCATACCATGTCCGAGGATTTTGTGGGCGCTTCTTTCCATATGCCCTCAATACCAAAAGAGTTTCAATTCGGCGCAGTGTGTGGAGACATCGTCATTGAGGACTATGTATTGCTTGGCGCACGGTCCGTGGTTCTTCCGGGCGTGCATCTTCCCGAGGGTTTTGCTTCAGCCGCCCATACGATCATCGCGAAGAAGAAATATGAGCCGTGGGTGTTGTATGGGGGGCCTAGAGCAAGAAGGCTGGTTCGACGTGAACACGCCAGGGCGGTGGAGTGTGGCCGAAAGTTATTAGATACCCAGCGATGAGCCGACTCTGGCTTGGGGCCTCGGTTTTTCAGCACGCCAAGAAGCGGCCCTTCGCAGCGGCGCCCGCACGCCGCGCAGAATTGACAACTCGCAGACCGGGCCCTTATAATTGGCCTGATTCACGGCATGCCAAGCCCCGTCGATTCAGCAATACTAGCAAAGCCCAAGAAGGTAGACGGTCTCGACATCAGCCCTGCCGAGGACGGCTATATCGTCTACGAGCCCGACCTTGACCGTGTGCACTTTCTGAACCCGGTGGCGATACTGATTCTCGAGCTATGCAACGGGAGCAATACCGAAGGAAAAATCGTCGATCTGATCGGGGATGCATTCGGCCCGCAGGAAAACCTCGCCGAAGCGATCGGGGAGACGCTGGCAAAGATGAAGGCTGAGGGCCTTCTAACGTAAAATCATCGCGGCCCGCATCCGCTAGAGATGCGCGTCGAGCATGCGTATGAGCGCCTGGAGTTTCTTCGTATTCACGTTAATAGAGGCCTGAAAGCCCGAGCCTTCGACGGGGGCGCAGAATTGCAGACCATGCACCAGGCCGAGTTTCTCTGAGATCTGCCAGAAGAAGGGTCGCATTTCGACACAGGGCATCAGCTCGATCACCTTGGTTCCAGGCTCGCAAAAGACAAGGTTGGAAAGCCCGGCGCCGTGCGGACCCACGACGAATTCCGCGCTTTGGAACAGCAAAATCTGATCCACAACGCTCATTCCCTCCAGGTAGACTGTCTCGAAATCGTTTCTGGAAAGAACCGTCTCGACTTCTTCAATGTTGTTAATTTTCCTGGTTGGTCCTTTTCGCGCGATTAGCAGCCGTCTGTTGCGTGGAGTACGTAAACCTGCATACAGCGCGGCGACTCGTTGCTGAAAGTCCTTGAGAACGAACGCGGGCATGGATTGGACAAGATTATTCTCAACCCAGATTGCCTCCCTGACTTTGACGAGACCCGCCCCGACCTCCAGGATTTCGTATTCGCCAAAGCCAAGGGCCCGAATCGATTCGCGGTGGTCGAAGAGCGCCGCGATATCGATCGACTTAGGTAAGACAATTTTTACCTTCGGGTCCAGCCCCAGCGCCCTTGAGAGCAGGTCTAAACCCAACATCCCTTCGATCAGCCAGTGATAGTAATTATGAAGATTTCCGTTATAGAAGATCAGGAACGAGCCATCGTAATAAGGCGCTGTCGCGAGCGAATTTTCGGAAACCCATATTCCATCGGAGTCCTTCGACAGCCACGGCGCCCTGCCGGAGGAGGACACGTCAAGATACCCCCATTCCCTCCACACGCCCGATCGATCGAACAGAGAGCCTTCCGAGAATCTCGATGTGGAAACAAATTGATCGCTGCGTCTCATCAGCTTGACGGAATCCGTGATCCTGCCGACCTCCGGGACAGTTGCACTGTTTCCAAAACCTGAAAAGAATGCGCGCCGGTCGGCATGGTCGGCGAAGACGGGCGCGTCGCGAACGCTGGGGAAACTTGTTGGCCAGTAGCAGTCTGTCATCTGCAGAAACGCGCCAAACGAGCTCGTGCGGCGATGATTGTCGGTCGCGGCCGGGCGAAGCAAGATACGATCTGCCGGGGATGTGGGTTTCAGCGGATGTGGGTGGTCCACATTAGACTGCGCCTCGGGCTCCTTCGCGGCGGATTCAGCCATGTGCGATGCCTTCAACGGCTTTGACTTCTTCCCTGCTTCTCTCGCAACCCGTTGCGGATCGAAATAAAGAATTCCGCGGAGAATCCAGCTCGCTGAGTCTGAATATATTTCTTCGCCGGACGCCACGCCCATCGCCGCGCCCAACGATGATAAGTGCGCCGTGACCAATTTCTCCGGTTCGACCTGGCAAGACAAAGCGACCAATCTCTCGAATCCGCTTGGAATAGACGCCGTGGTTTCGGCGCCGGAACCGGTGCGGAATCCAATCCGACAATCGCGGCCCACCGCCTTCAATCGCAGCACCAGATTGATTCTGGTCCCGGGCGTCAGATCATCTGTGCGAAATCGCAATACGGCCGTTTGTTGCGCCGCCCCAACTCCTGTTTCTTCGGGGGTATGCCAGCCAGAAACGCAGGCCAACTCCGCGCATAACATCCGGTCTGGCGCCGGCAACGAGACGTCGGCCGGATCGGCGCTGATCGGCAGATACCGGCCCGGCGGCAATGTGATCGCCGCAACAGCTTCGAAAGGCCGCGCCTGGCGAGCGAGGGCCTGAGCGGATTTCAGTAAGTGCTCCGTCGTCTTCTTCCAAGGCCGCGGTTCGAAACGCTCCGTAATTTCACGCTCCCGGTCGCGGCGCAGCTCGGCGTCGTCCAGATAGCGAAGAAGATGGTCCAGCCCATCGCAAACATTGTAGGGATCGATGTAATCGACGAATTCGCCGCCGACCGACGGGATTCCCCCGGTGGCGGAGCATAGGCAGACTTTTCCATGCGCGAGACTCTCTCCGACCGGCAGTCCCCACCCTTCGACGTAGCTCGGAAACATCGTGAGGATGCAGTTCCGGTAAAGTAACTCAAGTTCGACATCGGTGGCGTTATTCAGGAGCACAATTCTGCCATCGAGATATTTGGAGCTCTTAAGCTGGCTAAGAAAATCCTGCACCAGCCAGCCCATTCGGCCCACGAACACGAGTCGCGGAATATGCGGCCGTCCGGACGCCAGCATCTTTTTCCAGATATGGAACAGGTATGCCGGGTTTTTTCGCGCTTCGATCGTACCGACGCAGAGCACATAGTCAGTGCCGGCAATTCCGGCTACGATGCCGGAAATCTTGGACTCCGCCGTCGCAATCGAAAGCTCGTGGCCCAACGGCACAGTGTGGATCGGCAGCGGGACTAACTTCCGCGAGGCCATATGCTCCACCAGGCTCGTCCTGTTGTAATCGGAAGTCGTGAGAATGAAGTCGGCGAAGGTAAGAGCTGCGCTAACTGCTTTGGCGAATATCCAGGATTCCCGGACCTGAAAATACTCAGAGGCCGTAATCGGCAGGATGTCGTGAATAAAAACGCCGATCACCACTCCGGAATTCTTCAAGCCTTGGAGCAACGCTCCCATGCCTTTCACGTTCCAAAATGCGCCGAGCGTCAGGAAAATATCCTCCGGACGAATGGTGCAGTGGACTGCTTGCTTGAGTAGTGTCCGTAGTCGGAACTCCATTACGGGTTTCGTGGTGGCGCCCGTGCGGAGATCTTCTATAAGTTCGAGAAGGGCAGGCGCCTCAATCGCGTCGAGCCGCCCGTCTTCGTTCAAGACGACAAAGCGGACGGGGAGGGGATTGGGAATATCGAGCAGACCACTCACAATCTCGCACTGGACCCGCTGAATCCCGGAAAGCGTCGTGTGATGAGGCAGGTAATGCAGCAGATCCGATAAATCGAAGAAGATCGTCGGCCCTGCTGCTGCCCGATCGAAAGCGGCATCTCCGCGGGGCGCGATGTAGGCTTGTACTTGCATGTGGGAGTTCGTGGCTAGAGCGGAGGCGTGCCGGGTGACCATCATCCGTCTTCTGCAATGTCGCCGGCCATAAAGCAAACAGAAGCTTTGCTGCAACCATTCCTCGCGCACTCCGCGCCGATCCGTTCAATTGTCGCATTTGGATCTCGCGAGCTACTGGATACGTTCGGAACGGATTTTCCGATTGCACAGCCTGCCCCGGCGCTCCGCGAAGCCGTGCTGATCAGGCTTGCCGCGGAAGAAAACGAGAACTCGGCAATCGTGGTGCGTTGCGAAGGCGAACGCCCGCTCGAGAGCCTCGCGCAACAGGTCCGCAGCCTTTCTGCAACGTCATCGGGCAGTGATTTGCTGGTGGTGGCTGCGGACCTGCTCCAAGAGTTGATGCCGCCGCCCGGTGAGGACTTCGGTTTTCGGGCCGTCGCGGCGCTGTTTTCGGACATTCACGATCCCGCCCAGCCAGAGGACTGGAAACTTCGCCGCCGCCTTTTCGATCGCGGCCTGATTTGTGTGGGTTCTGTTCCGATCGCAGGCCGCAAGGCGCTTTGTTTTCTAGCCAGCGATGCCGTCAGGGCCTCGAATCAACTTCATATCGAGCCCCGCGGCCTCGTCAGCATGCCTGTTCTCAAAGAGGGCGCTGCATTCGCAAATCAGTTGTTTCGATATGCCTGCGTCAAGTTATACGCGCTCAGACACGGTTTGACTCCGGCGTTTCCTGCGTGGGAGGGAAATCAGCTTTTCGGCTTAAACGATAAATCGTGTGAGGGTCTCAAACTCCCGGAATTGAGTTACCTCGGTTTTGCGCAAAATGATCGCGAAATATGGGAGCGTGACGAACCTCCAATCAACTTCAGTCTCGCGGGATACTTCCAGGAGATTCCCGAATGCTGGCGCAGGCACCGGGCATTGTTAAGACGCCTGTTCCAGCTCGCTCCGGAGCACCTGGAGGCCATCGAAGCGTGGCGCGACGATGTTACCGATGGCGGCAAACGGACGCTCGTGGCGGTGCACATCCGGCGAGGCGATTATCGAAGGCTTGACCATATGCCCTATTTCCGGCTCGTGCCGGTAAATTGGTACATTGCCTGGCTCCGGTCGATCTGGCCGGCGCTCGCGAATCCGGTTCTTTTCGTTGCGACCAATGAACCCGACGCGATCCTGCCGAAGTTTAGGGAATTCGAGAGAGTTTCGGCAACTTTCGGTTTGCCGGCCGCCAACTTATCCGATTACGTCCGCGAATTTGAAGCGATGCGGCAGTCGGATTACCTGGCGATTTGCAACAGCAGCTTCGGCCGTATGGCCGCGATCCTCGCGCCGTCGACGCAAAAGTGCTTTCTGCCGTCGTTTTCATCTGAATCTTTCGCGCCTTATGAGCCCTGGATCGATCCGGCCTTTTGGGTGCGATTCGCGGGTTCGGAACTCGCAGCGGACCTGAGCAGACCAGTCAAAGAGCGGCCAGCATCGCCCTTGAGCAAAAAGCCTTTGAGCGAAAAGAATGTTCGCGGCGCTTCGTCGCAGCTGCCGTCCATTTTCGTCGATGTATCCGACCTGCTGGCCTATCTTCTCAGTCACCCGGACTTTACCGGCATGCCGCGCGCCCAATGCGAAATTTTGCGCAATCTTGTCGAGATCGGCGAGGAACAGCGCGTACGCACCGTGGTCTTGAATCAGCGCCGCGAACTCGGAGAAATCGAAACATCCATACTCCTGAGCGCCGTCGCGGACATTCGCGCCGGCACTATACCCAGGGCTGCGATCGAGGCCAAGCTGCGCTCGATGGCTGCGCGTATGTCCCCATGTTCGGTTTCGCCGGGCGAGATCTTTCTCACCCTCGGTGCGTTCTGGAAAACACGCGGCATGGGCGCGTTGTTGCAACAGATCAAGAATTCCGGGGCGATCATCGGCATATGGATTCATGACATCCTGCCGGTTACAGCGCCCGAATATTTTGATGCCCACGACGCCAGGGTGTTCGCGAAAGGCCTTAATGAGGCGCTTACCTTCGCCGGCTTCGTTCTTACCACGACCGAATATTGCAAGGCGTCGTTAGCTAAGCATCTGGCTGCCGTGAAATTGGGGCCATTGCCGATTCACACCATTCCTTTGGGCCGGGGACTCTCACTTTCCACCCCAATTGAAACCAGAATTTCACCCCAGGTTGCAGGGATTCTCGAGTCGGAGTATGTACTTTGCGCCGGATCGATCGATGCGCGAAAAAATCCACCCTACCTGTTTAACATCTGGAAAATGATGCTAAGCTCCGGTCGCTCAAATGTTCCTCATCTGGTGTTCTTAGGGCGAAAAGGCTGGTCGGTCCAGGATTTTCTGGAGCAGCTGAAGGCCTGCGATCATCTCGGCGGCAGGATAACAGTCCTGCACAGCGTGACAGATTTTGAGCTCAATACTCTTTATCGGGAATGCCTGTTGACGATGTTTCCCAGCTTTCTAGAAGGCTCGGCGTTGCCGGTTTCTGAAAGCCTTGCCTGTGGCAAGATCTGCCTATGCTCCGGCCATGGCGCTATTCCGGAAGTCGGCGGCAAGCTGGCGGACTACATAGACCCTTACAACGCTCGCGACGGATTCGAAAAACTGACGCGCTATCTGGATGATGCTGAACTGCGCCGCAAGCGAGAGCGCGAGATCTCCGAAGGCTTGCCGCCGCGCTCTTGGGGAGACGTTGCCGAAGACCTTCTGAGATCGGTGGACGAAATGACCGCACAAACCCCGCCGGCCCGGGAAATTGCGGCCATTGCGTTGCCGCGAGATCGTTATCTGGCGATCAGCAGCGAAGCGGCGGGCATGCCGGGCGACGGCGCCGATGGCGCTTTGTCCGCGGAGCTGATCTGCATTTCCGGCTGGCACCCGGCCGAAACGTCGGGCGTGCGAGCCGCGCAGTCTGTGGCAACGATCCGGTTTCGCGTCGACGCGCCCATTGCAGCCAGAGTAAACGTGGTGATGCGGTTCGCCGCTTTCGGCCGCGATTTCAGCATCCGAATCTCTCCGGGTTCCGGAGACGAGACTCACGTCTCGATTCCGAGCGGGTCCGAGAGATTAATCGTTGTAGCTTGCGAAGTGGAACCGGGAAAACTGATCACCGCGCAGATGTCGTCACTGGGCGCGATCCTCGACGGCGACGAATTTCCAGGCGCGTCGTATTGGATGCTAAAAGGGATCTTGTGTTTCGACCCGAAACACATCACCGCCTCGACGCTGAAGCACCTGAAAAGCACCGCTGGAAGCAGCCATGCGCCTCAGCCTTCCGGGACCGGGGCGCGCCCGGCAGCCGCCGCGCCAACGGTGGATCCCTCCGATCGGCCGGGCGACTCACGCCGAGATCGCACCCTGCTCCGTCCGACGGCGATGGACGAGAGTCGACGCGCTGGTTCGCTCCAGGAATTTCTGCAAACGGCAGATTCCTACTGGTTCTCCGCTGAGACGACCGCCTGCGATGCCCCAATCTTCGCCGACCATGCGGATTGCCTCGCGTTCTATTCGGCTCTTGCAGAGAGGAATCCCGCCCCGAGGGTAGGTAGGCTGGACGATTCGATCAAGCTGGTCAGACGCAGCAACGCATTCGTATCCACTGCGAGATTTTCAGAAGGGTCGGTCTTCGACGGGCTAGGCGTTTGGAAAGGCTTCGCGAATCTTCAAAGCTTGCCCCCTGGCTGTGCGCCGTGGCTGTCGAACGAGATCGAAGGGATCAGCGTTTCCGGCGAGTCGTTACGCGCCGCTCCTTATCACGAGGGGTCCCATCTCATCTTTTATGATGGCAACCTTCACCACTATGATCACTGGCTCGCGGAAGGTTTGCTGTGTTTGGATATTCTCACGCAAGCGCTGGGCACCGATAGAAATCTAAGAATTGCGTTGCCAGCATCGACGCAGGCCGTCGCGCCATTCGATCATTTAGAGAGCCTTCGCGCCGTCGATCTGGGTGGGGACTGTGTCGTGCCCGTCGCGGCGGACTTGATCAAGGTGCAAGAAGCGATTTGGGTTGATTGCGATCTCTCCCCGACGATGCCGGCGGTGTACCTGAAGAATTTTCAGCGAAGGGTAGCCGGACTTTACCAGGACTTACGCACGCCGCCAGGCCGAAGGCTGCTCCTGGCCGGGCACGGGCCAGGCGCCAGAATTTGCAACATCCAGCAAGTGCAAAACCTTCTTTCCAGATACAGCTTCGAGACCTTCGATCTCGAAGAAATGAGTCTAAGAGATCAGATCTTGCTGTTTCAAAGCGCGGAATTCGTCGTTAGCCCGCATGGCGCCGGCCTCGCCAACCTTCTTTTTTGCGAACCCGGCACTAAGGTTGTCGAGCTGACACCTTCCGGCGAAATGCGCCCGCGCTTCTGGCTGATCGCGGAGAAGCTGGAACTCGTTTACGCATTGCAATACTGTCGCAACGTCCCTGGCCGGGGCATTACCGTTGACGTCGAGAAGCTTCAGGCCCTCATCGGTATGGTCAACGCGCATCTGTAATGGCGGCGGCTCGCGCTTTACGATCTCGCCCGCCTCCACGACAAGACACGCCTGACCAGCTCCACGGTTGGAAACTTTTCGTCCTCACCCCAGGTCAACCAATCTTTCATTGGAAACGGCAGAGACGAACTGCTGAGGATAATGCCATTCGGACTCAAAATCGCCGCCACAACGCTGAACGACGAAAGGCTAAGAACGAGCGCATCCGCGGTTGCCATGCGCCTTAGAGTCTCGATGGGATTGAGGTTTATGTATTTCTTCAGATTTGGAATGACGTCGAAATCTTCCAGGCGATCCTTTGCCGGGTCCACGATCGTATTTTGTGAAATCCTGCCGGAAATGCCGTGATGTTGTGGCGTGACTTCGAACTTTTTGGAAGCCGCTTCCGTATACAGTTCACAAACAAAGGGAATACCGAGCTTGCCTAGAATCTCTTGAAGAGCCAGCGCGCACGACACATAGAACGAGTTCGGCAGCATCCTGTGACTGTCGACTACGTATAGTTCTCCGCGTCTTACGTGTATGGCGAGCCGGAAAGCCCCAGATCTACGATATTGGAATGGCGAGATTGCCTTCGCAAAACGATAAATTTCCGGGTACCTGTTAGTCACACCATAAGGGAACAGAATTCGTATTAAGTTGAACTCAGCGCCGTTGCTGCTCGAGCTCTTAATCGTTTCGATGAACTCAACGTCGGCTTGCTCCAGATCGTGAGTCGCCCGTTTTTCGGGAACATCCACGTCTGAAGGTATGTGGAAGACTCGGTTGTATTCGGCCGGAAGATCTTCAAAGGGAGCGTTGTTCTCAAGCGCTTGCAGGCCCTGATAACCAATGCTTTCGATAGGTGAATGCACATACGGAACTTTCAGAAATCGCGAGATAGCGTAGATTCCGTAGATTCGCTGTAACTGAGCGCCTGCGCCGTCCTGAAGTCTTTCGTTGGCATAGGTGATCGCAAGTCGGGGGGGTGCGGGCCCCATAGGGCGTTCATTCTACCACCCGCCTTCTACCATCTGCTTTCAATGATGAGCTGTCAGCAGCGCGCTTTCGTAGAGAAAAATGACAACCCTCAACGGCGGGAACCGGCAAAATCTCGGACCAATGCGGCGATCTCATCCGCGGCCGTATCCAATGCGAAATGACCGCCGTCGAGAACGTGAACTTGAGCGTTCGGCACATCCCGACGATAGGCTTCCGGTTCCGAGAGGTCGAACGAGAGATCATACTTACCCCAGACCACCAGCAGGCGCGGCTGCTTCTCGCGCATCCATGCCTGCCACTTCGGGTAGGCCTCGACGTTTGTTCTGTAGTTGTAGAACAGGTCGCTTTGAATATCGGCCTGTGCGGGCTGGCTGAGAAAGGCAAATTCATCGGTCCATAGATCCGGGTCGTAGCGTTCCACGTTGGGGTCGTTTCCGAGATGGCGCGTCCGCGTCGCTGGCAGCGACAGAAGGTTGGCGCGAAGCGCGCTTTCGTTCGCCGCGCGATCGGCCCAAAAGGCGCGCCGTGTCTTCCAATTCACCCCCAGGCCTTCGTTGTGCGCCACAGCGTCCTGCACGATAAGGGCCTCGATCCGGTCCGGATGTGCCAACGCCATCCGAAAACCTACGGGACCGCCGTAATCCTGCATGTAAAGCGTATAGCGCGCGAGCTCGAGGGCTTCGGTGAAATGATTCATGATCTCGCCGTAGTGATCGAACGTATACGCGAACTTTTTCGGATCCGGCCAGTCGCTGTGTCCGAAGCCCGGGTAATCGGGCGCGACCAGGTGGAAGCGATCGGAGAGACGGCTTAGCAGCGGCTCGAACATTCGCGACGAAGACGGCAACCCGTGGAGCAAGAGAATCGTTGGCGCATCCTTCGGGCCGGCCTCTCGGTAGAAAATGGATAGCCCCTCAATCTGTATCGTGCGATAAAAAGTCGGATACCTCATGGAACGTTCCTTTTCTTGGACCGCATCGCGGCGGCAATCTTATCGCGCCGGTCGAGCTGCGCTCGATCCCACTTCGCCAAGTCAGCCGCCACCGAATATGTGTCCTCGAGAAACTCAAGAACCGTATCGGCAGGGTCTTCGGATTCTCTCGCGTCTGAGTAGTCCAGAATAAACTCGCCCATCTTCGCGTTAAACGCACCCCTGCCCTGAAGCACCGCGTTTTGAAGCCCATCGGGGACGGGAGCGGCATAGGCATAGAATGCTGCTCGCCCGTAGCCGCCGTTGCCGGGCCAAAAGCCTGCACTGATGACTTCATGGGAGTACGCTTCGGCCTGAATCGAATCGGCCCCTGGCCGCGCCGGCGCTCTCTTGCCGTTGAATCGGGTCACCGCAAGATCGAACGACCCCCAGAAGAAGTGAACCGGGCTGATCTTGCCATAGAAGTTCGTAGAGAAGCGCTTCAAAAGCGTGTCGGCGATCCTGAGCGCCTGCCAGAAACGCGAAACAGCATCACCGTCGTAGCTGCAATGGACCGAATCGACATCGCACCGGATGGGATTTGCGACCTCCACCGGCATCGGGTCGATATTCGTGGATACCCCGAGAGAGGCCAGAGTATTGATGAACTCCTCAAAGAAGTGAGCGACGGACAAGGGCCGTAGCGGGATCCTGCGGATCTCGCCCCGGTTGGTTCGACAGACTAATTCGTGAGACACAAAATCGAATTCGATGTCGAGCAGCATGCCGCGATCGGCAGGCATTGCCGATGTCGTCAATCCGCGAGCCGTGAGATAGAACGGGACATTCCACCAGTGATTTTGTATCGGGGTAAGTCCCAAACGCGTCTTGCCGACAATCTGCGTGTACATGTGCAGCGTGTCAGCGGTGTCCTTCCACTGTTCCCACTCGAGTGAGGGCCACTCGCCAAGGTCGGGTAAAGGAGGTTGCATGTTGACTTCTCCCTCTGAATTAGAAAGCCAAGGCCCTCATCATAACTCCGCGAAATGGAGTCCCTTCATGCCGTGCGTGCATCGCCCGCTCGCGCTTGTCGGGTTCGCGCATCGAGGGGCGAAAGCCCGAATCACCGGTGCAGGTGTGATCGCCAATTGGCCGGCACTCTGCCTTTCGGTCCGGGGAGCCGGTTGACTTGTCGGGTGCGCGTGCGGAGGGGCTAAATCCACACCGGCAATCATCCGCTGCTTTTCGTAGTCGAAAAACCAGTCCTCACCAGGCTCGAAACTCATGACGACCGAGTGACCTGTGGCGGCGGCGTGTTGGGAGGCGTGCTGGCTGGGAGAACTATCGCAGCATCCGATATGCCCGCACTC
>Ga0181537_10000467_pt1 | contig 37975 bp, 28 predicted proteins | sample PEATcosm2014_Bin_39_FD_119765 | JGI IMG/M metagenome (GOLD analysis project Ga0181537, IMG submission 119765) | Peatland microbial communities from MTU Mesocosm Facility, Houghton, MI, USA - PEATcosm2014_Bin23_10_metaG | ecosystem: Environmental > Terrestrial > Soil > Wetlands > Peat | place... | reverse complement strand
CGCTGTGTCAGGTGTGTTCGTCAGCTTCGGGTCTCTGCTCATCTTTACCTTCGGCATCTTTCTGAGCCAGTGGACGAAAGAATTTGGCTGGTCGCGCGGCGAAGCTTCGCTGGCATTTACGGTAGCCGCGTTGACGGTTGCGGTCTTCTCGCCTGCGATGGGGCGGCTCATGGACCGGCGTGGTGCGCGGGTGGTGATCCTGCCGTGCATGGCGGTGTACGGGCTCGCCTTTGCCTCGCTGGGATTCCTCACGCCGCATCTATGGCAGCTCTACGCCATGTTTTTCTTGCTGGGAGCGGTGGGAAATGGGACATCGCAGTTCGGCTATTCGCGGGTGATCGCCGCGTGGTTCGACAAACGGCGTGGTTTCGCGCTGGCAACCGTGATGGCCGGCGTGGGCACGGGCGCGATTGTGTTCCCGTGGCTGGCCGAACGGCTCATTGAGGGAATGGGATGGCGGGCCGCATACTTCGTGCTGGGCGCTGTCGTGCTCCTGTTCGGCATTCCGTTGACGGCCTGGTTTGTGCGGGAGCCGGCGAAAACCGTGACCGTCAACCACAGGTCCAACCACAGCCTAAGGTCTGTGCCACCAAGCCAGGGCTCGCTGGAAGATGGCGTCGTGCCTCTCGATGAAGCGCCCCATGAGGGGATGAGCACACGGGAAGCCATGCTGAGCTATCCGTTTCTGGCGATCTTGACGGCGATCGTCCTGATTTCGTTAAGCACCAACGGGGTGATCGGGCATCTGGCGCCGCTACTGACCGATCGCGGGTTCTCGTCGCAGCAAGCCGCCCTGGTGATGTCGCTGCTGGGCGCGGCGACTCTGGCGAGCCGTCTTGGAACCGGGTACCTGCTGGACGTGCTATTTGCCCCCAGAGTTGCCGCAAGCGTGTTCGCGTTCAGCGCGGCCGGGATGTGGCTGGTGATGGGTGCGCAGCAATTCTGGGTGGCATGTCTGGCGGCCATCGCGATTGGCGCCGGCATTGGAGCGGAGGCCGACGTTGTGCCTTACCTACTGAGCCGCTATTTCGGCCTTCGGACCTTCAGCGAGCTCTACGGCTATACCTGGTCGGTGTACGCGGTGGCCGGCGCTATGGGGCCGCTGGTGATGGGCCGCGTTTTTGATCAATTGCATTCCTACCGCACGGTGCTGCTGGTTTTTGGCGGCCTCATGTCGCTCGCAGCTTTGCTGTTTTGTTTCATGCCTCACTACGGCCGAGTCCCCGCCACGGCGGAGGCGACTTCAGGAAATTGAAGGCCTTTTACAGGCCCTCCGGCAATGAGTGAAACCTGCCTCGTTTGGAACACACGGGCTTACTCGCCGGTGGTCTTCTTCCGGCTGAAGTTTCCACATTCGACCCCCTGAAGCGAGCCGGGCAAAGCGCGATCAATCGCAGCTAGAATCTGCGGAACGTGGTTCTTGATGATGGGCCAGTTATTGGCTGAGAGAGCCACGATCGCCAGTCGCCGCCGAGTAAGGTTCTGCTCATAGACAAGGCTTTGGTCGCCGGTAACAAAGACGTCAACGTTGTCGTCTTCCGCCGCGAGCAGCAGTTCGCCGTTCTTCAGCTCACCCCAGCCCATGTACGAAGCGGTGACGACGTCATGCCTGCCGAATGCACCGAGGCTCGGTCTTAACTTGTGCGGTAAATTGTGATCGAGCAAAACCCTCACAGCTTGCGCTGCCCGCGTTGCGAGCGGGCAAACGAGATGAGTCGCAGTATCGCAGCAGTCGACAGATCCGGGTAGTTCTCCTGGATTTCCTCCACTGGAGAACCAAGCTCGGCGTCCTGAACAATAGTGTCCGCGAGAATGCGAGTTCCGCGCACAATGGGACGGCCAGATACTTTGCCCGGTACACGTTCAACCAGCTCGCAGCCCGTCCAGTCGATATAGCTTGCCGTACCGCTTGTATCAAGGCTGCTCATGTCCTCGGCTCTCCTTTCTTCCATCGTAAGCGTTTTGGCGCAGAATCGGGTACTGGGCTTCCGACTGACAGCGGCTGCGCACGCTAGCGATGAGGTGTTATCCCATCGTCCGCTTGCGAACACCGCCCGGTTGAGGGGGGACGCTGCTGGCCATCGGGTCCTTCCGTGTTCGAGATGAATCAGCAACTTAGGTCGCCTCTCGGGTGGCCAATAAAATGCTAACTCCAGGTCAAGTCGTCCGTAACAATAATTCACCATGAACACCTTGATCCAGGACCTACGCTACTGCCTCCGTCAATTGGCGAAGACTCCCGGCTTCACGCTTACAGCCATCCTCTCGTTGACCCTGGGCATCGGCGCCACCACCGCTGTCTTCAGCGTCATCTACGCGGTCATCATGAACCCGTACCCTTACGCAGCCTCCGATCGCATGATTCACATGCGCCTTTTCGATTCCGCGGGTCATGAGAACGGCTTCGGGCTCACCGCCGGCCAGTGGAAGGAAATCAGGAAATCGCCCGTCGTCGAGGACGCCTTTGCCGAAGATGGCTGGAATCTTACCGTGACTGGGCGAGATTTGCCGGAAGACATCAATGCCACCTACTTCACCTCTAATGCCTTCAACTTCATGGGTGTGCCCCCCGCCCTTGGCCGAGGCCTGCTTCCATCCGACGCTATAGACGGCCAGGACCCCCAGCCCGTCGTCGTGCTCGGTTACAAATTCTGGCAGCGTCACTTCGGCGCGGATTCCAAAGTGGTGGGCCAAACCATACAGCTCGTCCGCAAGACTTACACCATCGTCGGCGTGGCGGGCCCCCGGTTCACCTGGGAAGACGCTGACGTCTACCTTCCGCTAAAGGTCACCGAGGACCAAACGCACAGCTACTATGTCGGCGTTCGGCTGAAGCCGGGAGTCACCCACGAAGCGGCCAACGGCGCCCTGCAGCCTTTGATCGAACAATTCGCCAGGCAGACGCCGAAACACTTTCCACAGGGCCGCTACAAGGTTCACGTCGTCGGACTGAATGAAGACTTCGTGAAGCGATTGGGCGGCACGCTCGCTCTGCTCTTCAGCGCCGTCGCCTTTCTCCTGTTAATCGGATGCGGCAACGTGTCAATTCTTCTGCTGGCGAGAGGCGCCGGACGGCAGCATGAGTTTGCCGTTCGCGCCGCCATCGGCGCAGGCCGCCGCCGGCTCGTTCGACAGTTGCTCACCGAAGCGCTGCTGCTCTCCCTCGCTGGAGCCGGCCTCGGCGTGCTGCTCGCCTACCGCGCCATCGGCGTTATCGTCGCTTTGCTCCCGAAATACTCGTTCCCGCACGAGGCGGCGATTGAGCTGAATATCCCGGTGCTCGTCTTCAGCGTGAGTCTGGCGCTGGTCACCGGAGTGCTCTTCGGTCTCTGGCCCGCGCTGCAGCTCTCGCGGCCCGACGTAAGCCAGGTGATGCAATCCAGCACGCGCCGCATCATCGGCGGCACACGGAGCCGCGCCATGAATACCATCCTCATCGCCGGCCAGATCGCGCTCACGCTGGTCATGCTGGCCGGCGCCGGAGCCGCAATGCAAGGCTTCCTCGGCCTGCTGCACACTTCGTTGGGTTACGACCCGCACAATCTCATGTCGGTCGGCATCCCCGTGCACGACGGCACCTATCCCACATGGGAGGCTCGCTCGGCTTACTTCGAACAGATCCGCAACAGGGTGGCCGCGGTCCCCGGCGTGAGCATGGCCGCCATCTCCACCAACGCCACGCCGCCTTCAAACGGTTGGAACACCGGCATAGAAATTCTCGGCAAGCCCCCACAGGACTCGCAGAAAGTTCGCGTCAACTTCGTAAGTCCGGGATACTTTCCGATCCTTCGCATCCCTCTTACCCAGGGCCGCCTCTGGGACGAAACAGAAAACCATAACGCCGCGCATCTTGCCGTGATCAACGCGACGATGGCACGTCTCTACTTCCCGAAGGGCGACGCCATCGGTCACGCGCTGAAGATCCCCGATATGAAGGACGAACCGCCGTTCAACGTCGGCGCTTTAGGCGCTGACCCTTGGCTTCGGATCGTTGGTGTGGTGGCTGATAAGCGCAATGACGGCCTCCGCAACGCCATCCTCCCCGAAGTTTTCATTCCGTATACCATCACAATGCGTATGTGGACGCAGATACTGGTTCGCTCTGAGACATCGCCCCTAACTCTGCTGCACGCCATCGGGAAGGAAGTCAACTCCATCAATGCCGACCAACAGATCTCGGGCGACGTGCAGGATCTGGAGCACTGGATTCAAGGTCAGCCGGAGTGGGAGCAGGAACATCTGGTGGCCTGGCTCTTTGGCGCCTTCGCCGTTCTGGCGCTGGCTCTCGCGGCCACCGGCCTCTACAGCGTTGTCTCGTTCTCCGTAGAGCAGCGGACCAACGAGTTCGGCATCCGAATGGCGCTGGGCGCGAGCCGCTGGGACGTCCTGAGGCTTGTCTTCTCCTCAATGGCCGTGAGTGTGGGTGGCGGGTTGCTGGCCGGCATCTTGCTAAGCGTGGCCCTAAGCAACGCTCTGGCCCACTGGGCCGAAGGGAGCTCACGCGACGTGCTCGTGCTGCTGGGTGCGACAGTGGTGCTCGGCGCTGTGGCGATATTCGCATGTGCCGGGCCCGCGCGAAGAGCGTCGGGAGCGGATCCCATGACTGCGTTGCGGTACGAGTAGACCGAACGGACGGGAGTGACAGCGCCGGTTCCTTCGCACCCGCAATTCAGGCTAACGATACGGAAACGTGGCCCGCTGAAAGAGGAGCCGTTTCCCTTGTGGCTGTCAACAGGGAGTCCGCTTGCTTACGCGCGCGGTTCAGTGATGTCGCGTGGTCCTAACAGTTATTCGATTTTGAATTGGTTCGGCGTACCTTTGATATGTGCCTGTCGATAAGTTGCTAGGGGGCGTCTCCCGCTTTCAGAAAGACGTTTATCCGGAACATCAAAAGCTTTTTGAACGGCTCGCCCTGGGCCAGCGCCCCGAGGCGCTATTCATCACGTGCGCCGATTCCCGAATTGACCCTTGCCTGATCACCCAGACCAAACCAGGCGAGCTCTTCATCTGCCGCGTGATTGGTAATGTTGTCCCGCCGTACCCTGAGGCGATCGGTGGTGTTTCGGCCACCATCGAATACGCTGTCGGCGTGCTTCGGGTGCCGGAGGTCGTGGTCTGCGGCCACACTGATTGTGGAGTCATGAGAGGCGCGCTGCATCCCGAGGCCCTGGAAGCTTACCCCAACGTGACGGCTTGGCTGCGCTACGCGAAAGTGGGACACCGCGAACGAAACCCGAGCCCCGAATTTCTTCTCGCCCTGACTGAAAACAATGTCCTCGCGCAACTGAAGAACCTCCGCTCCCATCCCACGGTTGCGGCTCGACTGGAACAGGGCGATCTTGCCGTGCAGGGTTGGGTCTATCACATAGGTTCCGGCACGGTGACGGTTTATAACGAAACAAGCTATCGGTTCGAGAGCGCCACATCGGTGTGAACCTTCCAGGCAATTTCGAAAGCCGTTTCCCCAGCGTCGAGCCTCTTAGGGTTAGACTTGTGGAAAGCGATGCCGGCGATCCGTAACTGTTCGTGTGCGGCCGTGAGCCATTCGATTCAGAGGGGGTTCTGCTTGTGATTCAGCTCAAAGTAAACGGAGTGACCCGAACCTTCGACGGCGATCCGGAGATGCCGCTGCTGTGGTATCTGCGCGACGTGCTCCACCTGACCGGAACGAAATTCGGATGCGCAATGGGCGTTTGCGGCTCCTGCACCGTACACGTCGATGGACACGCCCAGCGGTCGTGTGTGTGGCCGGTGAAGGGAGCGGCGGGAAAGGCCGTGACCACCATCGAAGGCTTGAGCGAGCACGGCGACCATGCGGTGCAGGCGGCCTGGAAACAGGCCAACGTGCCGCAGTGCGGGTACTGCCAGGCGGGCCAGATCATGCAGGCCGCCGCACTGCTTGCCGAGAAGAGGAAGCCGACGGACGCTGAGATCGACGCGGCGATGGAAGGCAATATCTGCCGCTGCGGAACGTATCAACGGATTCGACAAGCCATCCACATCGCCGCGGGGGTGAAAGCATGAACCGCATAGAGCTGGTTAGCCGGCGAGGCTTCCTGAATCAGGCGTTCACGGCGGGAGCTTTGATCCTGGGCACGCGGATTTTGCCCGCCAGCGCGCTGGCGAATGGCCCCAGGACGATGGAGGGCGCCGTGGAGAGCGCGGCGTGGCGGCCGGATCTGTTTCTGGGCCTGGAGACCGATGGCACGGTGAGGATTCTGGCCCACCGTTCCGAGATGGGCACGGGCATCAAAACCTCGCTGCCGATGGTGCTGGCAGATGAGCTCGAAGCCGATTGGTCGCGCGTCAAGGTAGAACAGGCGCTCGGCGACAAGCGGCTGGGCGATCAGGACACTGACGGCTCGCATTCGATCACCGATTACTACGAGGCGATGCGACAGATCGGCGCGACGGCCAGACTCATGCTCGAGCGTGCGGCAGCCGCGCAATGGGGCGTGCCGGAAGCAGAGTGCCGGGCGCAGAACCATGTGGTTTCGCATGCTGGGAGCGGGCGCAAAATCTCGTACGGCGAACTGGTAGCGCCGGCTGCGAAACAGCCGGTGCCGAAGAAGGAAGAGGTGAAGCTGAAAACCGCTGCGGAATTCCGCTACATCGGCAAGGGCGTGCCGATTGTGGATCTTCACGACATCGTGACGGGGCACGCGGTTTATGGCATGGATATCGCGCTGCCGGGGATGTTGTACGCCTCGGTGGAGAGGCCGCCGGTATTGGGCGGGAGAGTACGCTCATTCGACGATTCAGAAGCGAAGAAAGTGGCGGGCGTGCGGGGCGTTTATACGGTGCCGGGGTTTACGCCTCCCTGGGGATTCCAGCCGCTCGGCGGAGTGGCCGTGCTTGCCGACAACACCTGGGCCGCGCTGCAGGGGCGCAAGAAGCTGAAAGTGGAATGGGAAGACGGCCCGAACGCGGTGTTCGATTCGGACAACTACAAGCGGCAGATGATCGAAACATCGAAGAAGCCGCAGCGCGTAGCCCGTAGCATCGGCGATGTGGATGCCGAGTTTGCCAAAGCCGGCGGCAGGGTGATCGAGAGCCAATACTACACGCCCTTGCTGGCGCACACGCCCATGGAGCCGCCGGTGGCGACCGCGCATTACGAGAACGGCAAGGTGCAGGTATGGAGCGGCACCCAGAATCCGCAGGAAGTGCAGAGCTCAGTAGCAAAGTACCTGGGAATCAAGCCGGAAGATGTAACTACGCATGTCGTGCTGCTGGGCGGAGGATTTGGACGGCGGTCGAAGCCCGACTATGAGACCGAAGCGGCGTATCTGTCGAAGCAGTCGGCGAAACCGGTGAAGGTGGTGTGGAGCAGAGAGGACGATGTTCATTTCGACTTCTTCCACGCAACCTCGGCTATGTATTTCAAGGCCAAGCTGGATGATGCGGGAAAGCCCGCGGCGTGGCTGCAGCGAACGGTGTTTCCGCCGATCGGGTCGATGGGCGACGTTAATGCCGAATACGGGACGGGTGAGCTGAATCTAGGCTGGCTGGACGTGCCTTTTGCCTTGCCCAACCACCGCGCGGAGAACGGGCCGGCCAAGGCGCACGTGCGCATCGGGTGGCTGCGGTCAGTGGCGAATATCTACCACGCTTACGGCGTTCAGGCCTTCATTGACGAACTGGCTCACGCCGCTGGCCGCGACCCTATCGATTATTGGCTCGAGCAATTGGGGCCAGACCGTCAGATCGATTTCGGAGCCGAGCATACGAAATACGGCAACTACGGGAAAGCATTGAAGGCTTATCCGGTGGATACCGCGCGGCTGCGGAAAGTGGCCGAAGCGGTGCGCGAGCGCTCCAGCTACGACGAGCGCAAGAAACAACTTGCCAAGGGGAGCGGGCTGGGCTTCGCCGCGCATCGCAGCTTCCTTACTTACGTGGCGACTGTGGTGGAAGTGCACGTGGATTCGCAGGGCAAGCTGACGATTCCGCGGATCGACCTGGCTGTGGACTGCGGACAGGCGATTCACCCCGATCGCGTGATATCGCAGTTCGAGGGCGCGGCGGTATTCGGAGTGAGCGTCGCGCTGCTGGGGGAAATCACCGCTGCCGACGGGCGCATCCAACAATCGAACTTTCACAACTACAAGGTGGCGCGCATCAACGAAGCGCCAAAAGAGACGCGCGTTCACCTGGTATTGAGCGGCGACAATCCCACCGGCGTCGGTGAGCCTGGTGTGCCGCCCATCGCGCCAGCGATTGCAAATGCAATCTTTGTGGCCACCGGCAAACGGATAAGGGAGCTGCCGATTTCGAAGACGAAGTTGGTGTAGGGCTGAGGAGTTCGCTTGGTCTGGCATTCGGCACTCGTTGGTTGATCGCGAGAGGCAAACCGCACGCTGTCAACAGGGTGGAAACCGAAACTGTCGCCGTTCATTGGCCGCCGACTTCGGGGAGAGTTTCTGGACTTAGTCACCGCCTTCGGAGGGTCTTAGGGCCATTTTCAAGAAGGACTGCAACTTATTGATTAAGAAGATACCTGCCTCCCACATGATGATGTTTTGATGACATCTTGACAATGAACTGCCGTTGATATCCACCAAAAATAGAGTACCCTGGAAGTGAAGTATTTCAGGAGTGGAGATTGACTGTATGAGAATTCAACTGGATATACCCACCGGTAAAGACGAGCGAATCAAGCAGTGGATGAAGGAAGCCGGGTTCAAGACCTATAGTGAACTGTTCAACAATACTATGAGCGTCTTTACCTGGGTCGCTAATGAAGTAAAGCACGGCCGGATTGTTATTTCGCAGGACCCAAGCGGCCAAACGCTTGAAAAGCAATTCTCGATGCCATTCATGGATGTGCTGGCGCCGATGCAGCCGGCCAATCAGTCGCCAGCGCAAAAGAGTCTGGCTGCTAGTAGCTGATTAACTCTTTGTGGGGCGGTGAAGCCAATAGCCCACGACCAGACCGATAACACCCGTGGCCCACTTCGCAGTCTCGGGCGGGTATCGTTCAGACAGAAGAACGTAAAGAGCCGCAACCAGCACTACGCCGCTGAAAACGGCTGCCACCCAGAAATGGTGCTTTACCTCTGTGGACCATTGTTCCGGTTCCACCCTGTCTTTCAGTTGGCGAGAAGGCATTCAAGCTCTGGGACTGCCATCAGTGTACATGCCCGCACCGCGACCTTAACAAGCCTGGCTCCCTAGTCCCTAATCTGCGGAACAACTGCTATCCCGCGGACATTCCCTAATTCCTGACTTCCCCTCTCACCGGGACGCCCACCGGCTCGTTGGACAGATGCATGGATGCCCAGGTCAGGTACTGCGTCCAATCGTATTCGGTGATGGCGTGTTTGCCGCGGCGCAGGTGATATCCGATGGTTGAAAAAACGGGCCGCTCGATCGGCGGCATTTCCTTCACGGCCAGGCCATCTCCTCCGAACAGGCGATAGACCGGATCGGCTCCCAGGGCGCCGAGGAATTCGCCTTTCGGATCGGCCCACAAATCCTCTGAGGCGCTGGCGACATACAGCGGGCGTGGGGCGATAAGCGACAACAGCTCGTTGGAATCGACGGGAAGATCTTCTTCCCTGTCGTTGTACTTGCGGTAATTACGCGCGTACCAGTGAGGGAACGCGGTGTTGAGGTGAGTCGTCCGCTCACCGAACTTGCGCCGCGCAATAGCCGCGCCGCCTTCGCCCGAGTCATTGGAAATCACAGCGGCAAAACGCGCGTCCTGGGCGCCCGCCCACAAGGCAGCTTTGCCGAGGCGCGAATGGCCGATGACGATCATGCGGTATTTGTCGATGCCGGAGTCGGTTTCCAGGTAATCGGCAATGCGGCTCAATCCCCAAGCCCAGGCCGCAATGGTACCCCACTCGTCGGGCGCCCGCGCGTCGTCCGTTGCGGCGGAGCCGGGTTTGACGAAGAGGGCAAAAACACCTTCTTTCTCGTTGTTCGGATGATCCGGCGCAATATCGCCATCGTAGACCGTCGCGACAGCATAGCCGCGCGAGACGATCAACGGCACGGGCCACGCGGATGACTCAGAGCCGCGCGAAGCCTCGGTGCTCCGGTGATTCACAACTCCAGGGCCGCTATCGACCCACGCGGTGGAAAGCAGAATGGCGGGGTCGGGCTGGACCGTCTGATTGCCGTGGAAGTTGAGTCCCACAAAAACCGGCGCGCGGCCCTCAGCGTTGGCAGGCACATACAGCAGAATCGTCATCGACGCGGGATTGGCGCGGCTGAACTGCACTTTCACCTGCTTGCGGCGGGCAGTGCCGTTGAGGGCGAAATCGTCGGAAATCAGCGTGTAAACCGGGTCTGCGGGCGGCGCGGGGCTGCGCCCGTAAACGTTAGCCTCGAAGATCTTGATCAGCTCAGGCCGGCGCTTTTCGAGCCAAATTCGCGAGGTGGCGACGCGCCGGCCGTTTTCGAGCAGCAACGGGTCAGGCAGGCTATAAGGGGGGACTTTACTTTCGTCGTAGTTTGCGTCCGGAGGCTGTGCGGCCATAGACGCCACTATAGACACAACCACGGCGACCAAAAGAACGGGAACAGACTTGCCCCGGTTTACCTTCCCGATGCGTCGTCTCCGCAGGGCTTCGCGTACCATCGTTGAGCCAGCTCATTCAAACTATGCAGCACAACGGTCAGTTCGCGCAACCGGTCAGTTGGCTCGTAAGTCACCTGAGGGGGCGCCGATGGCGTATAGCGGCGAGTGACAAACCCCTCACGCTCCAACAAACGCAGCCGTTCGGTCAACACTTTTGAAGAAATGCCGGTGATACGGCGGCGCAACTCGCCAAAACGGAGTGCACCATCCGTTAACAGCGTCCAAGTCAGAAACAGCGTCCAGGGGCCGGCCAGGGTCGTCAGCAGCCTCTGCATCGCGCACGAAGACAGGCTCTCGAACGTGCCGATCGGCGATTTCCCGACCCTCATCGAATCCTCCAGGCGACCTACCATTTCGGCCACCGGAGATGCTTGGCTTGAAAGTAATGCTTGCGGTGTCGAGGTTATACCCATTCCCTCACCTCGTGATTCTGACAGCATTGTAGGCCTTTAATCTGAGAGAAAGTATCTTATAATTCTATTGTTTCTCCGAAGTAACCACCCCTGGCCAGGGATTTTGCAAGTTTGCCGGCCGCCGAGGGCGGTGGCTCAGCCACAGGCCGCGTCCCGTCGACGAAGGCCAACCGAGCTATAGCCGCGGTGCAAGGCGCCGACCGCACTGAACCGCGCGCGTCCGCAAGCGGACAGAAGTTGTACGCAAACTTCCGCAACCCGGCATTAGCTGCCGACGAGTGCCTGATCGAGATCGGCGATGACGTCTTCGACGGCTTCGATTCCGGTGGAAATGCGCACCAGGTTGTCTCGAATGCCAACCCGCTCGCGCATTTTCGGAGAAACATCCCGGTGCGAGGACATCACAGGAAACAGGATCAGGGTGTGGACATCGCCCAGCGAGGTGCCAGGGACTATCATCTTGAGCCGGTTCATAAAGCCCATGACGGTGGCCCGGTCCAGATTCTTGATCTCGAAGCTCACGATGCCGCCAAAAAGGCCGGGAGAGAAGAGGCGGCGAATTACAGCAGCATCCGGGTGGTTGGGGTCGGCGGGATAGTAGACGCGGTCGACAGCGGGGTGTGTGCTCAACCACGAAGCCAGTTTGCAGGCGTTCGCGCATTGGCGCTCGAAGCGGACGGCGAGCGTCTTGATGCCGCGCATCGTCAGATAGGCCTCGAACGGTCCTAGCACGGGGCCAACGATGCGCGAAATGGTGCGCACGGTCTCATGGTGAGCTTCATCGCTGATGACGATTCCGCCGAGCACATCACCATGGCCGGCGAGATACTTGGTCGCGCTATGGACCACGATGTTGGCGCCCAGGTCCAGCGGCCGCAGCAGCATGGGGGTGGCGAAGGTGCTGTCGACAACGAAGCACGAGCCGGCGGCGCGGGCAAAACCGGCGATTCTATCGATCTCGCCGACGCGAAGCAGCGGATTGGAAATGCTCTCCATGAAGACGACGCCGGGCTTTTCGGCGGCAATGGCCCGCTCGACGGCGGGGAGATCGCTGGTGTCGATGTACCGGGTCTCGACGCCGAGGGGAGCGAGAACCTGATCGAGCATCTTGATGGTGGCGCCATAGATGGAATATGAGGCCAGCACCGTTTTGGGCCGGTCGAGCAACGCGGTCTGGAACGCGATTTGCAGAGCCGCCATGCCGGAAGCGCAGGCCAGCGAGCCATGGCCGTGCTCGATAACCGTGGCGAGCTCTTCGAGCGCCTCGTTGGTGGGGTTGCTGTAACGGGCGTAGCTCAGCCCTTCCTGTTCGTGGCCGAAGATGCGGTCGAGCGTCTCCGCGTCTTCGTGAAAGAAAGTGGTGCCGAGCGAAATGGGAGTGGTGGCGGGGACCGCGGCGGGGAAGTTGCGCTTGCGGTCGCCGGCGTGAACGACTTGCGATTCAAATTTCATTTGCGTTTCCATCGGACACCGTCTTTGGTGTCCTCAATGAGGATTCCGGTTTGGAGCAACTGGTTTCGGATCTCGTCGGCGCGGGCAAAGTTGCGCGCCTTCTTTGCCGCGGTTCGTTCGGCGACAAGCAGGTTGATTTGTTCGTCCGCCGGGCCGGCCGAGGCGCTTACCGGGAGCATGTCCAAACGGACCCCGGGAACTTTGTCGTTGGTCCTGAGGACGTCAAAGACGCGGTCAAACGCGCTGAGGACAGCGGCGGCATCGCTTCGGTTGCCCTCGGGAAAACCATCCTGATCGAGCACCGAATTGGTTTCGCGGATGTATTCAAAGATTGCGGCCAGCGCCTCGGCCGTATTGAGGTCGTCGTCGAGGCTCTGTTCGAATTGCTCGATGGCGTGCCGGGCCCTCGCGGCAAGCTCGACGTTGTGGCCCGCGGGAAGCCTGGCGCCGGAGAGGCGCTGCTCGAAGTTGCGGAGGCGCTCAATGGCGGTCGATGCGGCGCGCAGCCCATCGAAGGTGAAGTTCAGCTTTTTGCGATAGGGGACTGACGCGAGCAAGTATCGGATGGCTTCAGGCTGGTATCCCTGTTCGAGTAAATCGCGCAGGGTATAGAAATTGCCGAGCGATTTGGACATCTTCTGGGATTCGATCAGCAAGTGCTCGGAGTGCAGCCAGAAACGTGAGAACGGCCGGCCGGTGAGCGATTCGGACTGGGCGATCTCGTTTTCATGGTGCGGAAAGACGAGGTCGACGCCACCGGCGTGGATGTCGAGTGTTTCGCCGAGATACTCCATCGCCATCACGGAGCATTCGATGTGCCAGCCGGGCCGGCCGTCTCCAATAGGCGAAGACCAGAATGGCTCGTCATCTTTGCGCGACTTCCAAAGGACAAAGTCGCGGGCATCGGCTTTTTCATACTCGTCGACGTCGACGCGGGCGCCGGCGAGGATGCCTTCAAAGTTGTTGTGCGAGAGCTTGCCGTACTCGGGGAACGTCGCGATACGGAAGTAGGTTGCGCCGTCGCTCGCGTAAGTGTGGCCTTTCGCCGTGAGTTGCTCAATGGCGCCGACCATTTCCGGAATGTGTTCGGTGGCCTTGGCGATCCGTTCAGGGCGCTCGAGCCGCAGGATGGCGCAATCGTCGAAGAACGCCTGCTCGAAAGGGGCGGTATATTCGGCCAGAGTCTTGTGGGCTCGCCCGGCGGCGGCAATGATCTTGTCCTCGACGTCGGTGATGTTCATCACGTGATCCAACTGAAAGCCGCGGTATTTCAGCCAGCGGCGGAGGACGTCCTGGAACGTGAACGTGCGCAAGTTGCCGATGTGCACGAAGTTGTAGACAGTGGGTCCGCAGGTATACATGCGGACGGTATTGTCACGCAAAACCGAGAAGTCTTCGGTCTGCTGCGTGAGTGTGTTGTGGAAGCGCAGTGACATCGGGGAGGGTAATTCTCAATCGTAACAATCCGGCGGGAGTGAGCCGAGGCAGGCGGAAGGATATGGCGGCGGCGAGTGTCCCCGCCGGCCGGTCTGTTGGTATAATACCAACAGGTGAAAGATGCACCGCTGACCAAAGACCGGGCTAAAGCAAAGCTGAACGGATGCCTTGAGGACGGCACCGTCACCTACTCGCAGCATTTCCGGGATGAACTCGCCAATGACGACCTGACTACCGGGGACATTCTTACCGTGTGTAAATCTGGCGTCATCGTTATGGCGCCGGAAAAGGATATCAAGACCGGCCAATGGAAGTATCGGATTGAAGGTATCACCGTAGATGGCCGTAAAATAGCGGTGGTGTTTACGTTCCGGGCTGACATGGCAGCATTCATCACCGTCTTCGAGAGGACTTCATGAGCAGAGCGAAAATGCGCGAATGCACAAACTGCGGACAGAAGGTCACCCCTGAGCGTCGCAACTATAGGTACACCGAAAGCGGTCTTTCGAACGTCGTTCTCCAAGGGGTCGAAGTCGCAGATTGCTCGAATTGCGGGAACTCGGACGTAATCATTCCCCGGATGGCTAAGATTCACCGTGAAATCGCGAAAGCGCTAGTGAGAAGTCCCGCCCGGCTAACGGGCGAGCAACTCCGGTTCCTGCGAAAGCACCTCGGCCTGAGCGGAGATCAGCTCGGAAGTTACCTTCACACCGACAGAACCAAGATCTCGAAATGGGAGCGAGGTGAAGATCCGATTGGACCTGCTACCGACAGGCTTGTCCGGCTAGTTTCGACGGCGCTGGACAGTGAAATGCGCCCTGAAATTTCGGCAGTGGCGGAGCATCTTCCGCGAATCTCCGACGAGTCTAGGAAGGCCTGGGAATTGCATGTCGACGTCGTGACTCTGCGAACGACATTTCTATCTGTCTCGCGGGCCGCATAGCCCACCCGCTTTACCCGGTGTACGCCATTTTCGGAATCGGAAGCATGCCGGATCGGGCCACATGGGATCTTTTATATCCGCAATTTGGCGTCGAGCGGGCTTCTCGTGAAACCGGCGAGGTTACAATTTTGTTTAGAAGCATTTGACAAGAGAGATCTTACTCATCGAGGACCATCCAGCCGACGTACGGCTGATGCGGGAAGCGCTGAGGAGTTTCCCCGCCGTTCCCTCCCTGAAAGTCGTTTCCGACGGCGGGGAGGCTCTGCGCTATCTGCGGCGGGAGGCCGAGCACGCCGACGCCCGGCGGCCCTCGCTGATCTTCATGGATCTCAATCTGCCCAAACTGGACTCCAGAGAAGTGCTGCGCCAACTGAAGGGCGATCCCAGCCTGAGGACGATACCCGTCGCGGTTCTCACGTCGTCGGACGCAGACCGGGACGTTCGCGAGGTTTACGAAATGCACGCCAACTGCTACTTGCGCAAACCTGTGGATCTGGACGATTACCTAGGAGTCGTTCGGCAGACAATCCATTTCTGGTTCGAGGTGGCGCAAGTCCCGGGGGAATAGCCTAGGTGCACCGTTCGGGGGCTCGGTATCTCTAACGCAGGATTCCACACGGCTCACGCCGTTGACTAAGGTCTTTCGCCCTCCGGACTTGGCAAATGCAGAACCCACGCCCAAGCGATGAGCGCCGGCCACATGAGCGCACGATCTGTTAGAATTCAGGGCGCATGAGTGACGATTACGCGATCGGGGTGGACCTTGGCGGCACAAACCTTCGCGCGGCCGCAGTCGACCGCAGTGGCACGATTCTGGCCAAGATCACAGCCAACACGCAGCTTTCGGCCGGGCGCGACGTTATCGTCAACGACATCGCCACCGCCATTCAAGGCGTGAAGCTGCGAGTGGAGCATGGGGAATTGGCGGGCGTGGGAATCGGGATTCCCGGCTACATTGATATCGCCACTGGAGTGGTTCTCGGCTCGGCGAATCTCCCTGACTTTACCGGATTCGCATTTCGGGACGCCGTTCAGCGCCGCATTGGCATACCGATTATTCTCGAGAACGACGCCAACGCCGCGGCGCTGGGCGAACAGTGGATCGGCGCGGGCCGGGGCGTCAAGGATCTGGTGCTGCTCACCCTCGGCACCGGCATCGGCGGCGGGATCATCGTGGATGGAAAGATATTGCACGGATTCCTGGGCATGGCGGGCGAGCTGGGGCACATGACCGTGATCCCGGATGGCAATCCGTGCGGCTGCGGAAACTACGGCTGTTTGGAGCGCCACGCTTCCGCCACCGCCATCGTCGGCATGGGCCGCGCGCTGGGGCTTGGCGATCAGAATTTGACGTCAGAAGAGGTATATAACCTTGCGGTAAGCGGGAACGAACGCGCCAAGGCCGTTTTCGAAAGCATGGGCCGCGCACTGGGAATGGCGCTGGCGAACCTCGTCAATATTTTCAACTTCCCGCTTTTTCTGTTGAGCGGAGGGGTGCTGCCGGCCTGGGATGTTTTTGCTCCGTCGATGTTTGAGCAGGTTCGCAAGCGCTCGTTCTCATTTGTGAAGACGGACACGAAGATCGAAAAGGCGATACTCGGCAACCAGGCGGGCTTGATCGGCGCGGCTTACCTGCCATTCCAGGAGCAGTCAGTTCGCGCCGCCTCATCCAATTCCTGATTCACGGAGCGACTCCATGTGGCTTGGTCTCGACATCGGCACCAGCGGCTCGCGAGCCTTGCTGGTGGATTCCAAAGGGCAGGTGAGGCATGCCTTCACCGCGCCGCATCAGGAGATGGCCATGGCGCGGCCGCTATGGGCCGAACAGGATCCGGCCGATTGGTGGAAAGCGGCGCAGGCGGCCATTCGCGGCGTGCTGAAGCTGGCAAGCGTCGACGGGTCGGTGGTCCGCGGCGTTGGCTTGTCCGGACAAATGCACGGCCTGATTATTTTGGACGAGCACAACCAGGTTATTCGCCCGTCGCTCATCTGGTGCGACCAGCGCAGCCAGGCACAGGTGGATTCCATCGATGCCACCATTGGCCGGCGTAAAATTCTTGAGTATACGGCCAACCCCGTCCTGACCGGGTTCACTTTACCCAAGCTTTTGTGGGTGCGCGATTGCGAGCCTCAGAATTTTGCGCGCGTTCGGAAAATGCTGCTGCCGAAGGATTACGTCCGGTTCCAACTCACCGGTGAATTCGCAACCGATGTTTCGGATGCAAGCGGCACGTCGCTGTTCGATGTCGTGAACCGCAGGTGGTCTGCCGGCATGGTGAGTGGGCTGGGGTTGGATTCGTCAATCCTTCCTACAGCGTATGAATCCAGTGCGGTGACGGGGAAGATCTCGCGGGAGGCGGCGGCCGCGACTGGTTTAAAGGAAGGCACGCCAGTGGTGGGCGGAGCCGGAGACCAGGCTGCCAGCGCGATTGGCAACGGCATTGTGGCGCCGGGGAACGTATCCTGCACGGTGGGCACGTCGGGCGTGGTGTTCGCGTACCTGCAAAAGCCGGCTTACGATCCGGCCGGCCGCGTCCACACTTTCTGCCACGCGGTGCCGGGAGCATGGCACGTCATGGGCGTAACGCAAGGCGCGGGTTTAAGCTTTCAGTGGTTTCGAAATCGCCTCGCGCCGGGCGCCGAGTATGACGACCTCACCGCCGAAGCCATCATGGCTCCCGCGGGAGCTCAGGGTCTGTTCTGGCTTCCCTATCTGATGGGTGAGCGGACGCCGCACCTGGATGCGCTGGCACGCGGCGCCTGGGTCGGGCTTACTGCCAAACACAATCGCTCGGATTTGATCCGGTCGATTCTCGAGGGCGTCTCGTACAGCCTGCGCGACTGCCTGGAAATCATCGAAGGCATGGGGGCACCGGTGACTTTGGTGCGGCTCTCCGGCGGAGGCGCCGGAAGCCCCTTCTGGCACCAGTTGTTTGCCGACATTTTCGACAAGCGGGTTGTGACTCTGGAGACCAAAGAAGGTTCCGCCTATGGCGCCGCGCTGCTGGCGGTGGTCGGTACCGGCGAGTATTCCTCGGCGCAGGAGTTGTGCCAGGTGGCATTGCATGAGGCGGCGAGCAAGACGCCCGATGCGGCGGTGGCGGCATTCTATTCACGCGGCTATGAAATCTTCCGTTCGCTTTACCCCGCGCTGAAACCTACCTATCAGGCGATCGCGTCACTGGATGCGCCCGCAAAGGCGTGATAAACAATCCTGGATGCAGACACAGGCTGCCTACAATCAAGGCAGGATATGTTTTGCGGAGCGTCGAGACGAGTCTCGACGCGGCAGGCACGAGTGCCCGCGCCACAGGAAGGTCGATGGCCGAATCCGGCAAGAGAAGGCGAGATGTCTGATTCCAGCCACCGCTATTGCGATGTCAGCCTGCCCGTTCCGGTAAACCGGCTGTTCACCTACGAGCTGCCGCTGACATTGCGGCAACGCGTGGAGACCGGCTCGCGCGTCGTGGTGCCATTTGGCAGCCGCCGCCTGGTGGGGGTGGTGATGCGTTTGAGCGCGGAAACGGAAGCCGACGCGCCGCGAGAAGTACTCAAGCTGGTCGACGAATCACCGGTACTCGATGCGGACATGTTGCACCTGGGGCAGTGGGTTGCAGAGTATTATTGCGCGCCGCTTGGTGAAGTGCTGCGCGGCATGCTTCCGCTCTCGGGCGAGAGTCGCAAGAGCGTGACGTATGCGCTGTCGGAAACCGGCCGCGACGTTGTGCGCCAGCTCCTGGTAGTCGACGACCGGGATGCAGCCGGGCAGATCTTGAAACTACTCGAAGAGAAGCCGCGCACCGTGGAGTCCTTGAGCCGCAAATTCGATCGCGCCAAAGCAGTGCTGCAGTCCCTGAGCAAGCGGGGGTGGGTGACGGCGGAAGCACAGGAGGCCGAACGCGACCCGCTGCGCGCAGGCGCGACCCGGTTGCAAGTGGAATTCCGCACGAGACCGCAAGGGGAAATCAAACTCAACAAGGCTGAACGCGAGTTGCTCGCTTACCTTGAATTGCATCCCGGCGCGCACCGGTTACCTGACCTCGTGGTGAAGATGGCCAGCCCAGCGGCGCGATCGCTGGCCAGACGCGGCCTGGTGACGCTCTCGAGCAATGCGGTGGTCCGCGCCGATGGGTTTGAGCGGCCAGTGCCGATTCTCAACACCCATCAACAGGCAGTGCTTGACCAGATTCTGCCGGCTCTCGACACGCCCGCTTTTCGACCGTTTTTGCTCGAAGGCGTAACCGGCAGCGGGAAAACGGAAGTCTACATGCGCGCGATTGAAGCGACGCTCGAGCGCGACCGCAATGTGTTGATGCTGGTTCCGGAGATCGGTTTGACGCCGGCGATGGCAGGCCAGTTCTTCCATCGCTTCGGAGACCATGTGGCGATTCTGCATTCGGCTTTCAACGAATCGGAGCGAGCGGAGCAGTGGCGCCGCATCCAGGCGGGCAAAGCTCGCGTCGTGGTGGGAACGCGATCGGGCGTGTTCGCGCCGGTGCAGAAACTGGGGCTGGTGATCGTCGACGAAGAGCACGACTCCAGCTACAAGCAGCAGGAGGCGCCGCGCTACCATGGCCGCGACGTCGCGATCGTGCGGGCCCGCAACTCGCAGGCGGCAGTGATTCTGGGTTCGGCAACACCGAGCATGGAAAGCCACTGGAATGCGGCATCGGGGCGCTATGGCCTGTTGCGGCTGCCGGAGCGCGTGGCCGGGCGCCCGCTGCCGAAGGTGGAAGTGGTGGACATGCGAATCGAGTTTCTCGAGACGCGCCAGCAGCGGACGTTTTCGCGGAAGCTGCTCGAAGAAATCGGCCAGCGGCTTAAGGACCGGGAACAGGTCATGCTGTTGTTGAACCGGCGCGGGTTTTCGAGCTTCATGGTCTGCCGCGCGTGCGGCGAACGGCTTCCCTGCTCCAACTGCGCGGTGACGCTCACGTTTCACAAACGGGACCGGCGAATGTTGTGTCATTACTGCGGATACGCCGAAAAAGTGCCCGACAGGTGTCCGCGCTGCGACAGCGACCACATTCAGTTCATCGGCACGGGCTCAGAACGCGTGGAAGCCGAGTTATTCAACCATTTCCCGACCGCCCGAGTGGCGCGGCTCGATCGCGACACAGCCGGCGGCAAGGGCGCGTTTGAGGAGATTCTGCGCGCATTCCGCAACGGCGACATCGACATTCTGGTGGGCACGCAGATGATTGCCAAAGGGCATGACATTCCGAACGTCACTCTAGTCGGCGTCGTGCTGGCCGATATTGGTTTGTCGCTGCCTGACTTCCGGGCCGCCGAGCGATCGTTCCAGCTTCTGACGCAAGCGGCGGGGCGTGCGGGCCGAGGCGAGCTGCCGGGCCGGGTGATCGTTCAAACGCTGAATCCGGATCACTATGCGATTCAATTTGCGGCGGCGCAGGACTATCCGGGCTTCGCGCGCAAAGAGCTCGAGTTCCGCAAGTGGCTTCGCTATCCGCCCTACGCGGCGATGGCGAATGTTCTGGTGCGCGCACAGAAGCAGGAGGATGCGCTTCGCATGGCCACCGCGCTGGGCTACTTGTTGAATCCTCCGCCGGAAGGAATGCGCGTGATGGGACCGGCCGAGGCCGCAGTGCCGCGCGTCAAGAACGAATACCGCTACCAACTGCTGATGAAGGCCGCGAAGCGGACCACGATTCGCAAGGCGGTGGAGCAATTGCGTGTGTATGCGTTGGAGCAGAAATGGCCGGCAACGGCGCTGGTGTTGGATGTGGACCCGCAGAGTTTGATGTGAGCGCCGAGGGCTCTTTACCTGCCCTTCGATTTGCTCCACACGGCTCATAATGTCTTCCATCCCGGATTACACCGCACCGTCTGAATACACTCGCAACCTCAGGCTGACCTCGGAACCGAAGCCCGCCCCAGTTATCCGCCATCGTCGACCTCCCTGTGTGACCCAGCAATTCTTCACTTCGCCGGCACGCTGGCCGGAGCGCCTTTTTCTTTCACGAAGAACACGAGGATCTTTGCAGGCTTCGTGCTACTGGCATTCCTCGAGACCGAGTGCACGTCGTCTGGCGACTCATAGAACGTCTGACCGGGCCCGAGCGTTACCTCCTCCCCGCCTTTCACTTGCATCACAACCGATCCCTCGAGCACATATACGAACGTGTTCGCGTTGTGTCTATGCGGGGCGGATGACGCGCCCGGCGCATACTCCACGGTCAGCATCCTGACTTCTTTGCCCGCAACCCCCGACAGATCCTTCGTGATCAACGGAGTGGCCTTGACGTCGTCTGCCGCGAAGGCTCCGGCGGCCAGGCACAGCGCGAATAGCATGGTCTTCATGAGTTCGTCCCTTCTGCGTTGCTAGTTTCTTTTCAGCCGTTCCATGAACTGAGCCAGCAACTCGTACTGGTCTGTGGCGATCATGTTGACGCCCGATTCCCAGGCGGCTTGCCATCGTTTCTCGACGGCTGGATGAGAGCCGAAGTTGTAGCCCTTATTCCAACCCTGGCTCTCACTCGGGCTGAACCCATCGAGCGTATAGAAGCGGATCCAGTAGCCAAGCTGATGGGCGTGGGTCACCAGGCTGTCGAGCCGGGCGCGGTCTTCCGAGGTCCAATCGCCGGCCTTGCGCTGGCCACCCTCTTCGACTACCCACCACGAGTTGTTCCACCAGCGGCGGTAGTTAGTCGCGGACGAGGTGAGCAATCGCTTCGGTTCGACATGAGCTTCGAGGTAGTCGGCCCGCTTTTCGCTGAGTCCCTGCAGCATCGTACGGTCGGTGTGGGCAGACCCAAACACCCGGAGTCTCTCACCCACGGGCAGATCGCGGTAGAAGACCTTCTCCTGCATGTCGTTGTCTTCGGTCAGCACCAGGAGGGGTTTCCACTGAAATGGGGCAAGGTCGCCGTCGTTGGCCGTCTTCGGCGCCGTCGTGATCCACGATTCATACTCCCCAAGCAATTTCCAGACTGCTCGGAGCAGCTCGGGGTCGTTGTTTTTGAAATCGAAATGCAACACGATAACTGGCCAAGTGCCCGGCTCGCTCTTCAGCGCTTGCTCGATGATCGGCCGGACTCTCTCAAAAAAGTGGGCTCGGAGTGTTGGCTCGGATGCCGTCGCCTTGGCGGAATGGTTGACCTTCGGGATGACGTCGCCCGTCGCGGGGTCTCTGTACGGAGCAATATCCTGCTCGATGGCGATGGGCAGTTTCAGTTTCAGGGCGCGGTCGAGGCGGTTCGTGTAGTGAGGGTCGTCCGGATAGCAATTGTGGGCGTCGAGCAAGGGACGGCCGTGGTTTACCAGGAAAAGGTCGTTCTTGGGCGGCTGGGTGGAAGTCGATTGTGACAGCGCGGTGAAAAGCAGCGCGCCGAGAAGGGCGATTGCCGCTCTGAAGGTCTGTGCTGCCATGGCCTGTGTCAATTACCGGCAACTGCCGATCTGTTTCCTGCGGACATCCAGCGGCGGACTTTAGTATACTCCAACGAACATAGTCGCAATCTCATAATCACGGGAGCCAATTATGACCTTTGCAGCCTGGAAATCCAGCCATACTCCGCGAGAGTTGGCCCGCATCGCGACTCTCGTCGCCGTCTTCCTGTGTTGGACCATTCAACTCCGTGCCCAAGTGGACGCTGGGGCGATTCTCGGAACGGTGAAGGATTCCACCGGCGGGATCATTCCCGGCGTGAAGGTGACGGCGACCAACGAAGAGACGGGCGCGGCCGTGACCGAAACAACCAACTCCGCAGGCGAGTATACGTTCGCTCCGATTAGGATTGGGACGTACTCCGTGGCTGCGGAATTCAAAGGGTTCCAGCGCGTGGCGCATACGCACGTCACCGTACTGGTGCAGCAGCACTTGGTGGTGGATTTCGAGCTTCCGCCGGGACAGACGACAGAGACGGTGACGGTGGCCGGGGAACCGCCAGCGCTCCAAACGCAAGATGCTTCCGTGGGCCAGGTGGTGGAAACACGGTCGATCAACGACCTTCCGCTCAACGGGCGGAACTTCACCTTCCTGGCGCAGCTAGCCGCCGGCGTTACGCAAGACCAGGAGGATACACGCGGTCTGGGCGCGTCGGGAAGTTTTTCGGCAAATGGCGAGAGGCCGGCGCAAAACAACTATCTGCTCGACGGAATCGACAATAACTCGAATCTGGTGGATTTTCTGAACGGCACCGCCTACGCGGTCCGTCCGCCTGTGGACGCGATCGAGGAATTCAAGATTCAGACCGATAACTACAGCGCCGAGTTCGGGCGTTCGGCAGGAGCCATCCTCAACGCCACCATCAAATCCGGAACCAACCAGTTCCATGGAAATGCCTGGGAGTTTCTGCGCAACGACGATCTGGATGCGGCTAATTTCTTCGAAAATTCGGGCGGCATACCGAAGGGGGAGTATCGACAGAATCAGTTCGGAGCGACTATTGGCGGCCCCATCAAGAAGGAGAAAACCTTCTTTTTTGGGGACTACGAGGGGACGCGCATCCGCCAGGCTGAGCCGTTCGTCGAAACGGTGCCAACGGAACTCGAGCGGAGCAGCGGGTTCACTAACTTGTCGAGCCTGCTGAACCAGGGCGGCACGACGACGGATGCGGCGGGAGTGACATACACACTGGGCCAGGTTTTCGACCCGTCGACCACGCGTCCGGTTTCCGGCGGGTTCGTGCGCAGCCCATTCGTCGGCAATATCCTCCCCGCCAGCCGGCTTGACTCCAACGCTATAAAGCTCCTCGATCTTTATCCCACCCCAACCAACTCGGGGCTGTTCAACAACTTTACCGACAATCCGGTGATTCGCAACGATGCCAACCAGTTCGACATCCGGGTAGATCAGGATTTCAGCCAGAAGGATAGCCTGTTTGGCCGCGTAAGCTACTCAGACAATCCTCAATTCCTTCCTGGGCCGTTTCCGGGATACGCGGACGGCGGCTCATTCTCGGCCGGGACCCAGACCGCACAGGCCGTGAATTCGGTTTTAAGCGAAACACATTCGTTTTCGCCCAGCCTCATCAATGAAGCGCGCGTGGGGATTAACCGGCTGGATGCGACGCGGCTGCAGCCATACGCCAATACGTTCGGCATTCCCGAGCAGTTCGGCATTCAGGGCGTGCCGCAGGTTCCGTTGAACGGCGGCCTGGGCGACATCACGATCGGGGGTCTAAGCCGTCTGGGCAGCAACGGCTATCTGCCCTCGGATGAAGTCAGCGCTACGCTGCAGTTTACCGATAACCTCACCAAACAGATGGGACGGCATTCGCTCAAGGTGGGATTCGAGTTTCAGCAACTGCGGTTTTCTATTCTGCAACCGCCGTATGGCCGAGGAGAATTTACGTTCTCGGGCCTATACACGGACGTAGTCAATAACACCAACGGAAACACCGGCATGGCGCAGATGCTTCTAACCCCAATTCCAGCGACCGTGCCGGGAGCGGCCAACTATGTGGGCGGCGCCGACTTTGTCCAGGCTTCAGACATAGCTAATACCGATCAAATAAGAAACTATTACGGGACTTATTTGCAAGACGACTTCAAGGTCAACTCCAAACTCACCGTTAACCTCGGCCTCCGCTGGGAGTATTTTGGCCAGCTCCGGGAGCGCTTTGGAGCACAGTCGAATTTCCTTCCGTCCGGGAATTCCAGTCCATCGGAGTTTCTAATCCCAACCCGTCGCTGCAGCACGCCTTTGTCGGCGGATTTCCTCGCTGCCGCGCAAACGGACAACATCGACATTGTATGTTCCAGTGTTCCCGGATTGGGGCACTCTCAGTTGACTAACTTTTCTCCGCGCGTTGGATTCGCCTATCAGATCACTCCGAAACTGGTGGCGCGTGGCGGCTATGGCATATTTTACGGCGGATTCGAGAACTCGACGGTGGAGACTTACGTCGATTTCCCATTCCAATATGACCTCTCGTATCCGTACCTTGTTCCCAACTCCGCAGTTACTTTTCCGAACGGCGCGATCGGAACGCTGGAGACAGGCATGTCTGCTATCCCACTGAGCCCGGCCTCAGTGGAACCGGCGGGTGTGTCGTTCACGGGTGAGGACTATCATACGAAAACGCCCTACACGCAAGGGTACAATTTCACTCTGCAGTACCAGCTCGCGCGAAACGACACGCTGCAGGCGGCTTACGTGGGGAACGAAGTCCGGCATCTCGGGATTTACACCAATGCGAATGCTCCAAATCAGATTTTGCCGCCGGGTCTCGACCCGTACAGTTACGCACCTTACCCGGATTTCCCGAATAATTTCACAGATACCAGCTTCGCCGGAGACAGCTATTACAACTCGCTCCAAGTGACTTACGAACGCAGGTTCAGCGACGGGCTGAGCATCCTGGCCAATTACTCATGGTCGAAATGCCGCACGGATGCTGTGGATGTGCTCAACAGCACCGCGATCAGCGGCCGGAACACGCTGCTGCTTCCTGGGGTTGGCGTACAGGGCGACTACGGGTTGTGTGATTTCGACATCACAAACGTCCTTCACTTTAGCGGGTTATATGAACTTCCGGTTGGCCATGGAAGGCAGTTCCTTTCCAATAGCGGGAAAGCGGTCGACGCGATCCTGGGTGGCTGGAGCGCCAACTGGATTCTGACGCTCCAAGGTGGCCAGCCGGGCACCGTACCCTGCGCTACCTCCACCGTTACTTACTTCGGTTGCAACGCTTTCCTGGTTCCCGGCCAAAGCGTCACCTCGGGTCCGCATGATGTGAATCAATGGCTGAATCCCGCTGCATTCGAGACTCCTCCTGTGGCGACTACGATCGGACAATCCGATTACAGCCCCATTGGCGGCTCTCCGACGCAGTTCTACGGTCCGGGTTTTCACCGCCTCGACTTTTCGGTGTTCAAGAACTTCCCGATCACAGAGAAAATGCACCTCGAATTTCGTGCGGAATTCTTTAATCTGACGAACACACCGAACTTCTCGCCGCCGGGTTTTGGGGGCAACGGAGTCTCGGCCGCGCCGGGCTCACTCGATTACACCTCTTCAACCTTTGGCGTCATCAACTCTACACGCGATGGGCAGAACGATCAGCGCGAGATCCAATTCGCGCTTAAGTTTTATTTTTGAGGTGTAGTTAAGATCCGGATTTACTCAGGGATCACGACCGGCTTGCCCTTGTCGATGACATAGGTGTCTACTGCCCTCGCTGTGGTTGTCCAGATGTTGCGGGCGTTGTGAACGCGGCCGCGCGGGGTGAAAAATGTCTCTCCAGCTTTCACCGTCTGGGGAGGATACCCGTCTATCTGGAGCACAATTGTGCCTTCGAGAAGATATCCGAAGTCCTCGCCAGGATGGCTATGTCTCGCCGACACTCCTCCGACGGGGATTTCGATCAGCATGGTGACACCCTCGCCATTGGCGACATCAAGATCGTGGCGTTGCAGCTCTTTCCATTTTGTGGACGGCTGTTGAGCGCCGTAGAGGGCGGTAGTCGCCAGTAGGACTGCGCCTGCAATCCAGGTTCTTCGTGTTGTCATGGTTCACGCTCCCTGAGTCAGTGTATGGCGGGTACGGGCGCAGTTGATTCGACCGGAATGGAATCGTTGTGGGGCGGACCCCACGGTCCGCGGCCGACGCCCCCGTCGGCCTGTTCACGCGTGGATGAACCTGATCGCATTCGCGAAGGGCGGGTCCGGGGGGACCCGCGCGGACCAGGGGGTCCGCCCCACAGGCAAGCGCAGAATTCTCGACTCCACGAAAGCCCTAACGCTGCGCGCTGACGGCTCCGCTTGCCAGTTCGGCGGGCGCGGCATCCACTGGCGGCTGCTTCGAGAAGAACACGGGGCGGCCAAGAAGGGCGGCGACCACGACGGACGCGGCGGCGAGCAGGAATGCCGCAGGGTAGCCAAATCGCTCCGCCACAGCGCCGGCGGCGAATGAGCTGATGCCGACGAATAGGTCATAGAAAGCGCTGATGAGTCCAATGATCGAGCCTCGCTGCTGAGGCGGAACGCGGCGCAGAACCGTGGAAGCGACGGCTGACCAGGGAAAGGAGAACCCAAAGCCGAGCAGCGCCGCGGAGGCGATGGCAAGCGCAGGAGGCGGCCCGGCGGCCAGCGCGAGCAAGCCCGCGATCATGAGAGCCAGGCCGAAGAAGTAGGTGATGGCGGGGTGGATGCGGTCCGGCAGCCCTCCGAGGAAGAAGCGGGAGAGCAGTATAAGCGCCGCGTAGGCTGAGAAAGCGGCCCGGCCAGAGTTGCCGTGCTGGGCCAAGTGCAGAATCAGGAAGCCCGTTATGACGGGATAGTGCATATTGGTAAACCCGACGGACAAGCCTGGAGCCAGCAGCCAGCGTGGCATCCAAAAGCCTTCACCGTGCTCATGATGAGCCGGATTGTAGTCCTCGTGAATCAACATGACCACGCAACCGGCGGCCAATGCCAGGCAGAGCTGCAGCAAAGCCGCGGCCTGGAAGCTGCCAAGCCATGCACCCATCACAGGCCCGGCGGAAATGCCGCCCCAGATGCCGCTGCTCAAAAGCCCTAGCGCACGCGCGCTTCGATCCACTCCGGCCACTTCCACTACCCAGGTTGCTGCGCCCGTATAGAGGCACGCCTCGCCCATGCCCTGAAAAATGCGCCCCATATACGCACTCGCGATGCCGATGGGCGCCAGGTAGGCGCCGCCGGCCGCGGCACAAGAAACCAGTCCGGCAAGAAAACAGATCTTGCGGCCGCGGCGGTCCGCGAGCGGGCCGGAAATCAAGCGTGCTGCGAGCGCGACGAACGAGAAGGTGCCGATGACAAAGCCGACGGCTTGATCGGAGCCCTGGAGGTCATGGCGGACATGCGGAGCGAGCCCAGGTAAGACTGTACCGATGCCCAGGAATCCGATGAAGGTGGCCCCGATGAGTGCCCAGAAACGGGCACCGAGGCCGGGCTGGGAGGGCATTACTAATAATACCGGGAGGGGTGAAGGAAAATTACGGAACGAATTGTTTCGCTTTTTGTGCGCCTGCCTTTAACCAGGTCAAGTATAACATTATCATATATTTATAAGTCACATTTGGCCAGGGTCACAGCCTGAAGGCTGTGCCACAGGGCTAGCGGTTTGGGCTGGCTTCAGCGGCAGGCGCTACAGATCAGACGCGCCACCCGGCCTTGGGGTCCGACGGCCCACGGCAAACTCAGGGCATTCCATTTGCCCGAATCAAAGCGCTGCCAGGTTTTGCCGTCGTCAGAAGACACATCGGCGCCGTTCGTGCCGGCCGCAATCCAGAGTTTGGACCGCGAGTCCCAGTCAACCGCCGAGCGATAACCGGAGGGCGGACGGGTGGCGGGAATCCAGGTTCTGCCGCCGTCGGCTGTGGTGGCGGCGGTACCCGAGGTCTGGTCCGGTTTCTCGTAGTTGCCACCCACTGCGACTCCATTTTGGCTGTCCCGAAACGCAAGCGAGAAGACACCGGCCGCGGCGGTCGAGCCATCCAACGGGACCTTCACTGGCAGCCAGTCGGGCCCGTTGTGACTTCGAAAAATGCGTGGGCCGCCGGGGCCGCTGGTGGAGAACCACAGGGTGCGCGACGCGCCGGCGGTGAGCGAGAACAAGGCGGAGTTGCTGGCGGCAAAGGCGCCTTCGCCCGCTGGAAGCGAAGCAAGCGTGGGGCTCTGATCCGGGGCCCAATTCAGGCCCGAGTCCCGGCTGCGTAGAATGACGAAGCGCCCACCAACTGGATCGCCTAGGATCACGCCCTCATCGCCGGAGAAAACCAGAGCGTCCCAGAAGCCGGCGGGGTCGGTATTCACCAAACCCGGAAGCCAGGAGCGACAACCATCCGTGGTTCGAAAGAGGCGCGACTGATCGCCGGGACCGCTGGACATGACGATGGCGCGTTCGGGATCCCAGGCCCACACGGCGCGAAAGTCGAGTTTCGCAGCCCCCGGCGGCAGGGTGCACGATTGCCAGGTTTCTCCGCCGTCGGCACTGCGGAGAATAGCGCCCTTGGAGCCACTGACCCAAACGGAACTGCCGGCACGATGGAGGCCGCGCAGGCTGGCTGAGGTGTGCGCATCAACCAATTCCCAGCGGAGAGCCGGTCCGCTTGCCGAGGCGCGCGGTTCAGCGCTGTTAGCGGCTTGCGCTGAACCGCGACCCTCAGGGAGCGGACCCGGACTTCCGCTACCTGGCACCAGTAATGCAGTGACCAAGGCCAAGCGAGCGGTGCGGCTGCTGGCAGAGGCAGTCATTCGCGACGAGTCGTTCCAGACTAATCAAGCCCAACAGGTCATTCAACCTTGAAATCCGCAGTGCGTACGACTTTCCGCTGGGCGCCATCTAAAACAGTAAGCTCCACCGTATACGATCCGGAAGGCAGCCCCTCAAAGGGCAGGGCCATGGCGACGGGCACCGTTGTTATGCCCTTCTTGGCATCTTTGATACCAAGCATCTGGGTGTCGAATTTCACGGCGCCGGAGCCCTTCTCGAGAAACCGCACCTGACAGGCAAGCGTTTTTGCAGGGTCGACGTCGGCCGAGGCGAGCAGCGGCTCGTAGATTTCGGCGTACAGCACCAGCTTCTGGCTCTTCGAAAAGGTGGTGTTTGCGGCGGGGATGATTTGCATACTGCCGTAAATCAGCGGCACCTGGTCCTCAAGCAGAAGCGCGTCCAAGCCGGTGTTCTCGCCGGAGAGGCGAGAAAACGACTTGCTCAACACGATGGAGCTGACGCCGAAGTCGTTGGCGCCGTGCTTATCGACGACAAGCGGAGTCTCGAGTTTTCCGAAGTGTTTGTCGTCGGTTGCGAAGGCGACCTTTAGGTGGTACTCACCGGGCGCCACTTCGAATTGCTTTTCGTAGTGGTATGGCTTGGACTGAAAATCAGGGAGTGCTTTCTTATCGGGCAGTTCGAGTTTGATGGTATCGGAGAAGCGGGCCGCGACCACGCCATCGCCGCGCGAGGCGACGCCCAGCACGTGCAGCTCCGCGAAGAGCTTGCCCTTTTCTTTTTTGAAAGTGACATCCGTGGCGGGGAATTCCAGCACGACGTTCACGCGCGCCGTATTTGGCCCGGAATACAGATAGGGCGCCTGCAAGGTGGCGGTGACAGTGCCGGGCGAGGCAGAGGCGAGGCGCGCTTCCAAATCTTTGCCTTCCACTTTGCCGGCCAACATATCCACAGGCTTGCCGTTGCAATAGCCGGTTCGTGCGCGCACCGTGGTGCCGCCGCGTTCGCTCTTCACCTTGATGCTGTGGCAGCCGTTGTCATTAGCCGACTCCTCGCTGGGGACGTAGCCCAGAAGGTAGTGCTGATTCATCTCGCTGGCGATCTTCTCCATGCCACCCAAGAGGTCGTTGGTGTTCAGGATGACGAATCCGCCAGTGCCATCTGCGACCATATAGAGCACCTGCTGGTTGTCCATGGCCGACGGCGGGATCTGCGGGATGAGTAATTGGCGCGACTGATTTAGCTGCGACTGGTTATAGGCGTTCGTCGTGGCGTTATTGTTATTCGTGCCGCCACCACCGCCTGAAGCGGGGGCGGTTGTGCCGCCTTTGCCGCCGGAGCTGCTGGTTCCGCCAGTGCTCCCGGTGGAGCCACGTCCGCCACCACTGCTGGACGTTCCGCCGCCGGTTCCACCACCTCCGCCGCCACCGCCTCTCGCCTGGAAGAAAGCCAGCTTCAATCCAGATTGCGGGTAGGTCCAGGAAGCGAGGCTCACGGGCACGGCGCCGGGCAAGCCGTCCGGCAGGGGGCCATCCCAGTTTGGAGAAAGCATTCGCGCACCCGGCGCGTTCGCGACTAGGCCTCGAACGTCAATGGGATAAACCGCGACGTTGGCCTTGTTGCAGGTATCAATGATGGCGGTGACGTAGGGCAAGATTTCGGGCGTCAGACGGAAGCCATTAGTCAGCCAGACCAGGCTCTTCCGGCCGGTAACATGACTCAGTTCCCGAGCCAGAAAGCGTAGCGCGTCCAAATCGTTGTTTAATCCAAAATCCATACCACCGAGGCTGAAGGCCGCGTCACCGATACCGGGACCGATATTCAACTTGAGATTGACGACCGCCTTTTTCAGCTTGTCGACGTTGGCGGTGAAGTTCTGGGTGATCTTGAACTGACCGTTGAAATCCACGACGGCGATCATCGTGGCGGGTGAAGCGTTCTTCTCGACGAATTTGACGGCCGCCTGCCGCGCGCTGGCCTGGTCAATCGGCGCAGGCATGGACAGATCGTCGAAGAAAAGCACCATGTAATGGGTTTGGTGATTCTGGATCTGAGGATCCGCTTCGAAGGCGAAGCTGGTGATCTTTTGTTCCTTGTTGTCCTCGTAAACGCGGAAATCCTTAGCGGTGAGGTCGCTGACGTAGGCGCCTTTTTTGTCGGTGACGACGGCATCGACCAGCACCAGGCGAGCCTCGGCTTTCAACACCGTGCCGGTTTGTTCTGCCGGAGGCGCTCCGGTCTGATTCTGCGGGGCGCCGCCGTTGCCGCTGGCAGCTCCACCGCCTGCCGCGGCGGCGGCCCAGATCGTCAAACCCGCCGCGAACGGCAGTATCCACCAAAGCTTACGTCGCATGATTACCCCCCAACAAAGAGTCTGTTCCGGATGCACTTAGCGTATAGACGGAACTTTCATTATTGACTTTCGGGTCGTGTTCAGTGTACACCCGCCGCGGCCGCTCGTCTTTTCAGCCGAAGTTCCCTCGCTCCAGGCCTGCGCCATCTGGTGTCCGATACAAGGCGGGCGAGGCGGCGCCACTTTCGGGTCTCTGAAGCGTGAAATGCCGTAGAATAGACGCGGCGCACTCTTATGACGAATCGTCGCAATTTTCTGAAGTCGGCCTCGACTTCCGCTTTCGCAGTTCCGTTGCTGGCGCGCCGCGGCCTGGCGGCGCCGCTCATGCCGGACGATCCACAGTATTGGAGCAAGATCCGCGAGCAGTTCCTGCTTGCTCCCGATAAGGTGTTTTTCAATACCGGCACGATTGGGGCCATGCCGCGGGTGGTTGTGGAAGCGGTGAGCGCGCATCTGCGCAAGATGGCGACCGATATTGCGGATTGGGATTACGCGCCCGGCGCCGAGTGGATAGCCGGCTACGGGCCGTCCACGGAGTTACGTGCGAAGGCGGCGCGGCTGTTGAATGCCGGCGTAAAGGAAGTGGCGCTAACGGAGAACGTGACGGCGGCGGCAAGCTTCGTCGCGGGCGGGCTCGAGCTGTCTCCCGGCGCGGAGGTGTTGATCACCGATCAGGAGCATGCGGGTGGGCGTAGTGCGTGGCTAGTCGCGGCGAAACGGCGCAAGGTGGTGGTGACGCCGGTGAAACTGGCGAATCCCATTCAGGGGCCGGAACAGGTTCTGGAGGCATTCAAGCGGGCGATCACGCGGCAGACCAAGGTGATCGCGATCTCGCACGTAATTACGGGCAGTGGAGCGATTCTGCCGGTAAAGGAGATCTGCGCGGAGGCGAGAAGCCGCGGGATTCTGACGGTGCTCGACGGCGCGCAGGCTTTCGGCCACATTCCGGTGGACGTGAAAGATATCGGCTGCGACGCATATGTGGGATGTTTCCATAAGTGGCTGCTGTCGCCGGCCGGGAACGGGTTCCTTTATCTGCGCGGGGACCGGGCGCAGGAAGTGTGGACGACGATCGCCAGCGGCAATTGGGACAATCATGAGGACGAGGGCATGCGGTTCACGCAACGCGGCACGGGCAGCTTATCGATGCTGGCAGGCTTGGAGGCGGCCCTGGATTTTCACACGTCTATTGGGCCGGAACGGGTTCAACAGCGGATCAAGTATCTGGGGGATTATTTGCGCGACGGCCTGCGCCAGATTCCGAAAGTCTCCATAACGACACCTTCGGATAAGGCCATGAACGCGGGCATAACGGTTTACGGGATCGAAGGGATTTCGGGCCATCAACTGCAGGACGAGATGTGGGCGCGCGACCGGCTGAGGCCGCGTGCTTCCGGCCAGCATTCGGTGCGGCACTGCACGCACATTTACAACAGCACTGAGGAAATCGATCGCGCGCTGCGAATTGTGCGCGATCTGGCAAAAGGCTAGAGTCAAGCTGCGGAAGGCTGCGCACAAAGTCTGTCCGCTTGCTGACGCGCGCGGCTCAGTGCATTGCACCGAGCCCAAGACCATAGCTCGCGACGCGCGAGGGGGCGGACGCGGACTTCCGCAACATGGCACTGACTTCGCCTCTATAACCTCAGGCTGCATTTGTCAGGAGGACTTATGGCGCTTCCTTTGGTCGCGGCTCGCAGCGCAGGTCTTGCGACGGCGGACGCCAAGTTACTCGTACCTCAAGGCAAGAAGCGGATCTACCTTTGTGGCGCGGCGGGCGGGGATGTAATAGGCCGTCAAGGCAACCACGGAAAGGAGCACCGCGACGGATGCGAACGTGAGCGGATCATTCGAGTTGACTCCATATAGGATGCCGGACATCGAATGCGCCAAGGCAAACGCGGCTGCTACGCCGAGCACGATGCCGATGAGAGTCAGCCTGGTTCCCTGCCGCATGATGAGGCTCAGCACGTTCGCCTGCTGCGCACCGAGCGCCATGCGGATGCCGATCTCACGCGTGCGCTGGGTCACCAGGTAAGACATGACGCCGTAAAGACCGACGGCGGCTAACACGAGCGCCAGTGTTGCAAATGATCCCAGCAAAATCGCCTGAACACCCACGTCTTGCGTATCGTCGGCGATCACCTCCTCCATAGTCAGCGGCCGAAACAGTGCGAGACCACGGTCCAGGTCGCGAACGTGGCTGCGAATCGGGCCTAGTATCGACATAGGCGGGGTTTGAGATTTTACAGTAAGGCGAGCATACCCGTCATAAGGAAGCACCTGCGTGTTGGGGAAATACGCCAGCGGCATGGGCTGCTCGCGAACTCCGTACTCCTTCACGTCGCCGACTACGCCAATGACGGTCACCTTCTCGTCGCCCATTCGGAACGATTTTCCAACCGCGCTCTGATTTCGCCAGAACGTCCGGGCAGCCGCCTGGCTAATAACGGCGACCCAACTCACGTCGGGCGGAATCTTCACCTCGGTGTTTTGGGCTCGAGCGGCTTTGTAAAGATCATAGTCTTTCTGCCCGGCCACAGCGGCGCGGTCCAGGTCGTCCGGGGTGATATTTCTGCCCTCCAGCAACTGGATTCCGAACGTGCGGAAATAGTCGGGCGTAATGTAATTCCATCCCACCAACTGGCTCGTGACGGCCGGATCGGTAACGCCGTCAACGTTGATTGTGCCGTTGCTGCCTCCGCGCAAGGGAATTTCGGAGGAGAGTGCAGCGGCATCAACGCCGGGAGTGTGACGAGCGCGGTCGAGGAGTTGGTCGAAGAACTGGCGACGCGCCGCGAGGGTGGAGTATTTCGCTTCTGGCAGACTGATCGATGCGGTGAGCAGGTTGTGAGGGTTGATGCCGATGTCCTGGTTACGGAGATAGACGAAACTACGGAGCAGGAGACCAGCGCCCACGAGCAGGGCCAGGGTGATGCAGATTTCGGCCACCACCAGCGCATCGCGCAGCGCCCGGCGGCCTGAGGCGGCGCTGAGCACGGACTGGGCGCCGGCCTTGATTTCTTCGTTGAGGCTGGATTCGGAGTTTTGGAGCGCGGGCGCGAGCCCGAAGAGGATCCCGGACAGAAGCGCCACCGCGACTGCGAACAGAAGCACGGCGCCATCCACCTGGATGGGGTTTACACGCGGGATGGGAAGCGACTTAACGGACTCGAGCAAGCGTACACACCACCACGCAGCCAGCATGCCGAGCGCCGCCCCGGCAAACGCCAGCAGAATGCTTTCGGTGATCATCTGCTGCACCAGACGCAATCTTCCGGCGCCGAGGCTCGATCGCACTGCCATTTCGCGATGACGGGTGCTGGCGCGAGCAAGCTGCAGATTAGCGACATTGACGCACGCGACCAACAGCACCATGGTGACGGCGCAGAACAAAATGATGAGCGGCGTTCTGGAGTTATGGGTCATTGTGTCGTTGAGCGGCAGGACAACGGCGTGGACTTTGTTGTTGGACTTCGGAAACTGCTTTTCGAGGCGTTGGGAAATAGCGAGCAAATCGGCACGGGCCTGCTCCACCGTGACGCCCGCTTTGACGCGCGCGACAGCATTCCAACTGTGATTGCCGCGCGCCCCGAGCTCCTTCGGGCTCATGTCAAACGGCTTCCAGATATCGGTTGTACCGGACCAATTGAACCAGCGAGGCATGATACCGACGACTGTATAGGGCTCGTTATTCAGAACCACGGTCTTTCCGAGGGTGCCGGCGGCGCCGCCGAAATAGCGCTGCCAAAAGCCGTAGCTGAGAACGGCGACATGGTTCCTGCCAGCGTAGTCTTCTCCGCGCGCGAAGGCGCGGCCTTCGAATGGCTGGACACCGAGGGCATCAAAGAAGTTGGCTTGAACGTCGACGACCGCCGCAGGCTCGGGTTCGGCCGCGCCGCTGGCGCTCATGTTCTGACCCCAGGAAAAAAGGCTGGAGGCTTCGAGCGTGCGATTCTGTTCCTGCCAATCGAGGTAATCCGCGCCGCTGAGCGGGAAGGCGCCCGGCGATACCTCCGTTTCGAGCAATTGCACCAGCCGCGCCGGATCTTTGTACGGCAGGGGATGCAAGAGGACAGCGTTGACGACGGAAAACGTCGCGGTGGTGGCGCCGATACCGAGCGCAAGCGTTAGCACGGCAACCACGGTGAAACCGGGACTCCGTCTTAGCTGGCGAAACCCAAAACGAAGATCCTGAAAGACTCTGTCAGCCCAGCTCAATCGCCACATTTCCCTGCTCCTCTCCTGCGCGATAGTGACGTTGCCAAACTTGCGCTTGGCTGCGTAACGCGCCTCTTCCCGGGTCATGCCGGCTTCGAGATTCTCCTGCTCCTCCATTTTGAGGTGAGCGCGAATCTCCTCGTCCAGGTCGCCAGCCGGCTGATTCCCGCCAAACAGCGCTCTGATCTTTGATAACTCGCGGCGCCAGGACATGTCATTCGCCCTCCTCAGACTCCGCGGGTGCGAGCACACCTGTAATGGCGCGCACAAACCGCTGCCAGCGCGACGTCTCGGCGACGAGCTTCCGCTTACCGGCCGGAGTCAAGCTGTAATACCTGGCGCGCTGCTTATTTTCGGAAAGACCCCACTCGCCTTTGATCCAACCCTCCTGCAACAGCCGCTGGAGCGCCGGATAGAGAGAGCCGTGGTCCACCTTGAGGGCGTCTTCGGACATGCGCTCGATCGACTTGGCGATGCCGTGGCCGTGAGTGGGCCCCCAACGCAGAGTGCGGAGAATGAGCATGTCGAGGGCGCCGTAAACCAATTCAATACGGTCGTCCTGGCGTCTCGTTGGCATGGTAGTAGCTAGCCTACCACATTGCCGGTAGGTTATCTACTACTAATTTCGCCTACGCTTTGGCCGTTCGTTTGACCAGGCCGACGGTATTGCCCGCCGTATCCTGTACCCAAGCGAATATGCCAGCCGGAATCTGAATGGGGCCGACCAGCAGCTTGCCGCCGAGTTGTTGGGCCTTCGAGGCGGCCGCGGCGACGTCTTCGACCTCGACGTAGAAAATCGTGTAGTTGTGGGGTTCGTGTCCTAGCGCGGTGAAATGGCCGGTGAGGCCGGCGCTCTGAGCCCCGATCTGAAAGGCTTCGTCTACTGCCCAGCCAAACATTCCTGAATAGAAAGCCGCGGTGGCTGCTTGGTCGCGGCAGCCCACCTCAAAGTGCACCACTCGATTTGCCATAAGAGGCAGAGTATCGCAAAAACGGTCTTACCGGAAGACCGACTTCCGGCGGCGATTTGTCACTGGAGAACCGGCAAGATGGCTGAAGACGGATGCGACTTGGACCGAAAGACATGCTGGGTCGCGGCTTGAAAATCGGACTCTTTCGCTTCGAAGATGTTCGGAACGAACTTCTGCGGATTCCGGTCGATGATGGGGAACCAGGTGCTCTGTACCTGAATCATGATGCGGTGGCCTTTCTTGAACACGTGGTCGCGGGATAGCAGATCGATGCGATATTCAACAGGCTCGTTCGGCACGACAGGTTCAGGCTTCTCGAAGCCGTTGCGGAACCGGCCGCGCAAGACGTCGGCCGCCACCATCAGCTCGTAGCCGCCCATGGGCGGATCATCCGGCACACTTTCGGGATAGGCGTCGATCAGCTTCACGATCCAATCCGAGTCGGTTCCAGAGGTGGAGGCGAACAGGTCGGCGATGACGTCGCCGGCGATGGTGAGGTCCGATTCGAGCGGCTTCGTCTGCCAGACTGCCACGTCGGGCCGGTCTTCTGCGAAGCGCTGATCGTCGGTGTGCCATGTGCTCCAACCCGGCGACCCACCGTAGGTCTCGGGAATGGGCCGCTGGCGATAGGGAACCGGGCGGCTTGGGTCGGAGACAAAGCTGTCGAACGCTTCCCCGCTCTCAGCCGGCGGCTCGAACGAGGCCTCGCCCGAGGCGTGCAAGTATAGCCGGCGTTCTCGAACCCCGGCAGGGGGCCACTGATCAAAGGCCTTCCATTGGTTGGAGCCGGTCTCGAAAAGCTGGATGCGCGGCAGATTCAGCGGGCCGTTGCCCTTTAGCCAATAGGCGAACCAGCGAGCCTGGATGTTCTTACGGAAATAGTCGCCCGTGTTGCTTCCGAAATCGAGGTTCTTCAACGTGCGGCCCGCGCCGGCAAACCAGCCGCCATGGTTCCAGGGCCCAACTACTAGGTAGTTATATTGGCGCGCCTCGGGCGTTTCGCTGGCGGCGAAAATTCGCCACGGCCCGGCAAAGTCCTCCTGGTCGTACCAGCCGCCGACGTTAAGGTTGGGCACTTTGACGGAGCGGACGATGCGCTGCACGGCCTCCTGCTTCCAGAAATCGTCATAATTCGGATGCGCGATGAAATTGTTCCAGGTGGGCCGCTGGCCGTCGAAGTAGCGGGCATTGGCCCCGCTCAAAGGGCCGAGCTTCAAATACCAATCGTAGGTGTCGAACTGCTTGAACTGAAATGTCTGATTTGTTTTGCCCGTCTCCATCATGGCGGCGTATTCGAAACCGTAGCTAAGCCGGAAGGCGCCGTTATGGTGAAAATCGTCGCCCAGAAACATGTCGGCGGGCGAAGCTTGCTCGGAGGCGGCCTTCAGCGCCGGATGCGGCTCAATCAGCGCCATCTCGGTTAGCCAGCCTCCGTAGGAGAT
>Ga0181537_10000465_pt1 | contig 38050 bp, 33 predicted proteins | sample PEATcosm2014_Bin_39_FD_119765 | JGI IMG/M metagenome (GOLD analysis project Ga0181537, IMG submission 119765) | Peatland microbial communities from MTU Mesocosm Facility, Houghton, MI, USA - PEATcosm2014_Bin23_10_metaG | ecosystem: Environmental > Terrestrial > Soil > Wetlands > Peat | place... | reverse complement strand
CAACTGGAAGGGCAGAAGGCCTGTTCGCGGTTGAGCGTGGAAGGCGGATGGTACGCGGTGTTGCGGGTTCCGGTGACGCGGTCGGATGAGGAATTGGCGATTGAGTTGGTGCGGGAGAAAGCGGTGGTGGTGCATCCCGGGCATTTTTATGATTTTCCGGGGGATGGGTACTTGGTGCTGAGTTTGATTACGAGCGAAGGGGAGTTTCGTGATGGGGTTGGGAGGGTGCTTGAGTATTTGAGCTCCTAGTGTTTAGAGCGCGCGATTGTGCCTGGGGTAGGGATGCTTCGACTGCGGTTGAGCTTCGCTCCGCGAAGCTCAATCCTCGCTCAGCATGACAACGGCTTCTTCAACGCTTGATTAGGAATGGGTTGCTCTCGCGCTCTGCTCCTATTGTGGTTAGCTCGCCGTGGCCGGGGACTACAACGGTTTCATCGGGCAGGGACATGACTGTGCCGTGGAGGGAGCGGAGGATTTTTGGCATGGAGCCGCCTGGCAAGTCCGTGCGGCCGATGGAGCCGGCGAAGAGGGTGTCGCCGGCGATTAACTTCGTTTCTGCGGGGAAGTAGAGACAGATGCTGCCTTCGGTGTGGCCTGGGGTGTGCAGGACCTGGGCAGTGAGTGAGCCGGCGGTGACGGTTTCTCCGGTGGAGATGGTGCGGTCGATTTCCACCTTTCCTGGAGACGCCACGCCGATCCAGCCGGCCTGCACGTCGAGTATTTTCAGAAGGTCGTAATCGTTCTGGTTGAGCAGGATGGGTGCGCCGGTGGCGGCGCGGAGTTTCATGGCTCCTCCGACGTGGTCGATGTGGGCGTGGGTGATGACGATCTGCTTGACTTGCAGATTGTGCTTGCGGACGAGGGCGAGGACCTGGTCGATGTTGTCGCCGGGGTCGATGACCATGGCTTCGTGGGTGGTTTCGTCGCCGATGACGGAACAGTTGCATTGCAGGGGGCCGACGGGGAGGATTTCGTGGATCATGGGGCTATTGTAGCGAGTTAGGGTTTGTGTCGTGGTAGCGAAGGATGGCGTGGAATCCCATGTCTCGCAAAGGCAGCGAGACATGGGGCACCCGACACCCGGCGTCAGTACGGTACTTGCCGGAGATGGCAGTGCGGGGAGAGAATACGCGCTTGGTGGGGAGGGTTTGTGGCTAAATACCGGCAGCATGGGTATCAGGATCGGGATCGCGAGGCACGGGGTGAGCAGAGAAGCGAGCAGCCGCGGAAAGTGCCGGTCGAGCGCACGAGCGGTCCGCCGAAGTGGGACCATGCGCTGGGGCCGAAACCACTCAATCTGCCGGGCACGCGGGCGGTGTCGCGCTGCGCGCAGTGCGGCACGTTGCTGCAGAGTGGGATGACTGCGGACGGGAAGTGTCCGAAGTGCGGGTTTGAGTTGCATTCCTGCAAGCAGTGTACGTATTTCGATCCGGGGAGCCGGTTTGAGTGCATGCAGCCGGTGAAGGAGTGGATCGCGAAGAAGGATGAGCGGAACTCGTGCGAGATGTATGAGATTCGCGTGACGCGGGAGAAGGAGACTTCGACTCCGGCGAGCTTAAGGCCGAGCAGTGCGCGGGCGGCGTTTGATAATTTGTTTAAGAAGTAGAAGAGTCAGAGGCTTGAACCACAGAGGACACTGAGGACACAGAGTAATAGCGACTGGCGATTTTGTAGCTATTTCAGCAAAAACCTAGCGGAGCTGCGCTCCGCGGACAGCCGGGGGCGGCTGTCCCCACATAGATCAAACCCCTCCCCACCCAGGTCAACACCGCTTCCCATATAAATCCCGCCACATATCGATTTCCGTCGCAACATCATGGCTTACGGTTTTTGGGTTGGTCTTAGCAGGATTTCACTTACAAAGGAGTGTGGGGCTTGAGTTACCAGCATGGCGACGGCGTGAGCGATGTCGTCGGGCTGGAGCATTTTTGCGGGGTCTTTGCCGGCATGGGGGCTTAATTCGGTTTCGGTGGAGCCGGGACAGATGACGGACGCGCGGATATTGTGGGGGCGAAGTTCTTCGGCGACGGAATAGGTGAGGCCATTGAGTCCCCATTTCGAGGCGGCGTAGGCGGCGCCGTTGGGCAGGGCGTTTTTTCCGGCGAGAGACGAAATGTTGATGATGTGGCCGGAGTAGGCGCGGATCATCAGGGGAGCGAAGGCGCGAATGGCGTAGTAGACGCCGCGCAGGTTGGTGTTAAGGATGCGGTCCCAATCTTCGGGCGGAAGGTTGTGCAGGGGATCGTTGAAGCCGCCGACGCCGGCGTTGTTGACCAGGATGTCGAGGCGGTGGAAGGTGCTGTCAACGCGGGCTGAGGCGTATTCCATCTGATGCATGAGGGTAACGTCGCAGGGGATGACTTCGGTTTTGCCGCCCGCATCGAGGATCTGAGCGGCGGTGGCGTCGAGGGTTTCCTTGGTGCGTCCGCAGAGGACGGCGGTGGCGCCGAGTTGCGCGAGTTTGCGGGCGATGGCGGCGCCGATGCCGCGGCCGGCTCCGGTGACGACAGCGACTTGTCCGGTTAGAGGCAGTCCCGTTGGATGCGGCACGGCTGGGGATTGCCCGACTGGGGGCTGTCCGGTGTCCATAGGTAAAGGATCTCCTCGCGAGTGAGTGGCGATGCGGGCTCAGCAGATTAGAAACATCCGCTGTGTCCCATCTGAGCATCTTAACAACCGCATGTAAACAATCGCGATCTTAACGATCGCATGGCAACGATCGCATGCTAACCATCGAATATTAACAATAAAGCAGAGGATGATTGTGAAGTCGCTTGCCTTCGGCAGAAGAGGTACTTATAATCCCGCCAACCGGGAAAAGGATCAGGCGGCTCTGCGTCCAGCAGGGTATGCCGGATTTCCGGGGCCTGCGAGGGAGCGGGGCAGGCCAAAGCAGGATTCGAAACGCAAGCAGTCATGACGGAATGCCGTAGCTGTTAAGCTGGAGAGAAGACGTTTTTCTAAAAGAGCAATTTCCCAAAGGTCCAAGGAGCCATACTGATGAAAAAGATTCTGCTGACGGTTGTGCTTGGAGTGGCTGGAGTGGCGGTGGCACAGAATGCTACGCCACCCGCACAATCACAACCGGCCGCGACGCCCGCAGCCCCGGCACCGGCCCAGGCTGCTGCGCCGGCGCAAGCTGCGGCACCGGTAATTAAGGACCCTGCCGAGTACAACGCCTACGTGGCCGCGGTCGACCCCGCGAAGGATGCGAACGCTCACATCAGCGGGCTGGAAGCGTTTTTGGCACAGTACCCGAACAGCGTGATGAAGAATCAGGCGCTGGAAGTTCTGATGGGGACCTATCAGCAGGCCGGAAATTCGAAGAAGACTTTGGAAACGGCCACCAAGCTGGTGACGGCCGATAGCTGCAACATACGCGGACTGGCCCTGCTGGCTTATTTTGATCGCGTGCTGGCCCAGAACGGCGATCCCAACGCTACGCAGTTGCTCGCCGACGGCAAGAAGTACGGTCAGCAAGGACTCGATTGTTTTCCCAAGGTTACAGATGCGGACATTTTGAAGAATAAGGATCAGATGACCAGCATCTTCAAGGCGGCGATCGGGATGGCGTGCCTGCAAGCGAAGGATTATCCCTGCGCAATTGAAAACTTGAAGGCCGCTGCCGATGGCAACCCTACGGACTTCAGCGTGGTGTATCCGCTGGCACTCTCGTATTGGCCGGATCCGAAGACGCCGGTGTCGCCGGAAAACAGCCGGGATGCGATCTGGTATGCGGCGCGTGCCTCTGCGACTGCACCGGCGCAGGCACAAGCCCAGGTTGAAAAATATGCGCGTTCGCTGTTTGTGAGATTCCACGGAAGCGATGATGTGTGGCCTGCCGCACTGGCGAAAGCCAAGGCGGGCACAGCGGCGCCTTCGAACGATGAGTTGACAGCATTGATCCCGCCTGCCCCGACGCCGGCCGACCAGGCGCACAAGATGGTGCTGGATACGGCTCCCGACAAGATGGACTTTGCCACCTGGGAGTTCGTTCTCACCAACGGCGCGCAGGCCGATCAGGACACGGTGTGGAACGCGATCAAAGGTAAGGTGTTGAGCATGACAGGCACGATCATCAGCACCACTCCAACTGAATTCCAGATCGCGGGCAGCTCGGATGATATTGATGCGAAGAAGGCCGACATCACGCTGCAATTCGAGGAGAAAGTAACCGCGCGGCTGATTCCGAAAGACGGAGCCAGTTTCGATTTTCGGGGTACACCCGCCTCCTACACGCCGAATCCATTCATGATGGTGATGGAGAAGGGTGTGATCCTGACCAAGGCGGCGCCTCCGAAGCCGCCGGTGCACCGCAAGCCGGCAGCGCAGTAGCGGAGGGTTATTTCAAGGAAAGTAAGGGCAGCCTGCGAGGGCTGCCTTTTGGTTTTTGGTGCGTTGACCAGGCGTTGTGAAAACACCTATCTGGGCCTTAGGCACGCGATGGCTGGTAGGGATCCTTCGACTCCGAGAATGCTTCCGCTGCGCGGAAGCATTTTCTGCGCTCAGGATGAAAGCGATGCTCAGGAAGAAAGTTAGCGGACGACTTTCTTTTCCAGGGTGACGGGGCGGGCGCTGCGGGGCGGACGCTTGACGCCGTCGCGGAGCTGGCGGACATCAATCTTCAGCTCGGTGATAGTGCGGCTGAGGGTGTTGCGGTGCATGCCCAACTCGCGGGCGGCGCGGCACTGGTTGCCTTTGTTTTCCTGTAGCACGGTCAGGATGAAGCGTTTCTTGAATTCACGCACGCCTTCAGAATAAAGAATATTGCTTCGGTACATCTGCAGCACAAGCGCTTCCAGTTGATCTTTCACGATGCGTCTCTCTCTTTGCTATGAATTTTGTACGGCACCGCGCCTATTTCGGCGGAGAAGCAGGGGATCCGGATAAATGGCGAGGCGCTTGATGGAGCAGATCGAGACCCTGATCGAAACGCACTCGGAGCTCAGTGGGCGCGAGCCATTTCGCGGCGTTGCCCACGACGAGAAAGTAAGGCGCGAGTTGCGAATTCTGTAGGAGCTTCGACGCAGGTTCGAACGCCGTCATACCCATCAGGATCACCGCTACCATCAAACCGCCCTTCAGCAGCCCCAAGATTGCGCCGAGGAAACGGTCTAAACCGCTGAGTCCGGATTCCTTCATCACCCAGCGGGCGAACCTGGCGGCGAGGCCGAACAGGAGCACGATGGCAAAAAAAATGACGAGAAAGCCGAGAATCTCAGCCAACCACTCATTCTTCAAAAACGATTCCAACCACTGCGCAAGGCTACGGTACTGCCACGCAGCGACGATGTAGCCCACGACCAACCCCGCCATGGTAAGTGCTTCGGAAAAGAAGCCCTGCATGGCGGCGGTCACGACATTGAGGAGCACCACCGCACAAATCAACCAGTCCGCGAGGGTCATCGGGCGCTCCCGCGGGTCGAGATCGTACCAGAAAATCGGTTGCACATCCACCGATTCGAGATCCCCCTGTTAAACATCCAACTTGCGCCCGGTCAGTTGGAAATACGCCTCGAGGTATTTTTCACTGGTGCGAAGAGCCACGTCCGGCGGCAGTGCCGGAGCGGGCGGCTGCTTGTTCCAGTGAATTTGCTCGAGGTAATCACGAACATACTGCTTGTCGTACGAATCCTGCGTCCGGCCCGGAGCGTATTTATCAGCGGGCCAGAAGCGGGAGGAATCGGGAGTAAGGACTTCATCGGCGAGGGTAATGCCCTTGGGAGTGCGTCCAAACTCGAACTTGGTGTCGGCAATGATGATGCCGCGAGTGAGAGCGTAGGCCGCGGCCTTTTTGTAGACGCGCAGCGTAAGGTCGCGCAGATGACTGGCGGTTTCGACGCCTACCAACTCGCACATCTGATCAAAGGAAATATTCTCGTCGTGTCCGGTCGTGGCTTTCGTCGAAGGCGTGAAGATGGGCTCGGGGAAGGCATCCGACTCTTTCAGGCCGGCGGGAAGCGTGATGCCGGAGACTTTGCCGGAGGCTTTGTATTCCTTCCAGGCGGAACCGGAGATGTAACCGCGCACCACGCACTCGACGGGAAACATTTCGGCGCGCTGCACCAGCATGGAACGTCCGCGCAACTGGTCGGCGTATTTGCGAATGGCCGGCGGGTACTGGTCAACGTCGGCGGTGACGAGGTGGTTGGGGACGATATCGGCGAGGTAGTCGAACCAGAACAGGGAGAGCTGGGTCAGCACACGTCCCTTGTGGGGAATGCCTGTGGCCAGAACGTAGTCGAAGGCTGAAATGCGGTCGGTGGCGATGAACAGCAGCTGCTGGTCGCCGACCGAGTAGACGTCGCGGACCTTGCCGCTGGCGTGAAGTGGGAGATCGGGGAAGTCAGTTTGTAAGAGAACGGTGTCGAGAAGTTCAGGAGTCATGATGAAATTTTACAGGGAAGGAGCGAGGCGTATTCTAGCTGGTCAGAAAAAAAAGTCAACGATTCTGATCGCGCTTTAGAGTGGGCGGCGATTTTCGTCGGCTTGAAAAATGTTGACAGGAAAGAGGATGGACGGGAAGGCCTGCGGGGCGCGGTTTTCAGGCGGGTGAGATTGTGGAAAAGCTGAGGATGGGAGTGGAAAAAAGGGGCGTGATGGGATAGGAGAGCGAGCCGAACGCGCGATTATTGCGGCGCAGCTTTTCTCAATCAATGCTGCGCGACGGCTCGCGCGGCTCGCCCGGATCCCTCGGCGGGCAAAATGCGCCTGTCTCGGGATGACAAGCAAACTGCAAATGACCCGAGGGCTACTGCGCACCGAAGCGGACTGAGACCAGTTTCGAGACACCCGGTTCCTGCATGGTCACGCCGTAGAGTACCGGGGCGATGCTCATAGTTTTCTTGCTGTGGGTGATGAGGACGAACTGGGTCTGGACGCTCATTTCTTTTACGAGCTCGGTGAAGCGGCCGATGTTGGCTTCGTCGAGCGGGGCGTCGACTTCGTCGAGGATGCAGAAGGGGCTGGGCGCGTACTGGAAGATGCCGACCAGCAAAGCGAGTGCGGTGAGCGCTTTTTCGCCGCCGGAGAGCAGGAGGACGCTTTGCAGGCGCTTGCCCGGAGGCGAGGCGACTACGTCGATGCCGCTTTCGGCGCTGTTTTCTTCGTCGGTCAACTTCATGAAGGCGTGGCCGCCACCAAAGAGTTTCTTGAAGGTGGCCTGGAAGTTTTCGTTGATCTTGCCGAAGGCTTCTTCGAACTTCTGGCGCGAGATTTGATCGATCTCTTTGATTGTGGCGGTCGTGTTCTCGATGGAAGAGATCAAGTCTTTGCGTTGGGTGTCGAGGAAGGAATGGCGCTCGGCGCTTTCTTTGTACTCTTCGAGAGCCATCATGTTGACCGGGCCCATGGCTTCGAGTTTGGCGCGCATGTCGCGGTAGAGTTGGTCCTCGGCGGCGAGTTGTTCACCGGTGACGATGGCCAGAGTTGTGTCAGCCGTGAGCGTGGATCGTTCGATGCCGAGTTCGTTGATGCAAGTCTCGCAAATATATTGCGCGTCGGATTCCAGCTTGGCGGCGGCGGCGGAAAGCTCGCCACGGCGGTCGCGAGCCTGATCGAGCAGCAGGCGGCTGTGGCGCAGGAGTTCGTCGATCTCGGTGAGGCGGGCGCGGAGCTGTTCGGTTTCAAACTGCAGCAGACCCTCGCGGGCCTGGGCGGCGTTGCGTTCGGCTTCCAGGTCGGCGGCTTGCTGGGCGAGTTGTTCGTTTTCGGTTTCGCGTTGTAACTTTTCCGCAGCGGCAGCTTCAATTTGCGAAGCCAGGGCATGGACTCGTTCGCCCATCTCCGAGAACAGCGACTCGATGCGTTCTAAAACCGTCGCGGCCGAGCGGTGGCGCTCGGCAAGCGTGGCCACCCGGGCGGCATGCTGCGAGGCGGTCTGGGCCGATTCTTCACGGCGCTGGCGAAGCGCGGTGAGAGATTCCTGGGCGGCGGCGATTTGCTGTTCGAGTTGGGCGCGATGTTCTTCCACGATTGCGATTTCAGATTGCCGGGTGCAGACGATGCTTTCCTGCTCAGCGCGTTCGGAGGCAAGGCGCTGCAGTTCACCCTGAGAGACGCTGAGGCGCTCGCCGACGCGGGTCATTTCGGATTCGAGTTGCTGCAGCATGTGGCCGGAGGTCATGGCTTGATGTTCGGCGGCGCGTTTTTCGCCGTCGAGGCGATCGAGCAGGGAAGTGAGATCTTTGATTTCGCGGCCCAGGGTGAGCACCCGCATTTCTTCGTCGCGCAGGGCGCGTTCGAGGTCCTCCATCTGGCGGAGAACCTCGCGCAGTTCACGCTTCATCGAGAGCGGGCCCTCAGAGCGCTGTTTGCCGCCGGTGACGGTGACGTTGTGAAAGCACTCGCCGGCCTGGGAAAGGAAAAAGGCGTCAGGATTTTCGAGCGCCAGTCCGCGCGCGACGCCGGCTTCGGGGACGATGTAGCCGTCTCGCAGCTTGGGCAGAATCACTTCGAGCGACTTGCCGAAGCCGTTCAGCACACGAATGGTGTGCTTGAGGGGGGTGATCTGGGCTGCGGGCGGAGCGCAGTGCGCGGCTTCATCGAGGACGAAAGAAAATTTGGCTTGCGCGTCTTCTGGATGAACGAGGAAGGTGGCGCGGCCGTCGACTCCAGTGCGCAACATACGCAGGCCTTCGTCGGCGGCATCCCAGGATTTGACGACGACGTAGTTGAGTTCGTCGCGCAGGAAATCTTCGACGACACGCTCGTAGCGCGGCTCCACTTCGAGAAAATCGGCGAGGACTCCTACGGGCGCAAGGCCGGATTGCATGACATCGGATTGAAACAGGCGGCGGACGGATTCGGTGGAGTAGCCGTGTTCGGCGATGACGGCTTCGAGCGAACCCTTCTTGCCGAGAGCGGTCGCGTATTCAGCGCGGAGAACGTCGAGATTCGTTTTGGAGCGAGTCTCCTCAAGCTTTTTCTGTTCGATGAGGCGGCGCAGCTGGCTGATTTCTTCGGTGATGCCGGTGACGCGCTGGGTGACGCTTTCAAATTCGAGGGCGAGCTGTCCGCGCTGTCCTCCGAAGGCTTCGACCTGGAGGCTGGCGTTGGCGATTTCGGCTTCGAGACGGCGAGCTTCGCGATCGGCTCCGGCGAGGCGTTCTTCGGCCTGCGCGAGTTGGTTGCGCAGGCGCGAGGCGGAGGAAACGGTGTCGAAGATGGCGACGCGCGACTCTTCCTGCTGGCGCTCGATTTCGGCGAGGCTTGCGGCGGCCGCGGCGGCGTCTTGCTGGCACAGGGCAAGATCACTTTCCGCGGCAGAGAGGTCTCCGGCGGCGGATTCGAGAATCTGGCGATTGGAATCGCGTTCGGCTTCAAGTGCGGTTAGGCGGTGGTGGGCTTGCGCCAGTTCGGCCTCGGACGACGCGACCCGCACCAGCAACTCGGCGCAACGCTCCTCGTTATGGCGGCGGCGAGCGTGGGCGCGGTCGATTTCAAGCGCGATCTGGCTGATGCGCTCGCGGTTCTCGCGCAACTCGGCTTCGATGGTGTAGCCGCGCTGCGTGCGATCGGCATGCTCGGTTTCGAGTTGCTGCACGGCTTCGGTGCGATGCTGGATTTCTTCGGCGAGCGCGTTGAGATGGGAATCGAGTTCAGCGCTCTCCTGCTCGATGGCGGCGAATTTGCTGGCCAGAACGACACGCAGCTTGGCGCGCATTTCCTCGCGCAGGCGGGCGTAACGCTCGGCTTTGGCGGCCTGACGCTTCAGCGAATTCATCTGGCGCGTGACTTCGTCGAAGATGTCGTTGATGCGCGCCAGGTTCAGCTTCGCGTCTTCGAGCCGCGCTTCGGCGAGGCGCTTCTTGGTTTTGAATTTCGTAATGCCCGCAGCCTCTTCAAGAATCGCGCGGCGGTCCGTGGGACGGCTGCTCAGGATCTGGCCGATTCGGCCTTGCTCGATCAGGGCATAGGATTCGGGGCCGAGGCCGGTGCCCATGAACAGTTCCTGAATGTCGCGCAGGCGGCAGAGTTTGCCGTTGAGAAGATATTCGCTGTCGCCGGAGCGGAACAGGCGGCGGGTGACGACGATTTCTCCGGCGCGGAATTGCTGCTGGTTGAATTTGCGGCGACGGATTTTTAGGACGACGTGCGGGGCAGTAGTTCCGGCGGAGGCTGAGGTCGACGGCGCGGTGAGGTTGTGCGCGGGCAGGGCGAAGACGGGCTCGTCGTCGGGGAAGGCGATGGCGTTGGTATTTACCTTCGAATGCGAGATTTCTACTTCTTCGGTGCGTCCGGGCTGGGCTTCTTCTACGGCCTGCTCGGTGGCTTGAGCGGCGCGGGCGCGGAGGGAGGCTTCGTCCCAGTTGTCGGTGATGTTGGAGTCGTCAGAGGCGGAATCAAAGTCAGAATCCCCACCCTGTCGCGAAGAACGCGACAAGGGTGGGGCACCCGCTTCTTTTTCCATTCCTGGCATTTCTTCCTGAATATCGACTTCGGTGGGGGCGTTCGCGTCGGGGCCGTTGTAGGCTTCAGGGTCGATCAGGGTGAGTGAGACTTCGGCCATGCCCGTGGGCTTGCGGTCGCGAGTGCCGGCGAAGATGACGTCTTCCATGCGGGCGCCGCGCAGAGTCTTCGCGGACTGCTCGCCGAGGACCCAGGAGATGGCGTCGGAAATATTCGACTTGCCGCAGCCGTTGGGGCCGATGATGGCGGCAACGCCGTCCCCGTGGAACTTGAGTTCGGTGCGGTCGCAGAACGACTTGAAGCCGAGAATCTGAAGACGCTTCAGTTTGAGCAACGTAGACTCCTTAAGAACAGTGGCCGGTGGTCAGTGGATAGTTGCCAGTTGTTGGGCACTTCGTGGGCTGCCTGGGCGTGCATGTTTACCAGAGAGGTCCCTCCCCCTGAGTGCGATGCCTGCGGCCGTTTTTCAGCGGCATGGCGCAGCCCAGGCTGGATGGGCGAGCACAAAGATGAACTACTGTAACGGTGAAATTGGGCCGGGGTCAAGGAATATAACACCATATATGGTATAGCCTTACGAGCGACCGCGTTGGGTTGCACAGACATTGCGGCAATTGGGCGGTTTGCGAGTGGAGACGGGTAAGGAGGCGGGAGCAGCGCGAGAGCAAGACAATGCTAGCTCAAGCAGGAAAAGGAAACAACTATTCGCTTACGGAGAGAACGCCCTGAGTCAATCGGCCGACGCGCACGATACAGGGATGCTTCGACTACGCGGCGGCATTCGCTTTGCGAAATGCCGCCGCGTTCGTCAGCATGACAACCTAGAGGCGCACCTACTGCTCATAGGCACCGATGTTGATCTGGCCGCTGCTGTTAATGCGGGGATTGCCAGCGTAGTCGGTGCTGCCGTAGATGGAGGTGCTGCTGCCGCAGTAGCCGACGCTGCAGGTGAGGCTGGTGCCGCCGGCGTTGACGGCGGGCGAAGTCGACGCGACATCGAAGTTGGATCCGATGGCGTCGAAGTCGGGATTCGCAACCAGGGAATTTGCGTCTTCGCCCGATCCCGATTGGTACGCTGCGAACGTTTTGTAATTGTATTTCGCCGCCCAGTCAATTGAAGTGCCAGAAACGTAGCCGGCGGTGGAGTAATAGAGGTTCCAGTTGAGCGTCGCGGGAGGGGCGGGATAGGTCGAGGTGGCCTTGACGAAGCTATAGATCCAGACATTCTCCGTGCCGGCGTAGACGATGTTGTTTTCGAAGATGTTGCCGGAGGCGTCGCCGGAGTGATATTGGATCTGGAACTCCGCACCCTGGTTCTGGGTGTTGTTGTTGTAGAGCGTGTTGTTGACGACGACGACGTGGTCACTGCCGCCGACGGTGTTGGAGTAGCCTCCGATGGAAATGCCGACGGTGTTGGCATCATAGAAAACGTTGTTGCGGATGGTTACGTAGCTGCTGTCGTGACCTTTGTGTTCGCTGGCGGCTTCCATGTTCAGGTCGCAGGCGTAGACGGTGTTGCGCTCGAAGACGACGTACTCGCAACCGTCGCAGTAGAGGCCGTCGGCGTCGTAGGAATTGCCTTCGCCGGGATTGTTGATGCCGCTGATGTTGTAGACCGTGTTGCCGCTGATTTCTCCGTACTTGGCCTGGTCGTAGCCGGTGGGGCCGACGCCCTCGAATCCGATGGCGTCGATGCCGATGTTGTCGTTGTCGTGGACGATGTTGTTGGTGATGGAGAAATAGGTGACATTGCCATCGACGTTCACCGATTCGCTCTCGCCGGTTTTCAGGTCGTAAACCTGATTGCCGCTGATTGTGAGATTGGTGATGGGCGTGCTCGACGTGCCGTAGACGGCGATGCCAAAGGCGTTGCCATTTTTCTCGGAAGTCGTCGTGATGTTGTGCACCAGGTTGTTGAGTAACTGTACGCCTGTTCCCGCTCCTGTGACCCAGATACCGGCCGGAGTAAGGGTTGCCTTGCTGGTGGTGTAGTTGCGGATTTCAAATCCCTTCACCGTGATGTAGCTCTGGTTGACGATGTTGATCAGTCCCTGGGTTCCGGTGACGCTCAGGCCTGTGCCGTCGATGGTCGCGGTCTGGCCGGGATAGCTTGCGAAAGTGATGGGATTCGAGGCCGTTCCGGACGCGGGAAACGACACCGATTCGTTGTACACGCCGGTTTCCACGTACACCGTTGCTCCTGCTGTGACCGTACTGGCGGCGTGCTGAATGGTGAGCCAGGGCGCGGTGTAGCTGCCGGAGTTGCTATTGTTGCCAGACTTTGAAACGTAGAAGGTGGATCCGGATTGGGCAAAGAGTGAGATCGAAGAGAGAGCGAGCAGGGCGAAACCAAACTTGCCAAGGGATGTCATGGCCAATCTCCTTTTCGGCGGAACTGAACATGTTCGAAACAGGACGATGGTGGCGAAAAGCGACTGCGGCACAGCTTAGGCTGTTTACGAATGATTGTCAATAGTTATGTTTGATTGCGAATCGCAGCTCAGGGGCTTTCGATTTATTGCCATTGCGGCGAGACGGCGCAGCTTCCTGGACAAGGGATTCTTCGAGGGTCGCACGGCTCGGACTCATCTGGGGGGCGCGCAGGCGAAAGCGTCGCCCCGCTGCGCTCGGCGGGACGGGCGAAGGCGCCCGTCCCCACACGTTCTGTGCCGATTGCTAGCTTTCTCCCAGCTTTTCGAAGAAGCGGCAGATGGTTTCGATGCCGCGGTGGAAGTTGGGGATGTGGAACTTCTCGTTGGGGGCGTGCAGGTTGTCGTCGGGAAGGCCGAAGCCCATCATGACGCTGGGAATTTTCAGTTCGTCCTGGAATCCGGTCACGATCGGAATAGAGCCGCCGCTACGGATGAACACGGTTTGCTTTTTGAAAGTGTCGTGCAGGGCTTCGGTGGCGGCTTTGATGTAGGGGTTGTCGGTGCCGACGACGGCGGCTGGACCTTTGCTGTGGACCTTGATGGTGGTTTCAATGCCTTTGGGCGTGAGCTTCTTCACGAAGGCTGAATACCTTTTGAAGATGTCGTCGGCGTCCTGGTTGGGGACGAGGCGCATGGAAACTTTGGCCTGCGCTTTCGCTGGGATCACGGTCTTGGCACCGGCGGCGGTGAAGCCTCCGGGCATGCCGTGGACTTCAAGTGTGGGGCGCGCCCAGGTGCGGTAGAGGACCGAGTAGCCGGGCTCTCCGGTGAGGACTTTTGAGCCGACTTCAGTTTTGCGGTAGTGCTCTTCGTTGAAGGGCAGGCGCTTCCAGGCTTTCAGTTCGTCTTTCGTCGGTGCTTTCACGTTCTTGTAGAAGCCGGGGATGAGAATTCTTCCTTTGGAGTCTTTCAGCTTGCTGATGATTTCGATTAGGGCGAAGAAAGGATTGGGGGCAGCGCCTCCGTACACGCCGGAGTGCAGGTCAACCTTGGCGCCTTTCACTTCGATTTCGGTGTAGACGAGTCCGCGCAGACCGACGCACAAGGTGGGCAGATCGGGTGCGAAAAGTTCGGTGTCGCAGACCAGCGCGAAATCGGCCTTCAGCTTGGCTTTCTGCTTGCGGATATAGGCGTCGATGGACTCGCCGCCGACTTCTTCCTCGCCTTCGAAAATCACTTTCACATTGATGGGCAGCTTGCCGCCGCCGGATTGCATGAGGGATTCGAGGGCTTTGACTTCCATCCAGAGCTGGCCTTTGTCGTCGACTGCGCCGCGGGCATAGATGTTGTTGTTGCGTTCTGTGGGCTCGAAGGGCGGAGTGTGCCATTCGTCGAGGGGCTCGGCGGGTTGGACGTCATAGTGGGCGTAGCACAGCGCGGTGGGCTTGCCGGGAGCGTGGAGCCAGTCGGCGTAGATGAGGGGATGGCCTTTGGTGGGGATGACCTCGACGTTTTCCATGCCGATGCGGCGCAGGTCGCTGGCCACGTAGTCGGCGGCTTTTTGAACGTCGGGTTTGTGCTCTTCGAGGGTGCTGACGCTGGGGATGCGGAGAAGGTCTTTGAGTTCGTTCAGGAAACGCTGCTGGTTGCTGCGGGCGAAATCGACGGCGGACGAGGCCATGGGTTCATCCTTTCATGGGAGAACTTAGGAATGCGGAATCGGGTTCCATCGGAAACCAAACAGTATAACGCTACTCTTTCGTTGATCGCTGAGGCATCCCCACTTCTCGCAAAGTTCGCGAGAAATGGGGCACCCGGATTCTTATTCGAACCTTGCGGGTGAGAACGCGGCCAAATCGAATTCGGGAGTTCGATCTTCGATTACGGCAGCCATGACTTCTGCGGTGATGGGCGCCAGCAGGATGCCGTCTCGGAAGTGGCCGGTGGCGGCGTAGTAACCGGGGGTTGAGGTCTCGCCGAGGATGGGGAGCGCGTCGGGGGTTCCGGGGCGGAGGCCGGCCCAGTCTTCGAGAATTTTGGCGTCGGCTAGCTCCGGGATCAGGGCTAGGGCGGCGCGGTGCAGGCGCTGAATGGTGGCGAGGTCGGTGCGTTTGTCGAATCCGGCTTCTTCGACGGTGGCACCGACGAGCAGGCGACCGTCGCTGCGTGGGATTAGGTAGACGTCGGGGGAACGGACGACGTGCCTCAGGATTGTGTGCGAGGGCATGAGCAGGCAGAGCATCTGTCCCTTCACGGGGCGAGTGGGAAGATTGTGCGGCGGGATTTGTCCCGCCCAGGCTCCGGCGCAGTTGATGACCTTGGCGGCGTGGAATGCGGCCCTGATGGTCTTGACGCCGTTGGCGCGGTGGTCGGTGATGGTGACGGTGGTGACTTCATCGCCGGAGGAGAAATCTACGCCGCGATTTTTCGCGGTCTTCCATGCGGCGGCGGAGAGCGCGCGGGGATCAACACTGCGTTCTTTGAGATAAAACGCGGGCCGCTCAGAATGGCTTTTGGCCAAGGCTGGCTCCAGCTCTGTGAGGGTCGCAGGAAGAAAACCCGAAGCCTGGGCTTGGAGAAGATGTTCGGCGGGCGGAAACAGTATCGTGCCCTGGTCCCGAAGATCGACTTTCATGCCGGACTCGAGTTCGAGTTCATGGGCGAACTCGGGATACAGGCGGGCGCTGGCGGCGGCCAGAGGCTGGAGGGCGGGCTTGGTTTCGAGAGGGCAGTCGACCAGCATCCCGCCGGCGGCGTGGGAGGCTTCGCGGCCGGGTTCTCCGCGCTCGACGACGAGGACGGTCGCCCCACGCTTGCGCAGTGCGATGGAGAGTGAGAGGCCAATGATGCCGCCGCCGACGATGATTATGTCCCAAGTCTTCACCTGGGCATTGTAAAAGAGCAGTGGCAAAAGAGGCGGCGGAGGCGGTGGCCGCAAAATCGGTCGAGCTGCGCTCGACCGGACAGCCGAGGGCGGCTGTCCCCACATAGTCCTTGCAGAGATGACAGGGAGGGCGCGGGTGCATAAAATGGCTCGCATGAGAAAGATCTTCTTGGCAGGAGTTGTAATGGGCGTGCTCGCGACGGCGAGCGTGGCCTGGGGGCAGCAGGATAAGGACAACGAACCGACGTCGTATATCTATTTCCTCGTGATCAAGGATGACAACGGGAAGCCGGTGCGCAATGCGGCCGTGATCATGCATGAGGTGAATCCCAAGGGCAAGCAGGAACGCGGCGGCATGGAGTTGAAGACCGATCTGGACGGGAAGGCGAATTTTGACGGCGTCCCGTACGGCATGCTGCGGGTGCAGGTGTTGGCGCAGGGATTTCAGACCTACGGGGAAGACTACGACATCGAGAAGGCAAAAACTGCGATCACGATCAAGCTGAAGCGTCCGCAGGGTCAATATTCGTTGTATGACGATCACGCGAAAGATCCGAATGCGCCGGCGAAGCCGGACCCGCCGCCAGCGGATCCGAATAAGAAGCCGAACTAGAGAGCGCGATGGCAGGGCGGCTAAAGCAGTTATCCGTTCTGTAATGTCTACGGCGCGGCTTGAAGCCGCGCCCTTTCAAAACAGGGGATGCGAATGGACTATCTACTCAAGACAGAACCTTCGACGTATTCTTTTGCCGACTTGCAGCGGGAGAAGACGACCGTATGGGATGGCGTGTCGAATCCGGTAGCGTTGAAGAATTTGCGGGGCATGAAGCCGGGAGAGCGGTTGGTCATTTACCACACTGGGGATGAGAAGAGCGCGGTGGGGACGGCGACCGTGGTATCGGTGGACGCGTCGGACTTGAAGAACCCGCAGGTGAAAATCAAAGTGGGTAAGGCCAATGCAAAGCCGGTGACGCTGGCGGAGGCCAAGGCGAACAAGCTGTTTGCGGAATCTCCGCTGGCGCGGCAGGGAAGGCTGAGCGTGGTGCCGTTGAACGAAGCGCAGTTTAAGTTTCTTACGGGCGAGTGACGGTCAAAATCCCCCCTTCGACTTCGCTCAGGGCAGGCTCTCTCGCACAGAACGCGAGAGGGGTGGGGCACCCACTTCTTTTCTGGTCCGATCGTTTCTGGCGCGACATTCCGTTCCTAGTCGCTGGCCCTTGGGGGAAAGTTCTGAGCGCGGGCCAACTCAGGGTTAAGAGGATGCTTCCAAGCAAGGGGAAGAGTTTGCTTGGGGTTCTTTGGGTCGGTGTCTTCGGGAGAAAAATGAAACTGAAGAGCTCTTACGTGCAGCGTTTGGTGGCGGCCTCCGGCTGTTTTGCGGCGATTGTTTTTGCGACGATCTTCATCGCTCAACGGGCGTGGGCGCAGGAAACCAAAGAAAAGGTTACGGTGGATGATGGAGACCGAAGCTTCATGGTGCGCTTGCCGAAAGGCTATGACGCGAAGCAGCACTATCCGGTGGTGATCCTGCTGCATGGCATGAATCAGGATCCGGAAGACATGGAGCGGCTCACGGGCTTCGATGCGCTGGCTGACAAGGACGGCATTATTGCGGTCTATCCTATTGCGGTGCACGGACGGTGGAATGCTGGAGTGCGACCGCAAGAGGCGCGACCGGCGACGATGGGGCCGGGCAGACGCGGAAGGTACGGCGGTGGAGGGTACCCGGGCGGTGGTGGGGGTGGATATCCTGGCGGGGGTGGAGGATATCCGGGTGGCGGAGGGCAACAGCCCCAGAGCAAGGAGCCCGACGAAGATCGGAGGCCGGCTGCGGCGGATGATGTTGCGTTCTTTGCCGCGATGCTCGATCAGCTGGGAACCAAGTTTTCGGTAGACACGTCGCGAATCTATGCGGCAGGTCTGTCGGAAGGCGGATTCATGAGCTTGCGTCTGGCGTGCGCCTTAGGGGATCGGCTGGCGGCAGTCGCTGCGGTGAGTGCGGCGATGCCGAAGACCATGATTTGCCTGCCTTCGCGTCCGGTGCCGGTGGTGATGATCAGTGGAACGTCCGACCCGGTGGTGCCTTATGGCGGCGGCACCGAGCACAATATGAATCTGGCGACCCTTTCTGTGGAGGACAGCGCCAAGACGTGGGCGAAATATGATCGCTGCGGGGAGAAGCCGGAGAAGAGCAAATTGCCAGCGGCGGGGAAGGGCGGGATGGAAACGAAAGTCGATACTTATAACGGCTGCCAGAAGGATGCCCAGGTGGTGCTCTACAGCATCAAGGGCGCGGGCAATACCTGGCCCGGCGGGGAGCAGTACGAAGCCGAGAACGCGATTGGGAAGACGAGCGCGGATCTGAATGCAGATGAAGTGCTGTGGAATTTCTTTGCTGCGCGGAAATTGCCGGCGACGGCAGCGGAGCAGAAGCAGTGAACGGTCGGATTTTCAACAACGACCCTTCGGATCGAAAACCTTAGACCTAGAGTCAAAGACCCCACCCTGTCGCTTAAACCGCGACAAGGGTGGGGCACCCTTCTTCTGTTTTCGGGTCAGCCGATGGATTTTCTTAACTCGCGGCGCAGGATTTTTCCGGACGCGGTTTTCGGAACGGCGTCGATGAAGCGGACCTCTCGCGGTTGCTTGTAATGGGTGAGGCGGTCGGCGACGAAGCCGCATAGTTCTTCGCCGAGTTTCTGGCTGTCGAGAAAGCCGTCGCGCAGGGCGACGAAGGCGACGGGGATTTCTCCAGCGGCGGCGTCGGGGCGGCCGACCACGCCGCACTCCTTCACCGCGGGATGCTCCAGCAGTACCGCTTCGACCTCGGCGGGAGCTACGGGGAAGCCTTTGTACTTGATCATTTCCTTGCGGCGGTCAACGACGCGGTAGAAGCCCTCGCGGTCGCGGGTGACGATGTCGCCGGACCAGAACCAACCGTCGCGCAACACGGCATCAGTGGCCTGTGGTTCCTTCCAATAGCCGAGCATGATTTGCGGTCCGCGCATGACCAGTTCTCCGGGTTGTCCGGAGGGTGCTTCGGTGAGGTCGTCGGGAGTGTCAGCGGGATCGATATCCGGCTGCGACAAGACGCGGCAATCGGTTTGAGCCATGGGATGACCGATAGAGTCTGGGCGATAGAGTTCGGGTTCGAGAAAGCCGACGTGGGTGACGGGCGAAGCTTCGGTCATGCCGTAGCCCTGACACACGAGGATGTTGGTGAGGGCGGTGAAGCGGCGCGCGAGGTCGGGCGCGAGAGGCGCTGCGCCGGATTTGACCCAGTGGACTTTATGATCGCGGGGAAATTGTCCGGCCTCGGCGGCCTGGCAGAGCGCATTCATGGCGGGCGGAACTAGCGGCGCCATGGTGACGCCTTCCTCGACGATGAGTTTCAGGAATGTCGGCACCTGGAAGCGCGGCACAAGAACGATGGTCGCGCCTAGAATCAGCGCGGGATTGAGGACCACGTTCAATCCGTAGATGTGGTAGAGCGGAAGGCAGCAGAGGATGGTGTCGGCGGAGTTGAGAATGGTGCCGTTGGGGCCGATCAACTGATACACGTTGGCGACCAGATTGAAGTGCGAGAGCATGACTCCCTTGGGCAGGCCGGTGGTGCCGCTGGAGTAGGGAAGCGCGGCGAGAGTTTGTTCGGGAGATTGATCCGGCTTTGGGTAAGTTGCCGAGATTGGTTTGAGCAAGTTGGCGAAGGGTTCTGCACCCGCGGCGGCCTGGCGCGTGGTGTAGACGCGGCGCAGGTTGGGCAGTCCCCCGAGGTCGACGCCTTCGATGTTTGTGCCGTCGGTGATGAGTATGGTTGCGCCAGAGTTTTCCAGTTGATAGCGGACTTCGCGCGCGCGGTAAGTGGGGTTGAGCAGCGTGGGAATTGCCCCGACCAGCGTTGCTGCATGGTAGGTCACGCAAAATTCCCACGAGTTGGCCAGGAAGATGGCGAGTACGTCGCCGGGTTTCGCGCCACTGGCGATCAGGCCGCGGGCAACGGTTTCGACGAGTTCTCCATATTCGGCGTAGGTCAGGCGGCGTCCGCAGGACGTGTCAACCAGCGCGGTCTTGGGGGCATGGCGGCGGCAGGAGTCGAGAATTAAATCGTGCAGAAAGAGATTGTGGGGGTCGGCGTAGAGTTGGGTGCGCAACATGCCGGGAGAGATTGTACTGGAAAGATGCGGGCCGGAACCGAGCAGTTTCAGCTGGCGAGTTTGCGGAGGAACTCCTGCTCGTCCATGCGGTACTTGAAGGCTTTACGGCCATCGATGAAGACGACAGGCACTTCGTCGTTGTATTGACGGCGGAGTTCAGAGTCGGCATCCACGTCAACGTCCTGCCAGGTGAAGCCTCCGCGGCGCGAGAGCTTGGAGAGACTCTCCTTGACGACTTCGCACAGGTGGCATCCCTTGCGGGAGTAAATTACGACGTTGCGCGGTTCAGCCATACGGGGAGATTCTAGCGCGGGCTAATCAGCTTTTCCAGAGACAAGAGTCAACCGCGAAGAGCACGAAGGTTCACCAAGGAAAGACCTTAGAAACGAAGGCCGCATCGCGCCGCTGTCGTGAGGATATCCTCATTACCCGATGTACCGATAGCGGAGCGCTACGCAAGCTGGGGCGCGAGACGATAGAATCGCCGCATGCACGAACCTCAGGCAAGACTTCTGGTGGGAAAGACCGCGCTGGTGACCGGCGCGGCGCGGCGGCTGGGCCGGGCTTCCGCGCTGGCGCTGGCACAGGCGGGCGCGGATGTGGCGATTACCTTTAACCACTCGGCGCGCGAGGCGCAAAGCACTGTCGTGGACTTGTCGGGGTTCGGAGTGCGGGCCTTCGCGCTGCGCTGCGACGTGACCGATGAGGCCAGCGTCCGGGCGATGATGAAGGAAGCGGGACGCGAGTTGGGACGCATCGACATCCTGGTGAACAATGCAGCTAACTACGAGACGGCTGAGTTCGAAAAGCTGACGGTACAGCAATGGGATGCAATTTTCGCATCGAACACGCGCGGGCCGTTTCTGGTTTCGCGCGAGGCGCTGCAGTGGATGCGACGCGATCGTGGCAAGGGTCCGGGCGGAGCCAAAGTCGCCGCCAAGATCGAAGCGAAGATTATCAATATGGGGTCGCTGGGCGGGCTGCGGCCGTGGGCCACGCATGCACATTATTGCTCGTCGAAGGCGGCGCTGCACATGTTGACGAAAGTGATGGCGAAAGCACTGGCGCCGGAGATCGCGGTGAACGCCGTGGCTCCGGGGATGATTGATCTGGGCGAGAAGGCAGCCGCGGCGTTTATGCGGCGCATGGCTAAGCAGACGCCGATGCGCCGAAACGGCCGCGGGGATGAGATCGCCGAGGCGGTGTTGTTCTTCGCGACCGCGCCCCAGTTTATTACCGGACAGATTCTGGCCGTGGACGGAGGGTTGGGACTGTGAGGCTTGGCGTTAGGCCTCGGCCGATGTCGGATCGATCACCAGTTTGACCTCGGAGACTCGGTTGGCGGGAAATCCGCCCTGCCGGGCGTGCTCCCGAACCATTTCCTCGTTGGGCGCGATGTAGACGCAATAGATTTTGTCTTGGGTGACGTAGCTGTGCAGCCATTGAATGCTGGGGCCGAGGTTGTTCAGGACGCTGCAGGATTTTTGCGAGATGGCGATCACGTCCGTGGGAGTCACGCTGCCGACGTTCGGGATGTCGCGCTCGATGACGTACTTGGGCATTTGTTCCTCTGGCAAGAATTAGGGAATCAGCAGGCTGCAGTTTCGCCGACAGCCGGGCGGAATTTTAAGCCATCCGGCGGGAAATAGCCATTGCTGCGTGGGCGCGGTATATTGGGGCCAATGAAGAAGAAGAAATCGAAAGGCAGTTCCACTCCTTCGGCGGCGGCGGCCGCCCCGCGCGTGGCCGTGGCTATCATGGCGGCGGGCAAGGGGACCAGGCTCAAATCGCAACTTCCTAAAGTGTTACATGAAGTGGGCGGAAAGGCGCTGCTGGAGCACGTGATCCGCGCGGCGTTGCGCGTGGTACCGGCAAACGACGTGTACGCCATCGTCGGACACGAGGCGGAACGGGTGCGGGCGGCGATGGCGCATACGGGCGTTCACTTTGTGCTGCAAGCCGAGCAGCGCGGGACCGGCCACGCTCTGATGGTGGCAGGCGAGGCGTTGAGGGGGTATGACGACGTGATCGTGCTCTCAGGGGATGCTCCGCTGATCACGCCCCAGACAATTGGACGCCTGCTGAATTTTCATCTCGACGAAAGGGCCGCGATGACGCTGCTGAGCGCCGACCTGGACAATCCGACCGGATATGGCCGGGTGCTGCGAAAAAACGCGCGCAGCGCTGAAGTACTGGGGATTGTTGAAGAGAAGGCGGCGAGTGCGGCGCAGAAAAAAACTCACGAGATCAATTCCGGGTTCTACGTCTTTTCCGTGGCGGTACTTTACGAGAACATCGCGAAACTCTCGACCGCCAATGCCCACCACGAGTATTACCTGACCGACATGGCTGCGGTGTTGCGGAAGGCGGGACAGCGCGTAGTGGCGTGGAAGACCGCGAATGCCAGCGAAGTGCTGGGTGGGAATACGCGGGCGGAACTGGCGGAGATCGACGAGAAGATGAGGCTGGCGAAGTGCCGGCAGTTGATGGCGGACGGCGTAACAGTGTTTTATCCGGCGACGTGCGTGATTGACGACGATGTGGAGATCGCGCCGGACAGCGTGATTGAGCCCTACGTGCAGTTGCTGGGGAAAACGCGAATTGGCACCGGCTGCCGGGTGCGGTCGTACTCGGTGATACGCGATTCGGAAATTGCAGATGGAGTATTGGTCCGTCCGGGATGTGTGATGGAAGAAGCCCGCATCGGCGCGGCGGCCGTGATTGGTCCGTACTCGCATCTGCGGCCGGGCAGCGAGATTGGCGAGGGTGCGCATGTGGGGAATTTTGTCGAGACCAAGAAGATCAAGCTGGGCAAGGGCTCGAAGGCGAATCACCTGACGTATTTAGGAGATGCAGAAATCGGTGCGGGCGTGAACATCGGCGCGGGGACGATTACCTGTAACTACGACGGCGTGCACAAACACAAGACCGTCATCGAGGATGGAGTGTTCATCGGCAGCGACAGTACACTGGTGGCGCCGGTGCGAGTGGGAAAGGGCGCGTACGTGGGAGCGGCGTCGTGTATTACCGACGATGTTCCTGAGGACGCGCTCGCGGTGGGGCGGGCACGGCAGATTGTGAAAGAGGGTTGGGCAAAGGAGAAGCGGTCGGCACGGAAGGGCTGATGAAAGGTAAAGAAACAAAAATCTTCGATCCGGCAGATGGGTTTGCGCCGCTCACGGATGCCATGGAGATCACGGACGCCACCGTGGCGAAGCGCGGCGATCGCTGGTGGATGTATGTGGCCGGCGAGGCGCGAGGACATGAAGGCATTCAGCTCTTCAGTGCTTCGCTGCCCGCGGGATCGCCGCTCGCCTCTCAGGGATGGACGTTGACGCCGGATCGCAATGACCCTGCGCGCATTGCGCTGTTAGCTGGACATGAGTCGAGCAAGGCATGGGATCTGAAGGGTGGACGTCACTGCCCGGCCTATGTTCGGGGCTGGGATTCCGAGCGGGAAGTCTGGGTTGAGCGAATCTACTACGCGGGCGGTGCTGTCAATTTGTGGGGGCCGTATACGATTGGCTATCTGGAATGGGACGGAAGCCAGTGGGTGGATCAGCCAGACCCCGTATTTCTTGCCGAAGAAGCTTGGGAGCATGGAAGTGTGTATGAGCCCAACGTTATCTACGCCGATGGCAAGTGGAAGATGTGGTACGTCGCCGGGTCGAATGTGGAGGACTACCTGGTCCAGGGGTTTGCGGAGAGCGCGGATGGCCGGACGAATTGGAGCAAACATAAAATATTCATTCCCGCCGAGGAGAAGGTTTTTGATTTTTGCGTGATCAAAGGGCGGCAGGGTTACGAGGCCGTTTTTTCCAAAGTTTGGCTGGGCAAGACGGCGGCGCCACAGTCAACCGGCCTTTGGTGGTGCGAGTCGGCCGTACCATCGTCGGATTTCAAAGACTGGAGCCCGCCGCAACAGATCATGAACGCCACGGATTGTGGATGGCATTCGGTACCGTGGAAACCGTCGGTGCAATACGACGAGAAAGATCCGACGAGGATGTTCGTATTCTTCGACGGAGGGTACATGAAGGCTGGGGAACAACGAGGCTTCCCATTTGCCTTTACGCTGGGATGCCTTGAACTCGAACGGCCACGGATGATCGTGCGATGACAATACTCAGGAGCAATGGGCCGGCTGAATTTCTCCGGCCCATCACCCCTTGAAGGTTCCAGAGCAGACTAGTGCGTAACGGCCGCGAACAGGTCGGAGTGCATCAGCGACTGGAACTGCTGGTCGCTGGCCTTGAAGTGCACAGCAACATTCGAGCCGTCGGTGTCTGCGGTCGTGTTCTCCACCGCGATCTTCTCCGCGGGCGTGGCACTCATCTTCTTATAGAGCATGTAGCCCTTGAGCGCCGATGAAAGCATGCCGGCGGTCGTGGAGTCAGAAGTGACCACTGTCATTTCGAAGTCGACTCCGCTGCTGAAATTCATGGTGTAGCGCGAACCCAGCAGACGCTTCTTCAGAGTCTCGTAATCGGCGACCTTGGAGGCGTCGCCCATGGCGGCGCGCATCGCGTTCTGCGTGCCCGTCTGGTCGAGAATGCTCCAGACTGGCGAGGAGTCGACGTTGGACATCCCGTCGGCCATGTCGCCGTTGGTATCGAGGCTGGGGACTTGGCCATTCTGCGTATCGAGGGCGACGCGGATTGCTACAGGATCACCGAACAACAGCGTGCTCTCGTCGAGGAAGGTCATTTGGAAGCCGCCGTCCATGGGGTAAATATCCGCCGTACCGTACTTCTTGGGCACGAACTTCTGCAGCTTCATTTTCTTGAGCACGGCCTTGCGGTCGAATGGACCGGCAGCGACGCCGATGGTCTTGACGCCTTGCTTTCCAGAGTGGAACGACGCGAAAGTCAGGCTGTCGATATCTTTGTCGGGATCGAGGCCGATGGCCTTAAGGGCGGCCTCGAACTGCTTGATGTTTTCGGGCATTAACTGGTTCTTGAGAACCATCGCAGTGGAAGAATCCTTGAGTGCGCGATAGTCCACCGAGATTACCTGCAGCACATCGGCGGGAACACAGGAGCGGGCAGACGAGTTTAGCGGGATGGCATACGCCATGCTCACCAGAAGCAGAGTAGCCAGGCAAATCTTGAACAGTTTCATAACGCCTCGAATCAGAAAAGAGTTGGGGTAGGGTCCATTCACTTGGATGCACGAACCACCCGGGTTGTTGATAGATCGTTCTATTCTATTTTACTTGCAGAAGGGATGAACGAAACAAAGGTACATGCCCATTGACGGGTTGGAGTCCAGTATGGGACTGGTTGCTAGGCGGCTGTTTCTACGAAAGGGTCGCGACTCGGCGGCGTACGTCCGCAGCGAAGGTAGGGTCTTTCAATGAGGCCAGATTGATTTCTACGTTGGCCAGAGCGCCGGTTAGCGCCGCGCCGGCCAAAGCCGCGGCCGTGGTCAAGTCCGACTTCATGTTGGGATTGGTGATGGGTTCGAGGCCCTTTACGATTCCGGCGATTTCGTGGGCGTTTTCGGCGACGCCCAGAGGAACCTCGGTAGCTTTTTTGAGAGCAGCTTCGATCATGGATTCGCCGGCCTTCTCGTCCGCGGTCTTGGCTTGCTTGTAGGCCTGCATAACGGCATTGTAGGACTCGGCATCGGCGTCGACGGCCCCCTTGAGTTTTTCGCGCAGGGGGGTAAGGCGAGCGATGGCGGCACTGAGTTGCGATTCGTATTGCAGGTAGGCTTTCTTGCCGCGCGACATCGAAGCCACCATTACGGCGAGACCCGCAGCCATGGCTGCAGCGGCCGCAGCGGCGCTGCCGCCGCCGGGAGTCGCTGTCGGCGCGGCGAGTTGCTCAACGAAGGGCTCGACTCCGGCTCTTAGTCCGCCAACGGCAGCTTTGCCTCCCATTACGGCTGCCAGACGGTTTTCAAGAATCAGCGAAGAGTCGAAATTTTCGACCTGCAGAAACCACTCGGCGGCCTGCTCGAGAGCTTTCTTGGGGATCAGTCCGACGATTTCGCTCGATACTGGCGTGACGCCGTAGCGTGCGGCTTCGCGCTTGACTAGCTCAAAAACGCGGTGCACGGGGGTTTGCTCGAAGTCGGTCAGGTTCATCGAGACTTGAGCCAGGCCGCGCACTAGGAATCCGGCGCCCTTTACGAAGCGCATGCCGCCGGTCGAGAAGCGCACGGCTTTGGCAATCTTCTTGGCGATATCAACATCGGGCGTGTTGAGGAATACGTTGTAGGCGATAAGAAACTTGCGCGCACCCACGACCGTTGCGCCCGCGGTTGGATGCACACGGGGTTCGCCGAAATCCGGACGGCGCGCCGGGTTGGTCGCGATCTCGGCGCGAATGCCTTCGAACTGGCCGCGGCGAATATTTTCCAGACCCTGGCGTTCGGGAATACGGGCGGCGGCTTCGTAAAGGTAGACGGGAATCTGGAAGCGCTTCCAGATCTGCTCGCCCACGTGGTTGGCCATGGCCACGCAGTCTTCAATGGTGACGCCGTCGATGGGGATGAACGGGACGACGTCGGCGGCTCCCATGCGGGGATGTGCGCCGGTGTGGACGTTCAGGTCGATCAGTTCCGCAGCCTTGCCCACGCCGCGGATGGCGGCTTCCTGAATGGCCTCGCGCTCGCCGACCAGCGTGATGACGCAGCGATTGTGGTCGGCATCCATTTCGCGGTCGAGCAGGTAGACGCCTGGCATTTTCATGGCGTCGACGATGGCGTCAACTTTCGATTTATCGCGGCCTTCGGAGAAATTGGGGACGCATTCGACGAGCGTGGACATAAGAGGGAAGGATAGCTGGGTTGGCGCAAGGGCGGCAACTGCGCGACGGTCGGTTGGTCCGATTTCCGCAGGGACTACTTTGATTCCTGGGGAAGCTGAATCTGGCGGAGAGCAGAAACGGTGCTTTGCATGTTCTCTTTCCTGGCAGGAAGCAACATGCGCTCTGTAACGATCCGCAATAGGTGCTCGTTGATTTGGTCGTCGGAGGCCCCGCTCGTTAGCAATGCAAACACATCTCCCAAATAGCTGTCGTATTCATCTTGGGCGTTCGGTTCTTCGCGGACACCGATCGGGTCCCATACCATCATGAGCACCCGTCGGATTTCGGCCCTAATTCGTCGAGACTCGTACTTATCAATCATGCCCGATGTTTTTGCGACCACCATCGCCGCTGCGGTCCGACAGGTAGCCTTGTTCAATCTCGGCCAGCATGGTTTCGATGTCGCCGGTCGGGAATTCATACTGGGTCGCTACACGAATAACAGCCAGTTTTTTCTCCACGTCGCCCAGGGCTTCCCGACGGCAAGCCTGAACTAGAGCTCGTCGTACCCATTCCGCGATTGACATTTTCCGGCAGCGGGCGGCTTGCTGAATCTCCCGATATTCAAGATCCGTCAGGATCACCTGGAGTTGCTTAACCATGCGATGAGTTTAAATGACCATCCGCGTGAGTGATAGAGGGAAGACACTAGCATCCTTAACGTCGGCTGAAGAACTTCCCGACACCCAGCCGCACTTGCACGGTGTTGACCCCTGGATTCAGGTTTGCCAGGCCTGCGTTCGAGATATGCATGTAGCGGAGTTCGACGCTCCAGTTGTATCTCGCTCCAAGGATGTGCGTTCCAAGCGCGGCCTGATCCATGAAGTTCACGGTGTTGGTGTAGGTGGGAACACTTTGACTGGTGAAGAGCGTGCCGCCGGTGAGTTCGACGTAAGGCGAGATGCGGCCGTGGCGAACGAAGTTCCACTTCAGGCCGAGGGGATCAAAGCCCACGCCATAGGCTGTGTTGGCGGGCTGAAAGACTAAAAAGACGGGGACGGCGTCGACCGCGTATTCGAATCGTCCGCGAAGAAAGCTGGGCAGGTGCGGGCCAGTGAGAATCCAGCCGTAGCGCAGTCCGGCGTTGAAGGCGCCGGTGTTGCCACGTCCGCCGGCCACGGAGTGGCCGCCGCCGGCCCAGATTTGCACTTCGTGGCCATCTTCCTCAGGACCGGTTTGAGCGTGGGACAGAGACGATGCGAGCAGAAGAAGCGGAATGAGGAGCAGGGAATGTCGCATGCGCGTGAGTCGAGGCGACAGCGCCTCGTGGAAGGATCACGATACAGGAATGCCGGGCTTGCGACAAACGGGGGCTATGGTCGCGCAGGCAGAAAGCAGGTTCCTCGCTTTGCTCGGAATGACAAGCATATTTGGAGGGCAAAAAGCTGACTCAGCGCGAATCAGGCTTCGCGTTGGGGGCGGTGCGTCACCAGTTGCATCAGGTCACGGGCCACGCGTTCGGTGTTGTGTCGGGCCACTCCGCCTTCATCCAGATAGTCGCCGAGCACAGGGACGACGCCGAGGGCCTCGACCGCGTCCAGGTCGTTGACGATCTGGCAGGAACCTTCGCTCGCGTATTTGGCTTTGAGTTCATCGGACACGGGAGTGCGATTGATCAGAGCGAAGTCGAAGATTTGCTTTTGCGCATGACGATTCAGGGCCCGAATGTGGTCAGCGGCGGTCAGACCCAGGCTTTCATTGGCCTGGGTCATCAGGTTGCAGATGTAAACCTTGGTCGCGGGCGATTCAACAATGGCCTGCGCAATGCCGCGCACCAGCAGGTTGGGGATCAGGCTGGTGAATAGCGATCCTGGCCCGATGGTGATCATGTCGGCATGAGCGATAGCCTCGAGAGTCTGGGGCATGGGTCCGACGTCTGGGGGAACAAGAAAAAGTTCGCGGATGCGGCCCTTGCTGGCTGTGATTTTGGTTTCGCCGCGGACCTGCGTGCCATCTTCCATGAGGGCTTCGAGTTCAATGTTGGACGTGGTTGCGGGATAGATGTGGCCGCGGGTGACGAGAATTTCTGAGGAAAGCCGTACGGCTTCGGAAAAGTCTGAAGTGAGGGAAGTGAGGGCTGCGAGAAAAAGATTGCCGAAACTGTGACCCTCCAGTCCCGAGCCTTTTTCGAAGCGGTGACGAAAAAGCTGGGAGAGCAGAGCCTCGTCTTCGCTGAGGGCGACGATGCAGTTGCGGATGTCGCCCGGCGGCAGCATGTTGAGTTCTTTTCTCAGACGCCCGCTGGAACCGCCGTCATCGCTGACGGTGACCACGGCACATAGGTCGCGGATGACCGGGGAAATGGACGGCGCAGAAATCTCGGTCGGCGATGGCACGAAACGCTTCAGGCCTTTGAGCAGGGTGGAAAGTCCGGTGCCGCCGCCGATGGCGACCACACGCAGACCCCGGTCACGCGCGGTGTTCTCCAGCGGCGGCGACACGGCGGTTTTGGTTTCCATCGAGAGTGCACCCGCAGGGCAGCTAGGCAGGCTCTTCTTCGCCGAAGTCGCTATCCGAAGAACCCAGTTCGGCCCCAGGATCAGGATAGAGCAATTCCGTGAAGCGCGGGTCCTCCGCCAGGTTCTGGAAGTCGGAATCGTTGCGCGCCTGGAACCGCAGCTGAGCATTCAGACGCAGGGCTTCATCCAGACGCCGCAAAGAATCTTCGACGTGGCCGGTCAGGCAGTCGAGCGCGGCCAGGCCGTAAACCACGTAGTCGGACTTGGCGTTCTGCTTGAGCAGCTTTTCCAGATGCTCGCGCGCGGCCACGTAGTCGCCGACATTCATCAGCGAGACCGCGTAATCGAAGTGTTCCTCGGCCGTTTTGAACTGCGCGGCCACGGAGCGCTCGAGATGCTGGTTGCAGATGCTGAGATGAATGCTGGCGCGGTCCACCAGTTCCCTGACAGGTCCGGCGATCACCTTTTGAAAATGAGGCTTCGCCTTGTCGAACTTGTGCTCCTGCATGGCGCGCAGTCCGGCCTCATAGCTTTGCAGAGCCTGCGTGTAGCGCGGATCTTCCGCCACGGTCTTTTTCGCGGTTGGTTTCTGAGCCATGTGCAAAACTCTTCCTGTGCTCTTGGTAATGGGGAACTCCTTAGCTCTTGTAATTCGCAAAGAGCCGCCACACAAGTATCACTCAAAGGGCGGGCATAGGGCAATTCGGTGGGGTCCAAGCGAGTGCCGAGTTGCGAGCGCATGATCAATCGCAATGCGCGGGCGATCCGACGATCGAGCCCGCGAACTCCGTTGCACGCGCCAGTCCGGACTCAGGAATTGCGATGGCAAATCCGCCGAGTGACTCAGCCGTGCGTTCCAAAATGGGAAAGTACCGTTTCTTTTCGACTCACATGAGCAATTCTGGACAGCCCCGCTAGACCTCGACCAGTTACCTTCGTGCCAAATTGCAGCAATTGGGATCCTCCTGCGCGGCAGAGTGAAACCCAAACAAAAAGGATGACGGTCATGGGTAAAAACAGTAATTCCAAGATCTGGTTGATAGCACTCTTACTCATCTTCAGCACCGGCTGCTGTAATTCTGGCGCCAACCCTGAGTTAGCCGCGCCTATCGTGACTCCGGTGGCCCCTGTTGCTGCTGCGACCGGAGTGTGTCCTAACGCGCCAGTTACCGCGACCTTCAGCGTGGCGATGAATCCGGCGACGATCACGGGCACGACTTTCACGTTGACCGGGCCGGGTACTACACCTGTGACCGGAGTAGTTACTTACGTAGCGTCAAGCGACACTGCGACCTTCACGCCATCCAGCGCTCTAGCACTCAGTACGCCCTATACGGCAACGATTACGACCGGAGCCACAGACGAGTATGGCATTGCGTTGGCGAGCGACTTTATGTGGACCTTTACAACCGGAGCGAACCCCTGCGTTGGCCCCTCCGTGCTTTCTGAAGTTCCGGCCAACAATCAGGTCGGCATCTGTCCTAGCACGGCCGTGACCGCCACTTTCAGCGAAGCGATGAGTCCGGCCACGATCAATGCCACAAGTTTCACTTTGACGGGGCCTGGCACGACAGCCGTGACCGGAGTAGTTACCTACGCCGGGTCAACCGCAACGTTCACACCGTCAAGCCCTCTGGCGCTGAACACCGTCTATACCGCCACAATTACAACCGGGGCCACAGACACCTTTGGTAATCCCTTGACCAGTAACTTCGTGTGGAGCTTCACAACCAGCACCGCGGCATGCGCTCCCACCGTGATTTCCGTAGCCCCGGCTAATCTCGCCGTCGGTATATGTCCCAGCACACTGGTCATCGCCACCTTCAGCGAGGCGATGAATCCGGCCACGATTAACAGTCCTGCCACAACCTTTACGTTGACGGACCCGGACGACACATCTGTGCCAGGAACGGTCACCTATAACGTGGCGAGCAATGTCGCGACCTTCACACCCACCAACCCGCTCGCGCTGAACACCCTCTATACCGCCACCATTACCACAGGGGCCCAGGACCTCGCTGGCGCTTCCATGACGAGTAATTACGTATGGACGTTCACGACATCTACCACGGCATGTCAAGCCGAGGTACCGCTGGGAACGGCCTGCATGTTTGGAATTCTGGCCGCCACGCCCTCCGTTGCCAATAGCGGCGCCACCATCGTTACCGGAGACGTAGGAATCTATCCGGGAGCTTCGATCACCGGATTTCCGCCGGGAACAATGACGGGCACGGAATACGCCGGCGATGCGGTCGCACAAACCGGCCAGGCTGACTTGACGACGGCGTATAACTTCGCCGCGGCAGCGGCGGACGGAGCTATCCTCCCTGCGGATATCGGAGGGCAAACCCTCGCTCCTGGCGTTTATAAAACCACGAGCGGCCAACCCTCGCTGGGAATCACGGGGAACCTTACGCTCAGCGGCAACGGGGTCTACATCTTCCAGATTGTGTCCACGCTGACGACGGCGGCGAACAACAGCCAAGTCATTCTAAGTGGCGGCGCAGCGGCTCAAGACGTCTACTGGCAGGTCGGTAGTTCGGCCACACTTGGAAGCACCACAACATTTCAAGGAACCATTATGGCCGAGGCGTCGGTCTCGCTTGACACCGGCGCAACGCTCGATGGCAGAGCGCTGGCCCTAACAGGCTCAGTCACGTTGTTAAGCAATCCAGTGAATGTACCTCCATGTCCAGAGGAATAAAGCATTCCGTCAGTGGATCCGTTTGAAACGGATCCACTCGCGGGCCGGCAGGGAGCACATGATTTCAGGTTGTTGAAGTTCGGAGGAATGGGCACATGTCATCTCACTCTCATAATTCGTGTGGCCGGGTTGCAGTGATGCGGTTGGCAATGGTTGCTGTACTGTGCACGGTGGGCACGCTCGCGTCGGCGCAGGCGCCACCTCCTCCCAAGTGGGAACTTTACGGCGGATACTCCGCTTTCTATCCCGGCTGCGATGTTCACGGCTTGCTTCCCGGAGGAGTGACCCCGGTGACGAGTTGTCTGAAATGGGATCCGCGGGGCGCGGGTGCGAGCATCACCTACGACTTCAACCGCTGGTTTGGATTGACGGTCGACAGCAGTGGGCAGTGGGGCAGCGGCCAGAGCGGAGTGGCGGCCCGGATTCAACAGGTGGAATTCTTTAACCTCTCTGCCGGGCCTAAGATAACATTTCGCTCACACTATTTTTCTCCGTTTCTGGAGGCTCTCGTGGGCGAACATCGCCTGGCGTCGGAAGTCTTCGGAAGCGATAGGGAAGTCGGGTTCATGGCTGGTGGCGGTCTCGATCTGGATTTCAGCCGGCACTTCGCCTGGCGCATGATCCGCGCCGATTTTGTGTTTTCGAATCATCAATTTGGCCCGTCGTCGGTTGTTCCCGCCACGGATATAAGGGGCGCGAGACTACAGACTGGCCTGTTATTTATGTGGGGCGGTAAAACAACAGTCATCACACCCACCGCAGCATGCTCGGTACAGCCAGTCGAGGTCTTTGCCGGGGAGCCGGTGACCGTGACTGCCGAAGGATCTAATTTCAGGCCCAAGCGCTCAGTCGCTTATAGCTGGAGCGGCTCCGGAGTCAAGCCGGGCGAGACCCATACTTCCACGCAGATTGACACTACTGGTTTGCAGCCCGGCTCAAACCAAGTCACCGCCAGCTTGAGTGATGGCAGCGATAAGGGCGTTGCAACCTGTAGTGCAAGGTTTATCGTGAAAACGCCGCGGCCGCCGATGATTTCATGCTCGTCTAACCCGGCAAGTGTGCCGGTGGGTGGAAGCTCAACCATTACTTCGACGGCTAGCAGCCCTGATGGCCGCAGTCTGACCTACAACTACACCGCCAGCGCCGGAAACATTACCGGCAACACCTCCACTGCGATCCTCAACACGGGAGGCCCGCAGCCCGGGACGATTACCGTAACCTGTAACGTAAGCGACGATCGCAATCAGCCGCTCACGGCATCTGCTTCAACCACGGTAGAAGTGCTGGCTCCCCCACCTCCACGCCCGCTGCCGGATGTGGTTGCGATCGAGAAAAGGCTTGCCCTTCACAGCGTTTACTTCGCGACGGCGAAGCCGACGCTCGAGAATCCCGATGCCGGCCTGCTTGCGAGCCAGGAGAAAACTCTCCGTGCGCTCGCTGGCGATTTCTTAATCTACCTGCAAGCCAAGCCGGACGCCCACCTGACTCTGGAAGGCCACGCTGACCGCCGCGGCTCCGTGGAATACAATCAAACGCTTACCGAACGGCGCGTGGACCGGGTCAAGCGCTTCCTGGTCACGCTCGGAGTTCCCGAGGCTAACATCCAGACCAAGGCATTTGGCAAACAGGAAAACCTCACCGACCAACAGGTAAGAAAAGCGGTTGAACGGAATCCCGAACTAAGCCCCGAAGATCGGCAGAGAGTGCTCGATAACATGTTGATGATCGTCATGGCCAGCAATCGCCGTGTGGACATCACTCTGAGTAACGCCGGCCAAACGGCGCAGGAGTCCGTCCGCGAGTACCCCTTCAACGCGGCCGATTCACTGACGCTGCTCAAGGAGGAGCAAACCAAGAAGACCACTGTGCCGGCGGCCAGAAAAAAGGCACCGCCTAAGACTCCACAGTAACCTGAGCCTAAGGAGCAATGAAAAAGGGCCGGGCCAGTACATCATCTGGCCGGCCCCCTTGTCTCTATGTTCAGATCCCTCAGCAGCTTGATCGTGCCGGGTTAAGCCACGCAACTCCGGGCTCACACTAACCTCGGCTTCATGCAAATGGATCGTCCTAATTGATGGTCGCAGCCGACGCCAAGTCGATCTGCTTCCACTCGCCTTTAATGATTCCGGCGCGGATCTGCGCGGCCGTCTTGCCTTTCTGGTGCTGCTGGTAGGAGTAGTAAAGCTCCTTCAGGCAAGTCGAACACTCCGCTCCGTGCGTATTCTCATAGCAGCTGTGCAGGCTCTTGTGACCCATGCGGTCGCAATAGCAGTAGCAGGGCTGCTGGTAGATCACGTTGGGGATCTTGGCGGCCAGTTCGTAAGCATGCGTCTGGTAGGCATTCTGCGCGTTCGCCTCCCACAGATCGGCCTTCGTCAATAGCGGAGGCAGATTCGCACCTTTGGGTGGAGGTCCGGGATTGAAGGCGGGCACGCCGCTGGGCTCTTGCGGCGAGGCCCACTCCGCCGACATGGTCAGTGTTACGAGGAAGAGGAAAGCCAAGGTCAGGCAACGGTACACAATCGTGTTCTGGAACAAGCGGCGCGTCATTAGGATTCCCTCGCGTTCAGATATTGTAACCCGGCTCGAAGAAGCCCGGAAGATAGCGAAGAGTTTGGTGGTGAGTCTATATGAATCAGACTGACCCACTACTGAGAGTTTCTGGCGAGGGGCAATGTTCAAGTTCCCCACGCTGCCTCCGGCGCAGCTTCTGTATACAATGGTGGAACATGCCCGCGACGTTTTCAGACCCCGAACCCACCGGTGTGACTGCGACGCCGGCCGCGCCGCTCGAAGCCGCCCACGCCTTGGGAACGACCGACGCAGTGCCGGTGCGTCCCGCTCGGGTAGGGACCGGGATCGGCGTCTGGATGCGCGATTTGATGATTTCGCTGGCGATCTCTGCCTTCATCATCATTTTTCTGTACCAGCCGGTAAAGGTCGAGGGCGTCAGCATGATGCCGCTGCTCGAAGATCAGGAACGAATCTTCGTCAACAAGTTTGTATACCGGCTGGAGCCGATAGAGCGCGGGGACATTGTGGTGTTCCGCTATCCGCGCGACATCTCCAAGAGCTACATCAAGCGCGTGATTGCGATGGCTGGCGACCGCGTCCGCATTGAAATCGGCGGCCAGGTGTATGTGAACGATCAGGCCCTTGACGAGGACTACGTTCCCGCGCCTTATAGAGATTCGCGGCCGTACCCGGAAATCACTGTGCCGGAGCACAACTTTTTTGTGCTGGGCGACCATCGCTCCATGTCGAGTGACAGCCGGGAATTCGGCCCCGTGGATCAGAACCTGATCTACGGCAAGGCGGTGTTCGGCTACTGGCCTATGGATAAGCTGGGGCGAGTTCGGTAAGCGCTGTCGCGGCCCGAGAACGGATTCGATCCGCGCGATCAATCCTGGCGATCCACAGATTTATTTTTAGATTGCGCGTTGCGCCCTTGGCCGCTGCGGCAATCCCTGATAAGATTCGGAAAATCCACTCACCGGAGCGAGAATGCAGGCTATCCTTGCGCTGGAGGACGGCAGAGTCTTCCGAGGCAAAGGCTACGGCGCCAAAGGCGAATGCTACGGCGAAGTCGTTTTTAATACTTCCATTACTGGCTATCAGGAAATTTTCACTGACCCCTCCTACTCGGGGCAGATCGTCGTCCTGACCAACCCGGAAATCGGCAACTACGGAACCAACCACGAAGACAACGAGGCCACGCGTCCGTGGATTGAAGGGCTGATCGTGCGCGAGTTCTCGCGCGTTAGCTCGAACTGGCGCTCGCAGCAAGTGGCGGAGGAATATCTTGAACAGTTCAAGGTTCCAGTACTGTCGGACATCGACACGCGGGCACTGGTGCGGCATCTGCGCGATCACGGGGTGATGCGCGGCGTAGTCTCGACCATCGAGAGCGACGCCGACAAGCTGATTGCCAAAGCGCGGTCGATCCCGAAGATGGATGGGATGGATCTGGCCAAAGAAGTCAGCACCAAGCGCCCGTATGTGTGGGAAGTGGGCGAGCGCTCGCACGAGCCGGTCGCCGTGGTTGGAGTGAAAGACGAGCCGCCGCGATTTCACGTGGTCGCCTACGACTTCGGCATCAAGCAGAATATTCTGCGCAAGCTGCGCGGCGAGGGTTGCAAGGTGACCGTGGTCCCGGCACAGACTCCGGCGGAAGATGTGCTGGCCTTGAAGCCGGACGGAGTGTTCCTGTCGAACGGCCCTGGCGATCCCGAGCCGTGCACGTACGCGGTGGATTCGATCCGCCGACTCATGGGACGGCAGCCAATCTTCGGCATCTGCCTGGGGCATCAACTGACAGGGATCGCGCTAGGCGGCAAAACTTTCAAACTCAAGTTCGGCCATCACGGCGGGAATCATCCGGTGAAGCAATTGAAGACGGGGAAGATCGAGATCACCGCGCACAACCACAATTTCGCCGTCGATCCCGACTCGCTGGCCGACAGTGAAGTTGAGCTGACGCACGTCGATTTGAATGACCAGACTTTGGAAGGGCTCCGCCATCGGAATCTGCCGCTGTTCACGGTGCAGTATCACCCGGAGGCCGCGCCCGGGCCGCATGATTCGCATTACCTGTTCAAAGAATTTACGAAGATGATGGAGGAGTGGAAAGGGTGAAAACCGCGCGCCAGATCTCGCTCGTACCAAGAGCTTTGAAAGGGCGCGCCTTTAAGGCGCGCCATAAGGCGTCACGGAGATGTGGGGCTTCAGCCGCTGAGGTACCGCTGTGAGACCAAGCAGAGAACACTCCACAAACGCGGGCCGCACCTACATGATCACCTGCGCTACATGGGGTCGCCGATCTCTATTTCAACGGGAGCCGTGGGCCAAACTTCTGATCGATGCCCTTTATCACTACCGCAGTTCCGCGTTCCTGCTCCATGAGTTCGTCGTAATGCCCGACCATATCCACGTTCTTCTCACGCCGAAAACGAGCCTGGAAAAAGCGGTCCAATTCATCAAGGGCGGATTTTCGTTTCGGGCGAAGAAAGAGCTCGGATCGAACATGGAAATCTGGCAGAAGGGATTCTCGGATCATCGCATTCGCGATGTGGCGGACTATTTGCATCATGTCTCGTACATCCGAGAGAATCCGGTGCGCAAACGTTTGTGTGAACGGGCAGAGGAGTACCGATACTCATCTGCATTCCCAGGAACAGAACTCGACATGGTACCTCAGGGGCTAAAGCCCGTTGAATTGCAGAAGCTTAGCGGCGCGGCTGAAGCCGCGCCCTTTCAAAGCAACACCTCCCAGGCTCTCCAAAGCAACTTCGTCGAAAGCGGACCCGATCGCGGCAAGCCGGCCGGTAAAGCCGAGGCAAAACCCTTGCAAAGCAACTCCGGAAAGATCGCATCGTAAATGCCCAAACGCACTGACATCTCGAAGATTCTGATTCTCGGCTCCGGGCCCATCATTATTGGGCAGTCGGCGGAGTTTGATTATTCCGGCACGCAGGCCTGCAAGGCGCTCAAGGCCGAGGGCTATGAAGTGGTGCTGGCGAACTCGAATCCGGCCACCATCATGACTGATCCGGAGTCGGCGGACCGCACTTATATTGAGCCGCTCACGCTGGAGTACCTGGAAGAGATCATCCGCATCGAGCGGGAAATGGCGCCGGGAGCCGGTTTTGCCGTGCTGCCGACCGTGGGCGGGCAGACCGCGCTGAATCTCGCGATCGAGCTTTCTGACGGCGGCGTGCTGGAAAAATACAATGCGATCCTGATCGGCGCCAACGTGGCTGCCATCAAGAAAGCCGAAGACCGCCTCTTCTTCAAAGACGCCATGCAGCGCATCGGGCTCGACGTACCCAAGTCGGCGCTGGTCAACAACACGAAAGATGGTCTTGAGTTCGCGGGCAAAATCGGATTTCCGGTGATTATCCGGCCGTCGTTCACGCTCGGCGGCTCGGGCGGCGGCATTGCGTATAACCGCGAAGAGATGGTCGAAGTGTTGTCGCGTGGACTTGATTTCTCTCCGGTACACGAAGCTTTGATTGAAGAGTCCGTGCTGGGTTGGAAGGAATTCGAACTCGAGGTGATGCGCGACACCGCGGACAACGTCATCATTATCTGCTCGATTGAGAACTTCGATCCCATGGGCGTGCATACGGGCGACTCGATCACGGTGGCGCCGGCGCAGACACTCACGGATCGCGAATACCAGAAGATGCGCGACGCGGCGATTGCCGTGATGCGCGAGATTGGCGTGGAGACGGGCGGCTCCAATGTGCAGTT
>Ga0181537_10000462_pt1 | contig 38207 bp, 42 predicted proteins | sample PEATcosm2014_Bin_39_FD_119765 | JGI IMG/M metagenome (GOLD analysis project Ga0181537, IMG submission 119765) | Peatland microbial communities from MTU Mesocosm Facility, Houghton, MI, USA - PEATcosm2014_Bin23_10_metaG | ecosystem: Environmental > Terrestrial > Soil > Wetlands > Peat | place... | reverse complement strand
GGCAGCTCCAGGTCCACATTTTTGAGATTGTTCTGGCGCGCGCCCCGGATGCGGATGGCATCCGAGCGGGGCGGATCGAAGGGCGGCATTGGCGCAAGTTTACAGTCAAATGGGTCACTTTACAGAACAGCCCGTTCGGCTGACAAAACCACTATGCTTGCGAAATGACCTCAGAAATCTGCTCGATGAGGATCGCCCTCGCGACGGCGATCATTTGTCAGACAGGCTCCTAGCGGCCCGCGAACTGTTCCATCATGAGGCCGGTGCCGCCGCGCGTCACGTGTGCGACGACGGCCGTGCGTCGATGAATCTTGGTGACGAGACCTAAGTTGATCGCGAAGGCCAGCTGTACCTGTTGGCCCTTGCGCAGTCCGAGATTTTCCGTTTCCACGAAAACGCCGTTCGCACTCAAATTCTTGGCCCGGCAAATCCGACTCTTTCTTCCCGACATCACCACGTACACGGTGGTTCGTGCGCGGTGTCGGGTGTGAAGGCGACGCTCCATCCGAATTGTTCCCCTTAAGGGCTGCTCGTGGTGGTGTCTATTATGCACATCGGAACCTCGTTAGCGAAGGGTTCGATGGTTCCTTCATGATGGCTTCGAAGATCGCGGCGAAGATATGTAAGGCCTCGCATCAATATTGTAAAATCAACAACCTCGATACCCATCTTGACAGGTCGACCGGTGCCGCCTTAGGGAGGTGATCCGGAGGGGATCGACGGCTTCAGTGATGATGGCCGCCGGCGCCGTGCACGTGACCGTGTTCGAGTTCCTCCGTCGTCGCCTCGCGCACGCTCACGATCTCGACCTTGAAATTCAGGGTTTTATCGGCGAGGGGATGATTCGCGTCGAGCGTCACCATGTCGCCGACCACCGCCTTGACGGTGAAGAGACGCATCCCGTGCTCGGTGCGACCCTGAAACTGCATGCCTTTCTTGATTTCGCCGGAGCCTTGCAATGAGCGCTTCGGGACGCGCTGGATGAGGGCCGCATCGTGAGTACCGTAGCCATCGGCTGGGGCCACGGACACCTCGACGATGTCGCCGCTGTGCTTGCCCTCGAGCGCCTTCTCGAGGCCGGAAACGAGATTACCGTGACCCTGGATGTAGGCGAGCGGCTCCCCGCCGGCCGAGCTGTCGATGACCGAACCGCCGTCATCTTTCAACGTGTAGTGAATCAGTACGACCCGGTCTGCGGTAATGTCCACGTTAGAATCTCCATCGAAAGGTCCGCAAGCTTACACAACCAGGAGGCCGTCTGACCAATGGGGGCCGCCTCGAGGAGGCGAGGAGTTTCCTAGTTGACCAAGCATGCCTCCAGATCATAGGCCCCGGCCGCCGTGATTTTCACCCCGGCCAGAGAGCCCACTTTGAGGCTCCCGGCACCCTGAATTCTCACCGTACCGTCGATTTCCGGGGCATCGCTCGCCGAGCGCGCGATGGCGATGTCGCCGTCCAAGCCGTCGATGAGGACCTGCATCTCGCGGCCGATTTTTTGTGCGAGCCGTGCGGCGCTGATCTCGGCGCTGAGTTCCATGAACCGGGCGCGGCGCTCCTTCTTGACGTCATCAGGCACCGTGGGCTGGCGCAGGTCATTCGCCGCCGCGCCCTGCACCGGCGAGTACTCGAAGCATCCGACGCGATCGAGCTGCGCGGCGCGCAGCCAGTCGAGCAACTCCTCGAAATCCTGGTTGGTTTCGCCGGGAAATCCGACGATGAAGGTGCTGCGAATCGTGATGTCCGGAGTGACGCGCCGCCACGCGGCGATCCGCGCCAGGGTATCTTCGGCGGCCGCGGGCCGCTTCATCAATTTGAGAATTCTCGCGCTCGCGTGTTGAAACGGGATGTCGAGATAGGGCAGCACCCGGCCCTCGGCCATGAGTTCGATCACCTCATCGACGTGAGGGTAGGGATACACGTAATGCAGGCGAATCCAGACGCCGAGTTCTCCGAGGGCTTGGGCGAGATCGTAGAAGCGAGCGCGCCGCTCCCTGTCACGCCAGGTCTGGGCAGCGTATTTGAGATCGACTCCGTAAGCGCTGGTGTCCTGTGAGATCACCAGGATTTCCTTGACTCCGGCACGCGCGAGTTGCTCGGCCTCGCGCAGCACTTCGCCGATCGGCCGGCTCACCAGATTGCCGCGCATCGAGGGAATGATGCAGAACGTGCAGCGGTGGTTGCAGCCTTCGGAAATCTTCAGGTACGCATAGTGGCGCGGCGTGAGCCTGATGCCCTGTGCGGGAACGAGATCGAGAAAAGGCTCGTGCTTCGGCGGCAGGTATTCGTGCACCGAGGCCACGACTTCCTCGTAGCGCTGCGGCCCGGTGATCTTGAGTACCTGCGGATGGCGATCGAGAATCTTCTGCGGTTGGGCGCCGAGGCAGCCGGTGACGATCACTTTGCCGTTCTGCGCCAGCGCCTCACCGATCGCGTCCAGCGATTCGTCCACGGCGGCGTCGATGAAGCCGCAGGTATTCACGACGACGAGGTCGGCGGCCTTGTAGCTCGAGGCGACCTCGTAGCCTTCGGCGCGCAGGCGCGTGAGAATGCGTTCCGAGTCGACCAGGGCTTTGGGACAGCCCAAACTGACAAAGCCCACTTTCGGGGTTTTGCGATTGACGGTTTTCAAGATATTGGAATCGTGGCGGGTGGTCGCGCGCATTGTACGCGAAAGGTATTCGGACCGTGAATTTGGTCGATTGACGGGTCGAGAATGCGGGCGATTATCTATCCACGACACTTGATGACGAAGCTGAGCATTAATCGATGCGTAACGATGCCTGTCATTGTGTTCGCGGTTTGCGGCTCTCGAGCAGGGTCTGAATCCTGCTCAATGACGCCAGGTACACTTCGCTCAGAGCCCTGCCCTCTTGCTCCTCGAGGCCTTCGGCCAAGACATTGGCGAGCGTGTCGATCGCGACCCGGACGGTCATCGACTCCGCATCGCTGAGCTTCTCGCCGCTGATGGTAATTTCGGCTTCATCTTGCATGTGGGTTCCGGCGCTTTGTGAGGAAGAGGGTACGGCTATGGTAAGGGGAATCGATCGGCAACATGGTCCGAAATCTAATGGCGGCTGAGCCGAGGCCGCCACACGGCGAGCAGGATATTGATGATCGACAGCGACAACAGAAGCCATAGACTGCCCCATTCGCCGTGCAGCACGTCCGCCAATTGCGCGGGGTCGCCCTGTCCGGCCGCGGCCGCCGCGGATAACTCGGCGGCGTGGCGTGCGCCGGCGCCGACGGTGAGCAAGGTGCCTTCGAACATGCTGACGCCGAGCAGGGCCTTCACCCAGGCCCAAGCGGCATTCGCGTATGCGCGGTTGGCGGCTATACCTAGGAGTCCGCTGATCAGCACCAGACCCAAGGACGGCACCAGCAGCCATTTGGCGATCGCGGCAATCCCCTGCCGCACCGCGGCGTAGGCGACCAGCGACTGCGTGGGCGCCGTCGCGACCAGCACGATGTAGGCGGCGAAGGAACCGACGACGCCGACGGCGCCGATCTCATGCAGCGTCTTGAGAATTTTGCCCAGCATCTCTCGGGTATTAGAGCTTACCTTTCGCGGGCGCGCCACGCCGGCCGCGGACGCGACGGCATAGCGCCTCGATCGCCGGCCTCATGGCGTGAACGTGTATATTGCACGGCCGTGCAGTTGAGTGACCAGGGTTCGGCTATGCAGATGGACGAGGACGCTCACGAACCCGTGGTGGTGCCCCACGGCGAACTTGCCCCGGAGTTGTTGCGAGCCGTGATCGAGTCCTATGTGCTGCGCGAGGGTACCGACTATGGCGAGCAGGAAATCTCACTGGACGACAAGGTGGCGCGCGTGATCACGCAGTTGAAGCGCGGCGAAGCGCAAATCATGTTCGATCCCGACACCGACACGGTCAGCATCGTCAGAACCGGCGCGCGTCCGGGCTAAAGTTCGACGTTGTCGATGAGCCGCGCGCCGCCGAGCCGGGCGGCGGCCAGGGCGACCAGAGGTTCATCCGCCGTCGGATCGTCGTGCGACGGGTCGGGTACCGCCGGTTCGCGCAAATCGATCCGCCGCCGGATCGCCACGTAGTCCGGCTGCCAACCCCGTTCGCTCAAAAAATCCTGCGCGGCGCGCTCGAGGGCCGGCCAATCCGTATGACCGGATTTGACCGCGGCGGCCAGGGTGGTCAGCGTCGCATTCAGCTGTGAGGCCTCGATGCGCTGTGCCTCGGTCAGATAACTATTGCGGGACGACAGGGCAAGTCCGCGCACATCCCGCACGGTGTCCGCGGCGACGATTTCGATCGGTAGCGCGAGCTGGCGCACCATGCGGCGTATCACCATCAATTGCTGATAATCTTTCTTGCCGAACACCGCGACGGTAGGCTGCACGATGTTGAACAATTTCAGCACCACCGTGCACACACCCGAGAAGAACCCCGGCCGCACCTGCCCCTCCAGTATGTCGGCGAGCGCGGGCGATGGATGTACGGTGTAGGCCTGCGGGTCCGGATAGATCTCGCTCTCGTGCGGCGCGAACACGATGTCGCAATGGGCCGCCTCCAACATCTCGCAATCCCGTTCGAAGGTGCGCGGGTAGGTCGCAAAATCCTCGTGCGGCGCGAATTGCAGCCGGTTCACGAACACGCTGGTCACCACGCGCTCGCCGCATCCGCGTGCGATGCGCACCAGGGACAAATGGCCCGCGTGCAGGTTCCCCATGGTCGGCACGAGCGCGACCGTGCGCCGATCAGAGAGTGTCATCCGCAGTTGCGCAATCGTCGAGATGATCTGCACGCTGATTCCCGATCAGAATCCGTGAATCGCGTCGACGGGAAACCGCCCGCCCTTCACGTCGGCCACATAAGCGCGCACCGCCATCTCGATGCCGGCGCTGCCGTCCATGAAGTTGCGCACGAATCGGAACGGCTCGCCGCTCTTCAATCCCAGCATGTCGTGCAATACCAATACCTGGCCACTGCACCCGACACCGGCGCCGATGCCGATGACCGGTATCGACAGCGCGCTCGTGAGGCCGCGAGCCACCGTGGCCGGCACCATCTCGAGGACCAACATGGCCGCGCCGGCGGCGGCGAGTTCCTCTGCCTGTCGATGCAGGGCTTTGATTGCCGCATCGTCACGCCCCTGCACCCGATAACCTCCGAGCGCGTGCACCGACTGAGGGGTAAATCCCAGGTGGGCGCAGACGGGAACGCCGCGATCCACGAGGAAGCGCACGATGGGCGCGGTCCAACCGCCGCCCTCGAGTTTCACCATGTGTGCACCCTGCTGCATCAGCACGGTGGAGTGTCGCATCGCGAGTTCCGCCGATTCCTGATAACTGCCGAAGGGCATGTCGGCGATCACCCAGGCGGTGCGATTGCCTCGGACCACACAGCCGGTGTGATAGGCCATGTCGTCGATCGATACGGCGATCGTCGTGGGCCGGCCTTGCAGTACGGTGCCGAGCGAGTCCCCGACGAGCAGCACGTCGACGCCCGCCTCATCGAGCACCCGGGCAAAGGCGGCGTCATAGCAAGTCAACATCGCGATCTTTTCGCCCGCCGCGTGCATTTCGCGGAGCCGGTGCAGCGTGACGGGCTTTCTGCTGTTCATGCGGTATTCTGATGCACGAGGAAGGAGTCGGCTAGGCCATACACTGAAAACTGGGTGAAGTCTCGCAATTCCAGCCCGCCGATGATCACCAACCCTCACTGCCGCGTTCGCCCTTGAAGGGACCGACCAACTCCGGCGTGATCCAGCCTCCATAGAAGCCGCCGGGCTGCGGCGTCACGAGCGCTCCGTCCACCGTGCATTCCAGGCTCCTGGGGTACATGGCCACGCACTCGGCCAGCGGCTCGGCGCCCGCCAAGGGCTGCGGATAACTCCAGGCCACCGCGGGCAGGCGGCGGTCGCCATCCACCAGCGACCAATATCGCGCCGGGCCCTTCCACTCGCAGATCGACGATCCCGCGGCGGCGTGAAACAGGCTTCTGTCGACGTCCGCCCACGGCAGGTAAAAGCTTGGCGGGTGCGACGTTTCGAGAACTCGGATGGCGCGCCGGGTGCGAGCCACTTCGATCGCACCCCAGCGCACGATCACTTCGCGCGTATCCGGGGCAAGGCGCGGCGGGCGCGGGATCCCAGACAGACTCCTGACCGGGCCCCGGAATTCGCGCGAACGGCGGACGCTCGCCGCCCCGCCAACGCCAGTGGTCGCGCGCGGCCTTCATCCAGCTGGGCAGTTCGTGCATGAGTGGAGAGTCATGGTCTGGCCCTGCGGCATCGACGGCGCGGCGGGATGCGGCGCAGACGCCAAAGGATAGTGCACGCGGCCGCTGCGCGCTAGAATTGCGTTCAGGGAGGTATTCATGAAATGACCCGATGCTCTGGTGTCGTGATGGCATTACTCGTTGCGTCCGCGGCAAACGCCAACGATGCGCCACCGAGCGACGCTTCCATCCTGGAGCTGGGTACGCTATCCCACAGCCAGGAGTTATTCAACGGAGTGAAGGCGCAGGCCGACGCGATGATGACTTCATCGCTGAAGGAGGCGTCGCAGGGGCAAGTGATCACGCCGGAACGGCAGGAAATCCTCGACCGGATGCGCACAAAAATGATGGCGGCGTTCGACGAATTCTACAACGCCGATGCGCTGCAACGGATGGTTGTGAGAGTTTATCAGGCGACTTACACCCAGGATGAGGTCGACGGATTGATCGCCTTCTACAAGACGCCGGCGGGGCAGGCGTTGGTCAACAAAGGACCGCTGCTCATGCAAAACATGATGGACGAGATGCGGGCGCTGATGCGTCCCATGGTGCAGCGGATCAATCAAATAAAAAATGACTCCGAGCAGGAACTGAAGGCGCTGCCCGCGCACAAGTGAGACTGCCGCGCTGAGTTGAACCACATGGGGCGCGCCTTCGGGCGCGGCCCGCGGCATCACAGCCCTGAGCCGCTGCGCCTGCGCAAGTATGACTTTGGTTACTGGTCGATCACCGCCGGGTCGACGACCATTCACCCAGAGGATTTACTCATGACGCGCACTCACATCAAATCGGAAGCTTTCGCGAAGATCACGGGCTACCCCAACGAATGCCTGCTGCTGCGAAGCGTGAGACATTGAGTGAACGTCGCGACTTCAATGGCGGATCTCGCGCAAGGCTTCGATGCCGCGCTCGAAATTCCCCGCCCTGAGAAACGAAAGGAGCGCGCACCGGCACACGCAATTCGCAGCGGATGCTTTGGTGGTTGGGCGAGCAGCCTCGAGCGGCATGGGATCCCCCGGTGCTCGATGCCGGCAGCCATCGGTCAACCCCGGGTGGCCCGCAGAGAGGGGGACCTCTTGACCGCCTTGAGCCTTTTCGTCTGATCATCTTTTGTTCTTGTGTTCCGATCCCATGAGTGTGATCGCGGATACCCCCGCGGCAACCGCGGACGCCGCACCCACCCACGCGGCCGCATGGAACGCTGCAATGAAGGCACTCGACGAGCCTTGTTTCGCAAACACCAAACCCAAAAGCGCGGTTGCCACCAATCCCGCAATGCGTGCCACCGCGCTGTTGAAGCCAGACGCAACCCCCACATGGTCCGTGTCCACCGACGCCATCACCGAGGTGGTCAGCGGAGCGACACACACGCCCATCCCCAATGCCACCAACAGGGTTGGCGGGAATACATCGCGCCAATAATCAATCTCATTCGCGCCCACGCGCGCATAGAGCGCGAGCCCGAGAGCCACGAGCAAGGATCCGCTCGCCAGCGGTACGCGGCCGCCGATGCGAGCGGCGATTCGGCCCATGAGCCTTGAACCAAATCCGATCAGGACGGGCACCGGTAGCAGCGCCGCTCCAGCCGCAATCGCCGACCAGTGATGGATTTGTATCAGCAGGAAAGGCAGCAGAACCAGCAGTCCGCCGAGACTCCCATACAAGAAACAGGTCAACAGGGTCAGACCCACGAAGGATGACGAGGAAAACATGGAGAAGGGCATGAGTGCCCGATCTGCCAACCGGTGTTCCTGCCATAGAAAAATGCCGAGCAGCAGAACGCCACCGCCTGTCGTCACCCATACCCATGCGATTGAGCGGTGCGCGCTTGCCGCTTCCGTCAAAGACCACGTCAGAAGTCCCAGCGCGACGGTCGCCAAGGCCGCTCCCACCACATCGAGCCGGACCGCCCCCGAACCCTCTTTCTGTTCGGCCACAAATTTCCATGCCAGGAATCCGGCGGCCAGCGCCACCGGAATATTGATGATGAAAATGATGCGCCAGCCGATCGCGTCTATGAGCCATCCGCCAATGATCGGACCCACTGCACCGGCGATCGCTCCGGCCGCTGCCCAGCTGCCGATCGCGCGACCGCGTTCTTCGCCGACGAATGCGCCTCCCAGAATCGCAAGGCTGTTGGGCATCAACAGCGCGGCACCCATCCCCTGCAATCCTCGCCCGGCCAGGAACCACGCAAATGTGGGGACAACCGCACATAAAATTGACGCCGAGGCAAATAGCAGCAAGCCGATGAGAAAAAGTCGACGTCTTCCGAAGTGATCGCCCAGGCTGCCGCCCAGCAGGATGAGAGCCCCGAGAGGCAACAAATAAGCATTGATGGCCCACGAGAGGCTCGACAGATCCGCGTGCAGCCCGTCAGCCAACGCGGGGAGCGCAACATTGACGACGGAGCCATCAATGAAAGCGAGGCTCGATCCTAAAATGCTGGCCGCTAATGTAGCGCCAAGGAAGCTCTTACTCAGAGTGCACCCAATGGTCCTCGTTGCTGCTGAACCCCAAGCCCCGACCCTGCTGCACGACGCGGGACTCGGCTACGTCAATTGGCTGAACATGCCGTTGGAAGTCGCGCAATTGTCGATACTGGCTGCATGCGGGTAAGCTTGCCACATTCATAGCCGGCGGCTGATTCCCAATGACATTCAAAACCTGGCTGCTGTTTCTGGTCATGGAAACCGCCCTGTCGCTGTCGCCGGGGCCGGCGGTGTTCTATGTGGTGTCGCAAGGCGCGCGCGGCGGTCTGCGGCGCACGCTGCCGGCGGTTGCCGGCATCATCAGCGCGAACGCCATTTACTTCACGCTCTCGGCCACGAGTCTCGGAGCAATCATTGCCGCGAGCGCGCGCTTCTTCACGATCGCGAAGTGGGTGGGGGCGGCCTATCTGATCTATCTCGGGATCAAGGCGCTGCGTTCGGCGGCGGCAAGTCACGCGGTCAGCTTGAGCGAGACGCCGGCCGCGGAGGCCGGTGATCGGCGGCGAGTCTATCTGGGCGCGCTGACGCTGCAACTCGCGAATCCCAAGGCGCTGCTGTTCTTTTTGGCGCTGCTGCCGCAGTTCATCGATCCCGGCCGGCCGGTGGTGCCGCAGATGTTCATCCTCGCCGCGACATCGATGCTGCCGGAATTCTGTATTTTGTTGAGCTATGGGTGGCTCGCGCATCGGGCATTGCACGCCTCTGCGAAATTCGGAATGTCGGGCCGCATGAACCGCTGGTTGGCGTGGATCGAAGGCGCTGGTTTGCTCGGATGCGCGACGCTCGTGCTCAAGTTCAATCGCGCGGCGTAGGCTCGAGCGCGCGGCGCAGCCGGGCTACTCGTCGGTCATTTTCGCAGGAGTAATGTTGATGCGATCCTCCGGTGATGTCGTTTTCGTTCGTGCCGCGGTCGGATTGGCGGTTTGTTGGGCACTATGCACTGCGCCTGTCGAAAAGGTGAGCGCAGGCGATGCGCCGCCGGCCGCCCGGCCGGTGCATCGCTTCCTGGACGTCGAAATTTCACCGGATGGCGCATGGGTGGCATCCGTGGAAGGCGATTCGCCCCCCGGCGGATACTATCCTCCGCTTCGCGAACTTCTCATTCGGCGCGCCGCCAATGGCGCAGCGACGACGATTGCGCTGCCGTGCGGCCTCGTGCCGGAGTGCTGGCCCGGTTCTCCCGCCTGGACTCCCGACGGCAAGCACCTGACGTTCACCGTGCGCGCACCGGGCAGCCACTCACGTTCGGTGTACACGGTGGCGCCCGATGGAAAGGGACTCACCAAGCTGCTCGACTTCAATGGGACGATCAAAGACCTTCGCTACGGCGCCGACGGCCGCCTCGCGATGCTGGCGACGCAAGATGCCAACAAAGAAGTGGGCGCGACCGAAGCCGGCGCGCCGATCGCCGGGGATTTGGGCGCGCCGACGCCCGAACAACGCATCGCCATCCTCGATAATGGCATCCTGCAATGGGCGTCGCCGCCTCATCTGTTCGTCTACGAATATGACTGGCTTCCCGGCTCGAAGGGTTTCGTGGGCACCGCCGCGCCCGGTGACGGCGATGACAATTGGTGGTTCGCCAAGCTGTACGCATTCTCCAGAGGCGATGCCGCGCCGCGTGTGCTCTACGGTCCGACCGACATTCGCCAGCAGCTTGCCGCACCGACGGTGTCGCGCGATGGCTCAACGGTGGCGTTCATTGCCGGGATCATGAGCGACTTCGGATCCACCGGCGGGGATGTGTATACGGTGCCCGCGGCGGGCGGCTCCGCAGTCGATGTCACGCCCGCCATGGGCGCATCGGCCAGCTCACTCGCCTGGGGCTGCGACGGGCGCTTGCTCGCGCGTCTGTTGGCCGGCGACCGAGAGCAGTTCATCGACTTGGGCCCGGCCCGATCGGGGCGCCCACCGGAGCCGGCCCGCGTGCTGTGGAGCGGCTCGGAATCCATGGGGCTCGGCGGCGGCGGGGCGGGCGTCGCCTGTCCGTCGGGAGTGATTGCCGCCGACCACGAATCGTTCACGCAACCGCCGGCGATTGCGGTCGGCAAAATCGGACACTGGCGCGATCTCACCAACAACAATGCGGGATTGGGACTGCCGGCCACGGTGCGCAGTCTCTGGTGGAAGAGCGATGGATTCGATGTGCAGGGTTGGCTGTTTCTGCCCCTGCATTCGGCCGCGGACTTGCCGGCAAAACTGCCGCTGATCACCATCGTGCACGGCGGACCGGCCGCCGCCGTGGCGCCGGCCTTCGGCGGTCCGGGCCTGGTGAGCACGCTGCTGGAGCATGGCTACGCTATTTTTCGGCCCAACCCTCGCGGCAGCTACGGTCAGGGCGAGCGATTCACCCTGGCCAATGTGCGTGATTTTGGTCACGGCGACCTGCGGGACATTTTGTCCGGCATCGATGCGGCGGCCAAGGCCGCGCCCATCGATCTTGGCCGGCTCGGTATCACCGGCGGCAGCTACGGCGGCTTCATGACGATGTGGGCGGTGACTCAGACCGATCGATTCAAGGCGGCGGTCGCCTCGGCCGGCATCAGCGATTGGCTGTCGTATTACGGCGAGAACGGCATCGATGCCTGGATGCTGCCGTACTTCGGATTCTCGGCGTACGATGACCCTACGATTTATGCGAAGTTATCGGCCATCAATTTCATCAAGCAGGTCAAGACGCCGACCTTCGAGTATGTGGGCGAGCGCGACATCGAATGCCCGGCGCCGCAAACGCAGGAATTCTGGCATGCGCTGAAAGCGATGAACGTTCCGACCTCCATCATGATCTATCCGGGCGAGGGCCACGGGTTGCGCGATCCGGAACACATCGCCGATGCGATGCGGCGCACGCTGGCGTGGTTCGATCAGTATTTGAAATAGGCGGCGCGGCCGACGCGCGCCCACCGGATCATTCTGGAACGTGCGTGAGGGGAGTCAAGTTTCCGCCCCAGGGCGGAGGAACATCGGTGGGTGTGGAGAAGATCCTGCCGGTGTTGTCGGTCCACTTGAAGGGATTGGTGTTGCTGAGTTTGTAGTCGTTGCCGGTCGCCGCGTCATGATAGGTGCTGTATCCGGAGACGATCTCATCCATCGACGAAAAATTCTCGTCCACGGAATTGAGTTTTTGAATCACACCGGCCTCCTGGCGGAAGAACTCCTGCATGCGGCGGTTGATGTCCAAAGCGGCCTGCTGATCCAGGTTGCTCTGCCGTTGCAGCCAGGCCGGGTTGAACTTGAAACTGCCGCCGACGCGGGCGAGTAGTTCGTCCGCCGCATCGGCCTGGTCCGCCGGTGCAAGAAACCCTTTGAGGAAAATGACATTCCACATGATGTTGTCGCGGGTCACGCGCGTGACGGCCTCGACGCGCGCTTCGGTCTCCTGCCCATTGTGCCGGCAGGTGAATCTCGCCTCACCGCCGGTGGAGATCGAGGGAACAACAGTCGGAACCAGTTTATCCGCGTTTTGCGCCATGTCGGGGCGCTCGCGCGATCCCGAGAACGCGAGGCCGGAGCAGAGACCCGACAGCACCGTTTGTCCGTAGAGTCGTGCGAACTCCGCGCCCGGCATGTAGTGCAGCACCTGGGAGATTCCGCCCACACCCGAATCGAACAATTTGCCCTCGCGGTAGCCCAAGGTGTTGCGCATCTGATTCGGCGGAACGTAGGACAGCAGCGTCGGTTCCCCGATCAGCAGATAGGTCATCTTGTCGGGCGACAGCGAGCGCACGAAGGCGTTGATTTCGAGCGCGCTGCGCCGTGCAAGCCCGCCCACGGTGCGCCAACCCGAGGGCACTTGGACGGTGAACGCGTCCTCGAGTGGATCGGTGAAGGTCGTGTAGCCGGAGACCGATATGGTATGCGTTGCGCCACTGGCGTCGCGCCCCGCGGACTGCGGAGCGGCCTCGTTGGCGGACCCCAGCGTGACCGTGATCTCGAGCGGTTGTGCCGCCGAGACGCCGCCGCGCAGGATGCCGAGGCGTGCCACTTGGCCGGGCGACATGCCGCGAATCGCCGTCGTCAGCGCGCTGCTATTCTCGATCCTTGTCCCATTGAGCGCCGTGACGACATCGCGTGCTTGCACGCCCGCGCGGTCGGCGGGCCCACCCGGCGCCACGATTCCCACCACCGCCCCCGCGATGCCCGGCACATCGGTGAGTCCGAGGCCGATCATGCCTTGGGGATGCGGCTGCGGCGTGGCCAATCGGGGAAATGAGATCAGGGTGACGGTCAGAAACACCAGGAAAGACGCGTTGCGCAGGGGATGGTGGGTCATGGGCATCGTCCGCGAAGGGTGGTCCGTTCGCGGATGATAGCCCCGCGTAAGCATTTCAAGTACTTTGCACCGATGAAACCAGGCATCTGGATCAAATATGCGGCAGTGATCGCCGTCGTGATTTTCGGCGGCATGGTCATCGGCGACGGCTACCTCAAGACGCGGCGAGCTGAGCAGAGCACGTCGACGCTCCACATGAATGTATCGTCGCTGAGTATTCAGCAGCTCGCCGGCGAGCTTCGGGATTGCGATCCGCCACCCGGTTCGGGCCAACCCGTCAATCACGACGCCGTCTATTGCGCGGAGGTCATGCGGGTCATCGAGGACCGGCCGCTCCAGGCAGTGGACACTGCGCACCGCTCGCCGCCGCCCCGCCCGGGCCTCCGCTAAGACGCTGCCAAAAACAACCACCCTGCGCGGGAGAGTTTAACGTGGAGGAGGAGGAAATCGTCAGGGGCGCGCAAACAATCGCGTGGGTGCTGAGAATATTGGCGGTCCTTGTGTTGGCGGGACTGGCAGTCGCCGGATTTCGGATGTGGAGATGAAGAGCACTCACGAACCGCGTGGTTTTGTGCGCTTCGCCCCCAGCAAGTCCGACAAAAGTCGGCGGGTCGACATTCGAGTGACCGACATGAACGCGAACGACGCGCTCTGGTGGGATACACGGCTGGGACCCAAGCACGCCCGGATGGCCGCCCGCGCGGATCGCTTCTGGTCGTGGTCGACGCTGCTGCCCATGTGTCACTTGGTGCAACTCGCGAAACGGCGCAGGTGTCGGCCATTGGTCATCTGGGCCCGCGCGGACAACAGCCGATTCTTGCGCACCGGCATGTCGATCTTGATCGAGAATTACCCGTATCTGGATGTGAGGCGTCCTGATCTCTCATACTTTGTTTGGTTCATCAGTTCCGCGGACTCCGGGGTACTTCAGTCCGATTTCGGTATGTCACACCCGCCGGCGCTCGTTCGAATCCTGCTGGACGATGCCATCGTCCTGAGTCAGAACACCGGTCTCGACGGGCGGATCGGTTTGCATGCCGCGGCCGCGGGCGGCAAAACGCTATTGAAGGTGTACGAGCGCTGCGGTCTTGCGAGCCTCAGCCCCGATGCGGCATTGCCCGCATATGTCCGGCGCAAGAATGACGGTCGATTCTTTTATGCGGACGAGCGCCGGGCGGAGACCCTCGCCGGGGCGCTGGATCCGAGTCGTTAGAAGGGCGCGGGCGACCCGCGTATAATGTGAAAATCGGAACGGGTTTGGGTGATTTATGAGTAAATTCATGCGATTGGAAGCCAAGGCGCCCGCGACGCTCGGAGCGGTGGTGGAGGCGGTGACGCGCTTGAGCACTTATAGCGAAGCCGAAATTCTCGATTCGGTCTCCGCCGGAAAAATGAAGGACTTGTTTCCCTTCAAGACTGCGCGCCGCCGGCAGATGCCTGCCGACACGGTCGCGGAAGAGGATCTGATCGAGGCCTCGGCGTCGCCTCTGAATCGCGAACAGCACTCTGCGCTGATTGAGTCCAGCATGCCGCGCAGTACGCGCGCCGCCAAGAGGCTCCGGGCCGACCGCAAATAGACCGTGCAGCCGCGATGCCGAGCGTGAGAATCGCAGTTGCCAATATCCGCTTTCCGCCGACGCCCGAGGATTCCGTCATTTTGGCATCGGACGCGATCCGGCAGGCAGGCATCGAACACGCGGACATCATCTGTTTTCCCGAAGCGTACGTTCCGGGGTATCGCGGTTTTGGAAGGGTCATTGCCGCGCCCGATCCCGCTTTTCTCGAACGCGCCTGGGCTACGATTGCCGCGGCGGCGGGGCAGGCCAACGTGGGCGTCGTGCTCGGCACGGAGCGCGTGGTCGGCAATGACCTGAGAATCTCGGCGCTGGTGATCAACCGCGACGGCAGCGTGGCCGGATTCCAGGACAAAGTGCAACTCGATCCGTCGGAGGATGCGACCTATGCCCCGGGTGAAGAACGCCATCTCTTTCAGGCCGGCCCGCTGAAATTCGGCATTTCAATCTGCCATGAAGGTTTCCGTTATCCCGAAACGGTGCGCTGGCCCGCGGTTCGCGGCGCACATGTCGTGTTCCACCCGCACTTGAGCGAAGCCGAAGGCGACACCTACCGTCCGAGCACCTCCGGAGTGAACCGACCACGCAGTTATGCCGAACCGTCGAATTCATTTCACGAGAAAGCGCTGCTGTGCCGTGCCGCCGAGAATACCTGCTTCATCGTCACGGCCAATTGCGCGAGCGATGGGTCGCCGACGACCTCCGCGGTGATCAAGCCGGACGGGACGCTCTTGAGCTACCAGCCCTACAATCAGGAAGGACTGCTGGTGACCGAGATTGATCTGGCTGAAGCCACGGGACTCCTGGCGTCGCGGTATAAGCCCGCATTTGCCTGAGCCACGACCGGATCCGAGCGCGGAATCAGGGCTTGGATTTCTTCTCCGCAGGCTTGGCGGCCGCCGCTGCAGCTGCTTTCGGTTTCCAGAACGGATCGGCCTTGATCCACTCATCGGTCACGTAGCTCTGCGCAGGGTTCGCCGTATACAACTCGCGGCGGCTCGATTCGATGGCGGCCGCGCGGAGCTCGTCGAGTTTCTTGTTGTCTTCATCGCTCAGAGCCGCGGTGATCTTGGGATCTTCCCCGAGACGCTTGTCGATGTCGGTCGCCGAATCCGACACGGTGAGCAGGACATAGCTGCCTGCCAGCTCACCGTACAGGATGCGGTAGGCGCCCCAATGGTCGCTGGTCCCGACTTTGTCATAGGTGGCCATGACTTTCTTCGCCAGTTCTTCGAACTCCTTCCTATGGCCGGGACGAATCTGAAAGATGCTCGCTTCCATCACGCGGTTCGTCGGGCTGGGCGCGATGGAGTGGTAGCTCAGCTCAGGCACGGATTTGAAGATCAACGTGCGGACCTCTTCGAGCAGCTCGCCGTCGGCCGCGTTGAGCCGGTCGAACTCCGCCCCGACAACCGGCGCGTCCATGATCTTGTCGGCCTTTTCCATCGCTTCGAACGAGTCGAAGGCGGACAGATAAATGGTGCGCGGCTTGCCGGTGATCGCCGTGTAGGCGGTGTAGTGGATGGGGAACCTGGCCTTGATCATGGCCTGGACGAATGCGCCTTCCGACTTGTCATGGGCCGCGCCCCCTTTGCCGGGCTTGGTGTATTCGACGGTGATTTGCAGATATTTGGGCGCCGAATCGGGCGCCGTCGATTGAGCTCGTGCGGCGTTGGGCAAGCTTCCCGCGAACGCGAAAGACAAACCCAGCAGAATCGGGGCATGCATCTTCATGGGGAACCATCCTTTTTGTTGTCCAAAGACTTTGTTGTGCAAAGATCGATTTCTTATCGTCGACTGACTGTAGCGCAGACTTCGCGACTTCGCCATCGAAGCCGCATGTCCATGACGATTGTCGCGCATCACGCGTCGCAACATGCAAGTCGAGCGGCAGCAACTCTCGGCAACTTGACGCTCAGCTTGCTGGCAACCATCCTGCTTATTCTCGCTCCGTCGCCGCAATCGATGCCTCGGGCGTCGTCAGGTCGGCCCGCGGCAGATAATGCCGCAGCGCCGGCGTCGTGACGATGGTGCTGAAGATCGCCATGATGACCAGCATCGTGAAGACCTTGGGCGATATCACGCCCAAATCCAGGCCGACGTTGATCACGATGAGCTCCATCAGAGCGCGGGTGTTCATCATGAATCCCATGATCGCGGACTCCGGATGGCTGAAGCCGGAGCGGCGCGCCGCAATGTAGGCGCCCGCCAGTTTCGCGAACGTCGCCGTGCCGACGATGGCCAGGCACCAACCCCAGTCGCTCCAGGAGTCGAGTCCGCCGATCGAGGTGCGCAGGCCCGTGTAGGTGAAAAAGATCGGCAGAAAGAACACCGTCACGAAGTCGCCGATGCGGGCGCGCCACGCCGCGACCAATTCGTGTTCGTCGTACAGGATCACGCCCATCATGAAGCCGCCGAAGATCGCGAAAATGCCGATCTGATACGTCGTCATGGCGGCGATGAAAATCACCGCCAGCAGTCCGCCCAGCAGGTTGGCGGACATCTTGCCCTCCCGAGGCTGGGATCGGCCGATCGCCCGCTTGAGCAGCGGCCGGACGAGCTTCGCGCAGGTAAGGCCGAATGCCGCGACCAGCGCGACCCGCAGCGCAAACCGGCCGGCATCGAAATCGCTCACGGCGAGCGTGGTGACCAGCGCGAGCAGCAGCCAACCGACCACATCGTTGACGGCCGCCGAGCTGATCGCAATGACGCCCAAGCGGGTGCGCGTCAAATTGAAGTCGATCATGATGCGCCCGAGGATGGGGAGCGCGGTGATGGAGAAGGCGGTGGCGACGAACAGCGCCGTATCGATCCGGGTGCCGGGCGCGCCGCCCCCCGTAGTGCCCGCGGCCAGCATGTAGCCCAGGGCGAATCCGCAGATGAAGGGCAGCGCGAGACAGGCGCCCGACACGCGCAGCACCGCCGCCCGGTTCGCCCGTTCCGTCAGATGCGCGAAATCAAACTCGAGTCCGATCTGAAACATCAGCAATACCAGGCCGATGTTCGAGAGGATGGTCAGCGGCTCCGGGGGCGCGGAATGAAATACGTAATCGAAGGCGCGCGGCGCGAGCAAGCCGAACAGCGAGGGTCCGAGCAATATGCCGATGATGATCTCCCCGACGGCGGCGGCCTGGCCGAAGCGTCGGGCGAGGGAGCCGCCGATCCGACCCGCGAGCACGATGAGAGTCAGTTCCAGCAGCGTGAAGTAGAGCAGCAGTTCGTTCTTGTGTGCGGACACCGCGGCCACGTTCGAGGCGGCGCCCAAACTAGATCATTCCGCCATTGATGGAGATGACCTGGCCGCTGATGTACGCAGCCTCTTCGGAAGCGAGAAAACCCACCAGGTTCGCCACTTCTTCGGGTGTCCCGGCGCGCTTCATCGGCACGAGGTTTGCGATCGCGGCGGCATCGAAGCTCGAGCCGCTCATCGGGGTGGCAATGATTCCGGGCGCGACCGCATTGACGGTGATGCCCCGGCTCGCCACCTCGAGGCTCAATGCCTTGGTGGCGGCATTGAGCGCACCCTTCGCCGCGGCATAATTCACCTGGCCGCGATTGCCGATGAGCGACGTGACGGACGAAATGCTGATGATGCGTCCCCAGCGCGTGCGAATCATCGGCAGGATGAGCGGTTGCGTGACGTTGTAGAAACCGTTCACCGACAAGTCGATGACGCGGCCCCATTGATCGGGGCTCATTCCCGGAAACACCGCGTCGTCATGGATGCCGGCATTGTTCACGAGGATCTGCACCGCCCCCGCCTCGAGCAGCGCCTCCGCGGCGGCGCGCGTGGCCGCGGCGTCGGTCAAGTCGAAATGCACGGCTGCCGCACGTCCGCCCACCCCTTCGATGTCGCCGACCACCGCGGCGGCGGCGGCGGCGCCCGAGTGCGCATGGACATAGACGAAGTGTCCGGCGGCGCCGAGGCGCCGGCAGATCGCCGCCCCGATGCCGCCGCTGCCGCCTGTCACCAACGCGCGGATCGCCGATTTGTTCAAATGTTCCACCGATGATTGGCGTCGAGCACCACCGTCGCACGGCCGCTCAAGAGCCGCTGCACGTCGGACCACAATGCGAACTCATACAACGCCGTGACCCGATTTCCCGCAAAACAGGTGGCCTCGCAGTACAGATCGGATTCGATGTCGTCGAGCCGCAGCGCGTGGAGCCGGACTTCGCGCAGACTCGCGAGAAATCCCACCGTGACCCGGGCCCGCGGCGTGCCGGCGGCCGCTCGGGAGCCCACCAGCGCAGGGCCGGCGACCGCCGCGGCGCCGACCAGCGCGCCGTGCACGGCCATTGCCTGTGCCGCGTATTCTATACCGCAGGCGATGCCCAATCGGCCCTGCGAGCGCAGCGGATGATCGGGCAGACGGTGAGTGCCGCTGCGGCAGCGGATGTACTGCGCGGTCCATTCCACCACCTCATCGAGCAGACACATCCGGCCGTCATGCGGAATGTGCGCCTCGATCCACGCCCGGTCTAAACGCATGGCTCGACCCGTACGCTCAGGCGCAGCACATCGAGATATTCGAGGGTCGTGTGTCCGGGCTTGCGGGTTGCCAGCAAGGCGAGCAGCGGCAGGCAACGCGCCGCGGGAATCGCACCGCGCAACTTCTCCAACGACGGATCGTGCAACCGGTCGAAGGCATCGGTGGTGAGCGCGGCGTCCAGGCGCGCGAGCGAGCGAGGGCCTCGCTCCGCTCGGAGGACCAGGGCCACCCCGAAGGCGTCGGGCATGGGGCGCTTCGCATGCAGCGGTTGTGGATATTCGGTGTCGTACGCGACCATCAACACCGGTTCGCCATCGACCGCCACCTGGGCCAAGGCTTCCAGCAAGCCCGCCGCGAAACTCGCATCGAAGGCGCACAGCACGTTCGATTCGGCGACGGCGCCCGTGGCGATGCTCCAATAACCCGCGGCGGCGTTGTGTACGGAATTGGCGAAGCGCGTCGGCGATATTTCCCGTCCCGCGAGCGAGAGCGCCAGGCAGATCTCGTGACAGTTGTGTCCGTCGCCACCGGAGGAGGAGAAAACGCTCACCAAAGTCGCCGGGTCGGCGCCCGCCTGGGCGGTCGCTTCCAAGGCCACGGTAAGCGCGAGTTTCACAACACGGCCGCTGCGTCGGCGCTCCGCCGCCGGCAAGATCGCCGGCACCGGCAGCACGGCCGCGGCGGACCGGTAGGGCTGGCTGCCCAGCAACGCCTCGGCCGCCTGCGGCCAATTACTGATGCCCGGCCCGAGCACGCCGATGCCATCCACATAGACCCGCAGGGTCATCCCGAACGACCGAAAATCAGGCTGCAGTTGGTCCCGCCGAAGCCGAATGAATTGCTCAACACGCGCCTCACCGGGGCGCGCCGGTTCTCCTTTATATAGAGTGCCGTCAGGGTCGGATCGATGCTGGTTGTGTGCACCCCGCCCGGCATCAGGCCCTGCTGGATGGCGAGCGCGCTGATGACGGCTTCGAGCGCGCCGGCGGCCCCCAAGGTGTGGCCCGTGGCGCCCTTGGTCGAACTGCAGGGCGTGGTCGGGCCGAACACGCTGGTCACGGCCCGGCTTTCGGAGCGATCGTTGCTCGGCGTCGCGGTGCCATGCAGGTTGATGTAATCGATGTCGCTCGGTTCGAGCGCCGCCGCGGCCAACGCCGCCTGCATGGCGCGGCGGGCGCCCAAGCCTTCCGGATGCGGCGCCGACATGTGGTAGGCGTCGCTCGATTCTCCGATCCCCAACAGCAAAACCGAGTCCGCGTCGCATTCCTCCGGCATGCGTTCGAGCAGCGCGAAAGCGGCCGCCTCGCCGATGGAAATGCCGTCGCGCGCCACATCGAAGGGGCGGCAGGGATTGGGCGACGACAGTTGCAAGGAGTGAAATCCATACAGGGTGGTGAGACACAACGAATCCACACCGCCGACCAGAGCGGCATCGATGAGGCCCGCCTCGAGCATGCGCCGCGCCGAGCCGAAGACCTTGGCGCTCGACGCGCAGGCGCAGGACACCGCGACCGCGGGGCCCTCCAGGCGGCAACGCTGACGCACGTAGTCGGCGACCGAAAACGAATTGTGCGTGCTGCCGTATTCGAAGTCCGAGGGCAGGGCGCCGCTCACCGGGTCCCGATCGCGATACGCGAGCTCGGTCTGCAGAATGCCCGCCGTGCTGGTGCCGAGAAACACCCCGACGCGCGCGCGGCCCCACCGCGCCGCCGTGCGTTCGACAGTCGCGAGAAAGTCATCCTGCCGCAGCGCGAGTTCGGCGAGCCGGTTGTTGCGGCAATCGAATTTTTGCAAATTCACAGGCACCCGCTGTGCGTCCACTCCCGCCACCTCGCCGACGTGGGTATCGATGTCCACCGTCTCGAATTCGCACTGTTTCAGGCCGCTGCGCTGCTCGATGAGGCTCTGCAAGGTCGCCGTCACGCCCCGGCCGATGCAGCTGGTCGCCGTGAACTTCTTGAGCAGCAGCGGCTTCATCGCGGCAACGCCGAACGCAGCGTGACGGTGCGCATCTGATTCGCCGCGATGGCCTCGAGCAGCCGCGGCAGAACTTCCAGGATCACGGGAGTGCCGCCCGGGCCGCGCGCCGCGTTGCCGTCGTGCAGCAGCAGGATGTCATCGCCGCGCAGCGGATGAGCAAGCCGCTGGTATACGGCGTCGGCGTTGCCGTTGACGGTGTCGAAGCCGCGCCGCGTCCAGCTCGCAAGGCGCAGCCCGAGATGCGACAAGACCGGCTCCAGGAACGGATTGCGCAAGCCCGCCGGCGCGCGAAAAAACCAGGGGCGGCTGCCGGTCACCCGCTCAATGACATCTTGGGCGCGCGAGATCTCCGCGCGCATTCGCCGCGGGCCGAGGAGCGAGAAATCATGGCGATGCCGCTGGCTGTGGTTCTCGATCGAGTGGCCGCCGCGGACGATTTCCCGAGCCAGTTCCGCGAAGCGCTCGACCCGTTCGCCCACGCAAAAGAACGTCGCCTCGGCACCCGCCTGCGCGAGCACGGACAAGACCCGTGGCGTGACGTCGGGATCCGGGCCGTCATCGATCGTGATGGCGATTCTCGCGGACTCTGCGCCGTCGGCGGGCAGGCGCACCCAGTTCGGACCCAGCAGCTGGCTGCGCGGCCAAAGCCCGGCCGCGGTCAAGGCTGCATGGTTCAGGGCCACAGCACCGAGCGCCAAGGGCCACGCCGCCGGCCGCACCAACGCGGCGGCGACAGCTCCCAGATGCACTGCCGCGCTCGCGTACAGGAGGGGCGTGGGGACCCAACGTCTCGGGATCATGGAAAAAAGCGCCGGTCCAAAAAGTTCTCCCACAGTGTCGACCACGTGCGCCATTCATGGCCGCCGGCGATCGCATCGACCGAACCCGCCGTCAGCGCCGCCGCGAGCAGCCCATGCGCGGCCGCAAATCGATCGTCGCGGCCGAAACCCAGATACAGGCGGGGTTCGTGAACGGGGCGAGCCTGGATAAAGCGCCATATTCGACGGTCTTCGTCCGTTTCCGCAAGTTCGCCCGGCTGCCATCGCTCAAGACCGCCCGCCGCGGCGATTTCGGCGGTCAACAGGCGGCTGCCGAGATAGGGGGCGAGCAGACACAATCCGTCGATTTCGCCGGGATGAGAAGCCGCGTAATCGAGCGCCACGAATCCGCCGAGGGAGATTCCCCCCAGCCAGATCGACACGCCCGCCGCCCGCGCCGGCAGGACGACCTCGGACCGTAGCCGCGCAACGGCGCCGCGATCGCCGAGATGCTGCATTTCCGGGTCGACGAACATCAGATCGAGAGCGATCCGGCGGCTCTGTACGGCCGCCGGGAAGCCGGCGTCCAGAAACCCCTGCGCGTCGTGGAAGGCTCCCGGCAGCCACACCATTTGTGCGGGCGCGATGGCGCCCGCGACCGCGGGCCTCACGATGCTATGCACGCAAAGGCTCCTCGGTCTGCCTCGGTTCCGTGCGCGACAGCAGCGCCGAGAAGATGAGCGCCAGAAGGGCGCCCGGCGCAACCGTGGTGCCGAGAGCCGCGAGGACCGGAACTCCCGAAAAGGACAGGAGCCCAAAGCCGATCACCGTGCAGGCATTGGCGATACCCAATGACGCGAGAGTCAGCGCTTCGCTGCCGGACTCCTGAAGCCGCGACTGCCGGTCGAAGAACAAGGCATAGTTCGAGCCGACGGCGACGATGAGGAGCAGGCCAACCAAATGCAGGATGTTGAGCGAAACCCCGCATGAGACGAGGCCCGCTGCCACGCACAGTACCGACAGCCCGAGCGGCGCCAGGACGCGCGCCACGCGCAAGGTGGACCGCAGCGCGACTCCCAGCAGGACGATGAGTCCGAAAAAGCCTGCCGAGGACAAATGAATTGCCTGGTTCAAATAGCCGGCATACAGCGCATCGGATTCCTGCTTGAGATCGAGGACGCGCGCTTCGTCAAGATGCGCGGCGCGCAAGGCTGCGGCGACCCGCGCCGTGTCGATCCCCTGCCCCTCGCCCGGAGTCGTGCCCGTGCCCGAGCCGGCGCTGGCGCTCGCGCTCGCGCTGGCGCTGGCGCTCGCGCCGTGCAGCGGCAGCAGCGCGTTCCAACGGTTCTGCTGGCGCAATATCAGCGCATCGAAGCCGGAGCGCAGCGAGGTTGCCTGCAAATCTTGCGCCGTGATCAAGGGTGCGTGCCGCGCCGCCTCGACCGCGTCCAGAAAGGGCTGGAGCCGATCGCTCTGCACGGGCAGGCCGGCGGTGGCCCGCCGCAGATTCTCGCGCAGTTCGGCCGCCTCCGGCAGGCTGGCCTGGCGAGCCGATTGAGTCGCGAGACTCGGCAAGTAATTCGCGGGGCTGTCGAACCCGCCGATCGCGTTGGCGTCCACCAAGGCGCCCAGCACCGGCGCCGCCCGCTCGGCGCCGTTCAGCACGAATTCGAGGGTGGGGCCCGTCACGATGACGAGGTCCCGCACATCCGCGGCGCCCAAGTCGGCTCGTAATGTCTCGTCATAGCGTTGCTCTTCGGGGGAGATCGGACTCAAGGCCGAGAGGTCGCGGTTCCACACAGTGCCGTGATGCCGGTGCAACGCGGCGATGGCGGCCAGTGCGAGCGCCGCACCCAAGGCCGCGACGGCAAAGGCCGGCAGCTGCCGGACCGGCCGAAGCCAGCGGGTGAACACCGCGCCGAGCGGCGCAACGTCGTGAATCGTGAATGACGGCGGCAACAGCGCCGGCAATACATAGCGCGTCACCAATGCCGCGGCGATCAAGCCGCTGATCGAGTACAACCCCAACTGAGCGAGGCTGGGAAAGCCGGAAGGCAGCAGCGAGGCGAAGCCGCAGACCGAGGTCAGCATCCCCAATCGGATCGTGGGCCACCATCGCTGTTGCCAGTGAGTGTCCTGAGTCACACCAGGGGCAGCACCGCCGGCGTGTCGCCGGCTGCGGCGCGACTGGACGAAAAAATAGATCGAATAATCGACCGACTCGCCGATCAAGGTGATGCCGAAGCCCAAGGTCACGCCATGCACCGCCCCGAATCCGAGCGCCACCGCGGCGATGCCGACGACGGCGCCGGTGGCGACCGGCAACAGTCCCAGCGCCAGCGCCGGCAGGGATCGATAGGCGGCAAACAGCAGCGCGGCCACCAGTACGCTGCTCAAGATCGAGAGGCGCACGGCGGCATTCTTGATCTTCGCGCGCGCCGCCACCGCAAAAACGCCGGGTCCGCTCAATCGCAGCTGAAGGGGCTTCGCGGCCGACTCGCTCGCGGCCGCCGCGAACGCCGCGCGGATCGCGCCGAGCGCGCGTTCTTGCGCGTCGGTGTCGGAGCCCGCCGCCGCGGTTTGCGCCACGGCCAGCGCGCGGCTGCCGTCGGCGGACACCCAGACGCCGTCGCGCGTGGCCGGGGCCGGCATGCGCTGCAGCTGGTCGATGATGTGCAGCATCTCGCCCGTGGGGTCGCCCGGCAGCAAAGACTTCAGCAACAGCCCCGCGGGCGAGGCCAGATTGTCGAGCGTCTCCTCGATGGCCGCGCGCAGCCCGGCGGCCGAAAAGAGCGCCGCGTTGACCGATTCGCTCAGGAGATACCTATGCTGCAGCAGGAATTCTTGATCGCGCTCGGCGCTCACCGGTTCGCCGTCGGCGACGCTCGAGAACTCTGCATCGAGACGCAGACGCTTCGCCAAGCCGATGCAGACCCGGGTGCGTTCGTTCGCCTCGCCTCGCTCGATGGCGATCAGGATCAGGCGCGAGGCCGGCCCGTCGCGCAGCTGATCCACCAGCAGCTGCTGCACCGGCGTCGGCTTGGCCGGCAAGAAGGCCGACAGATCCGTGACGTAGGTCGCGCGGGCCACCACCGCCGCCGCCGCCGCAATGACGCACAGCCATAGCGCAATCACCCGCGTGCGTGAGTTCATGGCGCCGCGTTGGGAGCCTGTCCGACCAATGGGCGCAGGGTCATCAGCGAGCGGTCCCCGTCGGGTTGGCGAATCTCGACCTTCAGCAGCTGATCCTGCGCGCCGACGATGCTCACCTGGGCAATGTTCTTCGCCACGCGGGCGTCGAGCGGTACCAGAGTCAGGCTCCAGCGCGGCACGCTGCCGGCGAATTCGAGATGAAATACCCGCTCGAGAGCGACGCGATCCCCCGCCAGGGTGGCGCGAATGCTCTCCACGAAGGGCTGAACCTGCGGGTAGGCGTGCAAATCCATGACATGCCGGCTATGCGCGCGCTCGACGGTCAATACGCCGCCGTCGAGTACCAGCGTTTCGGCGCGCGGCTTGAGCGTGCGCTTCTCCAGCCGGTCAGGCGCGTCGTAGCGCAGCTCGCCGGAGGACTCGAGCGGATGGTCGAGGACCGACATAAAGTGCTGCTCGATGAATTCCACCCGGCCGTGCCGGCGCATCGCCAGCAGGCTCATGACGTCATCGAGGTCGTCGGCCGCCGCCATCGTCGGCAGCGTCAGCGCGGTGCACAGCAGCGCGAGCGCGAGCCGCGCGCGGAATCGCGCCGTCATGCGCCGGAGGATCCCGGCTGCGGGCGCCAGAAGTCGAAAAAATTGAACCAGTTGTACGGATCGCTGCGGCAATATTTTTCGAGTACCGCGGCGTAGCGTTCGACCGCGGCGCGCACCGCGGCACTGCGGGCGCCGACGGGAGCCTCTGAGAAATCGGCGACCGGTTCGAACACCACGTGGTAATGATTCTTGCCGCGATACAGCCCGGCCATGAAGTACACGGGGCAGCGCAGGATGGCCGCCGCGCGCATCGGACCCGTGGGCAGGTAGGCACGCTCGCCGAGCAGAGTCACCTCGTGCACCGGCTCATCGCCGAGCGTGCGATCGCCGAGCACGCCCACGAACGCGCCGTGATTGAGCCGCTGCGCGATCTTCAGCATCGCATCGATCTGGCCGAGCGGCACGATGTCCGGCGCCAGCTTCGGATTGATGGCGGCGAGAATGGCGTTGATCTTGCGCGCGTTCTCCTCGTACATGGCCATCGCCACATGCAGTCCGGACTGGCGCCGGCCGAGGCTGTGCATCACCTCGAAGCTGCCCATGTGAGCGCCCATGAGCAGGGCGCCGCGGCCGCTCTCGGACTGCGCCCGCATCATGGCTTCGCCTTCCTGGGTGATCCTGAAGGTCTCGTAGCGTTCGTTGATCAGGTACACGCGATCGTGGATGGTGGTCGCAAAACTCAGTATCTGCCGAAAACGGTCGCGGGCGCGGGGCTCGCGGCCGAGCGCGAGGCGCAGATAGCGGCGTGAATGGCGCCGCGCGTCGGGCGCAAATAAAAAGAAATAAGCCGCGATTCCGTAGAGCACGCTGCGGCTCAAGGTCCGGCCGAAGCGCAGCGAGAGAAACGCCATCATTCGCAGCATCGCGGTGCTGCCCCGCTCGCGGTGCCGGACCCATTCGGCCGGCTTGCCGCGGCGCTCCGCGAGCGTCACGACTTTGGGCGCCATGCTCTGTCGTCCGCGGTTGCCGGATGTGCCTCGGCGATCAGCGTTCCGCTCGCCACCGTGCGGCTCGCGGCGCGGATCGTGAAGCGGATCGAGCCGTCCGCGGCCGTGTCATGCTGCAGGCAGAGCTCATCGCCCGGGCGGACCACATCGAGGAATTTGGCGGACGCGATCCGCCAATGGGTGAGGTCGATGCCGCGCGCGAGCGCGATGACCGCGAGGGCCTCATCGAGCAGAACGGCGCCCGGCAGGATGGGGAATCTCGGAAAGTGGCCCGCGAACGAGGCGTGATCTTGGGCGATCTCCAGCCGGCTCTGCATGTTCATGGCTCGAGGCGCACGTGGCGCTCCGCCAGATCGAGGAGCGCCTGCCGCGGCAGCTTGCCGGTCGCATTGCGCGGCAATCGTTCGACGATGAGCAAGGGACGCGGCAGGAACACCGGATCGATCCGCCGGCGCAAATGCTCGGTCAGCGCGGCGACGCTCAATCCGGGTGCGACCACCACGGCGCCCACGCGCGCGACGCCGGTGGATCCGCTCGCGGTGTCGCTGAGAAAAAACGCGCCGTCGGTCACGCCGGGAATGGCGTTCAGTTGCGAGTTCAGGTAGGCGAACGAACTGCGCTTGCCGGCCACGTTGACCAGATCCGCGGTGCGTCCGTGCAGCCGGAACTCCTCCGCGCCGGTGATTTCGATGACATCGTGCATCGGGGTCAATTGTTCGACGTGGCCGCCGTGCGCGAAGACTTGACCGTCCGCAAATTCGAGCCTGACATCCGGCCAGAGCCGCCACGCAGCGGAGTCGGCGGTGCGGCGGGTCGCGATCTGGCCGGTTTCCGTCGAGCCATAGATCTCCAGCAGCGAGGTCCCGAATCGTTCTTCGATGTCGCGCGCCAGATCCTCGCTCAAGGGAGCGGTCGCGGACACGATGAGTTCCACCGGCGGCAGGAGAACTTCGGATGCGAGCAGCGCGCGCAGGTGCACCGGCGTCGTCACCAGCGACCGAGGCCGCGGCACCGCCGCCAGGGCGGCGGCGATGTCCGCCGGGTAGAAGGGCCGCTCCGCGCTCAAGGCATTGCCGCTCAACAGCGCGAGCAGCACGGTGGATTCGAAGCCATACATGTGCTGCGCGGGCACCGTGCCGATGAGCGCGTGCGATCGGCCGTCGAGCAGCCCCAGGCGAGAGGCGCCGTCGCGCACGCAGCGCGCGAGCTTGCCCCAGGTTTTCTCGTAGGGCAGCGGCGTACCGGTCGACCCCGAGGTAAACACGATGGCCGCCCGCTGCGTCGCGGGAATTTCCGGTACCGCCCAGGGCATCTCCTCGGCCTGCGCCTCGAGCGGGTAATACACTCGCGGCAGCGCGATCTCGCAGTTCCGGTCATCGGTCAAACAAAAAGCATCCGGCGCGAACTTCAGGAGCTGGGCGATGACCTCGGGGGTATGCGTCGAGGGCAGCAGGCTGACGCGGCCGGTGATCAGACAGGCTGCGAGACCGACCGCGAAGTGATATCGATCGGCGCAGACGTTCAGCACGTGGCCGGCGGCGGGCAGGCCCTGCGCCAGGTGTTTGGCGTCGGACACAAAGCGCTGGGCGGTCACGGCGCGGCCGGCGCAGTGTGCAACCACCGCGGCGGGTGAGCCATGGGACAATAACGGAATCGCGTCCATCACGACCCCTTTAGTTCGGGCTGGAGTTCGGGCTGGAGTGCGGACTCGCGAAATACACACGAACCGAGGCGAGGATGCCCCGGCGCTCGGCCTGCGGCAGCACCCGATGCCGTACGGCGTACTCGCCGACGAACATCAGGCCCATCAGGGGAACGACGCAGAAGTTGGCGAAGAACGACCACACGCGCAGCGGCGCGAACTCGAACAATCCCAGCGTCAGGAGCAGGGTCGCGACAAAGAAGAACGTCCAGGCGGCGGTCACCCGGCGCGTATAGACCGTCTCTTGCGCGCTCAAGGGTCCGTGCAATCGGTCGGCAAACTGGGTGCAGAGCGGCGTCCGCCCCGGCAGCAGGGACTGGCCGAAACTCGCCGCCAGCACGGCGTAAAAGCCGCCTTCCTGCAGCAGATACAGTTTGGCGAAATTCTGCTCGAGCAGCGGCCAGTAGTGGATCAACAGGACCGCGGCGCCCGCCGCCGCGAGCAGCGCGATCGCCGCGTGGGTCCACCGCCAGAGCAGCAGAAGCCCCACGGTGAGCGGCGGTGCGACCGCGAGGCCCACTCCGAGATCGTGAGTCTTCGCGACGGAATTGGTGTAATGGGAGAGGCCCGCATAGGCCACGATGAAACCTGCGGCCGCGGTGAGCTCGAGCCTACGCCGCCAACCCATGGCTACTTGCTTCTATGGGCAGCAATGTACTCTGCAAGGTGCCGGAGCGAACGGAAGATCTGCTGATTTTCCTGGCTGTCGGCGCGTAATTGAATGCCGTACTGCTTGGAGACGATGAGCGCCACCTCCAGGATATCGATGGAATCGAGTCCCAGGCCCTCGCCATACAGCGGCGCGTCCGGATCGATGTCATTGGGCTCGATCTCGAGGTTCAATGCCTGTACGAACAGGTTGGCGATTTCCCGCTGGAGACCGACATCGGCCGGGGGCGCCGGCTGGTGCAAGAGCGACGCTTTGTCGGACATATAGGCTTAGGCTTTCGAGTGTTCTTGGGAGTCCGCATTATATAGGTGCAGGTCGGACCGGCAACCCACACCGCTTATCGTCGTGTCCTACAAGCGACCGGACCATTATGACCGGATGGCGCGCGCGATCAACATCGGCAAGCGCACGACGAAACCCCAAAACAGCCGAAAGTGCATCCAGGTCAACAAGGCGTTGTCGCGACCGTAGCGAAAATGCGAAACTCCGCCTTCGGCGGGGCTGAAATAGCGTACCGGCGCCGGCAGATTCACCGGGCGCGTTCCCCGCCAGCACAGGCGCACCGCCGCCTCCACGTCGAAATCGAAGCGCCGCATCCAGCGCTGCCGGCGCATCACCTCGATCAGCGGCTCGATCGGATAGACACGAAAGCCGTACAGGGAATCGCCGATGCCGGCCCACAGAGTTTCGAGGTTGGCCCACCCATTCGAGATTTTGCGTCCCTTGACCCTCAAACCGGGCGCAGTGGCGTCAAATACGGGGCAGCCCAACACCATGACCGCAGGGTGGTCCAGTGAGGCCCGCATGAAGAGCGGAATCCGCTCGGCGGGATGCTGGCCGTCGGAATCCATGCTCAGGGCATGGGTGAAGCCCTCGGCCTGGGCGGCGCGAAGCCCGAACAGCACGGCGGCACCCTTGCCGCGATTCTCAGGGAGCACGAAGACCCGCAGCGACGGCTCCACGGCGGCCATTGCCAGGAGCGACTGCTCCGAGCCGTCGGTGCTGCCGTCCACGATCACCCACACGGGGGCCCACTGCTCGAGCGCCGCCCGCACCGTCGCCGCAACCTTGGGCCCCGGATTGTAACTGGGGATCAGCACCAGATGAGTGGCGGACGGCGGCGGCATACCCTTGGGAGCCTGTCTGTCAGGCCCGTTCGAGCCAGCGCGATTGCAAGGCGCCCTCGAGCGCTTGCCGGTAGTAGCGCTCCAGTTCCGCCGTGAACACGACCACGTCGGAGGGTGGGTCAAAGCGGCGCCCGAGCCTCACCCGGTAGGTGATCGGCAGGCTGGGACGCTTGAACAGAGGCCAGCCCTTGCTCAAAAAGGGTGAATCGGTCTCGATCACCAGGGTCTGCACCGGCACGTTCGCGTGCTTCGCGATCAGACCGACGCTCGCGACCAAGGGGTTGAGCGGGGCGCGCGTGCTGCGCGTGCCCTCGGGAAACAGCAGCAGCACTCCGCCGCGGCGCAGGTGCGTGACCGAGTCTTTGACCATTTGCAGCGAGGAGCCGTTCGGAATGTAGCGGGCCAGACGCGAGCCTGCTCCCAGGAACACGTTTCTCATGAGCGCCGACTTCATCACGCAGACGAGATTCGGATGCCGGGTGAGAATCAACAGTGCATCGATCAGCGAGGGATGGTTCGGCGCGAGGATCAGCGGCGGGCCGCCGCGCAGCGCATCGATGTCGCGCAAATCAAGGTGGTAGCTGCGGGTGACCGACAGCGACCAGGCGTAGAGGCGAAAGCCTGCCATGATGCCGCGGCGTCCCACGGAGGTTCCGATGCGCTCGGGCAGAACGAAGTACAGCGGCAGCGCGACGAGCGACCAGGCGAGGCAAATCAGCCCGAGCAGGGTGAGCGAACTATAGAGCGCGAAATACTCATAGCTGATTTGCAGTGGGCGCGGCAGCATCAATCCGGGACTTCGACCATTTGCGAGGAGCGTTTGAGCATCCACGCGAATCCGAACCCCGCCGACCAATAGCTCTTGCGCTCAACCAGCGGACTGTCGGCGAAGGTGGCCCCATTGAGGGTGTCATAGCGTGCGTAGGCGCCCACCCAGAAGCGTGGATAGCGTTTCGACACCGCGGTCAGGAACTGGGTGCCGGCGTAGCCGGCATCCGCGGTGTAGGCGGGGCGCGACGCGGTCGCATACTGGGGTGCCACGGAATAAAAATACTGTTGGTAGCGCCGATCGGCGAACAGCGGTCCGCTCAGCAGCCCGAGATTCCAGCCGCCGTAGCCGAAGGGGTCCGCGATGTCCAGGGCGAACTCCGGCGTGAAGGTCCAGCCGATGGCCTTGGGCGAGGATTGCACGGTGAACGCGGCGCGCAGCGGCATGCGCAGATCGAACTTGACGCGCCGCTCCGCGTCGCGCCATAGATGCACATTGAGCGCGGGCCCGAGTTCGACGGTCGACTTCAAGTCCGGCATGCCGTAGCGTTCGTGGTCGTTGCGTACCGGTGTGGTCAGATTGAAACTCAAATTGAGTTCGATGCGATCCTGATTGAACAGCGTGCCGCGCACGCCGTCGCGATCCGCCTTCAAGAACCGGCCGTTGTACACCAGATAGGGAACCGGGAGGGGATACGCGTGGCTGGTATCCGAGCCGCGATAGTCCTCGAAGCCGATGGCGCCGACACCCAACCCGAATTCCCAGAGCGGTTCCTGCTTGGCCTGCAGAGGCGCGGCCGCACACAGTGCGATCGCGAGCGCGGTGAGGCGGGCCGCAGGATCGATGCGGCTCTTGAGCGCGCCGGCCATCAACCGCTGGTCATGTGTTCTGCTGCATCGGGGCGGATGTTGGCCGCGCGGCGCCGCCAGGCGCGCAGCGAGCGGCCGAGGTTGGCGAAGGACAGGACGTAGTACAGCGCCTTGAACAAGCGCAGCCGTCCCCAGATGGGCGTGCGGCCAAAGATGTCGCCCGCCAGCACGGACAGCAGGGCTTCCTCCATGCGCAGGGAATTGCGCGGCCCCAAGAACAGCTCGCGCATGGTCGGGTTGGTGACCCGATAAATGAACCAGGAGAATTGCTTGGGTCCGTGGCGCGAGAGCCGATCGAAGCGTTTGAGCGCGGCGCCGGCACGCGCCGGTTGCGTGCGGCAGGTATGAATGGCCTCGGCAGCCGCCATGCCGCTGTTCATGGCGAGCATCACCCCCGAGGAGAACACCGGGTCGATGAAGCTGTAGGCGTCGCCCACCAACAGATAATTCTGACCGTGGCTGCGGTCGCAGGCGTACGAGTAGTTGCCGGTCGCCTCGACCTCCGAGACGAGCGTGGCGCTGCTCAGGCGTTCGGCGAGCGGCGGACACTGCGCGATGGTCGCCAGGAAAAACTCGCGCACCGGCGTTTGGCGGGATTTCAGGTAATGCGGCCAGACCACCGCGCCGATGCTGGTGGCCCCATCCGCCAGGGGGATGAACCAGAACCAGCCGTGCTCGAACCAAAAAATGGTGATGTTGCCTTCGCGCTTGCCGCAATCGCGCCGCGCCCCGGCAAAATGGGCGTACAGGGCGGCGCTGTTGTGTTTGGCGTTGCGGCGCTTGGCGCCGAGCTGATTGCCGAGCACGGTGTCGCGGCCGGAGGCGTCGACCACGTAGTCGGCGACCCATGACTCGCACCGTCCGTCCTCGTGTTCGGCGCGTACGCGCACCCGACCCGCGGCGCCATTGGCAGCTGTGGCGGCGCCGGGCGCCGCGGCGAGAAATTCGACCTCGCGGGCGCGGCAGCCTTCGATGACTCGCGCGCCCAACTCAGCCGAGCGCCGGATCAGGATTTCGTCGAATTCGGAGCGTCTGACTTGATAGGAGAGGGCGAGCGATTTGTCCCAGGCATTCGCAAATTGAAATTCCTGGCGCCGGCCGTCGTCGGGCGACACGAATTCCGCCCCCCATTTTTCCATGCCGATCGCCCGGACTCGTCCCGCCACGCCGAGGCGTTCCATGATGGGCAGATTGGCGGGCAACAAGGATTCACCGATATGAAAGCGGGGATGACGCGCCTTCTCGAGCAACACCACCCGGTAGCCCCGCTCCGCCAGCAGGCTCGCCGCGGTGGATCCCCCCGGGCCGCCGCCGATCACGAGTACATCGCAAGATTCAGCCTCGGTCTTAGGGCTCATGAACTCGCCTTGTGACTGTTTTGAATTGATCCGGGCGACAAAGCCCTGGGCGACAGGCGCGTAGTCTATCGTGCCGAGAAACACGGGTCCAACGTCTGTAAGATAGCCAGCCATGCACATCTTGATCGTTGAAGATGACGAAGTGGCGCGCGATTATCTGGCCAAGGCGCTGCGCGAGGTCGGGCACACGGTCGACGTCGCCGAGAACGGCCTCGACGGATTGCACATGGCGTCATCGATCGCCGTCGATCTGGCGATCGTCGATCGCATGCTGCCCAAGATGGACGGCCTCGCCCTGGTGCAATCGCTGCGGGCGACGGGCCGCAAGATGCCGGTCCTGATCCTGAGCGCGCTCGGCGATGTCGATGATCGCATCACGGGTCTGCGCGCCGGCGGCGATGATTACCTGACCAAGCCGTACCACATGTCCGAGCTCCTGGCGCGGATCGATGCCCTGGCGCGGCGCGGCGATTCGGGTAATGCGGAAGCGAACACCAAATTGAAACTGGCTGATCTCGAGCTCGACCGCATGACCCGCCGGGTGGTGCGCAACGGCAAGAAGATCGAATTGACGGCGCGCGAATTCCAGCTGCTCGAGTTCATGATGCGCCACAGCGGGCAGGTGGTCACGCGCACCATGCTGCTCGAGGGCGTCTGGGACTACCATTTCGATCCGCAAACCAATGTCATCGACGTGCACATCAGCCGGCTGCGGCAGGCGATAGACAAGGATTTCGACAAGCCCCTCCTGCACACGGTGCGCGGCGCAGGCTACAGCCTGCGCGAAGACGAATAGCGGTCTGGGAGCTCCTAGATGGGTCCCGACCAGCGGTTTCTCGGCGTCCTCGACACTTCGCCGTTCCGCATCGCCATCCTCTATTCGATCGTCTTCGCCTGCGGCGCCGCCGCGCTGCTGGGCGCGGTCGATTTCGCGGTGTCGCGCGTCGTCGACGGCAGCACCGACAATCTCATCGAAGCCGAAGTGCAGGGCTTGCGCGAGCAAGTGCTGCAGCTGTCGCGCAGCGATTTCATCGAGCTGATCGAGCAGCGCTCCCAAGACCAGGATGTGCGCGGCGCGGTGTACCTGATGGTCGATCCGCAGCTGCGACCGGTGGCGGGCAATGTGCCCGCGTGGCCCAAGATCGACGCCAGCCAGGGCAAGTGGTTCCTCTTCAAGGTGTCGGTGCCGTTCGGCGACGAAACGCGCGAGCACGAAATGCGCGCGCAGTATTTCAAACTGCCGAGCGGCTATCAAATGCTGGTCGGGCACGACGTGCAGGAGCGGCAGGACGTCAAGAGCCTGATGATGCGCGGCTTGATCGCGGCGGTGGTGCTGACTCTGCTGATGGGCTTGGGCGGCGGCTTCTGGATGGGGCGGCGCATTCTCGCGCAGGCGGGCGCGATCTCTGCGGTGGCCACGCAGATCATGCGCGGCGATCTCTCGCAGCGCCTCCCCGTCCGCGATGCGGAGGATGAAATCAACACGCTGGCCCGCGAAATCAACACCATGCTCGACAAGATCGAGCAGCTCACGCTCGGCATGCGCACCGTGCTCGACAGCGCCGCGCACGATTTGCGCACGCCGCTGAATCGCCTGCAGGCGACCGCCGAAGGGGCGATGACTCAGCTGGCGCCGGGGTCGGCCGAGCGGCGGGTACTCGAGCGGGTCACGACCGAAGTCGACCATATGCGCAGCACCTTGGACGCACTGCTGCGCATTGCGCTCGCCGAAACCGGCACCGTGGCGCGCGAGCCGGTGGACTTGTCGGAATTGGTCGCGAGCGTGGTCGAACTGTACGCGCCGGTGAGCGAGGAGCGCGGGATAGTACTCGCGAGTTCGGTCGCGCCGGGCGCGCAGGTGCAGGGCAGCCGGCAGTTGCTGGCGCAGGCGCTCGCGAACCTGCTCGACAACGCGATCAAATTCACGCCCGACGGCGGCCACATCCGGGTGGTGCTGCGCGGCTCGGGCAAGGAACCGGAAGTCATCGTCGAGGACGATGGCCCGGGCATCCCGGCGGATAAGCGCGAAATCGTGCTGGGCCGGCGGGTGCGATTGGACGAGGCGCGGAAATTTCCGGGTTCGGGCCTCGGGCTCTCGCTGGTGGCGGCGGTGACCAAATTGCACGGCGCCCGGCTGATTCTCGATGATGCCGCGCCGGGCCTGCGGGTGTCGCTGAAGTTTTGACGCGGGTTGATGTCGAACGCGGATTCGTCAGGGCTCTGACTCGGAGGGCTTTTCTCGTTCACGCTGCGCGGCGTCGCGAAGAATCCTGTCCATGAACGCGGTGTGCGCCTGCGCCAATTCCTGCACCGTCTGACCGGAATGCTCGAGCGCCGCGCGCACCGCGCCGAGTTCTCCCAAGCGCGCTCTTTGCAGCATGTACGCGTTGCCAAGCCGCACTCCTTCGCAGGTCCAGAGTTCGTCGTTGGACGTGGGCGTCGACTGGATCCCTGCCTGCATCAAGGCATTCTTTTGCTGAGTCAGATCGTTCACCCTCTCGTTGGACCAGCCGGTGCGCGCGCCGATGCGAATTCCGATGGCAAAATCCAGCAGCGTCGTGCCCTTGGCCACGAGGAGTTCGGCCAATGCATTGCATTGCCCGCGTACAGTGGGGTCGCGCACGGCGTCCGTCGAGCAGTGTTTCGAGGCCACCGTGTACTGGTTCGCCCGCGTGGCCGACTCGATGCCGATCACTTGCGACGCCAGATAGAACTGCTCGAGGGGCGTGGTATCGCTTGGAATTTCCGCTTCGGAAAAAGCATAGAGCGAGTCGTTGAAGGAGTCGACTTTGTCGGCATTGGCCGCCCGGCTGAATGCGTCTGATTCCGCAGCGGCGTCATGGCTCGCGCGCGCCTTGCCGGCCAGCAACAGCCAGGGGATCGCATTGCCGGGGTCCATTTGGGCCCAAGACCTGAGCGATATTTGGTCGCAGGCACCGTGCATCGGGGTCATGGTGTCGGCGCCGCACATGTTCACCGCCATGGCGTAAACGGCCGGGTCTTGTGCGCCCGCGGCCAGCTGCACGAAGGCATCGCGGGTTTGCTCGGTGGTCAGCTGCATCTGCTGTGCGCCGGTGAGTTTGCCCTCCAGCAATAATCCGGAGGCGCGGGCGCGCAAATCATCGCTGTCCTGGAGTGCCGCCAGCCAGCGCGCACCGGCTTTTTCGCTCACCACGCCGACGAACTGTGTGACGGCGATGGGATCGTGCGTGTCAACCGGCGCCTTGGGGAAGCCGCAGATCGCGGCCCTCCCGCGGGCATCGACCGCGGGTTTCAACGCGTCGGCGCCTGGCTCTTGCGCTGCGGCCGGATGAGGGGCCGCGGCGCTCGCAGGGTAGGGGTCGGTCGCCGCAGTCCTGCCGTCGACCCGGGTGGGTGGCGCGGCAAGCTTGATGCGACCGCGAAGCATCAAACCGGACAGCATCAGGACCGCGATGATCAACACTGCGAGCTGCGATTTCCTGGACACTCTAAGGAGCCTTGGTCAGACAGCCTCCCAGGCTATCGTAGCCGGAAACGATGTTGCATACTATCTCTAGATATATTTCTAGACATGTCGTACGTTATATTTCTCTCCGATTTAATCTAGAGGCGGATCCAAGGACGAGAAGGGGTCCTCGGGCGTCGCGGACGATATAGGCCGCGAGGCAGCGAATAACCCTGAGTTGACATTGACACCACGTGACGCGCACCGCAAAATACGCGGCTCATTTTGAGGAGGGGTACCCAAGCGGCCAACGGGGGCAGACTGTAAATCTGCTGGCTTATGCCTTCGTAGGTTCGAATCCTACCCCCTCCACCAGAGCGGGGCCCCTCCACCAGCTGGGTGAGGGTTCGATGTTCGGGTGCACTTGCTTTTAGCGGAAGGGGCCTTTAGCGGAAAGCGGGTGTAGTTCAATGGTAGAACGTCAGCCTTCCAAGCTGATCACGTGGGTTCGATTCCCATCACCCGCTCCATATGGATGCGGCCCACGTAGCTCAGTTGGTAGAGCACGTCCTTGGTAAGGACGAGGTCAACGGTTCGATCCCGTTCGTGGGCTCCAGTTTTTATTATCTAAGAGGTACTTGCCGTGTCGAAGGGGAAGTTTGAGCGAACGAAGCCGCACGTGAACGTGGGCACGATTGGGCATGTGGACCATGGCAAGACGACGTTGACGGCGGCGTTGACGAAGGTGATGGCGGAGAAGTTTGGCGGGGAATTCAAAGCCTACGACCAGATCGACAAGGCCCCTGAGGAGCGTGCCCGCGGGATCACGATTGCGACGGCGCACGTGGAGTATCAGAGCGAGGCGCGCCACTACGCGCACGTGGATTGTCCGGGACATGCGGACTACGTGAAGAACATGATCACGGGAGCGGCGCAGATGGACGGGGCGATCCTGGTGGTCTCGGCGGCCGATGGGCCGATGCCGCAGACGCGCGAGCACATTTTGCTTGCGCGGCAGGTGGGCGTGCCCTACATCGTGGTGTTCTTGAACAAGGCGGACATGGTCGATGACGCGGAGTTGCTCGAACTGGTGGAGCTCGAGGTGCGGGACCTGTTGACGCTGTACAAGTTTCCCGGGGATAAGACCCCGATCATCACGGGATCGGCCTTGAAGGCGCTCGAAGGGGATGCGAGCGATATCGGGGTGCCGGCGGTGGTGAAGCTCGTCAAGGCGCTCGATGACTACATCCCGGTGCCGAAGCGCGCCGTGGAAGGGGCGTTTCTGATGCCGGTGGAGGATGTGTTCTCGATCGCGGGTCGCGGCACGGTGGTGACGGGTCGCATCGAGCGCGGCATCGTGAAGGTCAACGATGAGGTGGAGATCGTCGGGATTCGCCCGACCACCAAGACCACCTGCACCGGGGTGGAGATGTTTCGCAAGCTCCTGGATGAGGGGCAGGCGGGGGATAACGTCGGGGTGCTGCTGCGCGGAACGAAGCGCGAGGAAGTGGAGCGCGGGCAGGTGCTGTGCAAGCCCGGCAGCATCAATCCGCACACGAAGTTCGAGGCCGAGGTGTACGTGCTCACGAAAGAGGAAGGCGGGCGGCATACGCCGTTCTTCAAGGGCTATCGGCCGCAGTTCTACTTTCGCACCACCGATGTGACCGGGGCGGTGGAGCTGCCGGCGGGCACCGAGATGGTGATGCCGGGGGACAACATCAAGATCGTGGTGGAGCTGATCGCCCCGATCGCGATGGAGCAGGGC
>Ga0181537_10000461_pt1 | contig 38220 bp, 28 predicted proteins | sample PEATcosm2014_Bin_39_FD_119765 | JGI IMG/M metagenome (GOLD analysis project Ga0181537, IMG submission 119765) | Peatland microbial communities from MTU Mesocosm Facility, Houghton, MI, USA - PEATcosm2014_Bin23_10_metaG | ecosystem: Environmental > Terrestrial > Soil > Wetlands > Peat | place... | reverse complement strand
GCCTCAGGCCGCGTTAGGCTGGCTCAGCCGTTCCACCAGGTCGCGGGTTTGTGCGATGTGGGCGCGGCTCGAAGCGCCGAAGACAATGGATTCGATGCCCGGCTGCTGGCACACGTACGTCAGTGCCTCCTCGGCTGGCAGGGCACCGCTGGCAAACACCGACATCGCGATCGTGCGGCAACGGTCCTGCGCGATGATTTCCTCGTAGGCGAGCCGGCCGCCACACATCCGGAATTCGATCTTGTTGATGTTGGCGCAGATGATTGGTCGCTCGATGCCGAGTTTCTCGAGCCGCGGCAGCAGCATCGGCAGATTCATCGTGATAAAGCCGGGCTCGGCGCCGTAGCGCTCGCGCACGTGGTTGGCAAATGCGAGCAACCCCACATCAAGCCCCATGCCGAGCAGAAAGTCGGTGGCGGCGTTCTGCAGAAAGATGACGGGGGTCGGCAAGTCGTGGAACATCTTCATCTCGGCATCAATCAACAGGCCGCCGAGTGTGGCGATGTCCTTGCGCGCGACGGCGACACCGCCCTTGAGTGCTGCCTTCAGGGGATTCTCCTCGGGCAGGAAGCTGCGCAATGCGCCAATCATCCCCAGTTCGGTCGCAGCATTCGCGTACTTGTGCGCGTATGGCATGCATGGATAGAACTGAAAATCCGGATAACGTGCCCTGTTGGTGCGGAAGTAGTCGCACACCTCCGAGATGCGCTCATGGGTGGTGCACATGAAGGTACGGACTCCTTCTGCGTACGCCACCTCGAGCACCCGAATAATGGACTCGATCCGCTGAAAGCGAATCGCGAGTGAACGCGCCTTCTCTTCGGAGGCGTGATTGATCCCGAAGAACTGATTGTCGCCCATCAGCAGGCGCGGCATTGTCATGCTCTTCCCTCGCCACGTGCGCCGAACCAGCGCGCCACCCGACGCAGCCCGCGCGGCGCCGTGACAACCTGACGCACAGTCGTGCTGGCGGCACCGCGCCCAGGAAATGCGATCGCGGTTCGCGTCGCCGCTGAATCGGCGCGCATCATGCTGGCGATGAGATCCGTATCGCTGGCCGTGCGGAAGCTCGTGATCGGGGTCTGGCCGCGTTCGATGCACGCCACGAAATGGTCGATCTGCGCCGAGTACTCCTCGCCGCGCAGATAGAACCACACCGGCTTCGTTAACGAAGTGGTGTCGCGCGTGTTCCATCCCTGCTCCAGGCCCTCCCCGGCGTGAGCCTTGCGCAGGTAGATCTGCATTTCCTGCCGATCGACGGACATGCGCCCGTTGGTGCCCCAGGCATGGATTCGCAGCGACATTTTCCGCGTGCTCTCATCGCTCCAATTAACCGCCAGTTGACCGGACATTCCTTCCTTGTAATGAAGGTTTGAGTAGATCTCGTCGTCTACAGCCTCGGAAAACACGCTATTGAAGATGGTTCCGGAGACAGCGCTCGGAAGGCCGAACAGATTGTTGAGCATGTCGATGGCGTGGCACGCGTAGTCGAACAGGGCGCCACCACCTTCGGTTTTTTTCGACCGCCAACTCGAGCCGGCGGGCCGCAGCACCACGGGGCCGTACGCTTCCGCGCGGACGTGATGGATATGGCCCAGGAGCTCGAGGCCAAGTAGCCGTTTTGCTTCCGCGAAAGTGGCGACGAAGCGATAGTGATAGCCAACCTGATTGGCCAGATGGGCTGAATCCGCCAGATCGGCCAGCCGGTAGCCTTCGGCAGCGTCGAGCACGAAGGGCTTCTCGCAGAATACCGCCAGCCCCCGGCGCAGCGCCTTCTCGACCAATGTGGCGTGCGAACTCGAGGGCGTGGCGATGAACAGGCAGTCGAGCTGCTCGTTCGCCAGCAGTTCATCGACATCCGAGTAGGTCTTGACCCCGGTGTTCTGACCGAGGATCTCCAGCAGATACTTGGAGGAGTCGCACACGGCCTGCAGACTCAGGCGCGGATGGGCATTCACTATTGCGAAATGGGACAAGCCCATCTTTCCGAGACCAACTAGAGCGGCTCTCACGACCTTCCTCTGAAGCGACGGGTTGTTGATCCGCGATGCGGCGTCGCGGCAGCGGAATTATACACGACAGGCCACTGCAGACTGCGAACTGCTTCCGGTTTGGCCGCCTGTGCGGCATTGCAATTATTGCATCTGTGCGGTCGCGGACACTCGCGTAGATCGTCCACTCATGCGCTACCTCGCACCGACATTGGCCGCGAGAAACTCCAGGATGGTGCGCGAAATTTTCTCCTCGCTGAATGGGTAGGGCGCAGGCTCGAAGTCGGCCACCCGCGCCAGCACTTCCGGCAGATCGCCCTCACCTCTCCAGGGCAGCACCGATCCCAGCTTGGAGAAGACATCCAGAATTTCCAGTTGGTGATCGTCAATGTGTTCACTCGGCGCGCGTCGCGCTATCGCGATGATGGGCTTGTGCTTTCTGAGGCCGAGCATGATGGAACCCACACCCGCCTGGCAGATCACCAGCGTGGCGCGCTCGTACATGCAGTCCATCTCTTCGGCGCTGAAATACGGGACGATTTGCAGCTGCGGGGACGTGTACGCGGTGCAGCCGCTCTGTACGATGACCGGCTGAGCCAAAAGACCCGCCGCCGCAGCGCGCTCGAGCTCGCGTAACGGCCGCACAAATGGCATTCCCCAGGTTCCCAGGGCCACAAAAATCACAGTCGCAATCTCCGGAAGCGCAGTGCCGTGCTCAGAACAGCGGCCCGACGAACAGGCTCTTCGGATAGACGCGGCGCATCTGCTCCCATTGCACGAAGAAAAGGTCGGCGATGGGATAGACGGCGGTCGCGGCCGCGGCCCCGGAGTCGATGCGCGCGAATGAAAGTATGTAGATCACCTTGCAGCGCAGGAGTTTGCCCAGATAGCAGAACGGTATCGCAGTGTGGCTGCCGGTGGTGACGATCGCGTGCGGTCGGAAGCGCAACAGTATCGGTACCGCCAGGAACCAATTGATCAGGAAGTGGAGCCAGAAAACCCAGTTGCGATTGCTTCCATTGGGTCGTACGAATTTGCACGCGCGGCCCGCCACGATCTGCCGTGTCAGTGGCAGGTCCTCAGTGACAAATAGGCAATCGCAAGTACTCAGCAACTCGCGCAGCTGAAAGAGTTCTGCGAGATGGCCGCCGGCAGAACTGGGCAGAAGAATGCGAAATGGCTTGCTTCCTGTAGAGGCCGCGGATTGACTCATATTTCGACATAATATAAAAGTATTGTTCTGGGCGTACACACACCGGCACGATGAAAACGTGCGCTCCGGCAGTTAGCTGTTTCACTGTATTACTGGCGCGGGGAAGCGGCTGTGTGCCAGTGCGCAATAACTGCCTTCAGCGATCTGGTGCCAAAAGGTAGTATTCGCACCTGGCGCTTCTGCGCGCTGACGGTGTGTGCATCGGGGCCAAAAATGCGGACTGACAAGAATTGGGCATTTCTGGGCCGAGGCGTGGCCAGTATGGCCCTCGCTGCCGCTCTGGCAGCCTGCGCAGGTTCAAGCGATGCGAGTTCGGGCAACAGTGGAGCCTCAACCGTTGCGCCCGCTGCGAGCCCGAACATCGCCCCGACTGGAGCCTTCGGCATCCAGGTGAAGGGAAATCAATTCGTCAGTGCCAAGGATGGCAGCCCGATCCAGATCGTGGGCACCCAGGTCTCGGGCCTGGAGACTGGCTACCCCTCGCGCTGGCCACAGTACAGCAATGCCGGCGCCGCCTTCTGGTCGACGCTGATCAACTATCGCGGCTCAGGCCTCAACACCGTGCGCCTGCCGCTCAATGAGGCCTCCTGGCTGAATTACACCTGCTACGACTCGGGTACCGGCGCGTCGGCCAAGCTGTATGCCCCGGCCGGCGGTCGCGGCTTCACTCCTGATCCGAACAAGATCTACCAGGCCACCGTCAAGAAGGCGGTCGCCGATGCCACCGCTGCCGGCCTGTACGTGATTCTGGTGGACTTCTGGGGCGCGCCGAACAACGACACCGGCCGGGCGCTATGCCCTATCGGCCAGCCCGGCTTCGCCAACGCCGATCACTCCCTTGCCTTCTGGAAATCCGTCGCTGACACCTTCAAGGGCAATGCAGCCGTCATTTTCGAGCTGTTCAACGAGCCCTACGGGGCCGACGTCTATCATGACTGGGTGGTGCAGACCGGCAGCAACACCTACGAACCGGGCACCGATGCCAAAACGCTGCGGGATGGCGGGGCATACTCGCCATTTCAAATGCAGAACAACACCGCCGGCAACGCGAAGGTCACGGTAAACCAGACGTGGCAGGTCGCTGGCATGCAGGCGATGCTCGATACCGTGCGCGCCGAAGGCGCGACCAACGTCGTGCTCACCTCCCCCGTCGGCTGGGCTGGCGAGATCGAGACCTGGCTCGCCTCCAGGCCCACCGATCCGATCGGTCAGCTTGGCGTCGCCTGGCATGTGTACGGCTACCGCAAGGGGCAGGATCCGCCGCTGCGTGTGCTCGCGGCAGGCTACCCCATACTGATCACGGAGACCTACGGCCTCGAAGCCATTGGCGGCTACAAATGGGCCGCCTCTCAGGGCATCGGCTATGCCTGGTGTTGTTGGAACGACTGGGGCATGCAGCCGAGCCTTGCGGTAGCGTTCGCGGGTGAGGGACCGCCGTGGTTCATGGGTACCGCGCCTTGAGCCAATCACTATTGCTGTAATTCGATATAGAGGACAGGGGCTGCGTCACGCCCATACACGGCGGGTACCTGTGCGGTTCGTCGCCCCGATGATCCATGCATAAACAGCGTCACAGCATTGCCGGGCCGCCAGTCGGCTTGGGCAAACACCTCTTCAAGGATCGGCGCCAGATTGGGGGACTGCTCCGGCTGGCCGCCGATCCAGGGGCTCGGGTTCCAAAGCACATTCGCCTTGGTACGCGGCCGGCGCGACAGATTGTCATTCTCGAACTTCAGCGCGGGCGCGTTCCCGGAATGTTCCGCCTGGATCTCGAGCACGGTGGGTTGCGACTCACGGCTATCGGCTCTGAATTCCAGATAGGCCTTGGCAATGTGAGCCCCCTGAGGCACGCCGATGTCATCGAAGTGAACGCCGTAAATGCTCTGGTTCGCCCCCATATCCAAGGCGACACGTGCTGGGGCCACGGAGCCGTCGGGCAGCTCCACCGCAAGATCGTTCAGGTCACTGGCCGTGCGCTCGAGCGCTGGAATTCCGACATAGACAACGATGGGATCCGAAACAGAAATCAACTCGGCTCGGTCGCCGTAGCGGATTCGCGCGGCGATCTGGTGGCGCCCGGGTTTCGGATCCCGCAAGTCCAGGTCAAATGGTGGCTCTCGAGCGCTACCCAAACTCGTTTCCGCCTCGAAGAATTCCACGCTACTGACTCTGATGCGCTCTCCCGCACGGATGTTCGCCCGAAGCCGGATTGCGCTCGTCGCTGCGAGATCGTCGCCCGATACAGACGCGAGCTTTGCCGAAATCGGATCGAGGCGAAAGAGTCCGTAGCCGAGGTTCTGCACCGTCGCCCAAGTTGGCGGTTGCCGAATTGCATCGGGCGGCTTGAAGGCCGTGAACTCCGTCAGAAACACTGCCTCGGGAGACGCTGGGATCTGTGGCGAGTACAAAACATATCGGATGTCCAGATCCTTCCTTACCCCCAGATATTCGGCCATGCCGTGGGTGGCGGTATCATAGTAATCCGATGACCAATAGATTGTGCCTGCCTGCGGTACCTGGGCGTTGATCGCGTCAATCTGCTGTTTGACTGAAATCTGCGCCGGCAGCCGTAGATTATCCAGCCATGCCGCCACAAGCCAATGCCGAGTAAAGACTCTGGACACTACGGGTTCCAGCGCTTGCTCGAGCGGCGCGAAATTGAAGCTCAATACAAGAATGAGGGCCACGGCGCCATACGCCCCGAGCATCAGTCGCCGCGCTACGGGCCCGATCGATTGGGCCCCCGCCGCAATCGCCAGCGCCAATAGCGGAAACGCAGGCAGAAAGAATCGCATGTTAAAGCTGGTGCCGGGGAACGTCAGCAAGCCCAGCAGGTAGATCGCGACGTATACGGTCGGCGCGGGTGTGAGCACCCGCCACGCAGCGCGCGTCGCAAGAAGCAGCAATGCGACGTGGAAATTAATGAGCGCGGCAAACGCGAGCATGAGTAAAGAGCCGAGGACGTCGCGCCCCCTTGCGTCGACCATGCCGCCAACGAAATCGTCATAACCCGCCCCGTTATTGAGATCCAGCAGAGGGTTGATGCCCAACTTCGCTGTTGCCAACACTAACGCAAGTACAGCGAACACAGCCGCCAGAATGAGAATCTTGGATCCTCGATGACTGGAGCGCGCTAAAAACTGGCGCCCATTCATCAACAGATACACCGGGCAGATGAATCCCAGGATCGCTCCATAGAGCTTTGTGTGGATCGCGAAGTAGATCGTCGCGCCCAGACCAACAATGCACCAGCGGGTATCGCGCTCGGGTTCATTGGCGAGAATGTCGGTGAGAATCCAGGCCAACACCACCAGGCCGGCGAACAGCGAATCCGCATAACCTGACCAGAACTGGTAAAGAACCAGCGGATTGAAGGCGACCAGGACAAACTCGAGCGGCATCAGACTCGGGGTTAAACCGCACAGCTGGTTCAGGCGCGGAAGGGCGAGTGTCACCGTCCAAAGAAAAAACGTGGTGGCGGCGGCCGATGTGATGATGATCCCGATATCGGGGTTGGAGAGCCACACGAACGGTGCTGCGAGGATCGAAAAGAAGATGGGTTTGCCGGAAGTCCAGGTGCGATCGTGGCCTAACGCAAGCAGATTAAAGTGGTAATGAATAACGCCAAGGGCTGCCTTCGCGTAAAAGATCGCATTACGGGCGATTGGCAAACCCAGGTTGAGCAGCGTCAAGAGTATTCCGAGGACGATAGACAGCCGGAAGGCCAGTCGCAGCTGCCGATCGCTGCTGTCACTGCCAGGGAGGGTCTGTAAAGGTGTCATGGGATTGCCGATCCATACCACCGGAGATCTTCCCGAATCGGCACTACTTGGTCTCGCGAAATGTGAATCGGGATTGCCCGTAGTAATTCACAAGTGTCGCCGGAATTATACTGATCACTTGGGCAATCGCCGGCGCCCGACCCGGCATCAGGTAGGAGATCGACAGAAACGATGCAAAACTCACGGCCAGGGACCCAAGCGAGACGGCGTTCGACGTTAAAGCGCGCCGGACAAAGGAGCCATGGAAGTCCCGCCAGCGGAACGTCCACCAGTTGTTGAACAGGAAATTCGTGATGATCGACAGCTCGACGGCAGCGGGAGAAGCAATGAATTTGCTGATTCCGGCATGCAGTAACAGCGTAAAGACTCCGAGATTGACCGCGATCCCCGATGCCCCTACGAATAGAAATTTAATCAGCGTCGCGGAGGATCGAAAGCGAATCCACCAGCAATTGACCACAAACTCAACGATGTCGAACAGACCCAGCTTGGAGTGACCGATCTTTCGGTCGATAAATTCGACCGGGAACTCGACAATTTTGGCGCCTCGAATTTTCAGCTCATGAAGCAGTGCAACCTGGAATGCGTAGCCTTTAAGGCGAAAACCTCCAAAGGGAACCTGCTCTAACAGGGTTGCACGAATGGCGCGAAATCCGGCGGTACAATCCCGAATTGGGTAGAGGCCGGCAATCAGCTGCGCCGCGAGGTTTCCCACAAACGAGTTCGCGCGACGTATCACTCCCCAATCCGCCGGAATGCTGCCGCCAGGAACATACCTGCTGCCGATGACCACGTCCGCACCGGCCCGCAATGTCTGCAAGAGCCGAGGCACGTCCTCCGGCTTGTGGGAAAAATCGGCGTCCATCTCGAAAATGATGTCGGCGTTCAAAGTCGAGAGCGCGTAAGCCATGCCACGGATGTACGCTGCGCCGAGCCCAACCTTTACTGCTGAAATCAGGTGCAGGTCCGGAAACTTCGATTGCATCTGTTTGACGCTGTTCGCGGTGCCATCCGGTGATTGGTCGTCGACTACCAATATGCTCAGCTCAATGTGATCGATGTGTTCACAACTGGAGAATATCTGCGGCACGATCCGCGAGATATTCCCGTGTTCGTTGTACGTCGGCAGGATGATGACTACGCGTGTCACAGTATTATCGACTTCGGCGGTCGCGAGCGGCACACACGTCACCCGCATCTGCCGACGCCTGTAGGATACCGATACTCCGGTACTCTATTTAGCCAAGAACTTTGCAGTATAAAGTATACCCATGTGAGGAGTCAGAATCACCATAGTTTGGCCAGCTCAGAAGCGCATTGGAAAGACTGCGGGTCAGGGCCGGGTATGCTTGCCGCGGGCGGCGGCCGCCACTGCTTGTGGGCCATGCGTGGCAGCCACCAATGCTATATGTTCAAATAGACCGTGTTGGCGTTGGAGGTATCGATGCTGGTGTACTGCCCGCTTAATCGCAGGTTATGGTCAAGGCCCGCCATTGCGCCGAACCGGGGCGGAAGATCCAGAGGCGGAAGATCCAGAGAAGCTCCGCTGTGAGCAGTATATTCTGCCAGGGATGCCGACTCTGATCGCATCGGAGGCGGTACAGAAAGTGACGCGCTGAACAGTGCCGTCAGAGTCACCTTGCGATAATGGTTGTTTCGGCAATTTTTGGGATGATTTCCAGCGATAGAAGTCATCGATATCAGGACGTGTCCTTGCAGGAGAGGCGAAGATGGTAAATGCGTTTGATCGTTCGGCTGCGCTAGCGATCGATTCGCTCGTGGGCAAGTGGCCGGAGCTTGACCGCGCAATGGAATTCGTTGTCGGGAGCGACTTACTGCAGGGTTCCGTAGCCGCTTCAATCTTTTGGTGGTATTGGGTCCGCAAAGGCACGGAGGCGAGCGTTCGCCTGACGCGAGAACGCTTAATTGCCACTCTGTTCGCGAGCATTGTGGCAATCATCGCCGGTCGTTCCTTGGCTGTCGCGCTGCCCTTTCGGATCAGGCCCCGATGGGAGCCCACACTGGGTTACCTCATTCCCTCGGAACCGGATCCGAACGTATTCGTGAATTGGAGTAGCTTTCCGAGCGATCACGCCATCCTTTTCGTGGCACTCTCCACCGGCTTCTGGTTGATTTCGGTACGCGTCGGCATCGCGACCTCCCTTTACTATCTATTGGTCGGTGCATTTCCGCTGATGTTTCTGGGCTATCACTATGCGACCGACATTATCGCCGGCTCGGTTATCGGCCTATTGATCGCCTTGTTACTGAATTGGCGGCCCATCCGCCAGGCATTGAGCCTCCCCATAATTAGGTGGGAACAGGCGGCACCAAGCAGCTTTTTCGTGATATTTTTTCTGCTGACTTTTCAAATCGCTACTACTTTCGCCGGCTTACGCTACTTGGGGCTGGCTCTCTACCATCTTGCGCAGCGCCTGATTTGAGTTCGTCCGCCGCGCATTGATACCAGCGCGGCGGTTCGGTACCGCACCGAGTGCGATTACGCTGCCGGGCCGGGCCGCGGCAGCAGCCACAACAATAGCGCCAGGCCGATCACATTCACGCATTCGCCGGCGACCTGCCCGATCAATACCGCGGCTGCGCCCCATCGCTCAATGCCGAACCACATCAGGGTCAGAGACACCACGGCGCTCAGGCCGATCAGCCATGCCATCGATTTGACATACTTGAGCGCCCACAGCGCCGATTGCAGCACCTCTCGCGGCAGGAACACCAGTGCCACGCAGCCCCACAAAATCAGCAGTCGGTCCTGATCGGCGATGTGCTTGTGCATCAGATCGACGATCAACCAGTGCCGCAGCAACCAGACGACCGCGAAATACAGCAGATTGATGGCGCAGATCAGCACCGTGAGCAGCGCTAGCCGCCGTAGGGTTCTCTTCATGCCGAACTCCGCCAGCCACTTCGAGGCGGTGGGCATCAGCAGATTGTTGATCCCGTACATGAACACGAATACCGGGGTGATCACCAGGCGGGCCGCATTGACGTTGGCGACCGCCGTGAGGTCAAGGCGCGTTGCCAGCACGTAGTTATAACTCTGCGCGAATAGCCAGTAGATCGCCGCGCCGATCAGCGACCAGAGCCCAATCGTTCGGATCTCCTGCCAGAAAGGACGCGCGTCGCCGGACGTCCAGCCGGGATCCCGGGCCAGCAAGTAGTGCGCTACGAGGGCGCTGACCCCGCCAGCGGCGCTCAAAGCCGTTATGGCCACCGGGCCGGCCAGCGAGCCACTGAGTACGGCGAGTGCCATGCCCAGCAGCACGATGCCCGCGTAGACGCTGTCGGCTGCCAGCATGCCTCGCGGACGCGAATAGATCAGCAGCACGCTACGGCGATATTCGCGCTGCAAAGCGCCCCATCCGGCCAGGATCAGGGCCGCGATTGCCAGCGAAGCGATGGCGCTCCAGATCCCGACGAAATAGGCGGCCAATGGTATGGCCAGCAGGGCCGGCGCCGTACGACGCAGCAGGCGCGTCTGGCTGGCCCCCAGAAAGCCGATCATCCGCGCCCGGATTTCCGCTGACTTCGCCGCTGCCAGCAGCGTGACGGGCCCGGAGAGCCACGCGCCCTGCGCGCTCACCAACAGCAGTATCGCCGACTGGGCCAGAACATATTGGCCGTAGGAAACATCGCTGGTGTAGCGGATCATGACAAACCCGCCGATGAAATTGACCCCGGACAGCAGGATCTGATCGAGAACGCCAATCCCGAAGAAGTGCAGCACCCGGCCAGCCTTGCGGTCTTTCATGGCACCAAGGCGCCCACTGGCGATTGTTCGAGCGGGCAAGCTGAAATCGTACTGTGTCCCATATTCGGTTCAGGCGACTCTCGGAATGGAGAACCCAGCGTTTATACGGCTGGATGTGGATCTCCGCGTTTCAGTGGAGCGTTATGGACAGCCCCACCGCTTGCGATACCGGGCTCGAAACAGTCCCGGAAGCAGGTAAATAAACGCACCACGGACGCGCGTACGCCAATCGCCCGCGAGCATAAAGCAATCCTTGCCCAACGCCCTTGCGACATCGAGCTGCCGCGCAATGCAGGCGAGTTCGGCCCGGCGCGAAATGAAATATGCCAGGTGCCGACGCGTCACGGGAGCCTTGTCCGGATACGTTTCCAGCAAGCGCCAATACATCGTTGACTGCACTCTCAGATAGGACGCGTAGCGACGAGCCGCCGAGTCCGGTCTGGGATCGTAAGTCAGACTGCCAGAGCTGCCGCGATGGATGACGACCAGAGGCCGATCGACATACAGGAAACCGGCAAAGAAGGCCAAATTGAAGATCAGCAGGGTATCCTCCGCGGCGCTCAGCGAAGTATCAAAGTGCCCCGCCCTTTCCAGCAGCTCTCTCGCAATCACCGATGTCTGAAGGAAGGGATGACTGCGCGCGCTGGAAACGGAGTCGACGGCGGCGCCCTGCTCGATGCTGTAGACGTCGGATTCCAGACGTGTCGAGGCAATGTCCTCGATGTCCTTCAGCATCTCGCCGCTGTCGGCAACGCTGCGCGTAAAGCAGATCAATCCCTGATGCCTCTCCAGGCATTCGATCTGTGTTTGCAGCTTTTGCGGCCGCCAGGTGTCATCCGAGTCCTGGAACGCGATCCAGCGCGCGCGCGCTGCGCGAAGGCCCGCATTGCGCGCGGCGGACACGCCGGCATTGTCCTGACGGATCACGCGGATGCGCTCGCCGAAGCGCGCCAGGACTTCCTGGGTATCGTCGGTCGACCCATCATCCACCACGATCACTTCCAGATCCTGGAAAGACTGCGCCAGGACGCTCTCGACGGAGCCTGCTATGCAATGCCCACGGTTGAATGAGGGGATGATTACCGAGACGCGAGGTATAGCCGACATTCGCTACTGATCCGCTGGCATCGACGCTAGGATGGCACCGCTTCCGTTGCCGTTCGCCGGCCGAAGACGGTTTTGACAAGATCTACATAGAACGCTCGCTGACCCAGCACGAATAACAGTACCAGGCCATATGTGCCGGCCAACAAGGCTCCGCCGACAATCAGACGAAGCAGTGAAGGCCAGTCGGCAGCCACTTGCCGGAATGCAATACAGGCACAGCCGGCCGCCAGACCGGCGATAAGGGGCTTGCCCGCGGTCTGAAACAGATCGGTCAGGCTAACGTTGGTGCCGCGTATGCACCACATCAGATGCGGAATGATATAGAGCGTCATCACAATCGAAAACGACGCGGCAACTCCGCGCGGACCGTATGGCAGCCCCACGACGTAGGCGGTGATTACCAGGGTGGCAATCACGACCGCCGTCAGCAGGCTCCGTCGCATCATCCCGGCGGAGAACACCAGCCAGAACATGGGATTGATAAGCGCAAACACCAGAATCGTTGGTGCCAACAACTGTACGATCCCTGCCGTATCCACCCATTTCGGTCCCAGCACCAACGCCACGACTTCCTGGGAAAACACGGCGCACACGATGGTGACCGGAACGGTCAGCGCAACCGACAGCGAGTAGCCTTTGAGGAAATAGGATTTTTGCTTGACCGGGTCATGGTGCAGCCGAGAGAGCGCCGAAAGTGCCACGGCACCCAAGGCTCCGTTGAGATTGTCAGTAGGGATATTGATCAGCTGATACGCGCGGCCATAGCTGCCTACCGCGGCCGCGCCCCAGAAACGACCCAGCAGAACCTTGTCTGCGTTGTAAGCGACATAGATAATGATTCCGTTCAGCGTCAGAGCTCCACCCAGACGCAGCATCGACCCAAGGTCGGTACCACGGCGTGGCCGCTCAGGAATCCAGCGAACTGCCCACCACGCCCCCAGCGTCGAAACTAGCGGCGTCGCAAGCGACGCGCCCACCAGCGACCAGTAACCACAGCCAAACAGGGCCATACCGATGCCGACCGCGGCACTTACGATCGCCGAAGTGATGTCGATGGCGGCGTAGACGGGAAAGCGCATTTGCCGGGTGAGAATGGCGTTGTGCTGCACGCCAAGTCCCATGATCACAAATACGGGGGCGATGCTCAGCGTCACGCCCAGGAGCCTGCTTTCGTGGTAGAACCGCGCCAGTCCGGGCGCCAGCACAAGGCACACCAGCGTCAGGAACACGCCCACGAGGACATTGAGCCAAAAGAGATTGGACAACTGCCCATTGCTGACGGTCGCGCGTTGCACCGTGGGCAGCGACAGGCCCGCATCCTTTACTAAGGAGAGCACCCCCGTGACGGCAGTCACCATCGCGATCAAGCCGAAATCGCGCGGGTCCAGCATGCGCCCAAGAGCTGCCATCGAACCAATTTTCGTTACAAACATGACCCCTTGTGAGACCAGCTTGGACACACCGCCGCGCAGAGCCTTCTCTTTCAAGCCACTCGCGCCACCGTCATGCATCTAGCTAACTCCGTCCCATAACGCCAGGGCAGATCCCATGCGGACCCGATATTGATGAATTTCCACTTGCCCGCACCGGACCACGGCCGCGGGGACGCGGCAACAGATGCGCCGCGGTTCGACCGCACATCTTTCCACCTTAGAAGGCGAAGCGCTCTCCCCGCACCGCAGCGTATGCGTAGCGCAGTCTGCCGCCCAAATGGCGGCCGATTGCCAGCGCGAGTCGCTTCCGGCTAAGAGGAGCACCGATCAATTGCAGTCTTTCACGATGATACCGCCAGAATTCCCGGGGCATCCGACGCAACCTGCATTTTGCGAGAAATCCATAGTACTCGGTGAATCGCTGTCGCAGGCGCCCTTCGAACTCACTGGCCGTCAGGTAGATCGGTCCGTACTTCACGAGCGAGGACACGCGCCCTACGAGGATGCTTCCCAGGTACCGGTTCAGCGAGGTCTGGGTTCGCTGATTCTCCCGAATGAAGGTGAGTATCTGATGGATAAAGCAGAAATTTGATTCCTGCAGGATGTCGTAACACGACTCCTCATCAACATGCAGATTCTGAGGGTTATAGAACGGTTTACGCTTTCTTATCAGGTCCGCCCTGATGAGCATCGAGCTGGGCGAGCCGAAGAAGTGCACATCTTTCTCAAGTAGCGCGGTGCGACACGCATCTCGGCCCGACAGAAACGACACCGGCCCACCCGAGGACTGAATTGTGTCGAACATGACCTCTCTGCCATTGATCGCATAACAGCAGACAAGCCCGATCCCCGGGTCTGTCATCGCGGCTGTCACCATCCTGTCGATGCACTCCGGATAGAGCCAGTCGTCCGCCATCAGCGGCTTACAATATATGGCGTCTGGGTCAACCAGGCTCATGGCGCGACTCAAGCTCTGCTGTACAGGCAAATGCACGGTGGCGTTGACCACAGTGATGCGGGAGTCGATTTGGGCGTAATGCTCCGCGATCGCCAGGCTGCCGTCCGTACTGCAGTTGTTGACGATCACGTATCGCCAGGCCCGATATGTCTGCCCCAGTACGCTCTCGATGCACTCGCGCAGATAGCCCTCGCCGTTGAAAACCGGTGTCACAACGCTGACCAGGATGTCTTCCGCGGCACTCAAGCTATCGTTCCGTCCGCGCCCATTGGCTGCGGCAATGTATTGCACCCACGCTCAGCCATTCTGATCTCGCACTTGCTCCCTGACCGGTGCCAATCGCGGAACTCCCATGCAGCCGTGTCCCGACGAATTTCTCGCAATCCGCCAGGATCGGCGCGTCGGCACTGTAGCGGCAGCCAATTGGGGCAAGCGAATTTTATTGCATACTAGCGCAGATCTGAACGGCCGGTTGGCCGAGGATCAAGCTTCTTTTCTCACGGAATACGACTGGGTCACAGTTCGCATGCGCCGCAGTGTGTCGCGTATGTTATCGCCCCCCGTATAGGTGAATCTCCCCACCCGGCACCGGGAACACCGCGATCGCATCAAAACGACCGGAGGCATGTACGACCTGCTCGGCACGAGCAGGATCCTGTGATATTGGGTACGCTGGGTACAGCCATGAGGCGACGCCCGATTTCTGACCTGGAGCAGGCACGAAAGTCAGAGCGAAGTCGGCCTCTGACAGCTCTGCAATCCACGAATTTGCCGCCAGATCATCCACGCGTGCCAGCCGGGGGAACCGTCCGGTCATCTGGTAGTAGCCAATTGCCAGATTCGGGTGAGGCGCGAAATCATTGTCGAAAAAGACAACGACGCCAGGGTGCCCCTGGCGGGAACCCGCGACCATCACGTCAACGATGCGACTGTACGTGGATGAAAGCTGACGAAGCTCCGTGTCACTGATGGAATACCGCGAATAGTAATCGGAATTCGAGAGCGGCCACGCTACCGGCAGGCCAATCAGCAGCGCTGCTGCAGCCACCAGCCACGTACGAATTCCACTCAGCGCACGCATCAGGTAATCGACAGCGACGAGCGTCGCGGCCAATATCACGCCCAGGAGCGTAGAACCAAACGAATGGTCACTGGCGGGGGCCGCCAGCAACGGTAGCAGGAGCATGCTGCCAATAACACCGAGCACGAGCAGCGCGGCCGCATACACGCTCTCTCGCCGCCGCCACGCGACCAGCAACGCCGCTAGCACAAAGACGAGAAAGTAAACATGGAGATTTCCCCATTCGGTCCAGCTATTGGGTCCGTACGGCCCGTAAAATTGCGCTCTGCCGAATACGGTCAATCGATCCGTCCACACGCTGCTCATCGCTCCCCTGATGTAGTCCAGCGTAGCTTTCAACTTGAAGACAAAGAATATGACGAAGGGCCCGACCCCTATGGCCAGACGCAAAGCCAGCGCGCGCCGATCGATTGACCGGATACCGAGGCTTAATCTCGACCACAGAGATCCTGAACGGCCGGGGATCCTGAGCACCGCCGAATGCCATTCGAACAACACCAGCGCGGCGCCGGCAACCACCGGGAGATAGAACGCCGTCAACTTGGATAGCGTGGCCAGCCCGAGCAGTGCGGCGCCCTGCATTTTCTGGTCCTCGCGACCGGTCACCGCACCGCGTGCGAGCAGAAATAGCGCTCCGCACATCAGCAGGCCACCGCTCCAATCGGATTTGACGTTAGCAAGAGCGTTCAAAGTCAGCGGCTGAGCCAGCACCACGATGATGGCGACGATCCCGAGTAACCAGTGGCGGCGGTCAAATGTGTGGAGCAGCGCCGCCAGCGTCAGAGTCAACCATGTCGCACCGAGCAGATACGGGCCCCACACTTGCCCGCCGGATAGCAGCAGACCGAGTATCGTTTGTACGTCGGTCAGCGGAGAATGAATGTCGAGGCTATAAACGGAGTGCGCGAAACTCAGGGCGGAAGTTGCGTGCGCCAGCCGATCAACATTTTGCAGGCCCCGAAGAACAATCGCGCAGTCGTCCCACTGCAGTGGCCCGCTCAGAGTGCCGTAGTGCAGCTCGTAGTAAAACAACAGGAGCTGCAGGCTCGCCGCAAAGGCAATTGCTATCCACCATCTGGAGACACTCATCTACGACTCCTGGAGGGGGCGCCGTACCTGCGACTGGAATGCCTTTTCACTTGATGCAACGCGAGGCGAGAATCCAATGCCTCTATGGGCTTTGAGACAGTTCGGCGCGACTTTGCCGAAACCAGCCTGAATCCGGACCCGCGTGCGTCTCTATGTGGTACCGGGGGCGTCGCTTGGTTTCCATATACATCTTACCAACGTACTCACCAATAATTCCCAGGCAGAGAATCTGCACGCCACCGAGAAAGTAGATTGGCAGCACCGTCGATGCCCAGCCGGGTACCACGCCTTTCCCAACAAATCTCACAGAAAATGCCCACAGGGTCACCAGCAGGGCCGCGACCGAGATCGAGACGCCTATCCCGGATACCAGCCGCAAGGGCGACACCGAGAATGACGTAACACCGTTCCATGCGAGCGCCAGCATTTTTCTCAGCGGATATTTTGATTCGCCAGCGACTCTCTCGCGACGTGCGTATTGGACGATACTGGACCTTAGTCCCAGGAGCGGAATTACGCCGCGAAGATACAGATTCGCCTCGGTATACTCCCTTAACAGGTTGACCGCCCGTCGCGACAGGAGCCGGTAGTCCGCATGATTGAAGACGACTCGGACCCCCAACCGTGCCAGCAACCTGTAGTAGACCTGAGCGGTAAACCGCTTGGCGAAGGTGTCTGACGCGCGGCTGGATCGAACTCCAAGGACAACCTCGCGCCCGTTGTGGTACTCCTTTACCATGTCGGCGATGCATCGCTCGTCATCCTGGAGGTCTGCATCTATGGTGACAACGATATCCGAGCGGCATTCGAGCATGCCGCCGAGAACAGCGCCCTGATGTCCAAAGTTGCGTGACAGCCGCAGACCACGAAAATCCGGCGATGTGTCTGCAAGGCTCAGGATCTCGTTCCAGGTTGCGTCCCGACTGCCATCGTCCACGAAACAGACAAAGCTGCTCGTAGCAACCAGCTGGGCTGCACGCAGGCTGGATAGCAATGCACCAAGTGCCTTTGCGGTAGCAGGCAGAGCTTGCTCTTCATTGAAGCACGGCACCACGATGGCGAGCACCGGTAATTCTTTAGAGTTCGCGTTGTTCATCAGTGGGATCCGTTACGAGTCATGTAGGGGCCGGCTATGGCAGGCTTTCGGAGGTCTGTCGATAGCGATGTCTTCCGGCTCTCCGTGCGTGGCATTAACAACTCAAGCCAATAACTCAAGCCCATTCGGTCCCGATCTCGTACTCGATCACTTTTCGACACCAGCGACAGCCTTGAAACCCCTGAATTCTTAGGGCTGAAGTAACACTGTGGCGTGCCACCAAAGTGAAACTGTGCCATAACGCGCGAGAATGGCGGCTTCGCAATGCGCCGAATTGCGAACTCGGTACTGGCCAACCCTGATGAACAGCTGGATCATCGAGGCGGGTATTCAGGCGTATTGCTTTAAAAATCAGTGACTTGCGTTGACCGGAAGCGTCTGGGAACACGCCGCCTGGCCGGCATTCGGGGAATGCCCAGCATCTCGCAACGAGGCCAGGAGATTGAATGAGGGAGATTGGCAGGTTCGGGCGGTTCGTTCTCGTGGGTGGCGCCGCCACGGCGTTTCAATACATCGTCCTTATCGTATGCGTCCAGGAGTTGTCCCTTGCGCCCGTTGCCGCCTCGGCAATCGGATTCGCGCTGAGCTCTGTGCTCAACTATTGTCTCAACTATCGACTGACGTTTCGCAGTTCCCGGGCACACGTGTCCGCCCTGCCCAGATTCCTGCTGGTAGCCAGTATTGGCCTCGGTGCCAACTCGATCGCGATGTGGGCACTGACAAAACCAGCGCATCTTGGATACATCCTGTCGCAGCTGATTACGACGACACTCGTGTTACTTTGGAATTACATCGCGAATCGCAAGTGGACGTTCTCCTAGACACCAAGGCTCGCGCGGGGGATCGCCCATGTTGCCGTCAATCAGTGGCGCACGACTCGCCTCGCGACTGCGGCCGCAGGAGCACATGGCTGCCGATATAGCCTCGGAAACCTACTTCGTCGTCAATTGCAGATACTGTGAGCCAATTCAGCCTTCATCTCGGACACGAGCGGTGTCTGTCGAGCGGCGGGCGTGCCATAATTTCGGGACGCAGGAGCTGCCGATGAATTTGGTGAACCACGTCTCAGTCTTCGAGTTAGCGGGCCTGGCACCCGCTACCGGACGCATTGGCAGCGCGTGTCACCCGGCTCTGCCCGGGCGGAGCCAGTGACGAATCAAGGCGCGCTGCAAGCTCGCGGAACAACGCAGTTTGCCGCGACCATTGCGCTGCTGGTATTTGCGCTTGCTCTCTGGCTGCGTGTAGTCGCGCTCGGACGCGACGGCTTGTGGCTGGACGAAGTCTACAGCGCTTCCTTTGCCAACCTCTCGGCCATGGGGACGGTGGTGGCGACATTCCTGTATGACCCGCATCCACCGCTGTATTACCTGCAGCTCAACGCCTGGGGACGGCTCGGGCATGGGGATTTCTGGCTGCTGCTGAATTCCGTGAGCTGGAGTGCGGCGACGCTGCTGGCCGTGCTGCTCGGCACAACCCGCCAATTCGGATCGATCGCCGGCCTGATCGCCCTGTGCTTCTGCGCGGTCATGGGCAGCGAGGTTTTCTTCGCTGACGAACTTCGCATGTACGCGATGTATGGCTGCCTGAGTGTACTGAGCTGGATCGCGGCGAATCGATTGCGCACCGACTATCGTTTCCGGACCGCGCTGCCCCTCATCTTAATTCTGGCAATCATGGGGGCGATTCACAGCGCGAGCATCCTGGGGGCATCGGCCGCACTGCTGTACGCGTTGCCGCAGGGAAGCAGGCAGCAGATCCGGCGCCAACTGCCAACCTGGGTGGCGATCGCTGCCGTCGTGGCATGCACCTATCTGCCGTGGGTCATCAATGCCAGCTTCCGCCATGTCGCCCATACCTCCGCACCGACGCTGCAATCGGCCAGTCACACGATCGCGGGCTGGATCATCGGCTACGGTGTGGCCCCATGGCCAGCCTGGGCTAACACGGTCACGACGAGTGTCGTGGCAGCGAGCCTGATCGCAATCGCGCTGACGTTGCCGTTGCTGTCGCGCCTGGTCATCTGCTTCATCGGGTGGCCACTGCTTTTCGCCGCCGTGTTGAGCTTCGCCGTCCAGCCGATCTGGGTCGATCGCGCCTTCGCGTTCTGCGCGCCCTTCCTGGCCATCGCCTACGGGGTTGCCATCGGAGGCATTGTGACCAGGCTCAGCAGGGAGAGCAGCAAGGCGGCGCTGTATTCCGCCACCGGGCTGATCGCAGCGGCGACTGCCGGCGGCGCCTGGCTGGCCTATGCGCAGGTGACGACACCCTACAAGCCGGACCATTATCGCGAGCTCGCCTGGTATCTGGCTGAGAAGGTGAAGCCGGGCGAGATCGTCTACGCGCCGGATGCCGCCACATTCTGGGGCGTGAGTCGCTACCTGATCGGGCCTGACTGGGGCAACATCCTGCAGGTGCAGGACACGGCTGAATTGTTCCAACTCAAGAAGTGGCAGCGGATCTACGCACTGCTCGGCCCGGCCGCTGCCGGGCGCCTTGGCTTGCTGCCCACCGGTCGTCGTGTCGACAGCTTCAGGGTTCCCATGTTCATCGGCTTCTCGCCGCTGCCCGACCTTGCAAACGTGACGGCCGTCTGGCTGCTGGTGCCAGACGATGCCTCGCTGAACGGCCTGCGCCCCTGCGCGGGCCAATTGCCCGCGCCGTCCGTCTTTGGGCGCCTGCTCGCCTTTCGAGTGGCCTGTTCATGAAGCGGCCATTCCAAGGTAACCGCACAGCGATGCCGGCCACTTCGGCACCGGCCACGATCTGGATGCGAGACGATCGGAGCCTGGTGCTGGTGGCGGCCCTGGTCTGGGTGGCGGTGCTGCGGGTGGTCGTGCCGGGCTTTTTCGATTACGCGGCCGACGACACGACGCTCATTGAGAACGGCGGGTCAGTCGGCAATCAGATCATCTGGCTGAGCCTGGTGCTGATTCCGGTGATATTGCTACGCCACCGCATAAAACTGGCCTGGATGCTGCTGCGCACAGTCAACGGCTGGTTCCTGCTGCTGACTCTGTACGCGTGTGCGAGCGTGCTCTGGTCCATCGATTCTGGTGCGACCCTCCGCAAGCTATCGCATCTGATCGGCATCTACGTCGTCTGCATCACGGTCTGCCTCGTCGGATGGAACGACAGGCGCTTCCAGGCGGTACTGCGACCGGTCGTCACCGCGTTAATGGTCGGGTCGATCCTGTTCGGAATCGTTCGCCCGGACCTGGCCATCTCCGGACCGAATCTCGCGGCGGGCGATCCCGGCGGCTATTGGCGTGGCCTCACGGTCCATAAGAATGCCCTGGGCTCAGTCTCCAGTTTTGCCGTGATCCTGTGGCTGCACGCCTTCCTCTACCGGGACGCCAAGTGGTGGGCCGTCGCCGTCGGGTTGGTCTCGTCAATGGCGTGCCTATACCTGTCCGGCAGTACCACCTCGCAGCTGGCAACACTGATGGTGATGATGTTCCTGGTGCTTGGGAAACTGACCCCGACCAGCCTGCGCAGCACCGTGACGCCGGTCCTCATCGCAGTGTTTCTCATGGCCATCGGCATCTATGTGTTGGCCGTAATGAAACTCGTGCCCGGCCTCGATGCACTGATCAGCTCAGCGACTTCGGCCGTTGGCAAGGACCCGACATTCGCGGGCCGGACACCGATCTGGGACCTGGTAAAGGCCAATATTGCATTGCATCCGCTGATGGGAACCGGATACGGCGCCTTCTGGGTCGGCCCTTTCGATACCTCTCCATCCTATGAATTCTTTACGCGCCTGTATTTCTATCCCGGCGAAGCGCACAACGGCTACCTCGACGTGATCCTTGATCTCGGTTATGTGGGCCTGGCATTGCTGTGCGGATTTGTCGTGCGGTACTTCGTATTATCGATTCGGCTGCTGAAAATCGATCGCTCCCAGGCGCTGCTGTATCTGTCATTGATGTTGTACTTCCTGCTCGTGAATCTGACGGAATCGAGCTGGCTTACCACAGGACCGAATCCGAACTGGATAATGGTCGGCCTGGCGGTATTTGCCATGTCGCGGCAACTTCTCGATCAGCGATTGCAGGCAGTCCATGGTGACCCGCATGCTGCCGCGACCGCAGCGCCACGCGCGACCGCCGCGCCGCAGGACAGCCCGGCGGCGGAGGATCTCGCCCGACGCTACCGGTCATCGAAGCGGCGGCGGCGCCGTTGATTCCCAAGGATAGTCTCTTGAATCAGGAACCCCGCCTGCCGGGCAAATCGAAGCGGCGGGCCATCATCGGCGTGGCGGCCGTTGCGATGGTGGCCTATGTGGGTGCGGGCGTCGCGGTGGACGCGCCGCGGGCGCGCGAAGCGATCGAAGCGCTCGGTTGGATCGGCTGCAGCCTGGTGCTGAGCTTGTCGGTGCTCAATTACCTGGTGCGCTTTCAACGCTGGCAAATGTTCCTCGCGCGCCTCGGCCATCGCCTGCCAGGAGTGCAGCATCTGCTGTGTTACCTCAGTGGCTTCGCCTTTACCGTCAGCCCGGCCAAGGCTGGCGAGGCCGTGCGTTCGATCTATCTGTACGAGCACGGCGTCAGCTACTCGGAGAGCGTCGCCGCGCTGTTCGTCGAACGCCTGCAGGATTTGCTGGCGATGGCGCTGCTGGCAAGTCTCGTGGTGCTGGATTGGCCGGCGTACCGGCCGCTGATCGCCGGCGCGCTGCTGCTGGTGCTCGCGCTGGTGATAGCGTCGAGCCTCAAGTCGCTGCCCGCGCTGCTGCAGCGCCTCGGCACGCATTTCAGCCAGCCGAAGATTACCGTCGGCGTGGCAGCGCTGGTCAACCTGCTTGGCTCCTCGCGCACATTGCTGCAGCCGAAGCTGCTGCTGATCGGCACCGCGGTAGGGGTGCTGTCCTGGGGCGGCGAGGGATTGGGCTACTACCTGATCTGCAAGGGGCTGGGCGTGCACGTGAGCCTGCTGGTCGCGACGGGCATCTACGCGCTGGCGGTACTCGCCGGCAGCGCCGCATTCTTCCTGCCGGCGGGCATCGGCGGCATGGAAGTGGTGATGACGAGTTTGCTGGTGAGCCATGGGGCGCCGCTGCGCGTTTCGATCATCGCGACGCTGCTGTGCCGCGTGGCGACGCTATGGTTCGCCGTGGTGATCGGGATCGGCGCGGCGATCGTCACCGAGCTTGGCGCGCGCCCGGCACGCCTGAGATCCGCCTCATGAATGCGCAGAGCGTGCCACTGTGCGTTGGCATGACCGGCACACTGACCCCGGCCAACGCACGCCACGAGCGCGCCCTGGGTGCACTCAAGCGCGTTACCTTCGATGCCGGCGCGCTGCCGTTTCGCGATGAGTTGGTCAAATGGCTGGCCGAGGAGCATGCCGCCGGCCGGCGCGTGGTGCTGGTAGGCGATGGCGATCCGATGGTGGACCAGCAGGTCGCCGCCCACCTGGGGCTGTTTGATGAAGTGGCACGGGCGGACGGCAGCGGCACGGCCGCCGATCGCAAGCGCCGCGCATTGGTCGAGCGCTTCGGCGAGGGCGGCTTTGACTATGCCGGCAGCGACGCGGCCGATCTGCCGGTGTGGGCTGCCGCGCGCGGTGCAATCGTCGTCGGCGACAGCAAGCTCGCTGATCGAGTCGGCCGCGCTACGCAACTGTTGCGCACCTTTGCGGCTCCGCAGGTGAGCCTGCGCACCTGGATCAAGGCGATCCGGCTGCATCAATGGGTAAAAAACGCATTGGTGTTCCTGCCGGCGCTGCTGGCACACCACTTCACCGATCCAGCGGTGCTGCTGCCCGCGGTGCTGGCATTTCTCGCCTTCGGCTGTCTGGCCTCGAGCGTCTACGTCACCAACGACCTGTTCGACCTGGCCGCCGATCGCCAGCATCCGCGCAAGCGGCGCCGCCCATTTGCCGCGGGGGTGCTGTCGGTACGCGCCGGAATCAACGCCTCGCTGGCGCTGCTGCTGTGCGCGGTGCTGCTGACGGCAATGGTGGGCTGGGGTTTTGGACTGGTGCTGGCGGCGTACTACGTGTTGACCTGGGCCTATTCGCTGCGCTTGAAGCGGGTAGCCTTGGTGGATGTCATGACGCTGGCGGGACTTTACACGCTGCGCATCATCGCCGGCTCGGCGGCCACCCAGATCGCACCATCGTTCTGGCTGCTGGCGTTCTCGGTTTTCCTGTTCCTGAGCCTGGGCTTCATCAAGCGCTACGCCGAACTCTACGATTCCCGCAAGGCGGGCAAACTGGCGGGACACGGGCGCGGCTATGGCCCCGACGACCTGGCGCTCATCATGAACCTTGGCACCGCGTCGGGTTACTGTGCCGTCGTCGTTATCGCGCTGTACATCAACAGCCCGGAATCGATCGCGTTGTACCACCACCATAAGACCATGTGGCTGATCTGCCCATTGATGCTGTTCTGGGTCAGCCGCGTTTGGATGCTGACGTCGCGCGGCCACATGCACGATGATCCGGTCGTGTTCGCCCTGCGCGATCGGGTGAGCCTGCTGGTGCTGGGGGCCCTGGGACTGATCGTATTGTTGTCGATCTGAGGCACCGCGCGATGACCACTGGTGTCTCCTGGGGCCGTTGGCCGCGTCACGAACAACGCATCATTCCGCTCGTCAACCGCTTCGATCCGCTGCCGGATAACGATTCGATGCTGGTTTTCGGCAACGGGCGCAGCTATGGCGACGTGTGCCTGAACGCCGGCGGCACATTGCTGGCCGCCAGGGGACTGGACCGGTTCATCAGTTTCGATGCCACCAGCGGCGTGCTCGAATGCGAAGCCGGGGTTCTGCTGAGCGAGATCATCAGCCTGACGCTGCCGCACGGCTGGTTTCCCCCGGTAACCCCGGGCACGGCAATGGTCACGGTCGGCGGCGCAATCGCCAACGACGTGCACGGCAAGAATCACCACCGCGCGGGAAGCTTCGGTCATCACCTGCTCAGCTTCGAACTGCGGCGCTCGAGCGGTGAGATTCTACGGTGCGCGCCGGATCAGCGCGCTGACTGGTTCGCGGCCACCATCGGCGGACTGGGACTGACCGGCATGATCAGTACGGCACGCCTGCAGATGCGACGGGTGCCCGGTGAATGGATCGCGGGCGACAGCCAGCGTTTCGGCAACCTGGAGGAATTCTTTGAGCTTGCGGCGCAATCGGACGCCGCCTACGAATACACCGTGGCCTGGCTTGACTGCGCCGCATCCGGCCGCAAGCTCGGCCGCGGCGTTTTCATGCGCGGCAATCACGTGCAGCACGATGCCCGACCGCCGCGCGGGCATTCGCTGCGATTTCCGCTGACGCCGCCGATCTCGCCTGTGACCGGCCTGTCGGTGCGGCTGTTCAACGAGTTGTATTTCCATCGGCCGGCTGCGCAGCATGCGCACGCCATTTGGCACTACCAGCCGTTCCTGTTTCCGCTCGACCGCCTGCTCGACTGGAACAGGCTGTATGGTCCGCGCGGGTTCTTCCAGTACCAGTGCGTGCTTCCGGGAGCCGCGGCGACCGCGGCGCTGCCGGAGATGCTGCAGCTGATTGCGCGCTCGCGCCAGGGGTCGTTCCTGGTGGTGCTGAAGCAGTTCGGCGAGCAGCCGTCGCGCGGACTGTTGTCATTTCCGCGACCGGGGGTGACTCTGGCGCTGGATTTCCCCAACCGCGGCGAGCCGACACTGCAGCTGCTCGAATCGCTCGATGCGATCACCCGTGCCGCGGGCGGTGCGGTCTATCCTGCCAAGGACGCGCGCATGTCGGCACAATCATTTCAGCAATACTTTCCCGCCTGGACAAAACTCGAGGACTACATCGACCCGATGTTTTCCTCGTCTTTCTGGCGGCGCGTGACAGGGAGTTCGTGATGCAGCGTATCCTGATCGTTGGCGCGACTTCCGCCATCGCCGAAGCCACGGCGCGGCTGTTCGCCGCCCGCGGCGATGCCCTGTTCCTGGCTGGTCGAGACAGCTCACGACTGCAGGCGATCGCAGCGGATCTTAAGGTGCGTGGTGCAAGCCTGGCGGAAACCGCCGAGTTCGATGCCCGGGACTATACCCAGGCGGCGGCGCTGCTGCAGACGGCTACCGAGCGGCTCGGAGGCCTCGACGCCGCACTGATTGCGCACGGCACGCTATCGGACCAGGGCGCATGCCAGCGCTCGATCGACCGCTTACGCGAGGAATTCGACGTCAATGCGCTTTCGGTCATGGCGCTCTGCACCGAACTCGCCAATCAATTCGAGGCCCAGGGCCACGGGGTCATCGCGGTGATCTCCTCCGTGGCCGGTGACCGGGGGCGCCAGTCCAACTACGTCTACGGAACGGCCAAGGCGGCCGTCACGGCTTTCACCAGCGGCCTGCGCCAGCGGCTGTATCCGAAGGGTGTGCGTGTCGTGACCATCAAACCCGGCTTTGTCAGCACGCCGATGACGGCCGCCTTCAAGAAGGGAGCGCTGTGGGCCACAGCGGCAAGCGTTGCCGCCGACATCGTGCGCGCAATGGATAGCGGCAAGGCGGTGATCTATACACCGTGGTTCTGGCGGCCGATCATGTGGATCATCAAATCCGTGCCAGAAACCGTGTTTCGTCGGCTGCGGCTGTAGGTCGTGATTCTCGACGCCAACGACCTTGCCGATGGTAAAACCGTCCGCGCCGACGTCTGCATCGTCGGTGCGGGCGCAGCCGGCATCAGCATGGCGTTGCAGTTCATCGGCAGCGGCGTTGAAGTCCTGCTGCTCGAATCGGGAGGCGTGGCGGAGGAGCCCGCCACCCAGGCGCTGTACGCCGGGACGGTAGCGGACGAGCGGCTGCACAGCCCAGCGGATCGATACCGCCAGCGGCGCTTCGGCGGTACCACCGGCATCTGGGGCGGTCGTTGCCTGCCGTTCGACCCGATCGACTTCGAGCCACGCGACTACGTGCCGCATAGCGGCTGGCCGTTCGCGCTCGAGGCATTACTGCCCTACTACCCGCTGGCGAACCGGCTGTGCGAGGCCGGCGAGTTCGCCTACACGGCCGCGGCCGCGTTTCGCGACGGCGGCCGGCCCATGATCGAAGGTTTCCAGAGCAATTATTTCAGCAGCGACACGCTGGAGCGCTTCAGCTGCCCGACCGACTTCGGCGCTCGCTATGTCGAGCAGCTGCGCTCGGCACCCAACATCAGCGTCATCCTGCACGCCAACGTTACCGCCGTCCGGCTGCAGGCGGACGGCAAGCGTGTGGCTTCGCTGGATGTACGCACCCTGCGCGGGAAGCGGCTGCAGGCCCAGGCGGCACATTTCGTCCTGGCGACAGGCGGCCTCGAAGTGGCGCGCCTGCTGCTGGCCAGCCGCGATATCCAGGCCGACGGCATCGGTAACCGGCACGACGTGGTCGGCCGCTACTACATGTGCCATCTCGCCGGAGCCATCGGCGCGCTCAAGATTCAAAAGCCACCCGCATCGGTGCATCACGGCTACGAGATTTCCCCTGAGGGAATCTACTGTCGACGCCGGCTGGCGCTGCGACCCGAAGTACAGCGCAGTCAAAGACTCGGCAACTTCGTCGCCCGTCTGCACCATCCGCGTATCACGGATCCGGCGCACCGCAGCGCCGTGCTGTCACTGCTTTACCTGGCCAAGCCATTGGTTCCGTACGAATACCGCAAGCGGCTGCACGGCGACGGTCACGAGAGCCTGCGTAATTGGCTGCGGCATGTTGGCAACGTCGTGACCGGGCCGTTTGAGGCCATGGCGTTTGCCTGGCACCTGCTGCGTGACCGCAAGCTGGCGAAGCGCAAGTATCCCACGATCATCGTCAAGTCGAAGGCGAATCTATACAGCGTCGATTTTTACGCCGAACAGCAGCCCGATCCGGCCAGTCGTGTCATGCTGGATGAGGGCGCGCCCGATGCGCTCGGGATGCCGCGCCTGCGCATCGACTGGCGCTACACCGCCGGGGATGTCGATACGGTCAAGCGAGCAGTCGCGCTGTTGGCCGCGGAATTCGAGCGTACTGGTGTTGGCCGCCTCGAATACGAGCCACAGGCGGTGGAAGCGGAAATGACGCGCGACGGCGCCCTTGGCGGGCATCACATCGGTACCGCGCGCATGGGATCGGATCCGCGCAACAGCGTGGTCGACCTCGATTGCCGCGTACACGGCATCGACAATCTGTTCGTCGCCAGTTCGGCCACATTCCCCACATCGAGCCAGGCCAACCCCACACTGACGATTGTCGCCCTCTCGCTAAGGCTGACCGAGCACCTGCGCTCGCTGCTGCGGGCTGAGCGGGCCGCAACAGCCGCCTGATCCGCGGTTGTTGTAGACGCTCAGTTGTACATTGGAGTGCGGGGTGCAAGCTCTCCGTGCTGCCACTGCAGCGTGAAGCGCACACCGATCAGGGTGGAATTGAAATCACCGCCCACAAAGTTTGCCGATGAACGGGTTTGATAGTTCATGTAAGGCTTGAGCACCAGCCAGGGAACCGGTTCATAGGTAACAGTCAGCGTCGGCGCATGCAGGCGCTGGGTCTGGGTGGTGCCATTGAGCACCACGGCGCCACCGACGAACGCATTGCCCTGATCCGGTATCTCCCGATAGGTGAAAGCGTAGCCCAGCAACACATCGATCTTGTACGTCGCCTGCCAGTCGGCGCTCAGCGTCGCAATGCTGTCTACTTCCGACGTGGAGGTAGCGACATAGATATTGATCTGCCGGCTCAGGTCGAGTTCTATCTTGGTCTTGCCGGTCAGGTTGCGCTTGTAATCCAGATCACCGGTGACGGCGGAAATGCTGTTGCCCCCGGTGTCGGAGGATCGGCGCGTGTAGCCAATCTGCCCCCGGAAGGTCGACAGCCCGGTCACCTCATCGGTCGCGGTCAGGCCACCCGACTCCTGACTGTAGCCCGGTTCCAGATTGACGCCGGTGTCTTTGAAAGAACCCTTGAGATAGCTGGCATTCACCCCGGCGGTCAGCCCTGCAGTTCCGGTATATTTGACCGCTGCCGTACCTGAAGACTCGGTCACGCTCAGGTTCGGCGCGCCAATCTGCGGCTGGTCGATCTTGTGCGTGAGCCCGGTGAATTCCGCGCGCCAGTCGGGCGTCGCCTGCACGCTGGCTCTGGCTGTCTCGCGCTGCTCGGTCTGAATGACCAGCGACGTTCCGAGGACGTTCCAGAACGACACCATGCTGCGAATATGCTCGACGTCGATGAAGCCATCCCAGATGCGGCCCACCTTCCAATCCCAGCCTCCGATCACCTTGTCATCGCTGTGATTGAGTTCCTGAAAGCGATCGTAGTGATACTCGTTGCCCAGTATGGTTGCGTAGAATTGCTGCTGGCTCAAAAGGTAGCTGGCGTCCAGTTCCCCGCCATACGAGAGGTCGGTGTCCCCGAAGCTGGTACCTCCGAAAGGGGTCCTGGAACCGGACTGCAACGCGAACACGTTACTGTTGTACTCGTACTGGGTGTCTCCAGCGACGGTGAGCGCCAGCTGCGCCAGCGCCGGCACCGGTGATGCCAGCAGCGCTGCGACCAGGAGCGAACCCCATCCTAGTCGGAGTCGCAACGATGACTTTCCGGACTTCGTCCGGCATTGATGATCGTTCACCCGGTTACCTCCCATGCCCCTGGACGCACAACGTGCGCCCGGTAAGATGCGGATTCTAGTACAGGCAGCAAATTGGTGCCTCGGCGCACCTCGAAAAGTGCGCGGAATGTCACGCGGCCGCGCGCGACACGGCCAGACGAGCCAGAATCAATACGCTGACCAGCAGCAGCGATTTCGCAGCGGTTCGCAGCCCCAGCATCACCACGGCGCCCAGCGCGATGCTGTTGTTGAACGGAGTCATGTTGGGCGCCCACGGTCGCGATGCCAGCCACGCCATCGCCAGCACCGAGGGCAGTATGTAGGCGCCAAGCCAGGCCAGGCGCTCCGGCGGCGCAATGCGTCGTACCGGCGGCTCGAGCGGTGCCGGCGCATGGCGCAGCCACAGCAGCAATGCGCATGCGACCACTGCCAGGCCAAACGCGCTGCTGCCGTGTTGCAGCCACCGATACAGCGGCAAGGGATGTCCGGACATCTGCGGGCCGTAGTCGGTCAACCCTGGAAACATACGCACCCCGCCGGCATTCTCGTGGGTGAAGGCGTCCCACGCCAAGTGTGTGCAAGCGCCGAGCAACAGTGCCGCCGCGGCATACAGCCAGGCACGCAATTGCCTGATCGATGGCGGCGGCGGCGCCGCACGCAGCCGCGCGTACGCGCCGTTGGGCAGCACTTCGAGGACGGCGGGCCGGATCAGCAAAAGCGTGATCCAATACGCCACCAGGCCCACCGGCAGGCAGAAAGTGAACAGAGCCACGATGGTGTGAGTCTCCATGCGCGAGATGGCCCCGGGCAGCAGGATGCCAAAATCCGGCAGCATGCTGCCGATCACCGCAGCGGTGAAAATGCGGGCGCGCGTGAGCGGCCGGTATCCCGGTAACACGGCGGCTATGTGGGATACGGTAAACGGCATCGCGCCTCAATCATTCCAGGACGGCATCACCGGCACTTCTGCGCGGCATCGAAGGTCAGCGCGCCGCCGCGCCAGGTATCGCCGGCGAGCCACCAGCCGCAGCCAATACCCCGAGATTGCACCCAGGAGACTCCGCCGATGGCTGAAAGCCCCTGTGTCTCGGTGATGACGATGGGATAGCCGGCATCGAGCACTGACAGCGCTGGCGCCTGTCCTTTGTTGTATTCGTAGATATGCCACGAGGCTCCAAGCTGGCCGATCGGATCGGTGGGTTGCGCACCCAGCCACACTTCGATCTCCCCCGCCCAGCCGATGGGCGCGGAGAGGATCAGGTTGCCCGCGCCCTCAGCGCGTATCGTGTCGATCATCGCCTGCATGCCGGCAACCTGATAGGTCTTGCCGGTGCTGAAGACCTTGCTTTTCGGTACTGGCGGCGCTGGCGTCGGCACCACGGCACCGTTGTACTGGATCGTGAACGGAGTGAAGCTGCCGCCGTCGCGGAGCGTAATCGCTTCTGGCCCGGGCAAGTAAGGACCACTGCCTTGGACCCAATTGGCGTAGGAGTCTGAGCCGAAGGGCTCATTGAAGAGTTCGAAGATCACCGCCGGATCAGACTTGAACAGATCCGCCAGATCCTTCCAGAACGGCAACGCGTGCTCGGCATCGGCGAAGCCGGGCTGGCCGATCGAGCAGCCGCCATTGTAAACGTCCGACGATGACCAATGCAGGTCTGCCAGCACATACAGACCCGCGCGTGTGGCATCCGAGATCGTCTTCTGGACGATGGCCTGGTAGTAGGCGGCGCCCTGCCCTGAGCCGCCGTCGCAGGCTCCGGTCCAATTCGATGCATTCAATGGAATGCGCGCAGCGTTGAAACCTGCTGACCTTACCCGCCGCCAGAATGGCGCGCCGGCGTCGGCAAAACCAGGCCAGCTCTTCGATACCCCGACCTCGAGGCCGGAGAAGTCTGCGATCGAAAGCGTGACCGGCTGACCTGACAGATCGCAGGTGCGATTACCGCATCGCTTGATGCCGAAGCCCTGGCTGCCCGAACCGGAGGGCCCTGACGACACTGCGCAGGCTGTCAGCCCGAGCAGCAGGCAGACGCTGATTGTCCCGAGCGCGCGTCGGATGGTCGGCCTTATTCGACCGCAAGCGCGGCCGATGCGTTGGCCGCCGGAACCGTCGCCGCCAATGTCAGTGCGCCGGTGGTCGGATTGATGGTCAGTACGGATATGGTGTTGCCGAGAAAGTTGGCGACATAGGCGAAATGCCCGGAGGGCTCGACCTTGACGTCATTGGGGCCGCTGCCGGTGCCTACGCTGGCGGGGCTGCCGATGGGGCTGAGCTGGCCGTTCGATGCGATTTGAAAGGCGGCGATGGTGCCGTCGTTGTAGTCGGTCACATACAGAAACCGACCGGTCGGGTCGACGGCGATTCCCGTGGGGCCGCTGCCCGCGCCGGTGCCGACGCTGTAGGGAGAACCCAGGCTCGTCAGCTGACTGAGCGCACCGCTGGTGGCATCGTAGGCAAACGCGGAGACCGTGCCGTCGCCCGAATTTGCGACATAGATGAAGCCGGCATTCGGTGACACCGCCACGCCGACCGGATTATTTCCAGTTGCGTAGGGAACGCTGCTGACGCTGGTCAGGACTCCACCGGGCCCGATCTTGAGCACGGAGATGTTGTTGTCGTACTTGTTGGTCGCAAACACGAAACTGCCCGACGGATTCACCGCCAGTGCCAGCGGATTATTGCCGGTGGTCGTGGGTGCCACCTCGGTCAGAGCACCGGCGGTGATCGAAAACGAATCGACCAGACCAGTGGCGAGACTGTTACCGCTGCCTGCAAATGCGTAGCCACCCAGCGGATCAACCGCCACCGAGAAGCTGTTGGCGCCGGTGGTGCCGGTGTCGGTGGTGTTGTAGTTGGCTATGAAGGTGAGCGCACCGTTGACGCCCACGGTGAACTCGGATACGTCCGCCGATTGCAGGTTGGCGACGTAGGCAAACTGCCCGGTGGGATCCAACGCGATCGCGGTCGGCTGAGCGTCCGCCGCGACTGGCGAGCCCACCGCGGTCAGGTTGCCGCTGCTGGGATTGATGCCAAACGTGGACACATCCCCTATGCCGCTGTTGTCGTAGGGCGCAGCCACAAACACGAAGCGCCCGACATTGACGCACTGAACGGTCACGGTCACATTGGACACCGTCACAGTGCCGGATCCATTCAGGGCCAGGCAGTACTGCGCGGGCGTCAATGAGGGTTGCGTCAGCACCGTAACGTCATAGGGCTGGCCGCTGGCGACCTGGGCTGCAAACGTGAACGATCCGGTGCCGGTTACATTCAGATTGCCACCGCCGTTGTTCTGCAGCACCGTCCCGGCCGGATTGGCGGTCGAGTCGATGACATTGGCCGTGATCGAAAAGCTGTTGGTGGTGCAGGCGACGCTCACGTTGGTGACCGCGGCCGCATCGATAGTGCCGGTACCATTGGTGACCGTACAGGTCTGCGAGAGGTTCGCGGGCTGCGTCTTGACCGTGACCGCATAGGGCGAACCAATCGCCACGGGCGTCGCGAAGGTAAAGGCACCGGAGCTGCTGATGCTCAGGTTATCGCCGCCGTTGTCCTGCAGCACCAGCCCGGATCCGGCCAGGCCACTGACGGAGCCGCCCACGGTATAGGTCTGGTTCACGCAGTTGACGACCACACTCAGCACATTGGCACTACCGATGGTGCCGGTGCCGTTCGAGACCGTGCAGGTCTGAGTCGGTGACGATGGCTGCGTCTTGACCGTCACGGCGTAAGGCGAGCCGCTGCCGACGGTATTGATGAAGGCGAATGTACCGCTACTGCTGATGGGCAGGTCGCTGCCCCCATTGTCCTGCAGGACCAGACCGCTTCCTGAAAGGCCGTTGACCGTACCGCCGACGGTAAAGCCCTCGGTTGAGCAGCTCACCAGCACATTCGTCACCTTGTCCCCGCTAACGGTCCCGGTGCCCGCGGTGACAATGCATTCCTGTGAGGGGTCGGTCGGTTGCGTAGCGATCGTGACGGCGTAGGACGAGCCATTGGACAGCGGCGTGGCGAACGTGAATACGCCGCTGGCGGACACGGACAGGTTGTCGAGGCCGTTGTCCTGCAAGACCAGTCCCTTGCCCACCAGGCCGCTGACCGTTCCGCCTATCGAGTATCGGGTCGCCTGCTGAACCGAGTCGCCTCCGCAGCCATTGAGAAAGGCAATCGCGATCAGGGCGCAACCGATTGCAGCGGATTGTGTGGCCGCCCCGAAGACGTCCTTTATTGCTGGCATGCCTGATACCTCTAGACCTGATCGCCCGGTGGGAATTCGATGGCGCAGCATCCTGCCATGGCGCGCACTCATACCAGCCTGGATTCTGCGGTGTCTGAGTGGGCCGGACCGTGAGCCATGTCACATGGCGGCCGCCGTTGCGCACCGCACGGTGGCGTCCCCAAGGGGATTCGAACCCCTGTTACCGCCGTGAAAGGGCGATGTCCTGGGCCTCTAGACGATGGGGACCCGGTCGTAAAGGGCATGAGGTAGTGGTGGAGCTAGACGGGATCGAACCGTCGACCTCTTGCATGCCATGCAAGCGCTCTCCCAGCTGAGCTATAGCCCCACTGAAGGCCCGCGACGCTACGCAAGTCGATGAATGGTGTCAATAAGTTCCGGCGGCAATGAAGGCCAGGGCGCGCCGAATCCGCCCCTGCGTGACCTCTGGGCCCAGCAGCGCAACGGTCGCATCGATCGGAGGGGACACCGCACCGCCGGTAACTGCCACCCTCAGGGGTTGCGCCACCTTTCCCAGGGCCAGCCCCTGCTGCTCCGCAACCGATTCGATGGTCGCGTGGATCGTCTCGGTGTCCCATGCGGCCATGCGGTTGAACCCCTCTGCCAGGGCTTGAAGCAACGGCATCGATCCTGGTGTCAGGTGCTTCTTTGCCGCCTTGTCGTCGAAAACCTCAAACTCGCGAAAGAAAAACAGGCTGTTCTGCGCCATCTCCGCAACCGTCGCCGCACGCTCGCGCTGCGCCATGACCACGCCTTCGAGCAGCCGCTGGTCCGCTGCAGTTACACCCAGCAAGGCGAGCTGCCCTTTCAGAGCCAACGCCACCTCGCCCACCGGCGCCCGCATCAGGTGCTGCCGGTTTAGCCACAGCAGCTTCTCGGGGTTGAAAGCCGATGCCGCCTTGTTGACGTCCTTGATGTCGAACGCGGCGACCATCTCGTCCCGCGAGAACACTTCCTGATCGCCATGCGACCAGCCCAGGCGCACCAGATAGTTCAATAAAGCGTCCGGCAAGTAGCCCTCCAGCTGATACTGCAGCACGCTCACCGCACCATGTCTCTTCGACAGCTTTGCGCCGTCGGGTCCCAGAATCATCGGCACATGCGCATAGGCCGGCGGCGTAGCGCCCAGCGCGCGCAGCATGTTCATCTGCCGCGGCGTGTTGTTGAGATGATCATCGCCGCGAATCACATGCGTAACGCCCATGTCCATGTCATCGACCACGACACAGAAGTTGTAGGTCGGGTTTCCATCGGAGCGCTGGATGATCAGGTCGTCCAATTCGACATTCTCGAATACGACCCGGCCGTGCACCTGATCCTCGACGATTACCACCCCGCTCAGCGGATTCTTGAATCGAACCACCGGCTCGATGTTCGCACGCGGCAGCGCACCGCCGCGGCAACGACCGTCGTAGCGCGGCTTCTGCTTGCGCGCCATCTGCTCCTGCCGTGAGGCCTCGAGCTCCTCCCTGGTGCAGTAGCAAAGATAGGCGTCCCCGCTGTCGAGCATCTGCCTGATGACGGCGCGATACCGCTCGTAACGCTGGGTCTGATAGTAAGGACCCTCGTCGGCATCGAGGGCCAGCCACTGCATACCATCGAGAATGACCTGCACGGCTTCCTCGGTCGAACGCTCCCGATCGGTGTCCTCGATGCGCAGGATGAAACGCCCACCGTTGTGGCGCGCGTAAAGCCAGGAGAAAAGCGCGGTACGGACACCACCGATATGCAGCATGCCCGTAGGGCTGGGAGCGAAGCGCGTGACGACGGTCATGGACTGCTACGTACCCGAATATGGCCGAAAATGCCGGGCCGCGCATCGTACCGGCGCGCGATCATTTGCACCATGGCCGTTGCGTCGCCAGGGGTGCGCGCTTAGACTTTGGCCCCCGCATGGCACCGGGCGGTTAGCTCAGCGGTAGAGCACTGCCTTCACACGGCAGGGGTCACTGGTTCGATCCCAGTACCGCCCACCAATATTTGCACAGACAGACCCCAATGTGCCATGCCGGCCGGTATACAGTGTGTTGGATGCGCCGGCGCCTCCTCAGCAGCCTGTTCCTCGCCGCGGTCGCCATCGCCGAGGTCGCGGTCAATGCGATCGCCGCGTCGGCCGATGAGCCACCCCTGCTCCCCATCGGCGCGGATGTGTATCGCCTGTGGGAGCGCTGGCCCTACCAGCGCATCGGCGAGCGCGCCTACATGCGCAGCACCTACGATCGTTCAGGCGGCAACGATCACGGCGATGCCTCGCATTTTCTCTACCAACTGGCCGAGGACTACAACGTCACGCTCGACGTCGAGGGACCGGGCGTCCTCTATTTTGTGAGGACCAACCACTGGCACGGCAGTCCCTGGCACTACACCGTCGATGGTCGGGACCACCGCGTCGAGGAAAGTAGCACCGCCGACCCTTTACACCCGATAAGCGACTCGGTGTTCCTGCCGCAGTCGGCATTCCCCAACGCGCTGACCTGGACCTGGAGCCAGACCAAGGGGGCCGACCTGAGCTGGGTACCTATCGGATTCACCCACTCGCTGCGGCTCGCCTACTCGCGCACCTTCTATGGCACCGGCTATTACATCTACCACCAGTTCGTCGACGGCGCGCCGCTCTCGCAGCCGATCGCCGCCTGGACTGGCACGCCGCCGGATCCGGCGATCGGCGCGCTACTGAGTCGCGCAGGGTCGGACATCGCACCCCCCGCCGACTCGCCCAAGGTGACGGTGTCTGCCGGGCGCATCGGTCTGCCGGCCGCCAGCACCGTGACGATCTTCAGCAATGAGGATGGCCCTTCGATCCTGCGAGCGCTCGAATTCTCCTTACCGCGGAGCGAGGCGCCCGACTTCTCGCAAGTACGGCTGCGGATTCACTGGGACGGACGCGACAGTCCTTCAGTGGATGCGCCGGTCGCCCTTTTTTTCGGCGCGGGCACACTCTATAACCGCGATGATCAGGAATTCCTGGTCAAGGCCCTGCCAATGGTGGTGCGCTACGACGCGCAACGGGTCTACCTTCACTGCTATTTTCCAATGCCCTATTTCCGCTCCGCACGGATCGAACTGTCCGGCATTGCAGAGCGCGCGCTTGCCGACATCGAATGGAGCGTGCGCCGCGTGCCCTACACCGATCCGGCAAATCACGTGGGCTATTTTCATGCGACATACCGCGATCATCCGGCAGGGGCTTCAGCCGATCTGGGCCGCGACCTGGTGCTGCTCGATACCCGCGAGACCGAGGGCGGCGGCGATTGGTCGGGAGCCTTCGTCGGTACCTCGTTCATTTTTTCGCATAACGCGGAATTCTCAGGCCTGGAGGGCGATCCGCGATTCTTCTTCGACGACAGCCTGACACCGCAGGCGCAGGGCACCGGCACGGAGGAGTGGGCCGGGGGCGGCGACTATTGGGGCGGCGAGACTATGACGTTGCCTCTGGCGGGACACCCGGTAGGCGCGCAGGACCGCGCCCGCGCGCTCTCCGCCTCCGACCGCATCGAATCGGCCTATCGCTTCCTGCTGGCCGACCTGATGCCGTTCGGACGCAATGCCCGCATCCAGCTCGAACACGGCGGAACCGATGAATCCACAGAGCACTATGAGACGGTCACCTACTGGTATGGCCTGCCCGCGGCATCCCTGGTCAAGAGCGATGAGCTGGCGGTGGGAGATGATCTTAGCGAGCGGGCTCATCACTACACTTCGCCGGGCGCATCGCCGCCGTATGAACTGCGTTCGCGCTATGAATGGGGACCGGACAGCCTGGCGGGCCGAGAAATCTACCCCGCGAGTCTCGAGCACGGCCGCCTGGTGCACGACTGGTCGGAGTTCGACCTGCATATCGAGCCGCAGAATGTCGGCGTCATGCTGCGGCGCAAGCTCGACTACGGCTTCGCCAACCAGCGCGCCGAGGTCTATATAAGGGATGATAACCGGGCTTCATCGCGCTGGTCCCTGGCGGGCATCTGGTACCTGGCAGGTTCCAACACCACGGTGTTGTCGAATGGCGGCGGGCGCGAGCTCGGAGCCGCCGAGCAAATCGAGGAGACTTCCAATCGTCGCTTTCGCGACGACGAGTTCCTCATTCCGCGCCGACTGACGCGCAACCGATCGCTCATTCGCGTGAGGATCCGGTTCGCTCCAGTACCGATACCGCTCTATCCGGGCCACGCGCTTCCCGAAGCTGCGTGGAGCGAGATGCGCTACAGCGCCTATAGCTTTGTGATGCCGCGTTTCAAGCCTTAGGATCAGCCTGCGCCTTGCAGCCGCCGACGCAGGGCACGAACCAGTTCTTCGATTTCGGCCACCCGCAGCAGCGCGCAGCCGCCGACAAACACCATCAACCCGATCAGTACCGTCGCAAGCAACGCCCCCAGCTTGGGCAGAAACGCCTGCGTCGCCCAGTCAGCCAGCAGCCAATGGGATGAGGCGGCGCAGACGGCGATCAGCGGTAGCGCTGCGAGGGCAAGTTTGAACAGCATGGAGAGCATGCGCCCCGATTCGAGCCCACCCAGCTTGCGGCGCATCAGCATGTACAGCACCAGAAAATTACACGTGGCGACCAAGCCGGTGGAGAAGGCCAGTCCTTCATGTCCCCAGCCGAGCCGAAACGTGAACACCCAGTTGAACAGAAGATTCAGCGCCACGGCCACGAAACTCACCACCATGGGAGTCTTGCGATGATCGAGCGCATAGAACGCGTTCACGAGCACCTTGAGCGCGGCATACCCGCCCAGCCCGATCGCGTAGAAGCGCAACGCGCCGGCCGCCTGGGCAGCCTGGAAGGCATCGAAACGTCCGTGCTGATAGAGCGTCGAGATGATCGGCTCAGCGAGCATCATCAGCCCGATGGTCGAGGGCACCGTCAGCAGCAAAGCCAGGCGCATGCCGTGTGCCAGCTCGGATCGAAACGCATCGAAGCGCTGGGCCACT